>Ga0335085_10001664_pt1 | contig 45541 bp, 41 predicted proteins | sample Lox_Sample_45_FD_206712 | JGI IMG/M metagenome (GOLD analysis project Ga0335085, IMG submission 206712) | Soil microbial communities from Loxahatchee National Wildlife Refuge, Florida, United States - Lox_Sample_4.5 | ecosystem: Environmental > Terrestrial > Soil > Wetlands | place: USA...
GTCGAGGAGAGCAGCCCCACAGTGATCGCGCCCAGCGCAAGCGCGAGCGAGACCGCGCCGAAGACGCGGTCTCCAGGGAGGCGTCCGGCGGCTGCGAGGATGCCGAGCCAGGCAAGGAGGCCGTAGCCTGCGCCGGAGCTCGTGGTGAAGACGATGACGGAGAGCGCGGGATGCACGTGGGTCAGCCGGAGAGCAGTCGGTCGACCCAGGCGAGGAAGCCGCCGCCGCCCGCGGGCAGCGCGGGGGCGAGCTCGGCGGGCGCGCCCTTCCCGGGCGCGGCGCGGCGCGGTCTCGGCGGCAGGTACTTGTTCGTGGGGGCGTAGCCCAGCTCCGGCATGAGATCGTAGCCGCCGCGGGAGGCGACGAGCCTCGACACCTCCGAGGCGGGATCGCCGAGGTCGCCGAAGTGCCGGGCGGTCGCGGGGCAGGTCGCGACGCAGGCGGGAACGCGGTCGGCATCGTCGAGGGTCTCGTTGTAGATCTTGTCGACGCAGAGCGTGCACTTCTTCATGACGCCGGCGTCGTAGTCGTACTCGCGCGCGCCGTAGGGGCAGGCCCAGGAGCAGAGCTTGCAGCCGATGCAGAGGTCCTCGTTCACGAGCACGATGCCGTCCTCCGCGCGCTTGTAGCTGGCGCCGGTGGGGCAGACGGTGACGCAGGCGGGCTCGGCGCAGTGGAGGCAGGAGCGGGGGAAATGCACCGTGCGGCTCTCGGGGCCTTCACCGACCTCGAAGGTGTGGACGCGGTTGAACCACACGCCCAGCGGCTCTGGCCCGTAGGGATCGAGATCCGTGAGCGGGGCGGCGATGCCGCCGCTGTTCCACTCCTTGCAATTGACGGCGCAGGCGTGACAGCCCACGCAGATGTCGAGGTCGATGACGAGGCCGAGGCGCTTCCGCGCGGGCGCCGAGGGAAGGCTCGTCATGGCTTTCCCGCCCGGGGCCGGAATTTGGCGCCGTAGCGCAGCAGCGCCGGACGCTCCGGGAGCGGCGGCGTCCTCGTCGCCTCGAAATGCGGCTCGCTGATGGCGGTCGCCGCGGGCGCCTTCTCGATCCGCACGCGCAGGTCGTACCACGCGGCCTGTCCCGTGACTGGATCGGCATTGGCGTAGCGGTAGCCGCCTTCGCGCGGCGGCAGCAGCTCCGCGATGAGATGGTTCAGCAGAAAGCCGCGCCGGAATTCCGCGGCCTTGGGATCGAGGTTCCAGGCGCCCGTGCGCTTGCCGATGCCGTTCCAGGTCCAGACGGTGTCGGGATTGACACCCTCCATCGCCTTCGCTCGCACGACGATGCGTCCGTGCCGGCTCGTGACGCTCACCCAATCGCCATCCTCGATCCCGAGCGCCGCCGCGGTCGCGCGATTGACGTAGAGGGCGTTCTCGCCGTGGATCTGCCGCAGCCACGCGTTCTGCGAGCCCCAGCTATGGTACATCGCCGCGGGCCGCTGCGTGATCGCGTGCAGCGGGAAGTCGGCGCCGCCATCCGCTTCCTCGAAGGGCCTGTACCAGATCGGCAAGGGATCGAAATAGGCCGCGATGCGCTCGCGATGCTCCGGCGGCGGCTGGACGGCGCCGTGACCCTGCGCCGCGAGACGGAACCTCTGCAGCGTCTCGGAATAGAGCTGCAGCACCACCGGCTCCGCGCGGTCGAGGAAGCCCATGGCCTTCGCCCAGTCGAGATAGGCGCGATTGGCGAATTTATAGAACCGCGCCTCCTCGGGAATCTCCGCGCGCCAGAAGCATTGGTGCTCGACGTAGCGCTCGAGCTGCCGCGGATTGACCGCGCCCAGGCCATGCGCCGTACCGTCGGCGCCGCGCCAGCCCGCGAGGGGCCCGATGCCGGGGCGGCGCTCGTGATTGACGATGTAGTCGGGATAAAGGCCCGGATATCTCGGCTTTCCCGCGGCGTCGACGAAACCCGGCAGCTTCAGCCGCGCGCCGAGATCGATGAGAACGTCCTGGAAGGGGCGCACGTCGCGATCGGGCTCGAGGACGGGCTGGCGGATCGCGTCGGCGGCGCCGTCGCTGTCGCTGATGGGCCGGTCGAGCAGGGAGATGCAGTCGTAGCGCTCGAGATACGTGGTGTCCGGCAGCACGAGGTCCGCATAGGCCACCATCTCCGAGGCGTAGGCGTCGGAATAGATGATATGGGGAATCCGATACTCGCCGGTCTTCTCGTCACGGTCGGCGAGCATCCGCATGGTCTGCGCCGTGTTCATCGCGGAGTTCCAGCTCATGTTCGCCATGTAAAGGAAGAGAGTGTCGATGGGATAGGGATCGCGCTGCCAAGCGTTCCGCACGACAAGGTGCAGGAGCCCGTGCGCGGCGAGCGGCGCTTCCCAGGAATAGGCCTTGTCGATGCGAAGGGGCTTCCCGGCGCCATCGACCAGCAGCTCCTCCGGTCGGCGCGGGAAACCGAGCGGCGGGCCCGCGAGCGGCCGGCCGGCGGCGGCGGGGCCTGCTGGCTTGATCTCCGGCGGGATCGGGCGCGGGTAGGGCGGCTCGTAGCGGAAGCTCCCGGGCGTGTCGACTGCGCCCAGCAGCATCTGCAGCAGATGGAGGGCGCGGCAGGTATGGAAGCCGTTCGAATGCGCGGAGATGCCGCGCATCGCGTGTATCGAGACGGGCCGGCCCAGCATCGTCGCGTGCCGCCGCCCCCGCGCGTCGGTCCAGGGCCGGTCGAGCACGATCGCCTCGCTGAAGGCGACATGCGCAATCTCGGCGGCGAGGCGCTTGATCGTCGCCGCGGAGACACCCGTCTCCGCGGCGACGGCATCGGGAGCGTAGCGGGGATCGAGATAGCGCCGCGCCATCAGCTCGAAGACCGGTACCGCGCGGCGGCCGTCCGGGAGCCTGTGCTCGCCCGTGAGCGCCGGCATCGCCTCGGCGTCGCTCGCGCTAACGAGCGCCTCACGCTTGCGGTCCCAGAGGAGCGGCTCGCCGTCGGCGCCGCGCGCGAAGAGGCCGTGATCCGCCGCACCCTCGGCGTCGATCGCGAGCCACGGCGCGTTCGTGTAGGCCGCGAGATAGTCGGCGTCGATCTTCCCCGCGCGCAGGAGCTCGTGGACGAGGGCGAGGACCAGAAGCCCGTCCGTGCCGGGACGGATCCCCACCCATTCGTCGGCGATCGCGGAATACCCGGTGCGCACGGGATTGACGGACACGACCTTGGCGCCGCGCCCCTTGAGCTTGCCGAGGCCGAGCTTGATCGGATTGGAATCGTGATCCTCGGCGACACCGAAGAGCAGGAAATATTTCGTGCGCTCCCAGTCGGGCTCGCCGAATTCCCAGAACGAGCCGCCGATCGTGTAGAGCCCGGCCGCGGCCATGTTGACGGAGCAGAACCCGCCATGGGCCGCGTAATTGAGCGTGCCGAACTGCGTCGCCCACCAGCCCGTGAGCCCCTGGCTCTGGTCGCGCCCCGTGAAGAAGGCGAGCTCCTTGGGATCCCGCGCGCGGATCGCGCCCAGCCACTCGACGGCGGTGGCGAGGGCTTCCTCCCACTCGATCTCCTTGAACTCGCCGCTGCCGCGCGGGCCTACGCGCCGCAGCGGCTTCCTGAGGCGCGCGGGCGAATAGTGCTGCATGATCCCCGCCGAGCCCTTGGCGCAGAGCACGCCGCGATTGACGGGGTGGTCGCGGTTGCCCTCGATGTAGCGGATCGCGCCGTCCTTCAGATGCACCTTGATGCCGCAGCGGCAGGCGCACATGTAGCAGGTGGTGTATTTGACCTCGTCGGCGACGCGGGCGCTCTTGGGGATCTCGGGGTCGAGCTGAGGGCTGCCGCTATCCGGCATGAGCGTGATCGCGAGGCGAAGGCTGGGGCTAGACCGCGAGAGGCGTCCAGCCGCGGGAAGTCAGCGCCTCCAGGGGACGGAAGCGGGTCTTGTATGCCATCTTGCGGCTCTCGCCGATCCAATAGCCGAGATAGACATAGGGGAGACCTCGCCGGCGCGCCTCGTCTATCAGGGCGAGGATGACGTAAGTGCCTGGGCTGCGCGCGGCGGCTTCGGGATCGAAGAAGCTGTAGACCGCGGAAAGCCCGTCGTCGAGCAGGTCGACGAGGCAGGTCGCGACCAGGCGCTCGCCGGGCGCGCGCAGCTCCAGCAGCATCGTCGGCACCGGGCTGTCCTCGATCATCGCGCGATAGTCGCCGTAGGTCATCGAGGCCATGTCGCTCTCGGCGTGGCGGGAGCGCTGATAGCGCGCGAAGAGCTTGAATTGCTCGGCGCTCGCGCGCGCCGCCACGCCGCGCGCGGCGAGGTCGGCGTTGGCGGCGATGGTACGGCGCAGCGTTCGCGAGGGCTCGAAGCGCTCGACGGGCACGCGCACGGGAACGCAGGATGCGCAACCCGAGCAGGCTGGACGGTACGCTAGATGATGGCTTCTGCGGAATCCCGCGCGCGAGAGCTCGCTGTAGAAGCGGGAGGCGTCGTGGCCGCCGATCTCCGTGATGAGCTTGCGCTCGGTCCGCGCCTCGACATAGGGGCAGGGCAGCGAGGCCGTACGGTAGAAGGGGCGGAGCGAGGTGGGAAAACGCGCGGGTGCCGGGGCTCCGTCGCGCGCACCGCGGCGCAGCAAATTGCTGGCATCGCCCTCGGGCATGCGCTCCCTTCCCCCGACCCCTGCCGCGGCCTCTTCGATGAGGGGCTGCTTGACCATGCGGCGATTATGCGATGAGGGGCAGGCGCTCCGCCAGTGTCATGAGGCCGTTAAGATTTCCGGCTTTGGAAACCGCCGGATCACCAGCGTCCCCGCGAGGATGTCGTGCGCCGTCCGCCGCCGCCGCTCGAAGGGAGCGATCAGCAGGATGAGCCAGCACGTCGCCGCCGTGGTCACGTAGAAGATCACGGTCTGGATGAAGGCCTGCAGGATCGACGGCCGCTCGCCGGTCCAACTCCGGACTTCGATCTCGAAGAGCCGCATGCCCAGGGTCGCGGAGCGCGGTCCGCCGATCAGGAGGCTGTGATAGGCGACGGGGACGAGGCCGAAGATCAGCCACACCGGCGAGAGCAGCCCGAAGCTCACCACGGTGAGCATCGCGCAGAATACCCAGACCGGCACGAGCAGAAGCGCGATCAGGATCACGTCGATGCAATAGGCGAAGACCCGGCGCGCGAGCACGCCCTTGTAATAGCCGGGGGCGGCGAAGGGCTCCGGCGGATCGCCCGACCAGGAGGTGGCTCGAGTCTCGATCAGAAGCGACAAGGCGGCGTTCTCCGGGAGTCGCCCGGGGAATATCGGGATGGAGAATTCCGGTTGCAAGTGCCCTCCCTCTCCCGCGCGTAGCGCGGGAGAGGGTTGGGGCCCATTGCGAAGCAATGGGAGGGTGAGGGCGGTGCGAGTATATGGCTGGCACCCTCACCCTCCCGCGCTGTCGCGCGGGCCCCACCCACTCCCACCTCTCGGTGGGAGAGGGACGTCTAGACGACGATCTCGATCAGCTGCTGCAGAATGACTTCGAACGGGAACATCGTTAACGCGAGCGGGAGCAGCGGGATGGCGATCAGTACGATGAGCCGCATGATGACGCTCCGGTCGAAGGGCAGCATCTGCATTTTATGCACGACGTCGTAAGTGTCCCCGAGATCGGCGAGCGACTGGATGTCGGCGGTGCCCAGCAATTCCTTGTCGCGATCCCGGGACGGATTTCGCCATTTCTCCCGAAAGGCATTCACGTAGCGCGCAGCGAAGGCGCCGTACTCTGGCAGGGTCGCGCGCTTGGTGGCCATCATCTGCGGAGCGAAGAACGCAAGAGGCAGCAGCGCCAGGAGCATCAGGAACAGGACGAAGCCGGCGATCAGAACCTTGAATTCCGGCAAGGTCGCCCCCGCGTTCAGGATCTGGTTGCCGATCACACCCGAGAGGAAGATCGACTGCGCGACCAGCACGGGCGATATCGCATCGACGCTGAGGCTAAGGAATTCGATCCCGCCGGCACGGTCGGGGTGCAGCGGGTTGAGCTGCAGACGCAGGCGCGCCACGCGGAACAGGAACACGTACCAGACGAAGAGCCGGAAATACCAGCGCAACAGGATGAAGCGAAAGACCGGCACGCTCACGAAGACGTACCAGTATCCCGCGGGGGTGAAGGAGATCGCGCTTCCCGTGCCGGAGGCGTACCAGCTCGCGACGCCGAGGCTCACCTGCGAGCGCCAGAGCCAATAGAAGACAGTGAACGCGATTGCCAGCAGCGCGATCTCGATCATCACCGAGTTCCGCAGCCGCATGGTGCTGGTGATGATGTCGCGGAAGGACTTGCGATCGCCGGGTGCGATGAGGTCGCGTGCCTCGAACTGCGCGACGACGCCGCGTAGCTGGCGATGAACGATGATTTCCGCGGCGATGAGCAAGGGAAGCGACAGCAGGAAGCGCACGTGCACGTCGAGGTCATAGACGAAAGGCACGCTGACGCCGCTCAAGAAGCCGCCGCCCAGGGCCGTGAGGATCGGAAGCGGCAGCCAGGTAATCAGAACGAATGCGAGGATTCGCCGCCTCACCAACGCCATGGTTGGCTGGACCATGTGCGCGCGCAGGAGCAGCTGATAGAGCGGTCCCCCCAGGATGAGCGAGAAATCCGTCTCCGCCATCGCGGCGGGGATTTCGCCCTGGCTTGTTGCCGCCGGCTTCGGCTTTTCCGGGATCATGCTTCCGTATAGGCGGATACCTTGCCGCTGCGCACGGCGGCCTTGAGCGCGGAGTGATCGCGCTCGGCCTGGTCCGCGTAGGCCACGGCGAAATCCCCGATCGCCTCGTCGAAGGCATCGCCACTGCCGAGGTAGCCCGCTATCGCGCACTGATCGCCGGTCTTCGCGTGCGCCCGGGCGAGCACCCAGCCGCATGCGGTTGCATAGAGGGTCAGGACCTCGGCGTCCCAGGTCTCGATCAGCGGCTTGATCTTCGCGTCGCTGAGCTGCCGCACGTAGAAATGCCGGCCGTTGGGCGCGACAAACCAGCCCAGAAACACGTCGGAGGCCGGCTGCATGAGACGCTGTCCGATCACGACCCGCTGCCCGTGATGGGGGTAGGCGCTCTTGCCGGCATAAGGCTCCAGAACGGATGCGGCCGCTTCCTTGAATTGCAGGAAGAGCGCGCTGTTCGACGCCGACATCATCAAGGCGATCCAGCACCTTCGCCCGACGCTGCCGACGCCGACGACTTTGATGGCGGCGTCCACGACCTGATACTGGTCGAGCAGAATGCGGCGGTCGTCGGCCAGCGTCTCACGATAGGCCGCGAACACGTCCTCGATGATCTTCTGGAACTCGGGACCGCGCGCCACCTCGGGATGGAAGATCAAGGGCGGGCTGTCGTTGATGCGGATCTTGCCGTGACTGACATCCGTAAGCTTGGGGAGATCCATCTCCGAGCCGCTACGCTTGGCGGCTTTCTTGAAGCGCTTGCGGACGAATCCCTGAAGGTTCTTGGGCAGCAAATCCAGGAAGGCTTTCTCGTCGATGCGGGAGTACCAGACTTCGAGCGGGTGCATCTCCGAATATTCGCGAAGATGCTCGCGATAGCTGCGGACGGCCTCGACCGCGGCATCGCGTCCCTTGGCGTCGCTCACCCCGAGCGAGCGGGCAGCCAGAACGAAGGAGGCGGCGAGCCGCTTCACGTCCCATTCCCATGGGCCCGGTAGCGTCTCGTCGAAATCGTTGATGTCGAAGAGGATGTTTCGCTCGGGCGTGGCGAAGCCGCCGAAATTGCCGAGATGGCAATCGCCGCAGGCCTGCACCCGGATACCCGACACCGGCGTGCGCGCGAGATCGGCGGCCATGATCGCGGCTGAGCCGCGGTAGAAGGCGAAGGGCGACTGGAGCATGCGCCCGTAGCGGATCGGCACCAGCTCCTGGAGCCTCTCGCCGTCCGAGGCGCGCAGGAGCCTGATCGGGTCCGGCCGACGCTTGTCGAGCTTCCAATGGGCGTGCGCCTCGCGCGCAACCCTGTCGCGCAGCGCTTTCCCCGCCGCCGCGGATTCCGCCGCGGTCCGCAGCGGCTTCACCAGCGATCGCTCCTCTGTCGGCGGGGCAGGCAACCGATGCCTCGAACCGTTGGACGCGACCGCTTTACCCCTAGGGCTCATCGCACGGCTCCATGAATGGCGGGGCCGTCGTTGCGAGACGGGAACCCCGACTCATCGTAGGGGCTTATACGGCTGCGGGACAGTACTCACTTTGATTTGGGTCAATGGGCGCCTCGCTCTTCCGTGCCGCGCACGGGGAGAGGCGATCAAGGCAGCGCCGCCGTAACCGGCGGCTTCGCTTCGCGCAGGAGGACGATGCTGATGCGGCGGTTGCGGGGGGAGCGGGGATCCTCGGGGACGAGGGGGTCGCGATCGGCGAGGCCCACGACCTTGTCGATGCGCTCGATCGGCACCCCGTCGTTGACGAGCTCGCGGCGGCTCGCATTGGCGCGGTCCGCGGAGAGCTCCCAGTTGCCGTAGGCGCGGCCCCAGGCATAGGGCGTGGCGTCGGTGTGGCCGGTGATGGAGATCTTGTTCGGAAGCCTCTGCACCACTTGCGCCACCAGCGCCATGAGCTTCTGCGCGGAATCCTCCATCTGCGCCGAGCCCAAGGGGAACATCGAGCGCCTCTCCTGGTCGACGATCTGGATGCGGAGCCCCTCGGGCGTGCGGTCGATGAGGAGATTGTCGGCGAGGTTCCGCAGCTCCGGTATGTCCTGGATCGCCTGGCGGAGCGCGAATTCGGCGGCGGCGAATTGCTTCTCCTCGCGCTCGGCCAATCGCTTCTGCAGCTCCTCCTGGGTCATCTGCTCCACGGGCTTCGCCTCGGGCGACTGAATCTCGGTCTTCTGCCCCGGCTTTGCCTCGGGCTTGTCGGTGGTCGTGCCGTCGGCGGGCTTGTTGGCGGCGACGCCGCCGTCCTTGTCGCGCTCGCCTCCGGCGGTCCCGCCGCGATCGCCGTCGTCGCCCTCGTCGGGCTGGCGCAGCGCGGGCATGTTGAGATGGAAACTCGGCGGCGAGGCCGGAAGGTCCTGCGCGCCGGGCTGGCCCATGGTGAGGCCGCCGAGCACGCCGCCCGCGCCGCTGTTCGAGCGCGAGGCGATCGTGGGCTCGAAGTAGTCGGCGATACCGCGCTTCTGGATGTCCGTGGTGACGTTGAGGAGCCACAGCAGCAGGAAGAACGACATCATCGCCGTCACGAAATCGGCGTAGGCGACCTTCCACGCGCCGCCGTGATGCGGCTCCTCCTTGGTGCGCCGGATCTTCTTGATGATGAGCGGCGCGTTGCTGCCCTTGCCCATGGCACGCCCGCTCGCCTAGGTCGCCGCCGAGGGTAGGTTCTCGACGGCCTCCTCGACCTCGTAGAAGCTCGGGCGGACGTCGGTGTTGAGCGCCTTGCGCGCGAACTCGACCGCGACCGAGGGGGCGTAGCCCTGCATGTAGGCGAGGATCGCGGCCTTGATGCAGAGGTAATAGCGCTGCTCCGTCTCGGCCCGCGCCTTGACCGCGGCGGCGATGGGCCCGACGAAGCCGTAGGAGAGGAGCACGCCCAGGAAGGTTCCCACGAGCGCGCCGCCGATGAGGCGGCCCAGCACCGCGGGCGGCTCCGTGATCGAGCCCATGGTGTGGATGACGCCGAGGACGGCGGCGACGATGCCGAGCGCCGGAAGCGCATCCGCGGACTGCTGGATCGCGTGCGCGACGGTCGCGTGCTCCTCGTGCCGCGTCTCGATCTCCTCGTCCATCAGCGTCTCCATCTCGTGATGGTTGTCGGTGCCGAGGGTGAGGAGCCGCAGATAGTCGCAGAGGAAGACCAGGGCATGCCGGTTCGCGAAGAACAGCGGGAAGCGCTGGAAGAGCGCGCTCTCGTCCGGCTTCTCCACGTGCTGCTCGAGCGCGAGCGCGCCCTTGGCCTTCGCGAGCTTGAAGACGGAGTAGAGGAGGCTCAGGAGCTCGAGATAGGCCGCCTTGTTGTAGCGCTCGCCCTTGAGGAGGCCCAGGACCGCGGAGACCGCGGCGCTGAGCACCGGCTTCCGGTTCGAGGTGACGAAAGCGCCCGCGGCCGCTCCAGCGATGATCAGGAACTCGAAGGGCTGGAACAGCACATAGATGTGGCCCCCGTTCAGCAGGTAGCCGCCGAGCACGCTTGCGAGAACGATGCCAGAGCCGATCAGCAGGAACATGGGACCAGGGAGGAGAGGGGACGGCGCGCCCCACCCTCGGACATTCGCGTTAATATCTGGTTTAGCTTCATGGCCCAGCACCTTAGGAGGTGCCGGGGCCCGGCTTTCAGCGCGGAACCAGGACTTCCGCTCGCGGGCCTTCGACGCCGCCGAGGGCGATTCCATAGCCGTCGCGCCAGGGCTGCACGAGGTCGCCGTAATGCGGCGAGATGGCATTACCGGATTCGCCCGGCACGACCATGAAGCGGGCGGCCGCGGGCTCGGCCATGTCGACGACCATGCGCAGGCCCGGCCCGTGCACGTCGCGGAAGGGCATCTCGGCGTCGCGCATGAAGAAGCCGCCGCGGTTCACGGTATCGACGCCGCCGTCGGCTGCAATCGAGAGCGCGACGAGGCGGTCGAGGACCGGTATACGCGACAACAGCGGATGCCTGAACTCCGCGGGATGAGCGAGGCCCCAGCGCCAGCGGTCCATGTCCGAGCCATAGCTCGAAGCGAGCTCCTCGAGCGCGCGGTCGAGCGCCGCGGAGAGCTGGTCCGCGCAGGTTTCCGGCGCGGTCGCGCTGCTCGTGTCGCCGCACCAGTCCCTGTGCTCGGTCAGGATGAGCGCGATGGTGTCGGGGTGAAGACCCCAATAGTCGTTGAAGGCCGGGCCGAGCTTCTTCGCGAGGATCACCCGATTGAGCTCGCGGAGCCACGCCGAGAAGATCAGCGGCTCGACCTTGTCCTTGTCCATGCGGCGGTCCCAGTTGCGCAGACGCTGGAGCGCCGCGCGTGCCATAGGCGTCGCCGGCTGCATCTGCAGCATCAGCGGCAGGAGCTGCTCCGCCATCGGCGAATAGGTGTCGAGCTGGATCGCCGCGGAGGTCTCGAGCGAGTTGCGGCGTCCCTCGAGCAGACCCTCGATGCGCCGCGCCCGGTAGGGCACATCCCAATCGCGCCCGAGGAAATAGGGATAGTCGTCGCCGACGATCTTGTTGTTGGCGGTGACGATGCGGCCCGAGGGCGGATCGAGCGCTTGCGGAACCTGGTCGAACGGCACGAAGCCGGTCCAATCGTACTCCCCGGTCCAGCCGGGAGCCGGCAGCCAGCCATCGCCCTTCGCGCGGATGGGTATGCGCGCGGGCGCCATGAATCCGATGTGCCCGTCGACGTCCGCGTAGACGAAGTTCTGCTGCGGCGCGTCGTATTTCGCGAGCGCGCGGCGGAAGCCGTCCCAGTCCCGCGCGCGGTTCAGTTCCCAGAACGCCTGCGGCGTGCGATCGCCGTCCATGAGGTACGTGGCCTGGAGCGCGATCGCGTAGCCGGGCTTCGTCACCTGTTGCGCGATACCCGCGAGATCGGAGATGACGGGCCCGTGCCGCGTCTCGCGCACGACGATATCGACGGGCGCTGCCCCGCGGACGACGATCCGCTCGACGCGGGTCGCGAACGGACGCGAGCCCTCCGGCGCCAGATACCTGCCGGTGTCCGCGGGGTCGAGCTTCTCGATGAAGAGGTCGGAGACGTCGCTGCCGGTATTGGTGACGCCCCAGGCGATGCGCTCGGTGTGGCCCACCAGCACGGTCGGGAGGCCGGGCAAGGTGCCGCCGGTGACGGTGTGCCCGGGGGTCACGATGCGCGCGAGATACCAGAAGCCCGGCGCCTCGAGGCCGAGATGGGGGTCGTTCGCGAGAACCGGCTTCCCCGAGACGCTCCGCTCGCCGCTCACGACCCAATTGTTGGACGCCCGGGCGGGGTCATCGTCGGCGGGCATCAGCGCCAAGAGCCGCCGCAGCGGCAGGCTGCGATAGATCGGTGCCAGCTCGCCCAGCACGACCGGCCCGTTCTTGGGATATGCGGGAAAGGCGATCGAGAGCTCCCCGGACCCGAGCCGCTCGGCGACCTCGGCGTGCAGGAGCTCGGCGCGATAGTTGCCGGCGAGCTGCCAAGCCATGAGCTTGCCGATCATCAACGTGTCGACGGGCCGCCAGGGCTCCGGCGCCGTGCGCAGGATGTAATATTCGGGCGAGAGCGCGCGGCGCCGGTTCGCCAGATAGGCGTTGACGCCGGCTGAATAGGACTCGAGCACCGCGCGCAGCTCCGGCGGCAGGATCGCGACCTGCCGCTCGGCTGCTCGGGCGAGGCCGAGGGTGCGCATCAGTCGATCGCGATCGAGAGCAGCGGCGCCGAACCACTCCGAGAGGCGCCCGGCCCCGAGATGCCGCTGCAGATCCATTTGGAAGAGGCGGTCCTCGGCATGCGCATACCCGAGCGCAAAGACGGCGTCGCGCTCGCTCGCGGCCTCTATCGAGGGGATGCTGCGCTCGTCGCGCTGGATGCGGGCGGTCCGACCGAGCCCCGCGACCGCGCGCTCGTTCGACGGCGGCGGCAGCGCCGAGCGCAGCCACAGCAGCCCCGAGAGGCCCGCCAGAAGCGGCAGCAGCAGGAGCATGACCGCGATGCGCCGGCCCATGCCGGAGCCCTCCCGCGCCCGCCGTCCGGGATCAGCCGAGGTTGAGAATGATCGTCTTCTTCTGCGTGAAGTGCTCGAGCATGGCCTCGAGCGAGGCTTCCTTGCCGAGCCCCGACTGCTTCACTCCGCCATAGGACATGTTGGCCTGCACGACGAGGTTCTGGTTCACTTGGACGAGGCCGGCCTCGAGGCGATGGCCCGCGTCGAGCGCGGTCTTGAGGTCGCGCGTCCAGATCGTCGCCGCAAGGCCGTAGTCGCTGTCGTTCGCCTGTGCGAGCGCCTCCTCGTACTCGCGGAATTTGATCACGCAGGTGACGGGGCCGAAAATCTCCTCGCGGCAAAGCCGGTTGTCGTTGGCGACGCCCGTGAAGATCACGGGCTGCACGTAATAGCCCTGCGCGAGCTTCGGATCCGCGGGCATCCTGGAGCAGCGCAGCGCGGTGGCGCCCGGCGTCTCCTCGCCGAGCTTGATGTAGGAGCGGACTTTCTCGAACTGCTGCTTCGAGATGATGGTGCCGATGTCGGTCTGCTCGTCCAGGGGATCGCCCATCCTCATCGCGTCGACCTTCGCCTTGAGCTTGTCGATGAAGGCGTCGTGGATCGATTCATGGACGAAGATGCGGCTTGCGGCTGTGCAACTTTGGCCCTGGCGCGTGAAGCGCATGCCGATGACGGCGCCCGCCACCGCCTTCTCGAGGTCGGCGTCGCCCATCACGATCATCGGGCTCTTGCCGCCGAGCTCGAGCGTGACGGGGATGAGCTTCTGCGAAGCCATCTTGTAGACGAGCTTGCCGGTCTCGACCGAGCCCGTGAAGGTGACCTTGCCCACGTCCTTGTGCTCGACGAGCGGCGCGCCGCAGCCGGGCCCGTCGCCGGAGAGGATGTTGAGCACGCCCTGCGGCAGCACCTGGTTCATGATCTGACAGGCTCGGAGCACCGCGAACGGCGCTTCCTCCGCCGACTTCACCACCACCGTGTTGCCGGCGACGAGCGCCGGCGCGATCTTGAGCGCCATCAGTAGCAGCGGCACGTTCCAGGGAATGATCGCGCCGACGACGCCGATGGGCTGGCGGAGCGTGATCGTGAGCGCGTCCGTCTTGAAGGGCACGCTCTCGCCTTTCAGCTCGGAGCCGAGCCCGCCGTAGAAGGAGAGGATGTCAGCGAAGACGCCGGCCTCGACGCGGCTCTCGGTGCGTATCGCCTTGCCCGTCTCGAGCGTGATGAGCCTCGCGAGCTCCTCGACGTGGTCGTTGAGGATGCGGCCGCATTCGGCGACGAGCCGGCCGCGCTCGCGCGAGGCGAGCTTTGCCCAGCTCTTCTGGGCCTTCGCCGCGGCCCGCACCGCGGCATCGACGTCGGCGGCATTCCCGTCCGCGGCCTCGCCGATCTGCTCCTGCCTCGCGGGGTTCACGATCGGGAAGGTGCGGCCCGAGATCGACGGCACCATGCCCCCGTCGATCAGCATCTTTCCGGACATCTCGCGCGCGAGCGCATGCGGATCGAGCACCGGCTGCAAACGGTTCTGGCGCATGGGAACGACCTCCCCTTGATCTTGGATCGGAGCAATCTCTGTCGGGAGAGTGCTTTATACACGTCCGCCGCCTGCCCGCCAGCCCTTTGGCCCCCGGGTCACTGGCCGGGCCCTCCGACCGCTTGCGGCCGGCCGCCATAGGAACTCGCGCCTATCGCGCTCTGATGAGGTGCGGTCGATCTTGTCCATAATGGGTAATTAATTGCGGCAAAACTAATCCTTAGTGTTAGTTCTCGCTTGCTCTTTCCACTCGCCCACGCTCATATACCTCTAAGGGGGTCGGCAGCATTCTCCGCCTTTTGGGTGCCTCTCTAGCGGCAACCGGGAGGTGGGTCGCAGCCACCCATGCGCGCCGCCGGGTCGAAGTGGGTTCCAGGAGCCCGCGAATGCCGGCTGGCGATCCGCGTGGGCAACGCCGCAGAGATCGAGGGGAAGACGGCGTCCTTCGGTCCGCGGTCTGAGGTGTGCCCCCGTTCGGAATCGGCTGGGGGAGCATATGACCAAATCTGTGGCTGGCGATCGGGTGGGGCGCGCGGGGCGCGCCTTGGCATTGGGTCTTTTGCTGACGGTCTCGATCGTTGCGCTCAGCCTTGCGCCGCAGGCCATGGCGCAGCAGGCGCCCCCGTCCGCCGGCGACCAGTCGCAGCCCGCCGCCGATCCGCCGAGCCGCGTCGGCCGCATCGCCTTCGTGCAAGGGACGGTCTCCTACCACACGGCCGGTCAGACGCAGTGGGACCAGGCGGTCGTCAACGAGCCCGTGACCGCCGGCGATGCCTGCTACACGGACCAAGGGGCGCGCGCCACGATCCAGGTCGGCCGCGCCTTCCTGCGCCTCGACGGTCAGACCGAGGTCGACGTCGACACGCTCGACGATCAGAACGCCATCCTCTATGTGCCGCAGGGATCGCTCAGCATCACCATGCGGTCGATGAATCAGGGCGAGGTGTACGAGGTACTGACGCCGGGCGGCACGGTCCAGATCAACAGTCCCGGCCGGTATCGCATCGACGTGACGACCGACGGCACGCCGCCGAAGCTGACGGTGTTCGAGGGCTCGGCCGATGTCTTCGGAGACAATACGCGCGTCACGATCACGGGCGGGCAGGCCGCGCCGGTGGTCGTCGATCAAGCGCCGCAGCCGGTTCAGCCGGCCTCCGCGGCTCCGGTCGACTCCTGGGCTCTGCAGCAGGAAGCCGCGATGCAGACGGTCCCGGACTATGTCAATCCCGACCTGCCCGGGATCGAGGCCACGGCCTCCGCCGGCCAATGGAGCGAGGATCCGAACTACGGCCGCGTCTGGTTTCCGCCCGACCCGAATTGGGTTCCGTTCCAGGATGGCAGTTGGGAATATCGCGACGACTACCAATGGACCTGGGTCGACGATGCGCCCTGGGCGTTCGGTCCCTCGCATTATGGCCGCACGGTGCAGATCGGCGGGCGCTGGGCCTGGGTTCCCGGCCCGGGCCTCGTGATCGAGCCGCAGCCGGTCACCGTCGTCGAGCAACCCGTACTCGTCCAGCCCGTATTCGCGCCCGCGGTCGTGAGCTTCGTCGACGTGCCGCCGCCCGTGGTCGGCGTGGGCGTGGAAGTGGGGCCTGTCGTCGGCTGGGTTCCGCTCGCGCCCGGCGAGGTCTACGTCCCGACCTTCGTCACCAGCGCCGTCTATGTAAACCACGTCAACGTCTTCGGCGGTTGCGGCTGCCACGGCGGCGGCGGCGTCAACATCACCAATATCACCTACGTCAACATCACCAACGTCAACGTCAGCAGCGTGCGCATCACCGACGTGACGCGCTTCCACAATCACCAGTCCACGACCTGCACCTCGCAGAGCACTTTCGTGGACTCCGGGCATGTGGGCCGCGGCAATCGCCTGCGCATCCCGCCCAATGAGTTCTCCCGCACCCATGTGGACAGCCACCCGCGGTTTACCCCGACCGCGGGGACGCGAGGGGCGCCACAGAGCTCCTGGCACCGCGGCGGCGACGTGATCCCCGGTAACGCGGGCTCGCGGCGTCCTCCGGCACCCGGCCCGACGATCCACTCGAGGCCCGGCCCCACGCCCACGGGGACGCATCCAGGCGGGCCGCAGCACCGCGTGCCCGGCGCGACGCATCCGCCGAACCATGGCCCGGCCGCGGGTCCCGGTCCGAGGCCCGTCCCGCCCCCGAGAACCGCCGGCCCACGTCCCGGCGGGCCTGGACCGCACCCAGGCGCTTCGCCGACCACGCCGGCATCGGCTGGACCCGGCACGCGTCCCGGCCCCCGCCCGCCTTCCGCGGGTCCGGGGACGCACCCGGGCTCTCCCGTCACCCCGACGCCGGGCAGCCGGCCCAATTCACCCGGCTCGCGCCCGGGACCGGGGCCCGGTAGCGGACCGACTCATCCGGGCTCGCACCCGGGTCCGACGCCAGGCAGGGGACCGACTCATCCGGGCTCTGCGCCCGCGCCGGGAGCGCCGGGGTCGCGCCCAGGTCAGGGTCCGACCCGCCCGGGCTCGATGCCGCCGCAGCCAGGGACTGGGCCGAAGACGACGACCCCGGGCTCGCGTCCGGGCTCGCCGCCATCGCAACCGGGCACTGGGCCGAAGACGACAGCCCCAGGCTCGCGCCCGGGCGCTCCGCCGACGCGCCCCGGCTCGGCGCCCGCGACGACCGCTCCGGGAGCGCGGCCGGGCACACCGCCTCCGCATCCCGGCTCCGGGCCGACGACCACGTCTCCGGGCTCGCGCCCCGGCACCGTCCCGAGCCGCCCTGGCTCGCCGCCGCCGCCGTCGCCGGGTGCACGGCCTCCGGGCTCGCCGGGGTCGCGCCCGGGATCGACCGCGCAGCCCACTTCCGTGCCGCCGCGGCCGACCGGCTCGCAACCGAGCCAACCCCAGCGTCAACCCCCGCCCAATCAGCCTCCGCCGGTCCGAAACACGCAGCATCCGCCTGCGCAGGGCACGGGATCGCGGGCGCCGGGAGGGCCGCTGCCAAGCCAAAATCAACATCAGCCCGTCGTGAATGGGGGTACGCAGCCGCAGACCCCGCCGCCCCACCCGCAGGCGCAACCGCAGGCCCAGCCGCGGCCTCAGGCCCAGCCACGGCCGCAGCCGCAGGCCCAGCCACGACCCCAGGCTCAGCCGCGCCCGCAAGCGCCGCAGCCGCGGCAGCCGGCTGCCGCACCGCCGCACCCGCCGGCACAGCCGCAGGCCCAGCCGCACCCGCAACCCCAACCGCATCTGCAAACGCAACCTCAAGCGCGTCCGCAGCAGGCGCCGCCTTGCAACCCGCCGCATCACATGCAGAACGGCCGCTGCGTCTGACGAACGCGCTCGATCGCTCTCGGTAGCCGCCCGCCTCTCGTCCCCGCGCACGGGACGAGAGGCGGCGGAGCGATTGTTACCCCAATGCCACGATTTCGCCGGATTGAGAGCGCGGGCTGCGGCCCGGTGCGATCGAAGCGCCGCCTTTACCTGCTGTAAATTCGTTGGAGTAAGATTCGGTCGTCGACCGTTCTGGCCTAGCGCCACCACGGCACGAGGGACCAAGTTTATGACGCAGCTCGAACGATCGGGCGGCCGGCGCGGCCGCTGTTACTGGGCACGGCTCGCCGCGAGCGCGATCATTGCCTCCGGGCTGGCGCTCGCTGGTCCCGCCGCGGCGCAAGCGCCACCGCCGCCCGGCGCCAATCAGCCGCTTGAGCAGGATCAGCAGCCGGATCCGCCGGCGCGGGTGGGGCGGCTCAGCTATCTCTCGGGCACCGTCTCCGTCCGCACGCTCGACGACGATCAGTGGGATACCGCGGTCGTCAACTACCCCGTAACCGGCGGTCTCGGCTTCTGGACCGAGCCGAATGCGCGCGCGACGCTGCAAATCGGCCATGGCGCCGTGCGCATGGAAAGCTCGACCGAGGTCGACGTCCAGCAGCTCGACGATCAGGTGATCCAAATCGCCATACCCCAGGGCTCGATCAATTTCCGGCTGCGCTCGCTCGATCCCGGTGAGACCTATCGCATTGCGACCCCCACCGGTGCGATCCAGCTCAACCGGCCCGGCCGCTACAACGTCACCGTCGCCGCCGACGGCAGCCCCGCCAAGGTTTCCGTCCTCGAAGGCTCGGCCGACATCATCGGCGAGAACGGCACCGTCACGGTGACCGCGAGCGAGGTCGGAAGCGCCGCTCCGACCCCACCGCCGCCCGTGCCCGGCGCGGCGCGGCCTCAGCCGATCGATACCTTCGGCGATCAGCAGGAAGCCGCGATGGCGCAGGTGCCGGGATACCTCAATCCGGAGATTCCGGGCATCCAGGACGTGGTCTCCACGGGCGATTGGGGCACGTCGCCCGCCTATGGGCGGGTCTGGTATCCGCCTGTGCAGCCGGGCTGGGCGCCCTATCGCTACGGACACTGGGCATTCGTGCCGCCCTGGACCTGGACCTGGATCGATGACGCGCCCTGGGGCTTCGCCCCGTTCCATTACGGCCGCTGGGTGGAGATCGGGCCGCGCTGGGCTTGGGTTCCCGGTCCGGTCGTCCCGCAGCCGGTCTATGCGCCCGCGCTGGTCGCCTTCGTCGGCGGAGCGGCGCTCGCCGTGAGCTTCGGCGTCGGGCCCGTGGTCGGCTGGATCCCGCTGGGGCCGCAGGAAGTCTACTACCCGCCCTATGGCGGCAGCATGAACTACATCCGCCACGTCAACGCGACCAGCGTCACGAACGTCACGATCATCAACAACACCACGATCAACAACTATCAAACGCAAGGCGCGAACCGCTTCATGAACGCGGGGGGCGCGACCGTCGTGCGCAGCAACGCCATGACGAGCTCCGCGCCGATCAGGGGCTCGAGCCTGAACGTCAATCCCTCGCGGTTCCAGGGCGTCAACGTCGCCTCGAGCGCGCCGGTGCGGCCGAACCTCGGCACGAAGGGAGCCTCCGCGAATGTCGTTAAGGCCGCCGGCGGCAATGTCTCCGCGGGCGGCGCAAATCGCTTCCACTCGCCGGGGCCCAAAGGCGGCACCACGGTCTTTACGCCGACATCCGCGAGCTCCAAGACGACGAGCGCCAAGGGATTCAAAACCTTCACTCCGCCGGGCGGCGTCAAGTCCTTCACGCCATCGGCAGGTGCGGGGACAGGGACAGGCAGCCGAACGGGATCCAAGGGAAGCGGGCCTACCGGCGCCAAGACCTTCGTTCCGCCGGGCGGCGGAACCGGGGGTAGCACGGGAGCCACGGGCGGCGGTGGGACCGGCAGCAGCGGCAGCGGCTCGCAGTCCACTGGCGCGGGTGGTGCCAAGAAATACCGGGCGCCGAGCGGGGGCGGCACCGGGAGCGCAACGGGTTCGACCTCGACGGGCACCACCGGGAACACTGGCGGCTCCAAGTCGACCGGCGCCAAGACCTACATTCCGCCGGGCGGCAGCGGAACCGGGACTACGACCGGCTCCACGTCATCGGGCGCGGGCGGAGCGAAGAAGCATCGGGCGCCGAGCGGCGGCGGGACCGGAACCACCGGCGGCTCCGGCGCAAGCGGCGCCCGGACCTTCACGCCGCAAGGCGGCGGGAGCGGAAGCGCCGGCGGCTCCAAGTCGACGGGCACCGGAAGCGGCGGCGCCGGCGGCTCGAAGACCGGCTCCGGCACGACGAACAGCAGCACCAAGAAGGGCGGATCGCCGCCCCCTTGCGATCCGCCGCATCGCATCGTGAACGGCAAGTGCGTCTGACCGCCCGCGGGTAACGGAGTCGAATTGCCGGCTGCTCGCTCCTCGCGCTTCCATTGCGCGGGATGGAGCGGACCGGCGAAAGGCGATTCCGCTCGCGCGCGTGCGGCGGTATCATCCGGGCGAAACATTCTCTCGCGGGGGACCGATGAGCACGATCTGGTACGTGGCGATCGCGGTTGCCGTGGTGCTGGTCATCCTGGTCGTGATCTACAATCGCCTGGTGGCGCTGCGCCAAGGCTACAAGAACGCCTACGCCGACATCGACGTCCAACTGAAGCAGCGCCACGATCTCGTCCCCAATCTCGTGGAGACCGTGAAGGGATATGCCGCGCACGAGAGCGGCGTGCTGCAGAAGGTGACGGAGGCGCGCGCCTCGGCGATGCGCGCGGGCTCGGTCGAGGAGCGGGGGCGGGCGGAAGGGGCGCTCAGCGCCGCTCTCGGACAGCTCTTCGCGGTCGCCGAGAGCTATCCGCAGCTCAAGGCCAACGAGAATTTCCGCCAGCTCCAATCCGAGCTCGAGGAGCTCGAGAACAAGATCGCCGCGGCCCGGCGCTTCTTCAACAACGCGGTCGCGGAATACAACACGCACATCGAGCAATTTCCGGCGGTCGTCCTCGCGGGATCGCTCGGCTTCGGCCACGCCGAGATGTTCGCCCTCGACGAGGGCGAGAAAGCCGCGGCGAGCGTGCCGCCCAAGGTCTCATTCGGCAGCTAGGCCATGGCCGCCGCCCTTGGCCTTTCCACCTACAAGTGGAACAACAATCTCAAATCCGTGTTGCTGCTGGCGGCCTTCCCGTTCCTGCTGCTGTTCCTGCTCTCGTTGATGTTCCTCGTCTTCGCCTGGGGCACGCTCACGGATTTCCGCGGGCTCATCGGCACTTACACCTTCGAGAGCTACGGCCTCGTCCCCGTCACGGGGTCGCATAGCCCCTTTGATTTCACGCTGGCGGCGATCTACGCCTATTGGCCCTTCGTCGTGGGCGCGGCGGTGGTGTGGATGGTGATCGCCTACGGCTTCAACGACATGATGATTCACGCGGCGACCGGCGCCAAGGAGGTGACGCGCGCGGAGGCGCCGCGCCTCTACAAGATCATCGAGCCCCTCTGCATCTCCCGCGGTCTCGCGGTGCCGCGGCTCTTCATCATCGACACCGACGCGATGAACGCCTATGCGAGCGGGATCGACAAGCGCACCTACTCGATCACGGTGACGCGCGCGCTCCTCGACCGGCTCGACGACCGCGAGCTCGAGGCCGTGCTCGGGCACGAGATCACGCACATCCTCGACCGCGACGTGCGCCTCCTCCTGGTAACGATCGTCTTCGTTGGCATGATCTCCTTCCTCGCGCAGATGCTCTGGCGCAGCCTCCGGGTGATGTCGTTCCGGCGCGAGCGCGGCAACGCCGGGCTCGTCATCCTCGCCGCCGCCGTCATCGCGGGGATTGGCTATCTGCTGGCGCTCGTGCTCCGCTTTGCGATCTCGCGCCGGCGCGAGTATCTCGCGGATGCGGGATCGGTCGAGCTCACCAAGAGTCCCGAAGCGCTGATCTCCGCGCTGCGCAAGATCTCCGAGAACGCCGACGTGCCGCACGTGCCGACGGAGGTGAGGCAGATGTTCATCGAGAACCCGCTCTCGAGCTCCGCCTTCTCCAACCTTTTCGCGACCCATCCACCGATCGAGGACCGCATCCGCGTGCTGGAGCAGCTCGAAGGGGCGCCGCTGCATGCGCGCCGGGAAGGCAGCGTCCCCAGCGCGGGAAATCCGAGCTGAGTCGGCTGCCCGCGCATTCTTGATCCTTCAATCAACCTCTCGTGACCGGCTGACGCCGCCGCTTGCGTGCAGGATGCCGCCTGCGCGCGCTAGGGAGTGCTGTTGCGCTATCGAACGGAGATGGGGGACGGGCATGAGCGGGACGGAGAAGGATAAGAGCGAAGGAAACGGCCAGCGGGGTCTGGACGTCGTCCTCGGTGCCGGTCTGGGGCTGGTCCTCGGCGCGGTGCTCTATGGGCTGAGCAGTGCGATCGGGCCGCGTCTTCCCGCAGGTTGGACGGAGCTGCTGCAGGGAATTTCGGGCTTGATCGGGCTCATCGTCGCCCTACTGGGGATTCGCCGCCGCACCGCGAAATCGCTTGGCGGGACCTAGCCCTCGAGCCCTAACTCCCGCAACAGCTTCGCCCGGTCGGCGTCGAGGGCAGGGGCCGGGGCGCGGGTCGGGGGATCGGCGAAGGCCGAGAGCTTCAGCGGATTGCCCGCGAGCTTCAACGCGCCCGCCTTGGGGTCGGCGACGGAGACCAGCATGTTTCGCGCCTCCACCTGCGGGTGGGCGAGCGCTTGCGCGACGTTGTTGATCGGCCCGCAGGGCACACCGGTCTTCTCAATGATGGTGATCCATTCGGCGGTGGGCTTGCGCTTGAGCTCCTTCTCGATTTCCGCCTTGAGCCGGTCGTGGTTGCGGTTGCGGAGGTCGTTCGACCGGTAGTCCGGATTCTCTGCGAGATCGGGACGGCCGAGCGCGGCGCAGAGCTTCTGGTAGAGGCCGTCATTTCCGGCGGCGACGATGATGTGCCCGTCGGCCGTCGCCATCGCCTCGAAGGGCGTGATCGAGGGATGTCGCGCGCCCAGCGGGCCCGGCACCTCGCCGGTGACGGTGTAGCGCATGATCGCGTTCTCCAGGAGCGCGAGCTGGCAATCGAACATGGCGATGTCGACCTTGCTGGCCTCGCCCGTGCGCTCGCGGTGGAGGAGCGCGGCATGGACGGCGACGGCGGTGTAGAGGCCGGCGCCGATGTCGCCGATCGACATGCCGATGCGCACCGGCGGCTGGCCCGGGTGGCCGGTGATGCTCATGATGCCACCCAGCCCCTGCACCACCATGTCGTAGGCGGGATAGTTGGAGAAGGGGCCGGTATGCCCGAAGCCCGAGGCGGCGGCGTAGATGAGCCGCGGATAGCGCGGGTGGAGCGTCTCCCAGCCATAGCCGAGCTTCTCCATCGTCCCCGGCCGGAAATTCTCGACGATCACGTCGGCCTTGCCGAGGAGCGCCTCGAAGATGCGCTTGTCGCCGGCGGCCTTGAGGTCGAGCGCGATCGATTCCTTGCCGCGGTTGACCGAGGCGAAATAGGTGGAGACGCCGTTCTTGAAGGGCCCGTATTCCCGCGCATCGTCGCCCTTCCCGGGCGGCTCGACCTTGATGACGCGGGCTCCGAGCTCCGCCATCAGGAAGGTGCAGTATGGTCCCGCGAGAATGCGCGAGAGATCGACGACGGTGATGCCGGAGAGCGGGCCCGGTGCGGTCATGAGAGGACCTCGGAAGAAGCGGTGTCGGGCGCATTCCTACCGCAGCCGAGCGCGTCCCGGCAATCCGCGGCGTCATCGGCCTTGATCGAGGACCCCTTTCGCGTGATGGTGCGGCCGGGCCAATTGGAGTCTGCGATCATGTCGATGTCGAGCCATAGCCTGATGTGCCTCGATCCCTTCGGTTTCCACCGCATCGCCTATGCCGAATGGGCGGGACCGCCGGGCGCGCGCACCGTCATCTGCGTGCACGGACTGACCCGCAACGGCAGGGATTTCGACCCTCTGGCCGAGGCGCTTTCGCAGAATTTCCGGGTGATCTGCCCGGACATGGCGGGCCGCGGGCAAAGCGATTGGCTCGAACCGCAGAACGTCTACGGCTACCCGATCTACCTCAACGACGTGGCGCAGCTCGTCGCGCGCCTCGGCGTCGAGGAGGTCTACTGGGTCGGGACCTCCATGGGGGGCTTGATCGGAATGCTCATGGCGGCGCTGCCGCGCACGCCGATCAAGCGCCTCGTGATGAACGACATCGGCCCCGTGATGGCGAAGGAGGGGATCGAGCGCATCGCGACCTATGTCGGAAAGGACCCGATCTTCCCCGATCTCACCGCGCTCGAGGCCTATCTGCGGATGGTTTCCGCGAGCTTCGGCGCGCTGAGCGCGGGTCAATGGCGGCACATGGCCGTGCATGCCGCGCGCAAGCGGCCGGACGGTACGCTGGGCCTCCATTACGACCCGCGCATCGCCGAGCCGTTCAAGGTCGGGAAGTTCAGCGACACGAATTTCTGGCCGCAGTGGGATCGCATCGTCTGTCCGACCCTCACGTTGCGCGGGGCCGAGTCCGACCTGCTGCGCGCGGCCGACGCGCGGGCGATGACGCAGCGCGGGCCGCGCTCGAGCCTCGTAGAATTCGCGGGCGTCGGCCATGCGCCGGCATTGATGTCCGGCGATCAGATCGCGGCGGTGCATACCTTCCTGATGGGCTGAGGTGTCGGAGGCTCCGGCATTCACGGCCTATCTCGCGGCCGAGGGCTTCGTCGAGGACCTGCGCGCGGAATTGGGTGAGGTGAGCGCGGCCTACGGCCGCCTCCTGCTGGCCCCGGGACCGGCGAGGCCCGCCGCATGGGCCGCCAATATCTGGCACGGGCCGGTCCGGCTCGCGGTTGCCTCGATCGGCGACGCCGCCAAGCGGCTCCGAGCGATGCAGCGCAACTGGGCGCTCTATTCGCACGCCCATCACCGCCGCGCCGCGCTCATCGAGGCGAAGCTCCCGAAGGTATCGGCGAAGCCGCTGCGCTTTCCGGAGCCCGCGCCCACGGCGGCCCTCGGCTCCTGGACGCTGATCGACGAGGTGACGGTGCTCGCATCGCCGCGCTGCTCGAGCCCGTTCCCCAACGGCGAGGCGCGCTTCGTCGAGGACAAGGCGGCGCCGCCAAGCCGCGCCTACCTCAAGCTCTGGGAGGCGCTGACGCTCCTCGGCGAGCATCCGGAGCCGGGCTCGCTCTGCCTCGATCTCGGCAGCAGCCCCGGCGGCTGGACCTGGGCGCTCGCCCGATTGGGGGCGCGCGTCGTCAGCGTCGACAAGGCGCCGCTGGAGCCGCGGATCGCCACGATGCCCGGCGTCGAGGTGCGGCGCGAGAGCGCCTTCGCCCTCGATCCGCGCGCGCTAGGGCCCGTCGATTGGCTCTTCTCCGACGTGGTCTGCTATCCCCCGCGTCTCCTGGGTCTCGTCGAGCGTTGGCTCGCGGCCGGCACCTGCCGCCGCTTCGTCTGCACGCTCAAGTTCCAGGGTCCGACGGACCGCGAGACCGCACGCCGCTTCGCGGCAATTCCGGGCTCGCGGCTCGTGCATCTCCATCACAACAAGCATGAGCTTACGTGGATGCGGCTTGGCTAGGCCGCCCTCCCGGGCCATGGCAAATCCGAGACGTCGTCGCCAGATCAATTCCATGGACACTGCGGCAGCCCATATACCCGGCGCTTACGATGCCGGCGCGCTCGCGCTTCCCGCCTTCGAGGAGCGCTGGCCGTGGCTCGGCGGCGATTTGCAGACGCTGCGGAACTTTCTGCGGCGGCTGCGCATCGACCTCTCGGAGCACAGGGCGGAGCGGATCGAGCTCTCTCTGGACGGGCCCGGCGGCGACCGCACCTCGGCGACGCTCCACTGGCCGCGCGAGCGGCGGCCTCGGCCGCTCGTGCTGCTCATCCACGGTCTCACCGGCTGCGAGGACAGCGCCTACATGCGCGCGACGGCGGCGGCGCTGCTGCGGGCGGGCCACCCCGTGCTGCGGCTCAATCAGCGCGGAGCCGGTCCCTCGCGCCTTTCATGCCGGGAGCGCTATCACGCCGGGCGCAGCGAGGATCTCGCACGGGCGATAGCGGGATTGCCGCCGCGCGCGAGCGCGCTCGGCATCCTCGCCGTCGGCTACTCCCTCGGCGGCAACCTGCTCCTGAAGTATCTCGGCGAGAGGGGGCGCAACACTCCCGTGACCGCGGCCGCCGCCGTCTCGGCGCCGCTCGATCTCGCCGCCACTTGCCGCAGCATGATGCTGCCGCGCAACGCGCTCTATCATCGCTACTTCCTGAGCGAGCTCCGCGCGGAGGCGCTTGCGACGCCCGAGCCGCCCGGTCGGGAGGAGCGGCGCGCCATCCTGGCGGCGCGCGACATCCGCGAGTTCGACGAGCTCGTGACCGCGCCGCGCAACGGCTTCGCGGGCGCGGACGACTACTACCGCCGCTCCTCCTGCGCGAGCTTTCTGGAGAGGGTCGAGGTGCCGACCCTGCTCATCCAATCCGAGGACGATCCGATCGTGCCGGCCGCGCCGTTCCGCGCGCGGGATTGGCGTCGGAATCCGCGCCTCCTTCCGCTGCTGCTGGCGCGCGGCGGCCACGTCGGGTTCCACGACCGCCGCGGCGGAACCTGGCACGACCGCGCGATCCTGCGCTTCTTCGAGCGGGCGCTCAGCCTTTCCTGAGGAGGCGCGCCACGGCGAGCGCGCTGTAGGTGAGGATGCCGTCGGCGCCGGCGCGCTTCATGCCCAGAAGCGTCTCGGGGATCACGCTCTCGTCGAGCCAGCCGCGCTCGATCGCTCCGTGGAGCATCGAATACTCCCCGCTGACCTGATAGACGAAGGTGGGCACGCCGAAGCGCTCCTTCACCCGACGCACCACGTCGAGAAACGGCATGCCCGGCTTCACCATCACCATGTCCGCGCCCTCCGCGAGGTCGAGCGCCACCTCGCGAAGCGCCTCGTCGGTATTGGCGGGATCCATCTGATAGCTGCGCTTGTCCGTCTTGCCGAGCGACGATTTCGAGCCCAGCGCGTCGCGGAACGGACCGTAGAAGCCCGAGGCGTATTTGGCAGCATAGGACATGATCTTGACGCGCTCGAAGCCGGCCTCGTCGAGGGCGTCGCGGATCGCGCCGACACGGCCGTCCATCATGTCCGAGGGCGCGATGACGTCGCAGCCGGCCTCCGCCTGTACGATCGACTGCCGGACCAGGAACTCGACGGTCTCGTCGTTCGCGACGTAGCCCTCGCGCAGCACGCCGTCGTGGCCGTGAGTGGTGTAGGGATCGAGCGCCACGTCGCAGAGGACGCCGATGTCGGGGTGCGCCTCCTTGACCGCGCGCGTCGCGCGGCAGATGAGATTCTCCGGATTGGTTGCCTCGTCGCCGTCGGGGGATTTGCGCTCGATCGGCGTCACCGGAAAGAGCGCGACGCAGGGAATGCCCAGCGCCTTCGCCTCGCCCACTGCATCGACGAGGGCGGGGATGGAAAGGCGGTCGACATGGGGCATGGATGCGACGGGCGTCCGCGCAGCCGGTCCCTCCTGCACGAAGATGGGCCAGATGAGATCGGCCGCGGTGAGGACGTTCTCCGCGACCATGCGCCGCGTCCAATCGTCGCGCCGGGTGCGGCGCAGGCGAAGGCGCGGATAGGCGCCGAGGGGCTGGGAGGGTATGCGGGGCACGCTCGTCCCAATATTCGGAAAAAGGGAGCGGGATCATAAGAGCGCCGGCCCGGCCTGACAATGCCGCGGCGCCCCGGCCCCGGGGTCGCATCTGCGCGCTCATCGCGCCCGGCGATTGCGGCGCCGTCTCCGGACCCGCTATCCTCGCGGCAGCAGGGAGGTATCCTAGATGAGCATCGCAGACCCCAACCGCACGATCCTGACCGGCGAGAACCCCTTCATCCGCCTCAGCGAGAAGGATGGCGATCCCAACACGACGGATGCGAGCTTCTGGCGCATCGTCTTCTGTCCCGCGGGACCGGGGCACGTGCTCTATCTTAAGAGCGAGCTCACGCACGGGCGCTGGCGCATCTACTCCGACAATATCGCCATGGCGCGATGGCTGCAGACGACCGTCCAGGGGATGCTCAACGCCGAGCTCAAGGACACCTCGATCCCCGTCACCGAGGCTCAATTCTCGAAGAGCGGCGATCCCCGCTATTTCTGGACCGAGCGCGCGAGCGCGCGGGGCGAGGAGGTCGCGCTCACCTGGCACGACATCGGCGATCCGCTTCTTCTGCACACGCAGCCCAATCAGGTGCCGGGCCGCCAGTACGGACTCTGCACGGTGCTGATCCCCGCGCTGGGCGCGCGCCTCACGCTGAACGGCGCGCAAGCCGCGGGCCGCCCCTGGCCGCGCGAGCGCGAAGGCCGCCCCTTCAGCACCTGCGCGCTCGCCTTCTCCGAGAGCTGGACGGAGGCACGCTAGAGCGCGGCCACCTCGCGCGCCTCGCCCCGTCGCTTGCGATGGTATGGGCGCCTCGTTACGCTGATTCCGCCAGTGGCCGGAGCACGAATGCCCGCAGCACTCACGGTACGCTCGATCGCGCGCTCGGATTTCGCTCAGTGGCTGCCGCTCTGGGATGGGTACAACGCCTTCTACGGTCGCGTGGGCGAGACGGCCTTGCCCGCGGCGGTCACGGAGACGACCTGGGCGCGCTTCTTCGATGCCTACGAGCCCGTGCATGCGCTCGTCGCCGAGCGCGAGGGGCGGCTCCTCGGGCTTGCTCACTACCTCTTTCATCGCAGCACGACGATACTCGGGCCGATCTGCTATCTGCAGGACCTGTTCACCGCCGCGGACGCCCGCGGCAAGGGAGTTGGCAGGGCGCTGATCGAGGCGGTCTACGAGCGCGCAGCCAGCGGCGGGTCGACGCGCGTCTACTGGCAAACGCACGAGACGAATGCGACGGCGCGAGCGCTTTACGATCGGGTGGCCGAGCGCTCGGGCTTCATCGTCTATCGAAAGCAATTGTGATCCCGTAATCGGCAGGAGGCACCGATGATCAAGGTCAGCGTGTTCTACCCCAACAAGGCCGGCGCACGGTTCGACATGGGCTATTACTGCACCAGGCACATTCCGCTGGTGCAGCAGAAGCTCGGCACCGCCTGCAAGGGTGTCGCGGTCGAGCAGGGCGTCGCGGGCGGCGCTCCGGGATCGGCGCCGGCCTTCATTGCCATGGGCCATCTGCTCTTCGATTCCGTCGCCGCGTTTCAGGCGGCCTTCGCTCCGCACGCCCAGGCGATCATGGGCGACATTCCCAACTACACCGACCTTCAGCCCACGATTCAGATCAGCGAGGTGAAGCTCTGACGCTTCGGCATCGGTCGGGACCGAGCCGCCGTCGCTTGCAAGGCCCGGCCCCATCTGTGCCATAGTCGTCGGCCGTGATGCGCGTCTTCACGCAATTCGAGGGGAACTCACTCATGTCCGGCCCAATGCTCCGCAGCGGCATCTTCCTCGCGCCGTTCCATCCCGTGGACGAGGATCCGACCCTGGCGCTCCGGCGGGACATCGAGCTCATCGAGTGGCTCGACAAGCTCGGCTACGAGGAGGCGTGGATCGGGGAGCATCATTCCGCGGGCTACGAGATCATCGCCTCGCCCGAGCTCTTCATCGCGGCAGCCGCGGAGCGCACGAAGCGCATCCGCCTCGGGACCGGCGTGGTGTCGCTCCCCTACCACAATCCCCTGATGGTGGCGCAGCGGATCGTCCAGCTCGACCACATGACCATGGGCCGCGTCATGTTCGGGGCGGGACCGGGCCTGCTCACGACCGACGCCATGATGCTCGGCATCGATCCCTCGACGCAGCGCGACCGGATGATGCAGGGGCTCGACGTGATCCTTCGCCTCTTCCGCGGGGAGAGCGTGACCGAGACGACCGAGTGGTACACGCTCAAGGAGGCGCGCCTCCACCTGCTGCCCTTTACTCGGCCCTATCCCGAGGTCTGCGTCGCGAGCATGGTCTCGCCCTCGGGCGGGCGCGCCGCGGGAAAATACGGACTCGGCATGCTCTGCGTCGCCGCGACCCAGGAAGGGGCCTTCGACGTCCTCGGCGCCAACTGGAAGATCGCGCAGGAGATCGCGGCCGAGCAAGGGCGGGTGATGGACCCGGCGGTGCTCCGCCTCGTCGGCCCCATGCACATCGCGGAGACGCGGGAGCAGGCGCGGGCGAACGTGCGCTACGGGCTCGAGAAGTATCTGACCTATTACCAGGCGATCAATCCCGCGCGCTTCTCCGATCTCGAGGGACGCGATCCCGTCGACGTCCTCGTGGAGACGCGCCGCGCCGTCATCGGCACGCCCGACGACGCGATCGAGCAGATCGAGCGCCTCAAGGCCAAGCAGGGCGAGTTCGGCTGCTATCTCCAGCTTGCGCACAACTGGGCGAACTGGGAAGCGACCAAGAAGTCCTACGAGCTCTATGCGCGGCACGTAGTGCCCCATTTCCGCGGCTCGAACGCGCATCGCCGGGAGTCCATGGCCTGGGCGCTCGCGAACGAGGTCGAATTCACGCGCCTGCGCGAGGCCGCCACCAAGCAGATGTTCGAGCAGCACGCCGCCGAGCGCGCCGCCAAGGCAAGCGCGAAAGGACGCGCCGCCGAGTGAGAAAGGCCGGTACCGGTAAGAAAGAGCGTTCAGATCGTGCCCGCCTCTGGCATTGCCCAAATCAATTTGCGATTGATATGATGGCGAAGCGGCGGGGCCTTCGGGGGTGAGGGCCGCGCGCGCGAGCGGGTGAATCGGGCGAGCCCTCTAAGGGGACGACGGATTTATCATGAGCGCGGCGCGGTACGCGCGCGGGAACGCGGGCGTAGTAATAGACGACCGAGGCGACACGTGGGACGACGAGCCGCGCATGCTCGCGGCACGTCTGGGCTATCGCGAGGCCGACTTCGACGTGCTCGGGTATGCCGTACGCAATCTCGGCTTCATCCATATTGCGGTCCGCGAGGGCGGCGTCAGAGTTGCCTTGCGCGCGAGCCGGTTCAGTCTGGTGAGCCTGGCCTCGACGCTATTCAAGCTCGCGGATTTGCGGCCGCGGCGGATTCTCCTCGCGGTGTTCTGGGGCGAGGATTGGTCCTACGAGATGTTCAGCAGCATCGGCGCCTTCACCGAGCGGGCCGAGGACCTGGCGGCGGGCGAGCCCGTCGTGCGCCGCCCGGCCTGGCTTGCCGCCGAGCGGGACATTGCCTCGCTTGCGGCGCCGACCTACGAGCGCTTGCAGCCGCTGGTGCGTTTATGGCGGGAGCAGCGTGGCGCTCTACCCGGCGATCTCCCCCAGGTCCTCTTCAGCGCCGATCTCCTGCACCGCTCGGTGCTCGTCCGCCAGCGCCGCAAGACGTCGCGGCTGACGGTCGAGCACTTCGGCGCCGGCATTAAGATGCTGAGGCCCTGCGAGGGTATGCTCGCGGTAGGGCGCGACCTCAATGATCTGCCGGACGGAGCCTATGGCGACTGGGTCGCGGACAGCTACGCCCGCGCGCTTGCCGGCCGACGCATCCGCCTCGATGGCGTGCGCGCCACGCTCAAGAATTCCGAGGCGACGAAGATCCGCGTGCGCTACGACCGCCTTCTCATGCCTTGGCGTGCCAGCGGCGGCGACGGATTCGTGCTCAGCGTCTCCATGCGCCGCGAGCTTTCCACCGTCGCCTGATCGACGATCTCCGCCACGTCGTCGAGCATTGCCTCGCGCGGCATCCACATCAGCAGCAGCGGCAAGTGGCCGCGGAAGCCCAGGTTGAGCACTATGCGCTCCTCCACGCGGTAGGGTCCGTTCGCGCGCGCGAGGCCTAGCTCGTGCGTCCGTGGCTCGATTAGCGCCCAGGTGAATTCGGTGTTCCAGCGGGTGTAGCCGTAGGCGCGGGAGATGCGGGGAACGAGGCTTGCGAGGCCGCGCTGGCGCCAGTCCGGACGTACCCAGACCGCGCCGCCGTACATGACCCGGCCGCGGATGCGGTCGGCCGCAGGAGCCGCCACCTCTATCGATTCGCCCGCCGCGATCCGCGGCGCGGGATCCTCGTAGAAGGGCCTGAGCGAGCGCAGCTCCTGCGCGAGCGTGGTCTGCGGCCAGTCGAAGAAGCGGGCGGCGTGGGTCGCGACCGTCTCGCCGTCGTCGTCGGTGGCGTCGATCCAGAAGGCGCTGTCGATCCGCAGATTGCTGAGGTCGGGATTGAACACCGGCGCGAGCGCGGGCCAACTGTCGCGGTGACGCTTGTTGAGAGCGATGAGTTCCTCGAAATCGGTGCGCAGCCTCAAGCGGACTCCGCACTCGCGCGCGGCATTGTCCGCGGCGATGAAATACCGGCCGAGAAGGTCCTGCGGCCCGTGCAGGAGCGTGACTTGATCGAGCAAGCGGCGAGGACGAATGAACATCGGTCTCTCCCTCGTGATGAATGCTGCGACTCCAGACGATAGCATTTACAATTATCTCTAGAAATCCAAAGTGCAATACGAGCGAGCAGGGAGCGCTCGGAATGGAGCTGCGGGCCCGCGCGTTGCTGGCGGAAGCGGTCGCCGCTATGATCCGCCGCCGCCGGGACCGGAAGGAATTTCATGGACTTCGAGCTCACGCCGGAGCAGCGCGCGATCCAGGAGACGGCGCGGGATTTCGCGGCGCGGGAGTTCCGTCCGCAAGCGGCGGAATGGGACGCGAAGGAGATTTTTCCCGTGGAGGCGCTACGCAAGGCGGCGGAGCTGGGCTTCGCGGGAATCTATGTGAGGGACGACGTCGGAGGCTCGGCGCTCTCGCGCCTCGATGCCGCGCTCGTCTTCGAGGAGCTCGCGACGGGCTGCGTCTCGACGGCCGCCTATCTCTCGATCCACAACATGGCCGCATGGATGATCGACCGCTTCGGCAATGCCGAGCAGCGACGGCGCTTTCTGCCGAAGCTCGCGAGCATGGAGCATTTCGCGAGCTATTGCCTCACCGAGCCCGGCTCGGGGTCGGACGCCGCTTCCCTCAAGACGCGGGCGGTGCGGCAGGGCGATCACTACGTGATCGACGGCGCCAAGGCCTTCATCTCCGGCGGCGGCGCCAGCGATCTCTATGTCTGCATGGTGAGGACGGGCGGCGAGGGGCCGAAGGGCATCTCGACCGTCGTCGTCGAGAAGGGAACGCGGGGCCTCTCCTTCGGCAAGAAGGAGAAGAAGCTCGGCTGGAATACGCAGCCGACGGCGATGGTGATCTTCGAGAGCTGCCGCGTCCCCGTAGCGAACCGCCTCGGCGAGGAAGGCGACGGCTTCAAGATCGCGATGGCCGGCCTCGACGGCGGCCGCATCAACGTCTCCGCCTGCTCGCTCGGCGGCGCCCGCGCCTGCCTCGAGGCCGCGCGCGACTACATGGGCGTCCGCAAGCAATTCGGGAAGACGCTCGGGGAGTTTCAGGCGCTGCAGTTCAAGATCGCGGACATGGCGACTGAGCTCGAGGCGGCGCGGCTCATGGTGCATCGCGCGGCAGCGAGCCTCGACCGCGCCGATCCCGAGGCGACGCTCCATTGCGCCATGGCCAAGCGCTTCGCGACCGACGCGGGATTCCACGTCTGCAACGAGGCGCTCCAGCTCCACGGCGGCTACGGCTACATCAAGGAGTATCCGATCGAGCGGTATCTCCGCGACGTCCGCGTCCACCAGATCCTCGAGGGCACCAACGAGATCATGCGCGTCATCATCGCCCGCCGCCTCCTCGGCGCCGGCAACCGCTGATATGAGCGAGAGCCCCGAGATACTCCTGGAGCGGCGCGACGGGCTCGGCATCGTCACGCTGAACCGGCCGAAGGCGCTCAACACGCTCACCCTCGGCATGTACCGCGTCTTCGATCCTAAGCTCGTGGAATGGGGCCGCGATCCCTCGGTGCGCGCGATCATCGTACGCGGCGCGGGCGGGCGCGCCTTCTGCGCGGGCGGCGACGTCCGCGCGATTTACGACGCGCGCCACCATCCCAAGGGTGCCGGCGACTACAAGGCGGATTTCTTCCGCGAGGAATACTGGCTCATCGAGCGCGTGCACCGCTTCCCCAAGCCCTATATCGCCCTCATGGACGGGATCGCCATGGGCGGCGGCATGGGCGTCTCCGTGAACGGCTCGCGCCGCGTCGCGACGGAGCGCAGCCTCTGCGCCATGCCCGAGGTCCATATCGGGCTTTTCCCGGACGTGGGCGCCACGCGCTATCTCAATCTTTGCCCCGGCAAGATCGGCATGTATCTGGCGCTGACCGGCGTGCGCGTCAAAGCCGCGGACATGCTCTATTGCGGCTTCGCCACGCACTACCTCCGGCACGAGCGGGTCGAGGCGCTGGTCGGCGCGCTCGGAAGCACGACCTGGCGCCGCGGCGAGGAAAGGGCGCAGGTCGACGCCCTGCTCGCGGAGCTTCGCGAGGACCCGGGCGCGGCGCCGCTCGCGGCGCTCCGGCCGGCGATAGACCGCTGCTTCTCGCTTGCGAGCGTTGCGGCGATCCGCGAGGCGCTCGGGGCGGAGGAGGGCGATTGGGCGCGGGAGGCGCAGGCCGCCATCGACAGGGCGTCGCCCATCTCGCTGGAGATCACCTTCCGCCAGATGCAGCTCGGCGAGCGCGGCATGGACATCGAGGCCGCCTTGGCGCTCGAATACCGTATGACCCAGCACGTGATGGCCGCCCACGATTTCTACGAGGGCATCCGCGCGCTGCTCGTCGACAAGGACCAGAATCCGCGCTGGGAGCATCGCTCCATCGCGGAGGTGGGCGCGGCCGAGGTCGCGCGCTATTTCGAGAATCTCGGCGAGCGCGAGCTCGTCTTCGGATGAGGCGAGGGAGGAGAGCATGAGCAGGATCGGATTTATCGGCCTCGGCAACATGGGCGGCCCCATGGCCGCGAACCTCGTGAAGGCCGGACACCAAGTCGCGGGCTTCGATCTCGCGGCGGCGGCGATGGAGGGCTTCTCCAAGGCGGGCGGCAGCCTCGCCAAGAGCGCCGCCGCTGCGGTCGCGGAGGCCGAGGTCGTCGTCACCATGCTCCCCGCGGGCCCGCATGTGCGCCAGGCCTATACCGCCGCAGGCGGCATCCTCGCCTCCGCGCGCAAGGGCGCGCTCCTCATCGACAGCTCCACCATCGATGTCGAGACCGCGCGCGACGTCACCAAGACCGCGGCCGAGCACGGCTTCGACATGCTGGACGCGCCGGTCTCCGGCGGCGTCGGCGGCGCCGCCGCGGGCACGCTCACCTTCATGTGCGGCGGCAGCGCCGGGGCCTTCGAGCGCGCGAAGCCGGTCCTCGAGAGGATGGGCAAGACCATCGTGCACGCCGGCGCCGCCGGAAACGGACAGGCCGCGAAAATCTGCAACAACATGATGATGGCGGTCGCGATGATCGGGGTCTGCGAGGGCTTTCAGCTCGCGGAGAGGCTCGGCCTCGACCTCCAGAAGCTCTTCGACATCAGCTCGAAGTCCTCCGGCCAGAGCTGGGCCATGACGAATTACTGTCCGGCGCCGGGGCCGGTGCCGACGGCGCCCTCGAACCGCGACTACCAGGCCGGCTTCACCGCGGACATGATGCTGAAGGACCTGAAGCTCGCGCAGCAGGCGGCCCAGGGCGTGGGCGCCGTCACGCCCATGGGCGCGGAGGCTGCGGCCCTCTTCCAGCTCCTGGCGGGCTCGGGCCTCGGGCCGAAAGACTTCTCGGTGATGTACCGGTTTCTCAAGGGCGTCCGCTAGGGAGGAGGACCACTTTTTTGCCACATATCGGCGGCATTCGAGGCGCCGGGAGGCAGCCCGGGGAATCTCGGTAACCTCTTAATAAACATGAACTTCTATAAATTGGCCTAGGCTTTCAGAGAAGTTCCGATGCAAACGCTTCGTTAACCAATGAACCCTAGGATGCCCCTCGGTCGCCAATGGATTGAGGGCAACATGGACACCGCCTATCTCGACGTCATCGCGCTGGTCGAGCGCTTGCACCGCCAATTCCTCGAGGTGGTGAAGCTCGAGCTCGACAACCAGGGCGTCCACGACATCAACAACGTGCAGGCGATGATTCTGTTCAACATCGGCGACCTCGAGATGACGGTCGGCGAGTTGACGCTGCGCGGCTGCTACCTCGGCTCCAACGTCTCCTACAACGTGAAGAAGATGGTGGAAGCCGGCTACATCGTGCAGGAGCGCTCGCTGCACGACCGTCGCTCGGTCCGCGTCCGCCTCACGGACAAGGGCCAGGAGCTGCGCAAGAAGATCACCGTCATGCACCAGCGGCACGTCGCGGCGCTCTCGCGCGGCCCGATCAAGGCCGACGATCTCGTGGCCGTGCACGGCACGCTGCGCCGCCTCGACCGCTTCTGGACGCAGCTCGTGGAGCTCGGCCCGCGCGCATTGCAGATCTCGCCCGCGGCCTGAGGCTCGCGGCTTAGCCCGCCTCGCGCGGGCATGCTAGGGTGCGTCTCCCGGGGGACGCACCATGACGCTTTCCGCCATCGAGAAGGAGATACCGCGCGCGCGCCTGCGCGAGCTCGGCATCCGCGTGGGACGGCTCCAGCCCGGCCCCTTCAATGCGATCACGGACGTCGCGGGCGTCGAGGTCGGCTGCACCACGCTCGTGCGCGATGCGCCCAATAGGGTGCGCACGGGCGTCACCGCGATCTGGCCGGGGAGCCGCGACGTCTGGACGCGACCGGTCTTCGCGGGGATCCACTCCTTTAACGGCAATGGCGAGATGACCGGCGCGCTCTGGATCGACGAGCAGGGCCTTCTCACGACGCCGATCGCGATCACCAACACGCACGGCGTGGGCCTAGTGCGCGACGCCCTCGGCGCCTACGGGAATGCGAAGGGCGCGGACTCCCCGTGGATGCTGCCGGTCGCGGCCGAGACCCACGACGGTCTCCTCAGCGACGCCTGGAGCATGCCCGTGACCTTCGAGCACGTCTTTGCCGCGCTCGACGGCGCGGCCGGCGGCGCGATCGCGGAAGGAAACGTCGGCGGCGGCACCGGCATGATCGCGCACGAGTTCAAGGGCGGCACCGGCACGGCCTCGCGCATCGTGGCCGAGGGCGGAGCGCGCTACGTCGTCGGCGCGCTCGTGCAGGCGAACTACGGCATGCGCGAGCTCCTGCGGGTCGACGGCGTCCCCGTGGGCGAGGCGATCGGCATCGATGCCGTGCCCTCGCCGCGCCGGCCGCGGGCCGACACCGGCTCGATCATCGTGGTGCTCGCAACCGACGCGCCGCTCCTGCCGATCCAATGCCGGCGCCTGGCGCGGCGCGCGACCACCGGGCTCGCCTGGGTCGGAGGCATCGGCGCCAACGGCAGCGGCGACATCTTCATCGCCTTCAGCACCGCGAACCGCGTCGATCCCCGCGCGCCGACCAGCACGGTCTCCATGGTATCGCCCGATGGAATGACCGTGCTCTTCCGCGCCGCCGCGGAGGCGACGGAGGAGGCGATCCTGAACGCGCTCTGCAAGGCCGAGACGATGACGGGATTCCAGGGCCGCACCGCCTACGCCCTCCCGCTCGACCGGCTGCAGGAGACGATGCGCGCGTACAAGCGCCTTTGCTAGGCTCGTTTCCCGTCCTCGACACGAGATGCCCAATCCGGAGACCCGCCGATGACCGGATATCCTGGCGGCAACGTCACGACCGCCGATTTCATCGCGTATCACGCGGCCGAGCGTCCCGACGCCGTGGCGCTCATCGGCGGCGGTCGCGCGATCACCTATGCGGAGTTCGATCGCGACATCCGAGAATTCACCGCGAAGGTGCAGGAGCTCGAATTGCCCCGCGGAAGCTCCGCCGCGGTCGGGTGCGACGACTGCTACGCCCACTGGCTGCTGCTCCTGGCGCTGGAGCGTCGCGGCGTCGCCACGGCGTCGCTGATCCGCGCCGAAAGCCCCGGGAACATCGCGCTGCGCGCCTGCGTCGACTGCGTTCTGGCCGCCCCCGGCTTCTCGGCCGCGGGCGCGCTACGGCATCTGGACCTCACGGCGGACTGGTTGCGCCGCGCTCGAGGGGACGGCGGCGACGCCGCGGATGCGGCGCCCACGGGACCCGAGGACCCCGTGCGGATCCTGCAGAGCTCGGGAACGACGGGGGCGCCGAAGCGCGTCGTGCTGCTGCGGCGGATGTTCGAGGCCCGCGTCCGGCAGTTCGCGGCGCAATTCGAATTCACCTCCCGCTCGCGGTACCTGCTCACGGCGGGGCCCAACGTCTGGCACGTCTACGGCGTCGCCACGGCGTGCCTGCGCGCCGGCGGCGCCGTCGCGACGGATTTCGTGACGGGCAGACTGGGCCTCGCGGAGGCCTTGACGGCGCATGGGATCACGCAGGTCTCGCTATTCCCGATCATGCTGAAGCGCATGCTCGAGGAGCTGCCCCGGGATTTCGCGAAGCCGCCCGATCTCGCGATCCACTCCTTCGGCGCGCCGATCACCGAGGCCTTGCGCGATCTCGCGCTCGAGCGGCTGGCGGTGGATTTCTACCGCAACTACGGATGCAACGAGGCCGCCGCCGCCTTTGCCTCGCGCACATCGCGCAAGGACGGCTTCGGGACCGTATGGCCCGACACAACCGTCGAGATCGTCGACGACGAGGACCGGCCCGTGCCGCCGGGAACGGTCGGCCGCATCAGGCTAAGGACCCCCTGCATGGTCGAGGGCTATCCCGACGATCCCGAGGCCACACGACGCCACTTCAAGAGCGGCTGGTTCTATCCCGAGGACATGGGTGTGCTCAACAAGGCCCGCCAGCTGAAGGTCGTCGGCAGACGGGACGAGATGCTCAATATCGGCGGCGAGAAGGTGCCGCCGGACGCCTTCGAGAGCGAGGTCCTGAAGCACGCGGCGGTCACGGATGTGGGCGTCTGCACCTTCGCGAACGCCTCGGGCGTCGAAGAGGTCTATTTCGCGGTGTCATTCACGCAGGGCGAGACCGCGGAAATCCTGCGACGCATCTCGGATGCCTTCAAGGGCTTCGCCCTCGGCGCCTATTACGTCGTGAGGCTGCCGAGCATTCCGCGCAACGCGAACGGCAAGATCGAGCGCGACCGTCTCAAGGAGGCTGTCGCCGCGGCCGTCGGCATCGAGATGTGAGCGGCCGGCTGCTCCGCTCAGAACGCGGCGATCCCCGTCTGCGCGCGTCCCAGGATCAGCGCGTGGATATCGTGCGTCCCCTCGTAGGTGTTTACTGTCTCTAGATTCATCACGTGGCGGATCACGTGATATTCGTCGACGATGCCGTTGCCGCCGTGCATGTCGCGGGCCATGCGGGCGACGTCGAGGGCCTTGCCGCAGGAATTGCGCTTGAGCATCGAGATCGCCTCCGGCGCCGCGCGGCCCTCGTCCTTGAGCCGACCCAGGCGCAGGCACGCCTGCAGGCCGATCGCGATCTCCGTCTGCATGTCCGCGAGCTTCTTCTGGATGAGCTGATTGGCGGCGAGCGGCTTCCCGAAGGCCGTGCGCGAGAGCGTGTAGTCGCGCGCGGCGTGCCAGCAGAACTCCGCCGCGCCGAGCGCGCCCCAGGCAATGCCGTAGCGCGCGTTGTTGAGGCAGGAGAAGGGACCCGCGAGGCCCGAGACGTTGGGGAGGAGGTTCTCGTCGGGAACGAAGACGTCGTCCATCACGATCTCGCCGGTGACGGAGGCGCGCAGCGAGAACTTGCCCTCGATCTTCGGCGCCGAGAGGCCCTTCATGCCCTTCTCCAGGATGAATCCGCGGACGCGCCCGCTCTCGGTCTTCGCCCAGACCACGAAGACGTCGGCGATCGGCGAGTTGCTGATCCACATCTTCGAGCCCTTGAGCACGTAGCCGCCATCGACCTTGCGCGCGCGGCTCTTCATGCCGCCGGCATCGGAGCCGTGATCGGGCTCGGTCAGGCCGAAGCAGCCCACCCATTCGCCGGTGGCGAGTTTCGGCAGGTATTTCTGCCGCTGCGCCTCGGTGCCGAAGGCGTGGATCGGATGCATGACGAGGCTCGACTGCACGCTCATCGCGGAGCGATAGCCGCTGTCTATGCGCTCGACCTCGCGCGCGACGAGCCCGTAGCAGACGTAATTGACGCCGGCGCAGCCGTAGCCGTGGATGGTCGAGCCGAGGAAGCCGAGCGCGCCCATCTCGTTCATGATATCGCGGTCGAAGCGCTCCTCGCGGAAGGCGCGCTGCACCCGCGGCATCAGCTTCTCCTCGGCGAAGGCGCGGGCGCTGTCGCGCACCAGCCGCTCCTCCTCCGTAAGCTCGCCCGCGAGGTCGAGCGGATCCTGCCAATCGAAGCTCGCCTTCTCCTGCGGCTTGGAGCTGTCGCGGCGGGCGGCGGTAGTGGTCATGGGCACGGTCCTTGGAACGGAATGAGGGTGGATCGCGTTCAGGCGGCGTCGGGGATGATTGCGGTGCTCTCGATCTCCAGGAGCGCGCGCTCCTCGAGAAGGGCGCTCACCTCGACCAGGGTCATGGCGGGAAAGCTGCGTCCCATCGTCTCGCGCCAAGCCGCGCCGACCTCGGCGAGCCGCGCGAGATAGTGCCGCTTGTCCCTGACGTAGATGGTCATGCGCGCGACGTGCTCCGGTTTGGCGCCGGCGGCGGCGAGGATCTCGACGGTGTTGCGGAGCGCCTGACGGAATTGCGCGATGAAATCGTCGCTCTCGAATTCCTCGCGGGAGTTCCAGCCGATCTGTCCCGCCACCAGCACGAAGGTGCCGCGCCCGACGATGGCGTTGCTGTAGCCCTTCGGGCGCGGCCAGCCCGCGGGATTGACGGGGCGCAAGCCGCTCACGCCGGGCCTCCCTCGACCCGCTCGAGCGCCGCGAGACGCGCGCGGAGGTCAGGCGGGAACGGGACGCGCCGCCGAGACGCGAGCTCCGTGCACGCGGCGGTGAGGCGCGCCGTGAACCGCATCGCTTCCCCGGCCTCGCCGTCGAGGGCGAGGACGGCGCTCCCGGCGCCGAGCTCGGCGAGCCGCAGTCGAATGGCGAGGCGGTCGCCCATCCGCAGGGGGGCCAGGAATTGGCAATCCACCCCGACGATCGCGAGGCCCAAACCGCGCTCGAGCGCGAGCGCGCGATAATCGGCGCCGAGCCACTCCTCGATCGCGTCCTCGAAGAGGTCGAGGTAGTTCGGGTAGTAGACGATCCCCGCGGGATCGCAGTGGCTGCGGCGGATCGCCACTTCGAGCGCGGGCTCCGAGGAAGGTGCCGTCATGCGCTCCTCTTAGAGCGAATTGGCCGCCGGGGCAATCGGGCTCAGGCGGCCGCGGTCGCGAACTCCGCGGGCATGGTGATCTCCGGGATCTCGCAATTGCGCGAGCAGGAGAGCATCGCGTGGCGAATGCCCGGGCGCCGATGGGCCGCGCTTCCCGCGACGACCTCGGCGATGCCGCAGCCGTCGTACCGGAGCTTCGCCTTGCCCCGGAGCAGGTAGACCGGCTGGAAGCCGAGCGCGTGCGGCTTGCTCGGCCATGCTATGCTCCATCGGCTCTGTCGGAGCCTTATCCCAGCAGCGGGCGCGAAGCAGTCCCAGCGGGGCGGAAATGACCGGGGAGCGCGAAGTGATCTTCGAGTTCCGGCGCGTGGGCGCCGCCGTCAAGGTCTCCGCCGTCGACGTTCTCACGGGCACCGAGGTCTCCATCGTCGGCGATCCCGCGGCCGGCGAGGCCGCGCTGCAGCGGCTCGCGCGGAAGAAGCTCGATTTCGTGCTGTCGCGCCAGCCGCGGAAATGACGCTCTATTTCCGTCGCGAGGCCGAGCGGCCGCCGGCGCGGCCGAGCCCGATCTTCTTGGCGAAGGCCGAGCGCTGCTCGGCGTAGCTCGGCGCCACCATCGGATAGTCGGAAGGCAGGCCCCATTTCGCGCGATACTGGTCCGGGGTCATCTTGTAGGTCGTGCGCAGATGCCGCTTGAGCATCTTGAGCTTCTTGCCGTCCTCGAGGCAGATCAGATAGTCCGGAGTGATCGATTTGCGGATCGGAACCGCGGGACGCAGCGCCTCGCTCACGGCCTCGCCGGGCGATTTGTCGAGGCCGCTCAGGCAGCCGTAGACGGCGGCGATCACGTCCGGCAATTGCCCCGTGGGAAGCGAGTTGTTGCTGACGAAGGCCGCAACCACGTCCGCGGTCATGCGCAGAAGCTGGTCCTCGGCGTTTTTTGCTGAGGCTTGCTCGGCCATTGTCTGTTCCCCGCGATAAAACCCCTTGTAATACTAGGTAAACTCTCGCAGGCGGTACTAGCTTTGTCAATGTAACCTGGGCTTTGTGAAATAATGCGCGCCCATGTCCCCAGGGATTACCGGGACCTCCGCGCCCAGTGCCCCGTTTGGGATCGGCGCCGGGCCCGAGCAATGGTGGTGCGCTCGCCTCGGCCACCGAGATTTGGTAGCATCGGGGCTCCATCGGTGGTTCAATCCGGGTGTCATGACCGAGACGATCGCGATAGCAGCCGATCACGGCGGCTTCGATCTGAAATCCCTCCTCGTCGCGGAGCTGAAATCCCTGGGATACGAGGCGCTCGACCTCGGAACCCATGGGACGCAGTCCGTCGACTACCCCGATTTTGCCGCCGCGCTCGCGGACGCGATGGAAGCCGGGCGCGCCAAGCGCGGCGTCCTCATCTGCGGCACCGGCATCGGCATGGCGATCGCCGCCAACCGTCGCCGCTTCATCCGCGCGGCCGTCTGTCACGACGCGACGACCGCGCGTCTCGCGCGCCAGCACAACGACGCGAACGTCCTCGCTCTCGGCGGCCGCATCCTCGGCGCGGAGGTCGCGAAGGACTGTCTGCGCGCATTCCTCACCACCGCTTTCGAGGGCGGGCGGCACGTGCCGCGCATCGCCAAGCTCTCGTGAGAAAGTCCAGCATCGGAATTGCAATGCCTCTGGAGAACAAGATTACCGCAGCCCTGCCCACCGCCGGCTTCTTCGGCGCCTCCGTCGCGGAGAGCGATCCCGAGCTCGCCGCGGCGCTTCGCAAGGAGCTCGGGCGCCAGCGCGACCAGATCGAGCTCATCGCCTCGGAGAACCTCGCCTCGCGCGCCGTCCTGGAGGCGCAGGGCTCGGTGCTCACCAACAAATACGCCGAGGGTTATCCCGGCCGCCGCTACTACGGCGGCTGCGAGTTCGTCGACGTCGCCGAGGAGCTCGCGATCGAGCGTGCCAAGCGCCTCTTCGGCTGCCGCTTCGCCAACGTGCAGCCGCATTCGGGCTCGCAGGCCAATCAGGGCGCCTTCATGGCGCTCATCAAGCCCGGCGAGACCATCATGGGCATGTCGCTCGCGGCGGGCGGGCACCTCACGCACGGCGCGCCGCCGAACCAGTCCGGGAAGTGGTTCCACGCCGTGCATTACGGCGTCAAGCGGCAGGACGCGCTCATCGACTTCGAGGAGGTCGAGCGCGTCGCGCGCGAAAGCAAGCCGCGCATCATCATCGCCGGCGGCTCCGCCTATCCCCGCTCCATCGACTTCAAGCGCTTCCGCGGGATCGCCGACGCCGTCGGGGCCTACCTCATGGTGGACATGGCGCATTTCGCGGGGCTCGTCGCGGGCGGCTCCTTCCCGAGCCCGATCCCGCACGCGCATGTCGTGACCACCACGACGCACAAGACGCTCCGCGGCCCCCGCGGCGGCATGATCCTCACCAACGACGAGGAGATCGCGAAGAAGGTCAACAGCGCGATCTTCCCGGGGATGCAGGGCGGACCGCTCATGCACGTGATCGCGGCGAAGGCCGTCTGCTTCGGCGAGGCGCTCCGGCCGGAGTTCAAGCTCTATGCGCGCGCGGTCGTGGCCAATGCGCGAATGCTCGCGGCGACGCTCGCGGAGAAGGGCCTCGCGATCGTCTCCGGTGGGACTGACTCGCATCTGCTGCTCGTGGACCTGAGGCCGAAGCAGCTCACGGGCCGCGCCGCGGAGCAGGCGCTGGAGCGCGCGGGCATCACCTGCAACAAGAACGGCATCCCCTTCGATCCGGAGAAGCCCACGGTCACCTCGGGCATCCGTCTCGGCAGCCCGGCGGCGACGACGCGCGGCTTCGGCGAGGCCGAGTTCCGCCAGGTGGGCTTGCTCATCGCGGAGGTGCTCGACGGGCTCCATGTCAACGGCGAGGCCGGCAACGCCGCGGTCGAGGCGGGGGTCAGGAAAAAAGTCGCCGCGCTCTGCGAGCGCTTTCCGGTTTATCCGGGGCTCTAGGGGAGCGGCAAGGGGAGCGGGAGGAGGGAAGCGATGCGCTGTCCGTTTTGCGGCTGCGAGGATACGGCGGTGAAGGACTCGCGACCGACCGAGGATCGCGCGGCGATCCGGCGTCGGCGCTTCTGTCCGAACTGCGCCGCCCGCTTCACGACCTTCGAGCGCGTGCAGCTCCGCGAGCTCACGGTGGTTAAGAAGAACGGCCAGCGCGAGCCCTTCGACCGCGACAAGCTCGCGCGCTCCATTCACATCGCGCTGCGCAAGCGCCCGGTCGAGCCGGAGCGCGTCGAGCGCGTCATCAACTCGATCGTGCGCCAGCTCGAGAGCTCCGGCGAGACCGACATTCCCAGCGACATGATCGGCGGCCTCGTCATGGAGTCCCTGGCGAGCCTCGACCAGGTCGCCTATGTTCGCTTCGCCTCGGTCTATCGCAATTTCCGGGAGGCGAAGGATTTCGGCGAATTCATCGGCCGGATCGGCGCAGACAGCGACTAGCGTGTCGGACATCGCTCACATGCGGGCGGCGCTCGCCCTGGCGCGGCGCGGCCTCGGCTCCGCTTGGCCCAATCCCGCCGTCGGCTGCGTCATCGTCAAGGACGGCGCCGTGGTAGGCCGCGGCTGGACGCAGCCCGGCGGGCGGCCGCATGGCGAGACGGAGGCGCTGGAGCGCGCGGGCACCTCCGCGCGCGGCGCCACCGCCTATGTGAGCCTCGAGCCCTGCTGCCACTGGGGGAAGACGCCGCCTTGCACCGACGCGCTCATCGCCGCCGGTGTCGCGCGCGTGGTACTGCCGGTCGAGGATCCCGATCCCCGCGTCTCCGGCCGCGGCATCGCGCGCCTCGAGGAGGCGGGGATCGCGGTCACGTCGGGGGTCCTCGCCAAGGAGGCGGCGGCGCTCAACGAGGGATTCTTCCGCCGCATCCAGGAGGGGCGCCCGCTCGTCACCTTGAAGCTCGCCTCGACGCTCGACGGCCGCATCGCGACCGCGCGGGGCGAGAGCCGCTGGATCACGCGCGAGGCCGCGCGCGACCGCGCGCATCTCCTGCGCGCTCGGCACGACGCCGTGATGGTCGGTAGCAACACCGTGATCGCCGACGATCCGGAGCTCACCTGCCGCCTGCCCGGTCTTGGAGAGCGCTCGCCCGTGCGCGTCGTCGTCGACGGGCGCTTGCGCGTGCCGCTGACCTCGCGGGTGGTCGTCGATGCCGCGCGCGTTCCCACCTGGTTCGTCACCTTGCGGGGCGACGCGCCCGAGCGGCACGAGGCCTTCCGCGATTGCGGCGTCGAGCTCATCGAGGTCGATGCCGCGGGCGAGACCGTCGATCTCGCGGCGGCACTCAAGGAGCTCGGCCGGCGCGGGATCACGCGCGTGCTCGTCGAGGGCGGCGCGACCTTGGCGGCGGCGCTCGTGCGCGCCGATCTCGTCGATCACCTCGCATGGTTTCGCGCGCCGCGCCTCATCGGCGGCGACGGCATCGCCGCGGTGACGGGGTTCGGCCTCGCCGAGCTCGCGGCGACGCCGCGCTTCGAGCGCGTGGGCGTCGAGCCCGTCGGAGAGGACGTCCTGGAGACCTTCCAACGCCGGGCCTGAGCTGCGGCGCCGCGATTACCTCTGGGGTAATTGTTTTGCTGCCGCTTAAGCCCGAGACTGCGCGGACCCCTGGGAGGTCGTCATGGACGAATTGCAACGCCTGCAGGAGATGAAGCTTCCCTTCTCGGAGCTGCTCGGCGTCAAGTTCCTAACGGCCTCCAAGGACCGGGTCACCGCCGAAATGCTAGTCCGCCCCGAGCTTTGCACGCAGCCGGCGGTGCTGCATGGGGGCGCGGTGATGGCTTTCGCGGACACGCTCGGCGCGGCCGCGACGGTGCTCAATCTGCCCGCGGGGAGCTGGACCACGACCATCGAATCCAAGACCAATTTCGTGGCCGCGGCGCCCGCCGGGACCAAGGTCCTCGGCGAGACGACGCCGGTTCATCGCGGCCGCCGC
>Ga0335085_10001665_pt1 | contig 45520 bp, 33 predicted proteins | sample Lox_Sample_45_FD_206712 | JGI IMG/M metagenome (GOLD analysis project Ga0335085, IMG submission 206712) | Soil microbial communities from Loxahatchee National Wildlife Refuge, Florida, United States - Lox_Sample_4.5 | ecosystem: Environmental > Terrestrial > Soil > Wetlands | place: USA...
CCTCCACGGTAACACTGTGTTTCTTCCCCCACCAGACTGGCCATCCAGTCAGATGCTCTGTGGTGAAAACAGGGCCCGCCCGCCGCCGGATTACTGGCCGTCGTTCTGGTGGCCGTTGCCGAGTTCCTTGAGAATGTCCTCGAGTACATCCTGCTTGCGCGGCGAGTGTAACTCGTCGAGCATGCGGCGCAGCGCCACACCCACGACGTCACGGTGGTGCAGTTTCGATCCCGGTCCCATCGCGCTCAACTCGAGCCACAGCCGATGCGCCAGGTCGATATCCTCCGGCCATAGCCGCGGCGGATGCGGGCCGAGATTGAAGAACACGATGTCCTTCTGGTTTTCCAACACGATTTCAAGCGAGAGCGAAGGCCGCGGCTCGGGAAGTTGCTCCCAGTACATTCCCACGCGCGCGCCTTGTTCCGACGGTGTCAGCTTCGGCGACAGGCCCATCACGATGCGCGACGATTGCAGCCGTGCGGCCGCCTGCACCACCGCCTCGTACGGATCCGACCCCGGCACCACCATCAGTTCCACGTGCTTGCCGGCCTTCTCGGCCAGCGACACCACGCGCGTGAACACGTCGGTCTCATCGTTCGAAAAAATCTGATCGGTGTCGAGCGGGTGCTCGCCCGACGCGGCTTGCGTCACCTGGCGAATGGACAGCACCACGATGTCCATCTTGCGCGTGTCGGTCTTGCGTAGGATGCGCTCGAGGTGCTGCAGACGGTTGGGATTGCGCACCGCCACCAGTACATTCCCCGGCCGGATGCTGACCGATCCGGCGGTCAACTCGGGACGCGTCTCCAGCCGAAATTTCTCCAGTTCCGCGCCGTGGCCGGCACGCCGCTTCCGGTTGTAGATGTCCGACAGTTCAAATATAACGAAGAACACGACGGTGAAAGTCAGACCGGAGATGGTCGCCACCTTCTTCGTCAGCACGTTGATAACGGCCAGCGCGAACAGAGACAGCGTGATGAGCAGCAGGCCCAACGGAAATTCGCTGTTGCCGATGCGGATGTTGAGAGGCACCTTCCATTCGCGCCCGGCGGGTTGTTTATAGCGCAGCACCAGCACGGAGAGAGCCTTCATCGCGAAGCTCCACACCACGCCGAAAGCGTATGCCTCGCCCAGCATTTGCATGTTGCCGCGGCTGGCCAGGATGGTGAAAAGCTGGAGACCCACCACCAGGTTGATGAGCCGCGAGGTGGTGCCGTACGTTTTGTGCGGATGTCGGAACCAGTCCGGCAGCACCCCATCTTCAGCCACGCGGTTCAGCACGCCGTTCGACCCGATAATAGCGGTGTTCACCGCGCCCGACAGAATCAGCGTGCCCACCAGCACGACGAATGCATGGAACAGCAGCCGCACCGGAACCGGGCCCACCAGAAACATCGAAAGGCCGCCGATCAGGTTATCGAGGAACTTCGCGCGCTCACCATCCGGGATGATCATCACCGCGAAGAACGACACCAGCGAGGTGAAAAACATGCTGTACAGGAAGATCACCAGCCCGGCGCGCTCCAGGTTCTTCAGTTTGGGATGCGCAATCTCGCGGTAAATCTGCGCCATCGTCTCGAAGCCGCTCATCGCCAGCAGCGAATGGCCCAGGCCGATCAGGATTGCGATGGCGGTGATGGAAGGCGCAACCGTGCCCTTGAGCCAGCCCAGCGCGTCGTCGCTGAACCGCATAGTAGCGGCGGTGGGCAGCGGTACCGGATTGTAACCGTTCCTGGCGATCGTCACCAGGCACCACGCGATCAGGATAACCACCATCACCGTGGTGACCTGCATGATCCGCAGTGCCTTCTCGCTGGATTCGTGAATGCCGATGATATTCTTGCGCCAGAAATATAGGGTCACGGCTGCCGCAAAAAGTGCCGCGAAGTAGGGCGGATGAACGTGAAGTCCGGGAATGCCGAGGCGCTCGCCCGCTTCATTGATCAGTCCGCCGAGATACAGCCCGGCGCTGACGCCGCTGATGGGCCCGGTGAGCACGTAATCGAACATCAGCGCCGATACCGAGAACTTGGCCAGCGTGCCGCCCATGGCCTCGTGCACCACGCGGTATACACCGCCGCGCACGAACATCGAGCAGCTCTCGATGTAGATGGCCCGCACGGCGTAGGAAAACAGCATGATCGACAGGATGAACCACGGCGCTGCCTTCCCGATCGCATGTTCGGCGATGCCGCCGACGTAATAGGCCGAGGAAGCCAGGTCGCTTAGGACGATCGCCGCGGCACGCCAGAAGGAAATGAACGACAGCATGACGGTCGTGGCGACCACCACTTTGACCGCCGCCGGCCGTTGCTCGTTCATCACCGAAGGGTTCTCCTCACCGGACGGGCCGCGGTGCCCACCCTTTGCGGCGGCGCGCCTGCGTGGCGGGCCGCTTTACGCGCTGGGTCCGGAAGGTCCCACAATAGGAATTAAATGAGCGCAAGGCAGGACTCTGGCTTGGATCTTATCTTAGCATAGGGCCGCCGACCGCCCATGCACGCTGAGGTTCAGCGACCGCTCGCTAAGCCCAAAGTCTTGACCTTGGCAGAGTCGCCGTCGTCGGGAAAGGCCCATTGCGCCGAAGATCTACTCCCGAGACTGCTACCCGGATTTCAATACCTAATCCAGTCGTGAGTTGAAATCGAGCTGAAACCCGGGGGTATTGACCCCACAACACTCTGGAAATTCAGGAGGAATATGCACTCGAGGACACGCCACCACCGGCGGATGAAACCTTTGATCTGGATTGGTGTGGTCGGAGCTTGCCGGCTAGCACTGCCACCGCCCTCGCACGCCGGTTCGGACAGGGCGTGTTGTGCAAGTTCAAACCTACTGTTGCACCAACGTGGCCGACCTTCTCGGAGATTTCATGCACGCGTCTTTCGTTGTGCCTCAGATTCGGGTTTTCGGGTTCCACGGGGCGGCGATCCGGACCAATCCCCGGAGCCTCTTCATTCCGGACACCCCAGATTTTCATCGATCCGAATTATTCCTGGCAGCTTTGTGGATGCGGCGCCTGAACGAGGGCCCTGTTCCAGGCTGACGGCCCCCTGTGCTCTCCCAGGACCGATCCGGCGCTTCCGCAAACCAGGCACGGACTAAATCGCCTCGGCCGAACGCGCTACCGAGGCCGCAACGATCCTCTCGCCCGCAAGTTAGCATGGGGATGGAGGTGGCTTCAGGACATGGGGGCGGAGGCGCTCGCCAAGCGCATCGTGGCGGAGTTGCGGGGCGCTGGCCACCAAGCCTTCCTGGTGGGAGGTTGTGTCCGCGACGTCCTTTTGGGGATGCCGGCCAAAGACTTCGACGTCGCCACGGACGCCCGGCCGGAGCGTATCCTGCAGCTTTTTCCGGGGTCCGGGCAGGTCGGTGCGCATTTTGGGGTGGTGCTGGTGCGCGAAGGACCCACCCAGGTGGAAGTCGCCACCTTCCGCAGCGACTTGGAATACACTGACGGCCGACGTCCGGATGGCGTACATTTTGAAAGCGATCCGCGCCAGGACGTGCTGCGCCGGGACTTCACCATCAACGGCCTGCTGATGGACCCCACCACAGGTGAAGTGCTCGATTTTGTGGGCGGTCGCACGGATCTCGAAAACCGCCTGGTGCGCTCCATCGGCGATCCGGACGCACGTTTCCGCGAGGACCACCTGCGTTTGCTGCGTGCGGTGCGCTTCGCCGCGCGGCTCAATTTCCAAATCGCAGCCGACACTTTCCAGGCGATTCGCCGGGAGCACGAGCTCATCCTGACGGTAGCCGCCGAGCGCGTGCGTGACGAACTAGTCCGCATCCTTACCGAGGGCGGCGCGCGGCGGGGGTTCGAGATGCTCGACGCGACGCGCCTGCTCGAGGTGTTGCTGCCCGAGGTGGAGGCGATGAAGGGCGTCGAGCAGCCGCCCCAGTACCATCCGGAAGGCGATGTCTGGGTGCATACGTTGCTGCTGCTGGACAACCTCCGTCAACCGACGCCCACCTTGGCATTGGGCGCGCTATTGCACGATGTCGGCAAGCCGCCCACCTTCCGGGTCGCGGAGCGCATTCGCTTCGACGGGCACGTCGAGGCCGGTGTCCAGATCGCTCACCGCATCCTGACGCGGCTGCGCTTTCCGTCGGATCAGATCGAACAGGTTCAGGCCCTGGTGGCTAACCACATGAAATTCATGGATGTGCCGCGCATGAAGGAGAGCACCCTGAAGCGCTTTCTCCGCCTGCCCCACTTCGACGAACACCTGGCGCTGCACCGCCTCGATTGCCTGGGCAGCCACAGGGACCTTGGAACTTATGAGATGGTACGTCAGAAACTGGCCGAAATTCCCGACGCGTATTTGCGCCCACCCCGCCTGCTGACCGGCTCGAGCTTAATCGCCGCAGGATATGTTCCAGGACCGCAGTTCACGGAGATGCTGAACTGGGCCGAGGACGCCCAACTCGAGGGCCGGGTCCACACCACTGAGGAAGCGCTGGCGTTAGTCCGCCAGAAGTTCCCGCGGGAGCCTCGGACCCCCGGCTAGCCGAGGCAGCCTATTTCACACAAATTGTGGCTCCTGCCTGCGTGCGATGCGAGACCGCAGTGTTGCCGATCGAGGCCGTAATAGGCACTGTCGAGCCGGTGGACACGGTCGGGGGAATGATGGCGTTGATCTGCACCAGCCCATCAATCGAGCCTGGGGATGTTCCGGCGTATGTGACCACCGACGGCTGGCCGCCGATATCCACGCGCCAGGTCTGATCCCCCAATGGCACCGGCGTGGCCATCGCCACCATCCCGTCCGGTTGTGCCGGGGATGCCGTCAACTCGCCCATTCCGGTCACAAAGATCTGGATCGTAGAGCCGCGCGCGGCGGCATTCTTCGAGCTATTGATTGAATAATCCTGGTTCAGCACCGCCGCCTGCCCCTGTCCCTGGCCGGCGAAAGTGAACAACCCCGGGTCCTCCGGCAGCACCGTCACGGTTAGCGGCGGCGTAAGGACCGGCGCACCTGCTAGCCCCGCGGTGGTGGTCGTCACGCTCACCTGGATCGTGGCCGTCGGAGTCGAGGTCTGCAAGACCTGCTCGACTTCATACGGCACAACGATATTGATCTGATTGCTGGTGAACATGATGATCGGTGCCTGTACAGTGACCGGAGCCGCCACCAGCGAGGGTGGTATAGGCGGTGGTGTGAAGGTGAAGAACACCGCCACCTCGACGCTCGAGTTGCTACCGGTGGTGGCCGTCAACGACACCGGGTAGTACAACGGCGGCGGGCTGGTCGCTCCGGAATCATTCAACGGGGTAGCCGTGGTCACGCTGGATGGTCCGAGGTTCTGGCCGAAAATCGAAACGATTTCCCGCGGCGCCACCGAGGTCGGGGCGGCGTTGCCTGACGGATTCGGGTTGGGGCCGGTTCCCGTAAAGGCTGAGGTCGACAGATAACTCGCCGCGTTGACCACCGACGTGATCGACGGCAGCGTTGGATCGGTCACGTACAGCATTTGGGACGCGATCTGCGGCTCTGGGTTGGTGGGTGTCGCGGGATTGATCACCGAAACCGTCCAGGGGATGCCCGCAGGGATGGGCGGCGGTCCGGCTTGAGCCAGAGGATACACCGATCCTTCGTAAGTCGGAGTGAAATAACTGAGATTCACAGTCGCTTGCAACACGCCGCGGCTCAGGAGCGTAGTGGTCACCCCCGGCGAGCCGACCGGCGTATTGGTGCCCAACTGCAGCGTAACCACCGACGTATTGAAGAAGTTGTCGCCATAGAGCGTAAAAATCGGGTTCACCACCGGGTTGGCAACCAGGGTATTGGGATAAACGGAATTCAAGACCGGTAGGCCCGCTGAGACGATCAGGTTCACCAGGATCACCCAGGTTCCATTCGCCGAATTGTTGGCCGCGATGGTGATCTGCCCGGCATAGCTTCCCGGATTGAAACTCTGCAGGGTGGCTAAATCGCCGGTAACGCAGATCGGGGCATACGACCCGGTATTCGCCACGCCGCTGGTCGTCGTGGTCGGCAATTGGCCGGTGCTGTTTACCCGCACCCATACGGCGCTGCTTCCGCTCGATCCCGTCCCTTTCACCGCAGCCACGCTTACATTGAACGGTATGATTCCGCCGCTCGACGAAACGTCCAACTCCATATTGCAAGCGGGAGCAATCGCAGGTGCGGGTATTGTGGTCGTGGTCGCGCCCGTCGTATAGCTGAAAGTGACCACGGGGGAAGGGTTCCCCGATCCAGGCGGCGTATAGTATGTTCCCGCTTGCGGCGAAGTCACCAGCAAGGTCGGCGGCTGATTCGAGACCGTCAGGTTCACTGCGATGACGGCCGCAGCGTGGCTGCTGGGGCTGGTATCCACCGTAATGGTAGTCTGGTAACTCCCGGGCGCGAGTCCGGTCGGATTCACCGAAACTGCCAGGGTCAGCGGCGAACTTCCGCCCAACGGCGTCACGGCACACCAGTTTTGGGGCGGGGTGACCACCAGGGGCAATCCCGACGAGGTTGATGGCAACGTGACCTTTACGCTGGCCGCTGGCGGAAAGGTCGTGCTGTTCACGGTATAGCTGAAATTCAAGCTGCTGGGAGTGGCCGTCGGACCGACGGTTTGAGCGCTGGCGTAGCAAGCGTATCCCAGCGACGCCCCCAGAATCACCGCCCACGGGGAAGCGAACTTCTTCATGCCTGGTTTATCGGCAGTGCCGCGCCAGAACTTTAGATCTGTCGCAAAAAAGAACATCGCGCGGACGGCCAGGCGCCACGAAAAGAAGCTGCCAATGGAGGAGTGGGTACAGAAGTCGACTGAAGCCGGATCGGTAGGATTCGGCAATCATCCACGGATTGCGCAAATATGGAGACTCGGTGGCGCCAGGCTGTCCGCCTGTTGCTTTGGGACATTACAAGGGAATCATCGGCTGATTTTCCTGGAGCTTTAGGGACCCGCGGCGGAATCCTGCGCTAAGCGCCGTGTTATGCTGAATCCGGATGTTCGCGCGCCAGCGTAAAGCCCGTGTTTTGTTCGCGCTATCGGACATCGCCATGGCCACTGCGGGGTTTTTTGCGGCCTACCAGACCCGCGCGCCACTGCACCTCCACTTCGAGTTCTACTTGACCGGCGAAGGTATTGCCCTGGTCTTGGGCTTCTCCCTGCTGGCCCTGGTGATCAGCGGGCTATGGCTCGGCGTCTACGAAAAACTGGATTCCGGCCACCCGCGCATCGTGTTGCGGGATTCCTTTCGCCAGTGCGTCTACACCGGCATTTGCCTGGTGCTGTTCGAGTACTCCCTGCGGCTCGATCTAAGCCGTTTCTTCGTAGTCTTCTACACCACCTACACCTGGATCCTGCTGCTGCTCTTCCGGCTCGTCGCGGGGCGCTTAGTGGGGATCATCCGGCGCGAATTTGCAGCGCCTTTTCACGTCATGGTGGTGGGCACCGGCGAGCGGGCCGTGCGGTTGGCCGCGGCACTCGAGCGCTCGGTAGAATACGGCGTCCGATTGGGTGGGTTCCTCAGCGAGGAGCCCGAACCCGAGCAATCGGAAATCGTCCTGGGTAGCGCTTACCCGGTTCGGCCGGTTTCCGAATTAGCCTCCATCCTGCGGCGGCAGGTCGTGGATGAGATTGTCTTTGCGGTCAACAGCCAGAGCCTCGCGGAGCTCGAAGAGATCTTTCTGCTGTGCGACGAGGAGGGCGTGCGGACGCGTGTGGCGGTCGACTTCTTTCCACACGTCAACAGCACCGTCTCGCTGGACCGCTTCGGGCCCACACCGCTATTGACCTTTTCGGCTGCGCCATACGACGAGATCCGGCTGTGGATCAAGCGCAGTATCGACATCGTCATCGCCGCGGCGGGGTTGGTCGTGCTGGCGCCCCTCATGGCCGTGGTGTCGGCGCTGGTCCGACTCACCTCGCCCGGTCCAGCTATTTTCCGGCAAGAGCGCTGCGGGCTGAACGGGCGCCGCTTTGTATTCTATAAATTCCGTTCTATGTGTGAGAACGCCGAGGAACTCAAACCATCGCTCGAACATTTGAATACGCGCCAGACGGCCTTCAAAATCCCCGATGACCCGCGCCTCACTCCCCTCGGCCGGTACCTGCGCAAATTCTCCATCGACGAGTGGCCGCAGTTGTGGAACGTCCTGCGCGGCGACATGTCGCTGGTGGGGCCGCGTCCGGCGGTGCCCAGCGAGGTGGAGCACTACCAGCGCTGGCAGCGCCGCCGCCTGCGCATGCGTCCCGGCCTGACGTGTATCTGGGCGGTTTCGGGCCGCGACCTGGTAGACTTCGAGACTTGGATGAAGATGGACATGCAGTACATTGATAATTGGTCGCTGGCGCTCGACTGGAAGATTCTGCTGCGAACCATTCCCCGCGTGCTGATGGGCCGCGGAGCCAACTGAAAAGAGACCTGAGAAATGCACTTGATTCCCACGCAAGATGAGGTAGTCGCCATGTTACGCGACACCGGAGCCCTCCGTGAAGGCCATTTTGAGTACCCTACGGGTCTGCATTCGAACGAGTATCTGCAGGTTCCCATCGCGCTGAAGCGCTACCAGAACCAGCGCATCCTGTCGGTGGGGCTGAGCCGGTTGCTGCGCGCCAATTCGGAAATCCGCGCGATAATGCCGGAGCTTTCGATCGTGGTGCCGGCGACCGCCGGGCTGCCGGTCGCCTATGGGGTTTGCGAGGCGATCAGGGCCAAACAAGTGTATTGGGCGGAGCGGGAGCGGGAGGATCAGCCGCTGCGTTTCCGGCAGTTCATCGAGCCTCAACCGGGCGAGCCGGTGCTGCTGGTGGACGATATTCTGCGCAGCGGCGCCAAGCTGACAGCGCTCAAAAACCTGCTGGACGCCGCCGGGGCCAAGGTGGTGGGCCTGGCGGTCATCATCTACCAACCCACGCCCGATACGATGGACTTCGGCTCTTTGCCGCTCTACTACCTCGCTAAGCTGGAGGCGAGCTACTACGTCCACGGGACGGCCTGCGAATTGTGCCACCAAGGCGATCCCCTCCAGAGGGTCTGGGTTTAACCCGGGTAAGTACCCGGCGCGGCTGATGCCGCGTATGTTACATTGATGGCCTGGGAAAGCGGAATGGGGAGACTCGGCGTATTAGTCTGTCTCTGGAGCCTGCCGTTGGCGGCCCAAACCGGCGAAGGAGAGAAGCTGGCCCCCTACTATCCCACGCCGGAGACGATTGTCGAAAAGATGCTCGAGTTGGGAGGTTTGAAAGCCGGCGAGAAAGTCTTCGACCTAGGTTCCGGCGACGGCCGCATCGTGATTATGGCGGCTCAACGGTTCCATGCCGACGCGGTGGGGGTGGAGTTGGACCGCGACCTGGTGCGGGTAAGTCTGGCCAAGATCCAGAAACTTGGGTTAGACAAAACCGCTCATATACTGAATGGCGATCTTCTCAAGCAAAACTACAGTTCCGCCGATCTAGTTACTGTCTACTTGTTGCCGGCGGCGATCGACAGCAAAGTTCAGCCTCTGCTCGACAGGCAATTGAAGAAAGGTGCGCGCGTGGTGGCCCACGATTTCGAGTTCCGGGGTTGGACGCCGGACAAAGTGGAGAGCATACCCGACGACGGGGAGGGCCGCAGCCACACGCTGTTCCTGTACCGGAAGTAATTTGGTGGCATTTCCTCCCGAATTCGCCTGGCGGCCTTATGTAGCGCGAGCGCGCGCTCTGCTGGCGGCGGCGGCCTTTACCGCTCTGGTATTGGTCCTGCCGGACGCCTCCAACGCGCTGCGCGCCGCGATGGCGGTGTTTCTGATCTATGCCGTCACGCTGGCGATCTACAGGAAGGGCCCGTCGCGGATGGCCGGCCTGCTGATCCTGTTCGCCGACGCAGTTTATTTCCTGGTGCTGGCCAGCCAGGCGACCGACCGCCTGCAATGGATGGCGGCCGTGTTTTTCCTCTTCCTCATGACCGAGGCGCTGGCGTTCCATTCTCCTGTGGAAGTAGCGGTCATCACCGGCATCAGCGTGATCTTTTGCGGCGTGCTGCCAAACACCTCGACGCGCACGCTTGAGCCGACAGTGCTGGTGGCGGGTGCGCTGGCCTGTGGATTCGCGGTTAGCCGGGAGCGGCTGCTGAGTCAGGTGCGAGGTCTGGAAAGCAAGGTGGATGAGGCCCGGCAAGCGATCGATAAAGCCCGCGACGCCGAGCGTGTGCGTATTGCCTCGGATTTCCACGACGGTCCGCTGCAGAGCTTTATCAGCGTCCAGATGCGCCTGGATGTCCTGCGCAGGCTGCTGGAGCGCAACTTCCCGGCGGGCATGGAGGACCTGAAACAGTTGCAGGCGCTGGCCAACACGCAGATCCGCGACCTGCGGCTGTTCCTGCACAGCATGCGGCCGGTGGATGTGGATGGCGCCAACCTGGTGGCCATGGCGCGACGCGCGGCCGAGGCGTTCCAGAAAGAGAGCGGCATCCCGGTGACCTTTGCCGGGTCCGCGTCGCCGGTGGGATTGCCGCAGGAAATGACCAGCGAAGTTCTGCAGATGCTCCGCGAGGCGCTGCACAATGTGCAGAAGCACGCCGGAGCGTCGCGCGTGGCCGTGAGCATGGAGAAGGCCGACCGCGGCCTGGAAATCGCCGTCGAGGACAACGGCCACGGCTTTCCGTTTGCCGGGAGCTACACGCTCGAGGAACTGGAGTTGCTGCGCCTGGGACCTGCCAGTCTGAAACGCCGCGCCCGATCGTTAAACGCGGACCTGGTGCTGGAGTCGCGGCCGGGGCGCGGTGCGGGGCTGCGCCTGCGCGTCCCGTTGCAATGAGGTTTCGGTTTGCGCGGATGCTGGCGGCGCTCGCTGCGCGAGGCGCTGCACAATGCGCAGAAACACGCCGGAGCGTCGTGCGTGGCGCTCCGCATGTAGGAACTGGAGTTGCTGCTCCTGGGACCCGCCAGTCCGAAGCGCCGTGCCCGATCTTTGAACGCGGACCTGGTACTGGCATCGCGGCCGGGGCGCGGTGCGGGGTTGCGCCCACGCGTCCCGCTGCAATGAACTTTCGGTTTACGCTGATGCTGGCGGCGCTCGCTCTGGCCGGTTGCGGGCGCTATGCAGATTTCACCCTCCCAGTGCTGCCAGGCGGCGATCCGCACCTGACCTTCGAGTGGGAAGAGCGGAACGGGCCGGTGCTCTCTCCCGCCGAGGCGTGGGAATCGCATGATGTCCTGGCGCCCGCTATGGCCGGAGTCCACGACATGCTCTACTCCGGGTTCGACGGGCACACCTGGCGGACCGGCTTCGCCGATTCGGACGACGGCTTAGTCTGGCGCAGGAATGCTCGCCGGCCGCTCGAACCGGACGGCGCCGGGTGGGAGGGGGACTACATCGCCGGGAATGGCTCGGCGATGGTGCGTGCGGATTTTCTTTGGTATTGGTATGTGGCCGGGCCGCGAGGCTTTCCCCGGATCGGGCTGTGGAAGTCGTATGTCGGCATGCCGCGCCCGGGCGGAAAAATTCCCGACCGCAAAGAGCCGGTACCGGTGCTTGCTGCCGGGCCGTACATGAGCTGGGATGAGCGCGGCGTGGCCGACCCGTACGTGATTCGCGCGGGCGACCAGTTTTACATGTATTACCTGGGCCAGGATCGTGCACGCCGCCAGCGTCTGGGTGTGGCGCGCTCCTCCGATGGCGTGCATTGGCAAAAGCTGCGCGACAACCCGATCCTCCAACTGGGTGGCGCCGGCGCGTTCGATGAAAACGGGCTTGGCGAGCCGGCCGTGTGGAGTTATGGCGGGTTCTACTGGATGCTTTTCACGGGCCGCGATGCCGGTGAGAATCGCCGCCTGGGCCTGGCGCGTTCCACCGATGGCGTGCATTGGCGGAAGCTGCCGGCGGTATTTGCGGGAGCGCAGGCGTGGGATTCGAAGGTGCTGTGCGATCCGAGCGTGGTGGTGGACGGCCAGCAGATCCGCGTCTGGTTCGGCGGCGGCGATGTCGCCCGGCCGGACGAAAATGTGCATGGCCAGATCGGCGCGGCGGTGCTGAGGCCGGTGACGCGCTAATCCTTCGGGCGTGGCCGCGTGGCGAAGCGCCAGGCATGCTCCACGATGCTGTGCAAGTCGGCATAGCGAGGCTTCCAATTCAGCTTGGTGCGCAGTTTTTCCGAGGACGCTACGAGCTCCGCCGGATCGCCCTCGCGCCGCGGGCCCATAGCATATGGCACCTTCCGGCCAGTTACTTCCTCGACCGCCCGCACCATCTCCATCACACTGTGGCCCGTGCCGGTGCCGACGTTGAACTGATCGGACTCGCCGCCGGACAGCAGGTATTCCAGGGCCAGGATGTGTGCCTGCGCGAGATCGTCTACGTGGATGTAGTCGCGGATGCAGGTTCCGTCGGGGGTGGGGTAATCGTCACCGTAGATGGTGACGGGTCGGCCGGTGAGCGCGGCGCGCAGCACGAGCGGGATGAGGTGCGTTTCCGGTTCGTGTTCCTCGCCGAGGCGGCCGTCGGGGTCGGCGCCCGAGGCATTGAAATAGCGCAGCGAAACGCTGGTGAGGTGGTGAATCTCGTCGAACCAGCGCAGCAGTGTTTCCACCATCACCTTGGATTCGCCGTACGGATTTACTGCGTGGATCGGAAAGTCTTCGCGGATGGGAACGGCATGTGGATTGCCGTAGACGGCCGCGGTGGAGGAGAAGACGATGTGCCGCACGCCGGCGTGCAGCATCGCGGTGAGCAGCGAAAGCGATCCGCCGAAGTTATTGGCGAAGTAGCGCTCGGGTTCGCGCATCGATTCGCCAACCGAGATGAACGCGGCGAAGTGCACCACCGCTTCGCAAGCAGTCTGCCGCATGACCTCGGCCACCGCGTCGGTTTGGCAGAGATTCACTTTGTATAAACGGCCGTCGGGGACATTGTGGCGATAGCCTTTCGACAGGTCATCCACCACTGCCACGTCATAGCCCTGCTCGAGCAGCAGCCGCACAGTATGGGAGCCGATATAACCGGCGCCTCCGGTCACCAGAATTTTTCGTGGGGTCACAGGATCTCAGAACGATTGTAGTAGCATGGCGGTTCTATGCCAAACGGAGCGGAGCTGTTCGTGGACGCAGCAATACGATTGGGGGTCGATACGCTCTTCACGCTGGTGGGCGACCATCTGAATGAAGTGTTGCGGGAGGCCGCGCAGGCAGGAATCCGGGTGGTGGATATGCGGCACGAGTCGGCGGTGGCGCATGCGGCGGATGCGTGGGCGCGGATCCATCGCCGTCCGGCGCTGTCGCTCGTCACGGGCGGCCCCGGCCACACCAACTCGCTGACGGGCATAGCGACGGCGCAGCTTGCGGGCAGTCCGCTGGTGGCGGTCAGCGGAAGCCGTCCGTCGCACATGGTGGGTCGCAATGCATTTCAGGATATCGATCAGGTGGCGATGGCCCAGCCGGTGGTGAAATGGGCCGCCGAGCCGCCCAACGCCGCCGGGATCCCCGAGTATCTGGAGCGCGCCTGGTGCATCGCCGATGCGGACCGCAAAGGCGTGGTGCACCTGACCATCCCGGTGAATCTCTTCCTGGCGGAGGCGGCAGCGGAGGCTGTGTCGTCGAGCGGTGCGGCCGGCGTGGCGGCTGCCGAACCGGTGCCTGCTCGCGAGATCGTCGCCATGCTTCGCGAGGCCGAGCGGCCGATCATGATCGCGGGAAGCGGCGTTTGGTGGGCACGCGCCGAGCGCGCGTTGCGCGCATTCCTCGAACGCACGCGGCTACCGCTATACACGATTACGATGGCGCGAGGCGTCGTCCCGGACGATCATCCGCTGGTAATGGGGTATGCCGATCCGGCGCTGAACTATGCGGTCCACAAAGCGTATCGGGAAGCCGATCTGTTCCTGGTGGTCGGCAAGCGCATCGACTATCGCCTGGGCATGGGCGGAACGCGCGTGTTTCCAACTGCGCCGCGGTTCATTCAAATCGACATTCACGCTGCCGAACTGGGATTGAACTGCAAGCTCGATTTGGGCGTGCGCGCCGACGCGCGGGAAGCGCTCGATCAACTCACCGAAGCGGCGGGCGCCGAGCCTTGGCCGGAGCGGCCGTGGCTCCACCGCCTGCGCATGCTGCGTGCGGCGTGGGAGAGCGAGTTGGACCACGACGGCGCCGATCGTTCGACGCCGCTGCATCCGGCAGCTTTCTTCTGCAAACTGCGCGAAGCTCTGCCGCCCGATGTGCTGTACTCCTGGGATGGCGGCGATTTCGCCCATTGGGGCCGCGCCATGCTCCCGGCGCGACATGCCGGCGGTTGGTTGCGGCTGGGACCGCTCGGCACGATCGGGTCGTCGCTGCCGAACGGGCTGGCACTACAACTGGCCCATCCGGATGGTCGCGTGGTGGCGATCACCGGCGATGGCGCGCTGGGATTCTACATCGCCGAAATGGACAGCCTGGTGCGCCACCGCTTGCCGCTGGTGCTGATTGTGGGCAACGATGCCGGCTGGGGCTTGGAGCGCGAACTGCAATCGGCCGCGCCGCACGCCGCTGACGGCACGGTCGGCTGCGAACTGCGCTCCACCTGCTACGACGTGGTGATGCAGGGCTTCGGCGGCGCCGGTGAAACGGTCGAACGGATCGAGCAAGTCCGGCCGGCGGTCGAGCGCGCATTCGCCGCGCGCAGGCCGTATTGCATCAACGTGAAGATTCGCGGAGCGCGATCGCCGTTCACCCGCTGGCAGATTGCCGGCAAGGCCGCGGCTGCGGTCAGAACATAAAGGAGATGCCGACTTCGAGTTGGTTGCGCGGCGAAACCGTCGAATCCTGCGAGAAGGTCGAACCGGCCCAGCGCGTGTAGCGGATCTCAGGAATCGTCTTGATGTTGAAGTCGTCCACCACCCGGAACCCCACACCAAGGGTGCCGCCAATGACCATTCGCTCGGTGGGCGTTACGACGAGCGGAGCGGTGGTGGTGACATCGTTGGGCGAGATGGTGGTCAGCGACCCAGTCACGTGGGTGGCGTAGCGCAGCGTGGGTCCGGCGGATACGAACAGCCGGGACCACGGACCGCCATTGTGCACCGGACGGTAATGCAGCAGGATCGGAAGATCGAACAGGTAGCCTTTGGTATTCTCGGTGAAAAACTCGTGCTGACGTTCGTCGAAGGTGGTGGCCGGATTATCGATGCCCCAGTAGACGTTGGTCTGCTTGGTATAGGCCACGCGATTGAAGAGCACCTCGGCGGTGATGGTCCAGTTGGGGCCGCCGAAATATTCGGCGGAAAGGCCTGCGCCCCAGAAAGGCGATTTGGTGGCGGTCGTGAAGTTCCAATCCTTAGGCGCGGGCTGCGGAGCGAAGGTGGTGGTCGCCGTAGATTTATTTCCCATGTCGCTGAAGTTCTTGATGGGGAAATCGCGGGCGCGAATACCGAAGGAAAAATGCTTGGTCTTCACTGCTGTAACCTGAGATTCCTGTGGCACAGGTGTGTCCTGCGCGTATACGGCGGTGGCGCTAATCTGCCAGCACACCAGCAATATCAAAGCGGCCCATAAGCCGCGGAGGAATAAGTTCATGGTCAATAACCTTTGGCTCGAGGACGGGACTGCCGGTCGAACCAGACCGCGGTTCGCCGCACGTTCGGTTCCAAGGCTCGCGGGTCCGATCCCCGAGTTTAGCATCCCGCGATGGCGAGCGGCCCCGGATTTGCAGTTCAGCAGGCGCAAACCGGTGCGCAGGCTGCTATCTTTAAAGTTTGCCGCAAAACAGGGCAAGCTGCGGACAGCCGTTCCGCACCCGTAACGGGAGGGCACGGCAATGCGGCATCGAGGCACACCTGGGCGAATTCGGCCCTCTTGTGTTGCGGTACGGGAGTCCACTAATACTGGGAAATAAACGGGCGGCCGCGCTATTTGCGGCCGAGTGAAAATTCAACTAGGGCATCATGCAAGGATCAATAAATCAAGCATCCCTGTTTCGCCGGGCGAAGCGGGCTTTTCTGCTTTCCATTGTCGGGCTGGTTTTAGCCGCTGTCCTGGCGGCCCAGACGGAGACCGCTACGCTGCGCGGCAAGGTGAAAGATTCGAACGGGAAATTGCTGCCGCGCATTGTTCTGGTCGTTACCGAGAACGCCACCAACACTACGGTGCGGATCGTAGAGTCGGATTCGAAAGGCGACTATGAAGCCGCGTACCTGAAGCCCGGATCGTACAAGTTGTCGATCATGCAGAAGGGCTACCAGACGTTTCTGCAGGACGGAATTCAACTGTCGGCTTCGGAGACCCGCCGCCTGGACCCGGTGCTGCCCGCGGGCGAGCCCGAGGATACCGCTGCGACGCACGCGCCGGCGGAATGGATCGACCATACCACGGGAACCATTCGCGACACCCTCGAAACCAAAGAGCTTTATCCCGAAGCGCCCGAAGTGGACCGCGTCCCTTCGCCGTTTCCGCTGCTGGTCACCACGCCCGGTGTGCAAGGCAATGGCGGCCACCTGGCGCCGAGCCTGGTGATGAACGGCATGTCCGACCGCAACCTGCAGTCGTACCAGATGGACTCGATCCCGGACGATCTCACCACCAACATCTACGCGCATCCGTATTTCTTCGAGTTCATGCAGACCACCACGTCGAATGCGCCGCTGGACGCCTACCGTCCGGCCAGTTTCGACCTGATCACCAAGCGCGGCGGAACAGGGTTTCACGGATCGGTATTCGCGCGCGCCCAGGATTCGAAGTACGACTCACGGCCGTTTTTTGACCCGCAGAAAGACGCCTACCGCGTATTCGAAGGCGGCGGCGATGCGGGCGGAACGATTCTTCCCGAGCGCCTGTACTTCTATGGTGGCTGGGTATATATCACCAACCCGGACACACAGAATGTTTTCGCCAACGTGCCCAGCGCGCAGGAGCGCGTGCGCGACTTCTCGCAATATCTGAATGCTTCCACTTCGCCGACCGGCAGCGTAGTGGTGATCCGCGATCCGCGCAACAACCTGCCATTTCCGAACAATCAGATTCCGTCCAACCGCGTTCTGGCTATTCCTAATAACATCCTCAACCAAGGCTACTATCCCTCACCCAATGTGGGCGGCGCCAATCAGTTCTACCAGAACTACACATATATTCATCCCTTCGGGGATTATATTTATCGCGGCAACTGGCCCATCGGCCGGCTGGATATGCGGCTGGCCGATGAGAATCACTTTTCGTTCCGCTGGATGCAGGCGATCACTTCGCGGGTAGTGCCCGGCACCACCAGCGAGGTCCTGGACGCCACCCAGGAGCACAAGTACAGCGGGATGGAAGCCACCGACACCGAGACGGTGACACCGTACCTGGTGAACCATGCGACCTTCGGTTACAACACCGATACGGTGCTGCAGGGGCAGGGCGTGGGCAAGGAATCGCCGCTGACCGGCGACAATGCACTGAACTCGCTGGGCATTCAGGGTCTCAACCCGGCCAACCACACGGTGATGGGCTTCCCCAATATCTCCGTGACGGGGCTGAGCCCGCTCGGCATGCCGTTCGACGGGGGCGCCACGAACAACGTCGGTCTCAATGATTCCTCGCTCACATTGCGCGATGACGTGGTGTGGTCGCACGGAGGGCACGCCATCAAGATCGGCGGGGATTTCACCCGCTTCAACTCCAAGCTGGGAGAAGTGCCGCTACTCAATTACGGGTCTTTCCAGTTCACCGGGATGTTCACGGGAGTGGCGTTCGCCGACTTTCTGCTCGGCCTGCCGGCGGTGAGCAGCCGCATCCTGCAGCCGCGCGTGGATGACAAAATCCACCAGACGCTCGGGGGCGCTTACATCGGCGATAGTTTCCGCGTCACCGACCGGCTGCACCTGGACTACGGCGTTCGCTGGGACTATTACGGTTCGCCGCGCTACAACGACGGTTACATGTGGAATTGGGATCCGAAGAGCAACTCGGTAGTGGTAGCGCCGGGAACTTTGACGTTTGTGAATCAATATTATCCCACCAACATCAAGGTGGCCGAGGGCAACCCGGTACCGAAAGCCAACACGCACGATTTCCGCCCGCGCGTGGCGGCTGCTTATCGCTTGAGCGAGAACCTGGTGCTGCGCGCCGGCTTCGGCGAATACACCGATGGAGGCGGGTTCGGCTCGAACGGCCGCATCAACGATCCCAACGGGCCTTATCAACTTACGGAGACTTATTACAACACCAATAACAATGGAGTAATTGGGTTCTCCTGGCCGAATGCGTTTCCGACTACGTTATCGTCCTCGCTGGTGGGTCCGCAGAATGTCAATGCGTTGCCGGCGCGCACGCAGAACGGAGTGATCCGCCAGTACAACCTGACGCTCGAGCGGGCCCTGCGCGGAATGGTGCTGCGTGCGTCTTACATCGGCTCGCGCGGCGTCGATATGAACTACACGGTGAACATCAACGCGGCTAAACCGAGCACCACTCCGATTACTCAAGCGCGGCTGCCGCTGCCGCAGTTCGGCACGGCGGACATCACCTATACCAACGGCTCCTGGCATTACAATTCGGGGCAGGTGCAAGTGGAGCGGCGCGTGGGCAGCGTCACCTTCGATACCAGCTTCACTTTCGCTAACAACGTCAGCAACTACGCCAACACTTACGATCCATTCAACGTGACCAGCCACTGGACGCGCGACGCCGCCGACCGCCGGCTGTACTACGTCGCCCGGGCAAGTTGGAACCTGCCCATCGGCAAGGGGCAGAAGTTGCTGGGCGGCGCCGGACCGACGCTGAACAGAGTGGTCTCCGATTGGACCCTGCGCGGCATCGTGACGCTGGCGTCGGGCCAGTATTTCTCTCCCCTGTTCACCGGCAACGATCCGGCCAACACGGTGATCGGCCAGGTAACCGAACTGCCCAATTGCATCGGCAACCCCTACGCCGGCGGCCAGAACGTGAACTTGTGGTTCAACCCCAAGGCTTTCGCCGTTCCGGCGCCCGGCCAATATGGCAATTGCGCGATGAATAGCCTTGAGAGCTACCCGCTTCGCGTGGCGAACGCCAGCCTGTCCAAGCACATCCAGCTTGCAGAATGGCTCACCGCGACTTTGACCATCCAGGCATCGGACGTCACTAACCGGCCAGGCTTCCTGTTTCCGCAGAACAACATTTCGCTCCCGGGCGCCGGCCAGTTCAATGCTGCGTCGATGATGGACGCCACCTATCCCGAGCGGGCGGGGTACCGCCAGGTAGACGTGAAGTTGCGGCTGACATGGTAATCGATCGTTGCCAGGGAGGGGAAGCCAGTACAATCATGAGTAGCCACAGTCGATAGTGCGGCCATCAGGCCTGACTGCGGCAACTACCTGACCCTGCTACGGCGTGGGTGTTTGCGTATCACTCTGACGCTGGTCGAATGCGGCCAGCGAATGCGCAGATCACGCATGCCTTTGCCGCTTGGTGACCCGCGGATTCCGCGCTTCCTCAAGAGTCGCACGAAGCAATGTGTGGGCGGCCCATACCGACAACTCTTCCCCCTCTGACGGGCTCAGGCTGCAGACATCGCGCTGCACGATCAGAGCTTCCCACCCGGCCACCATCGCCAGCGCATAGACTAGACGCTGCCAGCGCCGGCGATCGATACGGTCCCGAAAAGGCAGGAGCGCCTTTTCGAGCCACTCGATGCGGCGATAGCCGCGGCGCGGCAATCCCTCGCCGGGTCTCGGCGCTTCCGGGTCGGCCGTCAGCCGAATCAGCCTTCGTCCCAGTCTCTCCATCTCGGGCGTGACGTGCTGCAGGGCGCGGACCACGCGTTCCAGGCGACCGTCCTCATCGTTATCGCCGCCCGAGGTCTCTTCAATGGCGCGATCGACCGGCGCTTGGCTCAGCGCTCCGAGCGTTGCGTCAATCAACAACTGATCGAACGTCGGGAAGTAAAGGTAGACGGTCCGGCGCGAGACGTCCGCCTCCGCCGCCACATCGTTCACCGAAGGTGTCTCGCCGCGCGCGAGCAGCGCGATCGTAGCCTCGACGATCGCCTTGCGCGTACGCCGTTTTTGCGCAGCGCGCTCGGACGGCGGACTGGACGCGGCGGGGGCGCCGCGCTGCCGTTTGATTTCCATGCAGGAGCAGTATACCATGGTGCAGTGATTGCACTAATGTGCAATTTCAGATAAGGAGACACGCTCAGGCCCAAACGAAAAGTCGTCGAACCGGCTCCTGGAAGCCGTAGACTAGGTGAACAGCACTCATGAGGATCAACCTGTTTGGCAATCTGCGGATCAGCAACTCGGGCCGACCGGTCACCTCTGTCAACACGAGCCGCCTCCAGTCCTTGATTGCCTATTTGATCCTTCATGGCGACGCGCCACAACCCCGAGAGCGGCTGGCCTTTGTGTTGTGGCCAGGCTCGACCGAATCGCAGGCCCGCACGAATCTGCGGCAACTTCTGCATCACTTGAAACGGGCTCTCCCGGCCGAATGCCAATCGCTGGTGACCGATCATTATTCGGTTCGATGGCGGAGAGAAGCTGCGTGTGAGATCGACGTCGTCGATTTCCAGTCCGCCATCGCCGAAGCCGCTTTGGCACGAACGGACAGCGATCGCACCCGCGAGATCCGGTCGCTTATCGCCGCGGTGCAACTCTGTGAAGATGAGCTCCTGCCCGGACTTTACGACGAATGGCTCACGCCATTTCGTGAGGAGTACCGGCAGACTGTTTGCCAAGCACTGCGACGGCTCGCCACACTCTATGAGGGGCAGATGGAATTCGCGGTGGCGCTCCCGTTCGCCGAACGGCTGGTGGCACTCGATCCACTCGGCGAGTCGCACCATCAGTTGCTGATGCGGTTGCACGCGGCCAACCACGATCGAGCGAGCGCGCTCCGCGCGTACCACCAGTGCATGCGCGTGCTGCGGCGAGAGATGGGTGTAGATCCCGGTCCGGCAACCGTCGAGATGTTCGAACGAATTCTCAAAGAGCCCGAAGCTTCCCACGAGAGAACTTCAGGACTTCCCGTAAAGAGCGTCTCGCCACCGGAGAGAGCTCGGGCGCTGATCGGCCGCACGCGGGAATGGCAGCAGCTCGCCGCCGCCTGGGAAGCTGCCACCGGGATCGGGCCGCGGGTGGTGTTGATCTCGGGTGAGCCGGGGATCGGGAAGACCAGACTTGCGGACGAGTTGTTTCAGGCATGCGTGAGCCAGGGACATGCGGCTGCGCGCAGCCGGTGCTACGCCGGTCAGGGCCAGGTAGCGTATGCGCCCGTGGCGGAATGGCTGCGGGCCGACGTAATTCGCGCCGGATGGTCCAGCCTGACGCCCGAGCAGGCCATCGAACTGGCCCGGCTGGCGCCGGAAATCCGCGATCACTTCGCCGCACTCAAACGACGCGGGTCCGGGGAGCCTCTCGCGCTCACCGAGAGCTGGCAGCGCCTGCGGTTCTACGAATCGATCAACGCCGCCGTGGGAAGAAGCCGTAAACCGTTGCTTCTCTACCTCGACGATATGCAATGGTGCGACCCGGCTTCGTTCGAGTGGCTCAATGCCTTGTTGACCTCGCCGGCCGCGGGCGGCGTGCTGGTGCTGGGAACCGTACGGGCGGAAGAAACCGGCCGCGAACATCCTTTTACCCGGTTTGTGACGGGGCTGCGGCAAGCCGGGATTTCCGAAGAGATTTCACTGCAACCTTTCGGCGCCGAAGAGACCGCGGAGCTGGCCCGGCTCGAATCCGTCCAACCGCTGGATAGCGGCAAACTGGCCGAAATCTTCAACGCGACCCGCGGCAATCCACTGTTTGTCGTGGAGAGTGTCAGGGGTGGAATGCAGAGCACCCGCGTTCACTCTGTGATCGCGGCCAGGTTGTCACAGCTGACCGCGGCTTCCTATGAACTCGCCGGCATTGCGAGCGTGATCGGCCACCCCTTCACCGTCGAATTGCTGGAGAAGGCCACCGATTGGGACGAACTCAGTGTTTCCCAAGCGCTCGACGAACTCTGGCGCCGCCGGATCGTCGAAAGCCGGCGGGTTTCCGAATACGATTTCACGCATGACCGCTTGCGAGAAGTGGCCTGCTCGGAACTGACGCCTGTACGCCGGCGCTACTTCCATCGGCGGGTGGCGCGCGCGCTGGCCGAGGTGTATACAGCAGATATCGAAATCTGGAGCGGGCAGATTGCCTTCCATTTCGAACAGGCCGGGATGGCGGAAGAGGCCATCGACTATTATCGGCGAGCGGCCGGGTATGCGCGCCAGCGGTACGCCAACGCCGAAGCCGCGGACCTCCTCAAACGCGCGCTGACTCTCTGCCGCGAATTTCCCGAGTCTGAACGAAGGCTGAAGCAGGAGCTCGAGCTGCTGGTGACGCTGGGTCCCGCGCTGGTGGCGACCGAAGGCTATTCCGCGGCGCAAGTTGGCGAGACCTACAATCGCGCGATGGAAATATCCCATCGTTTCGAGGATCGAAACATTTTCGCGATTTTAAGCGGCGGCTGGGTCTTTCACAACGTCCGCGGCGATCTGGAGACGGGACGGCAGTTCTGTGCGGACTTTCTGCGAGCGGCGGAACGGGAGGGAGCGGCTGGGCTTTTGCGGGCCGGAAACTTCATCATGGGAAGCTCCCTGTTTCATCTGGGGCGGCTGGAGGAAGCTCTGCGGCACATGACCGCCGCCGCGGGCACGCACGACAGGTCCGCGGAGTCGGTCTTGGCGTTGTTCGCCGGGCCGGACCTGGGCGTCTTTTGCCATTCCTATCTGGCGCATCTCGGATGGCTTCGGGAGGAGCCAGGCGACCCGGAAAATCACGCGCTAGAAGCGATCGCGACAGCCCACCGGATCCGCGATCCGTTCAGCCAGGCGATCGCACTCGACTATGCCGCCTTGCTGCATGCATTCCGGGGTGAGAGCGGCGCCGCCCTGGAGCGGGGGCGCGAGGCCGTGTCGCTATGCAACCGGCATGGCTTCGCTTATTACCTGGCAATGGGGAATATCGTGACCGGCTGGGCAACCGCGGCCGAGGGCAGCGTGGCTGACGGCCTGACGCAACTTCAGCAGGGCTTGGAGGCACTGCGTGCCTTAAGCGCCGAGCTTCGACTGCCGTACTATTTATGTTTATTGGCCGAGACGCTCGTGCGTGCCGGCAGGACGAGCGACGCGCTGGCCAGCATTTCCAACGGATTCGCATTCGCGAGCAAGAACGGCGAGGAGTGGCCTCTGGCGGAGTTGCACCGGGCGCAAGGCGAACTGCTGCTTTGCGAAGGAAAGACTGCCGCCGCGCGCGCCAGTTTCCGGCAGGGCGTCGAGGCGGCGCAACGGTCGGGTGCATTAGCGTTCGAGCGTAGATTGGCAAGTCTCCTGGGCGGAACGGCCGCATCCGCCGCCACAGAACGTTTCTAGAACGGCTACTCAGGCACAGTAGGAACATCAGGCGCAGAGAGTTGACTTCGCGCCCTCAGAGGAGAAGGAAATGTCCCTACAACAAGCGATCCAGGAATTTCGAGGCCAGTTCCGCGGAACCGTGCTGGAACCGGGCGACGCCGGTTATGACGAGACCAGGAAAGTCTACAATGCAATGATCGACCGCAAGCCGCGGCTGATCGCGCAGTGTACCGACGTTGCCGACGTAATCGCCGCTGTGCGAATGGCCAGGGCCAATGACCTGCGTGTATCGGTTCGCGGCGGCGGGCACAACGCCGCCGGTCTGGGTGTTTGCGACGACGGCTTGGTGATCGATCTGGCGCCCATCCGATACGTACGGGTAGATCCGTCCGCGCGCACGGTGCTGGTGGGGGCCGGCTGCAAATGGCGCGACGTGGACCACGCGACGCACGCCTTCGGCCTGGCCGTGCCCTCCGGCATTATCGCGAGCACCGGCGTTGCCGGGCTCACCCTCGGCGGAGGAATGGGCCACCTGACCCGGAAATACGGGCTGACCATCGACAACCTTTTGTCGGTGGACATGGTGCTGGCGGACGGCAGTTTCGTGGTGGCCAACGCCGAGGAGAACCCGGACTTGTTCTGGGCAGTCCGGGGAGGAGGGGGAAACTTCGGCATCGTGACCTCGTTTCTGTTCGAAGGGCAGCCGGTACATACGGTTTGCGCCGGTCCGATGCTCTGGAACCTGGAAGATGCCGCGGATGTGATGAAGTGGTACCGGGAATTTATCACCCAGGCGCCCGAAGAGATGAACGGCTTCGTCGCCATGATGACGGTGCCCCCAGGACCGCCGTTCCCCGAGGAACTGCACCTGCGGAAGATGTGCGGCATCGTGTGGTGTTATCAGGGTTCGATGGAGCAGGCCAACACCATTCTCGAGCCGATTCGCGGCTACCGTCCGCCGGCTTTCGAGTTCTTTGTGCCGATGCCGTTTCCGGTGCTGCAAGGGATGTTCGACCCGATTTACCCGACTGGCCTGCAATGGTATTGGAAGGCGGATTTCTTCCAGGAACTCAGCGACGCGGCAATCGAGAAGCACCTCGAACACGGATCGCTGCTGCCGACCTGGCAATCGACCATGCATCTCTACCCGGTGAATGGGAAAGTGAATCGAGTGCGCGAAACCGACACCGCGTTCGCCCACCGGGATGCAGTCTGGAGCGAGGTGATTGTGGGGGTGGACCCCGATCCGGCCAACCGCGAGCGAATCGTCGATTGGGCGAAGAATTATTATGAAGCCCTGCATCCCTTGGGCTCCGGCGGCGCTTATCTGAACTTCATGATGGAAGAGGGCGAGGACCGCATTCGAGCTACGTACCGCGCGAATTACGATCGGCTGGCAGCGGTCAAAGCGAAATACGATCCTGACAATTTCTTCCGCATCAATCAGAACATCCGCCCGGCGGCAAGCCGGGACGGTTCGACCGCCGGTTAAGCCGAAGGTTCGCTTGCGGGTGGATCGCGCTGGGAAGTGACAATCTGCCCGTCACTCATCCTTTCGCAGAGATCAACAGATCTGGCCAGGGTTGCCGCTCGCGTATGGGAGCGGACTGCGTTGCGGACGGTCCTATCGGCATGAACAAGAGGAGAAGGGAGATGGAACTAGAACAGGCAAAACTGATCAATGAAGTGCTTCGGCTGGGCCGGGCCAGGACCTACTTTCCGCTGGAAGATTGGCCGGCCGAAATCGCCCCGCTGAAGTCGCGTCTGAGGAGAATCTGGAACGCCGGAGATTACGACCGCGTTTTGCACTACACGCAAATTGAAGCCGAAGGGTTCTATCGCCGCCTGGCCGTTCCGCCCGGATCGAGACTCCTCGATGTAGCCTGCGGCTCCGGCCAATTGGCGCTGATCGCAGCCCGCAATGGCGTGGACGCGACGGGTGTCGATATAGCCGAAAATCTCATCGGGCGCGCACGGGAAAGGGCGCGACTCGAAGGGCTGAACGCGCACTTCTACGAAGCGGACGCGGAAGACCTGCCGTTTGCGGACGCGAGTTTCGACGTGGTTACGAGCGTGGCCGGCGCCATGTTCGCGCCCCGACCGGAGGTGGTCGCCACGGAACTGCTTCGGGTATGCCGCCGCCGCGGACTCATCGCCATGGCCAACTGGACGTCCCAAGGTTTCGTCGGCCAAATGTTCAGGATCATTGCAAACTTCGTCGCTCCTTCCGGAATGCGCGAACCGGTACTTTGGGGCGATCAAGCCGAAGTGCGCCGGTTGTTCGGTTCGGGCGTATCCGGCTTGAAGTTTGTCCGCCGCAACGTAGTTCTGAGTTTTCCTTTTCCGCCCAGCGAAGTCGTGCGCTTCTTCCGCCTGTACCACGGGCCGGCGAACCGCGCCTTCGCGTCACTCAACCGGGCAGGAAGGTTGAGCCTGCAGGAAAAAATGGAAGAGTTGTGGGCGACTCACAACCTGGCACAAGGCGGATTTACCAAAGTCGACGCCGAATGGCTGGAATGTGTGGCCAAACGGGCGTAGCCCCCCGCAAATGACTTCACGAACACAAGGAGAAAAATGAAATGTTGCTGTCTATCGACGAGGTTCTGGATCGTCATCTGAGTTGCTTTGCCGAGCGCGACATCGAGGGCGTCTTGGCCGACTATTCACCGGATGCGGTGTTCTTTTCGCCCACCGGACCGCTAAAAGGCCCGGACGCGATTCGACCCTTCTTTCAAACACTGGTCTCGGAGTTTGCCAAACCGGGCGCCTCGTTCACGATGCTGCAGCGCTCGATTGACGGCGATCACGCGTACATTATCTGGACGGCGGAAACGGCGGACACTTCGTACGAATTCGCGACCGATACTTTTTGTGTGCGGGACGGAAGGATCGTAGCGCAATCTTTCGCAGCCAAGACCAAGCCAAAGCCAGGGCGCTGAGGAGTCAGGAAGGCGGACACAGATCACAATCGAAGGGGTGACCAATGGCCGATCATTTTACATCTCCACTGTTCACCCCGCGCACATGGGTGGTTGCGCTGCCATTAACCGCCAGATTCAAGCGCCGCCAGACAGGTGCAGAAGCCAGAACGCCAGCCAGGCGATGACCGCTGCCATCGGAATGGTGAGCACCCAGGCTCCGACAATGTTGGTCGCGATGCCCCACCTGACGGCCTTGAGACGATTGATGCTTCCGACGCCGGCAATCGCTCCCGCGATCGCGTGGGTGGTGGAAACGGGCAGCCCCAGATGGGTGGCCAGGAGCACAGCGCCGGCAGCGCCCGTTTCCGCGCAGAATCCACTCCGCGGCTTCAGGCGGGTGAGCCGCGCCCCCATAGTTCGGACGATCCGCCATCCGCCGCTCAGCGTGCCAAGGGCGATGGCCGTGTGGCAGGAGAGCAAGACCCAGCGGGGGACCTCGAACGACGGAATCAATCGCGAAGTGAACAACAATCCCGCGATCAGCCCAGCGGTCTTTTGCGCGTCGTTCGTGCCGTGCGAGAGGCTGAACGAGGCGGCCGAAACCAACTGCAGCTTGCGGAAGTAAACATCCATCTTCGCGGGCGTGGCTCTTTGAAAAATCCAGTACACCGCGATCATCAGCGCATAGGCAGAGAATAGGCCGATCATTGGCGCCAGGAAGATGAACGCGATGGCGAGGGGCCATTCGCCGCCCCCTGGAACGCGCAACGCATCGAAACTGTGCGCCACGCCGCGCAGAACCCCAGTTCGCGCCATGGCGGCGCCGGCATATCCTCCGATCAAAGCATGCGAGGAACTGGTGGGAAGGCTGAGCCACCAGGTAATCAGGTCCCAGAGAATTGCGCCGGCCAATCCGCATAGAATCACGGGAGGAGTCACCAGGGCCAGATCCACGAACCCTTTTCCAACCGTTCTCGCAACCGCCGTGCCAAAAATGAAGGCCGCCGCGAAGTTGAAGAATGCCGCCCACAGCACCGCCTGAAGCGGCGTTAGTACCCGCGTGGCTACAATCGTGGCAATCGAATTGGCCGCATCGTGAAAGCCGTTGATGTAATCGAACACCAGCGCGACGACAATGATAAACACTGCCAGGCCGAAAACGGACATGACTTAGCTGTTCTTGACGGCCACGTTCTGCAGCACGTCGGCGACATCTTCGAAGCGGTCAATGGTGTTCTCGAAGAACTCGTAAACCTCTTTGAGCTTAATCAAGGTGATGGGATCCTTCTGCTTGTGGAAGAGGTCCGCGACGGCGCTGCGGCTGATCAGGTCGGCTTCGTTCTCCAGCCGGTTGATCTCGATGCAATGTTCCAGGAACGGCTGCTTGTGCGCCAGCGCGTCGAACGCCTTCTTCGCCGCGGCGGCGCAGGCATTGACAATCCCAGCCAGTTCGATCATGTCGCGTGGAACCGGATCGATGTTGTAGGAAACCAGGCGGTGGGCGGTGTCTTCGATGCCATCCAGCACGTTGTCGAGGGCGCTGGAGATGTTGTGGATGTCCTCCGGATCGAGCGGGGTGATGAAGGTCTGATTCAAACGGGTGAAGATGCTGTGGATGACTTCGTCTCCGCGATGTTCCAGCACGCTGATTTCGGTCGCGGCTCCCGCCAGCCGGGAATTCCCGATGCGCACCCCTTCCAGCAGAATATGCGCGGCCTGCCAGATGATGTCCACCTGTTTCAGAAAGAAGGCATAGAATTTATCGTCCTGTGGGAGCAGGTTCATAGGGATCGGAAAATGTGAAGCTTCTTACGAAGAACTCCATCGTAATCGGTTTGTAACTTTTCGGCAATGGTTGCCCCACGGCTAAACCGCTGGAAATTCGAGGGTGAAAACTGACCCTTTGCCCAGTTGGCTATCCACGCTGACGGATCCGCCGGACCGCTCTACGGTATTTCGAACGATCGAGAGGCCCAACCCGGTTCCCCCGGTCTGGCGTGAACGGGCCTTGTCCACACGATAGAACCGCTCGAAGATCCTCGAAATGTCTTGTGGAGCAATACCAATACCATTGTCGGTGACGGAGATCTGCACCGTGCCTCCGGAGCTCCGGATGTCCACACGCACTTCACCCCCAGGCCGGTTGTAGTTAATACCGTTCAATAACAGGTTTGCGAGCGCCCTCTCCAAGCGGCCCTTCTGCCCCGCCACATGGACGTCTTCAGCGGACCCGAGAAATGCGTGGACCTCGCGCCGGTCCGCCTGCGCGGAAACCATTTGCAAGGCGCTCTCCGCCAGTTCGACAACCGAAATTCTTTCCGCAGGCAACGGGACCCGCTCCGCCTCGATCTCCGAGAGCGTCAACAGGTCGGCGGCGAGGCTGCTCAGGCGCTCTGTATTAGCCCCGATGATCTCCAGGAATCTGCGGCTGTGCGCCGGGTCTGCGATGGCGCCATCCAGCAGAGTTTCCACGTAGCCCTGAATCGCCGCGAGCGGGGTCCGCAGTTCGTGGGAAATATTGGCCACGAAGTCCTTACGGACGCGTTCCAAACGTTCGAGTTCGGTGATGTCGTGGAAGGTGGCGATCGCGCCGGCTTTATCGTGCTCTTTCAAAGGCGCAACCTGCACCTCAAACAAGCGGCCTTCGGCATTCAGCAGAGTCATCCGCTCCCGTGCGGCAGTTCCGCCGGCCACCACCTCGGAAAGGAGCCTTTTCAACTCCGGGTCGCGGACCACGCGCAAAAGGGGCAAGCCTTCGGAAGGCGACCGGGCATGCACCGCGCGGGCGAACGCTTCGTTGTAGAACGTGATCCGCAATTCGTGATCTACCGCGAGAACTCCTTCCACCATGCTGCTCAAGATGGCAGCGCGCCGCGACGATTCCTGCGCCAACAGCCCGAGCATTTTTCGAAAATGCTCCGCCATGGTGCGTAAGGAGCGCGCCACGGAACCGAGTTCGTCATCCGCCTCGGCGCTGAGGGTCCCGGAGTAGTCGGCATTCACCAATTCGGTCGCATACGACTGAATGCGGTGAATGCGGTTGGTGATCCGGTGGGCGATGAAATAGGCCACCAACAGGGCGGCCAGAGCAGCGAACCCCGATGCGCGCAAGATCAACATGCGGACGGCCGAGATGGAAGCGCCCACCTGCTCCAAAGGAACCGCCAGGCGCAGCACGGAATGCGGCCGGCCGGCGAGATCGACCGGCAGTGCGGAATAACAGAGATCCAGATTGAGAGTGGCGCTGTGCCGGATGCTCGACCCCGGGCGGCCTTCCAGAGCCGCACGCACCTCCGGCCGCTCCCGGTGGTTCTCCATGGTTTCCGGATCGTGGCGCGAGTCGGCCAGCACGACCCCCGCGCTGTCGATCAAGGTGACGCGCGCGGCCAGTTTCTGGTCCATCCCGTCCGCCCACGATTGCAGGTCTTGCGGCGCTACCGCGGCCAGCATGGGGGCAAACAGCCGCAGCGATTGCGCCATGTGCTCCTCAGTCACGGTCCGCTCGCGCTCGGCGGTGTAACGCGTGAGCAGCAGGTCGGTGCATGCCAGCGTAACCCCGATCAACAGCACGGCCGCCAGAAAGAGTTTGCGAAAAATCGGACTACGGACTGTCAATCCACCAGTGTAGACGCCCTCGGCACATCCCGGTGCAATCCGCGCACGTTCTGCGGGCGACTCCGCGGTTTCGGGGGAGGAATTTTGCTCATTCGCCACACGCCGGCGGTGCATGTGGCAAAGTAGAAAGTTTCGGTTTTAGTTTGCCACGTGGGAAGTGCGTGGTAGCCTGTCGTGCCGTCGAAACGGAGACGGCTCTGGTGGCGGCCAACTCGATCCGTCACGATCGGCTACCGGCTGGTGCGGCTGTGCGATGCCGCGGCCGCCGGCCGGTAGCCCACCGCCCGGTACTCCGGCGCCTGCGGCACGAACTGCGCGTCGAAGCGCGGATCCGGCGGATCAAAGGTGTTCACCGCTCGATCGATGGTCCCCCGCAGGTCGTTCGTCTCGCCATGGATGAACGACTCCCGTACGCCGCGCCCGTCGGTGATGTCGATCTCGTAGCGCGCCCCGGTTGAGATTCCGCCCTTCAACCTGTTGTTCCAGAAGATCGACTTCACGTAAGTGCTGTCGGTGCCGTTGTCGTCGACGCCGGCCCAGTTCCCGGTGAAGGTGCAGCGGCTGACCTCGGCGCGGGATCTCTCGAACACCGTCATGGCACCCGAGCCGTGCTCCGGGTGATACTCGCCGCCGGTCAGCAGGCCGACGTAGTCCACGCCGAGATTCGCAATGTTGCCGACGAACAGGCAGTTGTCGAGCGTGGCGCGGCTGCCGTGCAGCAGGTCGAACGCCGCGCCGGTGACCTGTGTGCGGTTGTCGCGGAAGATGCAGTCGCGGAACACCGCGGCGTCCAGCGGCCGGCCGAGGTGCTCGACGGATACACCGGCACCGCACGGGCTGGTGTAATTGCCGACCACCTCGACGCGCTCGATGGTCGGATAGGCGTTCGCATAGATCTTGATGCCGCCGCCATCGAGATAGAAGAACGGCGTCTTGCGTATGTCATCCGATTCGATTGGCGAGCGCACCCCGGTGCCGGTGGTGTAGTTGTTCGCGCCGGTGATGCGGAAGCCGCGCAGCACGGTCTTCGTCGATATGCCGTCGCCGAAATAGACGACGTGATTGACGACCGCAGGGAAGCTTGGCGCCTTGTTGTCGGCGATCGCTGGATTGGCGGCGGTCAGCACCACCTCGCCGACTGCTTCGAGCGTGATGCCGTCGTGCCGCCCGTTGAACCAGATCAGCGCCTGCCCGTGCGCCGCCGGACGATAGGTCCCGGCGTGGACGTAGACGATCTTGTTGGCTGAATCCGCCGCGGCCGCCTCGAGCGCCGCCTGGATGCTGCCGCCGGGCCGGACGCGGTACGCATGCGCCGCCGCGTCGAACGCCACGCCATCCGTTGTGTCGCGCTGGGCGAGACCGCGCACCGGCACTACGGTGGCCGCGGCCGCCATCCGGAGGAAGGCACGTCTGTTCATGATCAAATCAGCCTATCACGAGCGCCCGAGGGTGAGACTCCTGGCGTCATCAGGAACGTTGAGTTCGATTCAATCCAATTGGGTACTGTTTGTGTTGCATGGATAATTTATGAGTGCCACCCTCCGGCACCCTTCCTCGCTTCGTTGTTCGGCGCCTCAACTGGCCCATGCACGAGGGTGAAAGAAAGCGAAACCAGTGTTGATGTTCAAACCTCTTGCTTGCCGGCGCTGCACGTGAATGTAGCCGGGCGTTTTTATGATACGATTGCATGGCTTGTAAGGGGAGCGATGATGTCTCGCGTGCTTTTCTGTCTACTGGCCTCGGTCCTGGCCTTGGTCCTCTTTGCCCCCGGCCAGGAACTCACTTCCACTGCTGTCCCGTTGCGGATCCTGGTGCTGAATTCAGCCGAGGAGGCGGCTCGCGTCCGGGCAGAGCTCGAGAAAGGCGCCGATTTCGCCGTGCTCGCTCGCGAGAAATCCGTGGATGCTACGTCGCTGGACGGCGGTCTGCTGGGCAAAGTCGATCCCTCCACCCTGCGCGAAGAGATCCGAACCGCCCTGCGAGGGCTCGCCCCCGGTCAGATTTCGCCGGTGTTCCGGATTTCTTCCGGTTTTGCAATCGTCAAGGTGCTGGTGCCGGGCGAACTCGCCGGAATCGCGGAGTCCCAGCGCGCCCGCCAGGCCGCCATTCTCGCCGAAGGCAGCATCCGGTTTGACGTGAACGTATCCGGGTTCAGTGAAGCGGCCGCGGCTCTGGCGAGCTATGCCAAGCCTGCCAATTGGAATACCGATATGAGACTGTCCTGCGCCATGCGGCAGCAATCGCTCGCCGATTTGAAAGCCCGGTCAGAGAAACTGTTAGCGGGCGCGGACGACCCCGGCCACTCGCCTTCCGATTCCGTGGCTTTGCGCCTCGGAGTGGCGCAGGTATACGCCTATCAGGGAGACATGGATCGGACGATCGCCCAGTTCGAAGCGGCTCTCCGCACCGCCTCTGCCGGGGCGCCGCAGCTCCTACCCGAGGTGGAGGAGATGCTAGGCGTGGCGTACCTTCACCGGGCGGGAGCGGTAAACGACGTATACCTCCACCCCGGGGAGCGCTGCCTGTTTCCGATTCGTCCTGAATTCAGCTACCCAAACGGGACGGATTCGCAAAAAGCCATCCAGCACTTCCTCGCATCGCTCAAGTTACGGCCTGGCGATATCGAGACCAGGTGGCTGTTGAACCTTGCCTATATGACGCTGGGCAAATATCCGGCCGGTGTACCCAAAGAGCACCTGTTGGCGCCTTCGCTCTTTGCATCCGCCGAAGACATTGGCCGATTTACCGACGTGGCACCGCGTGTGGGACTCGGCGCCGTCGCCTTTGAAGTGGGCGGCCTGATCGTCGACGACTTCGATAACGATGGTCTCTTCGATATCGTCACCTCCAACTGGGACTTTTGCGCGCCCATGCATTTCTTCCACAACAACGGGGATGGCACGTTTTCCGACCGCAGCGCTCAATCGGGACTGGCATCCCAACTCAGCGGGAACAACATCATCCAGACCGATTACAACAATGATGGCTGCCTGGATATCCTGGTCCTGCGCGGCGGCTGGGAAACGGCACTGCGGAAGTCGCTGCTGCGCAACAACTGCAACGGCACCTTCACCGATGTCACCGTGGAAGCCGGCCTGGGCGAGCCAACCACAACGGAATTTGCCGTGTGGGTGGATATCAATAACGACGGATTCCTGGATCTCTACGTAGGCAACGAAAACGAGCCGAATCAGCTTTTCCTGAACAACGGCAACGGCACATTCAAGGACATCTCACGGTCGTCGCATACGGATCTGTCATTGCTTAGCAAGGCGGTGGCGGCGGCCGATTATGACAATGACGGCTATGCCGACCTGTTCGTCTCGAACTACCGCGGGGACAGCGCGCTGCTTCACAACAACCACGACAACACTTTTACCGACGTAGCGGCTCAGGCTGGTGTCCAAGCTTCAGGCCATGGATTCGCCGCCTGGTTTTTCGACTACGACAACGACGGCCGGCCGGACCTTCTGGCGAGCAGCTACGCAATGTCGGTTGAGGAAAGCGTACGAACCTACATGGGGCTGCCCCACAATTCTCCGACCATGAAGCTCTACCGCAACCTGGGCAACGGCGCCTTTCGCGATGTGACGGAGGAAACCGGGCTGAACAAAGTCTTCATGCCGATGGGCGCCAATTTCGGCGATGTGGACAACGACGGATATCCGGACATCTATTTCGGGACCGGAGAACTGTCGTATGCCTCCCTGCTGCCCAATGTGCTCCTGCACAACAAAGGGGGAAAGAAGTTCGTGGACATCACTGCCTCCTCCGGCACGGGCGAGCTGCACAAAGGGCACGGTGTGGCATTCGCGGATATCGACAATGACGGAGACGAAGACCTGTTGGAAGTGGTCGGCGGGGGAGTGCCAGGCGACACCCACACGTTCCGGCTGTTCGAAAACCCGGGCCATGGCAACGATTGGATCAGCGTGCGGCTGGTGGGTGTCAAGGCGAACCGCGCGGCCATCGGCGCCAGGATCAAAGTGACGGTAAAGAACGGAACGGAGACGCGAGCGGTATATCGGACCGTGGGAAGCGGGGCGTTCGGCTCGTCGCCGCTGGAACAGCACATGGGGCTGGGTAAATCGGCGGAGATCCTGGGCCTGGAGATTCAGTGGCCCGGAGATGCACAGCCGCAGCGGTTTGCGTCCGTGCCCAAGAACCGGGCGATTGAAATCCGGCAGTTCGCCAGTGACTACCGCGTGATCGAACGGCCCCGATTCCGGCTGGGAGGTGAGCATGCCCGCTAGGACGAACGATGTGGCGCAGGCACTCCTGCCTGCCGCGTCGACACTCATTCCGATGCGTTTCGTGTGTCCGCCGGATCGCGCTCCCAAACGCCGCATTCCTGGCGCCATAAGAGGGCCGTCCCAAGTCTCGACACCACCATTCTCGTTCCCACGGAGATGCTGGAGACGCCCGAAACGCGTCGAGACCAGTCTCGACGCGGCAGACAAGAGTGTTCGCGCCACCTCGGCCATGAGTGTCCAAGCCAAATTCACTAGAGGCATATTCTTATTGCTTCTCACCGCCGTGAGCATGGCTGCCGCCACACGTTACCCGGTCACCGGGATTGTTCTGAAAGTAGACCGGCAGCGCCGCAGTTTCGACGCCTCCTGTGCAGCCATTCCCGGATACATGGAAGCCATGGCGATGCCATATTCCGTTCTGGATAATCGTGAACTGGCCGATCTGAAGCCGGGCGCCTATGTGGACTTCACGCTGGTGGTGGAGAAGGAGCGCTCGTACGCCGAAGGCATCCACATCCATCGCTACGAAACCTCCGAGCGGGAACCGCTGCTCGCGCGCCGTCTAAAACTGCTGGAAGCCCCTCACGCCACCGTGCAACCAGGGGACGCCGTGCCCGACTTCACCTTGACCGACCAGACCGGTCGGCGCGTAGCGCTGTCGCAATGGGCTGGGAAAGTGGTGGCCGTAACCTTCATCTATACCAGTTGCCCGTTGCCCGACTACTGCTTCCGGCTTTCTAACAACTTCAGTCAATTGAATCAGCGCTTCGCCGGCCGCATGGGCCGGGACCTGGTGCTACTCAGCATCAGTTTCGATCCGGTGCATGACCAGCCCACAGTACTGGCAAAATATGCGTCCACCTGGAAGGCCGATCCGGCATCGTGGCACTTCCTGACTGGGCCGCTCAACGATGTGAAGGTCGTTTCGCGCCAGTTCGGACTGAATTTCTGGCCCGACGACGTCTACGTAACGCACTCGCTGCATACCCTGGTAATCGATCGCCGAGGCCGGCTGGCAGCCGATTTCGAAGGCAATCAATTCACCGCCCACCAATTGGGAGACTATCTGGAAGTCCTGATTTCCGGCAGGTAGCGCCGAAGCGATACCACGACAGATATAATGGGACCCCGGCCGTGCTACTCCTGCGCAAAGCTTTCCTGATCTTCGGTGCGACTTTGCTGTTACTCGAGGTCTACGGCGAGCAGGCCGCCAGACCGGAACACCGCGACGCCGGCCGGGTGCAGTTCAACGAAGTTGCGGCGGAGTCGGGCATTACCTTTCGCCACGAAAACGGGGCTTCGGCCGAGAAGTACATGTTCGAGACGTTCGGCTCCGGGGTGGGCGTGATCGACTTCGACAACGACGGCCAGCCTGACCTGTTTTTTGCCAACGGAGCCGACCTGGCCCATGGCAAGCCATCCCCTGGCAATGCGCTTTATCACAATCTGGGCAGCGGAAAATTCGAGGATGTAACTGCCAAAGCAGGTGTCGCAGGCAATGGGATGTTCGCTACCGGCGTGGCCGTAGGCGACTTCGATAACGACGGCTACCTGGACATCTACGTCACGGGCTACGGCGGTAACCAGCTCTTTCGCAACAATGGCAACGGGACCTTCAGTGAGGTGACGGCTAGGGCTGGAGTGGGCGGCAGCAGGTGGAGCAGCAGTTCCGCCTGGGTGGATTATGATCGCGACGGCTACCTGGATCTGTTCGTGGGACGCTACCTGGATTACGACATGCGCCAGGCGCCGTACTGCGGATATCAAAAGCCGGGTTACCGCATGTATTGCGATCCGCAGCAGTTCGACGGAACGCCGGCATTGCTGTACCACAACAATCGGGATGGCACGTTCACGGAGGTCTCCCGCACAGCCGGCGTGGCGAACCCGGCGGGAAAGAGTTTGGGGGTGGCCATAGGCGATATCGATGGCGATGGATGGCCCGATATCTTCGTGGCCAACGATGGTGTCCGCAATTTTCTCTACCGCAACAAAGGCAACGGCACCTTTGACGACATTACCTACGGCGCCGGCGTAGGTTTCGACATGAACGGCAAAGCCCTGGCCGGCATGGGCACCGAGATCGCGGATCTCGATGGCGATGGCTTACCGGACATCTTCTTTACGGCCTATTCGGGCCAATACAACCCGCTCTACCGCAACCTCGGAAAGCTGCTTTTTGAAGACGGCACGGTCAAAGCGGGATTACCATCCAGCGTGAAGACGCTCGGCTTCGGCGCCAAGGTCTTCGACTTCGACAACGACGGTTATCCGGACATCTATGTCACCAACGGACACGTCACAGATAATGTGACACTCTACGACTCTCGGCTTTCTTATCGTCAGGCCGACCTGCTTTACCGGAACCTTGGCGGCGGCCATTTTCGCGAAGTCTCGGCGGAAAGCGGTCCGGCGTTTCGCATCCAGCACGTGGGCCGCGGCCTGGCGGTGGCGGATTTCGACAACGACGGCGACCTGGACATCGTAGTGAGCGATTCCGGCGGGAGGCCGCTGCTGCTGCGCAATGACGGGGGCAATCGCAATCATTGGATCGCGCTCCGCGCCTGCGGCCGCGAGAGCAATCATTTCGGGATCGGCGCAAAGGTGCGGGTGACCAGCGGCGGCCGGACCCAGTTGCGGGAAGTCAACCCCTACGGAAGTTACCTCAGCACCAGCGACACGCGTTTGTATTTCGGGCTGGGTAACGCAACCCTTGCCCGCATCGAGATCGAGTGGCCTAGCGGGAAGAAGCAGGCGATCGATAGCGTTCGCGCCGGCCAGATTTTGCTACTGGATGAGGCCGATGCGAAGCGCTGAGAGCCTCAGGTATAATCTCACCGTGCCGCGGCTCCGGATGGCGGTGGTCCTCTTCGCTTCGGTCATGAGTTGGGCGCAGACGCCTCCTCCCGATCTACAGGGCGCGCAATTGGGTGCCGCCGCGCAACACTTGCAACAGGGAAAAGCCGAACAGACAATCCGCGAGTGCAAAGGTGTGCTGGCGGCCGATCCGCGATCAGCGCCCGCACACATGCTTCTGGGACTGGCGTATCTTGCGCAACGGTCGACTGCCATGATCGGCGAGGCCAAAGCGGAATTGCAGCAGGCGCTCGATCTCGATCCGGAGCTTCTGTGGGCGCGCTTCTATCTGGCTCGGCTCTATCTCGACCTGGGCTTGAGCGAAAAGGCCCAGGAGCAACTGGAGCGCGGTCTGAAGCAACACCCTGGTGTCCCCCCTCTTCTTTCCCTGCTGGGTGAAGTCCGGCGCAAACTCGGAGATCCCGGCGTCTCTCTGGAGTTGAACCGCAAGGCTCTCGAGGCAGACCCCACGATGACCCCGGCGCATTATTTCCTGGCGCTTGCTTATCTGGACCTGAAACAGGAACAGGCCGCGATGGCCGAGCTCCAGAAAGCCATTGACTCGCCCTCCGTCACGCCGGAGATGTACAACACGCTGGCGTCGCTGTACCTCCAGAAACAGCAGTTCGCAGAAGCGGAAGATTTCTGCCGGAAAGCCATCGCGCTAGACCGTTCGCGGCCCGAGGCATACCTGAACCTGGCGCGAGTCTATAACGCCCGGCACGAGAGTGACAAGGCGCTGGAGGCTCTGCGCGCCGCGCTGCCGGAGGGCAAAGACTTCACCGTATCCGAATATTACCAGGGACTGCAGGCGGATCTCGCGATGGAGCGCGGCGCCGCGTACACGGATAAGAAAATGTACACCCTGGCGATCGACGAGTATGCTCGCGCGCTCGATTTCGATCCGCGCCGAGCCGTGGTCCACCGGCGCCTGGCGGAACTCTATCTACGCAAGGGAGACCCGGCCGGCGCCGCTTTGCATACGAAGGAAGCGGACAAGCTCGAGAAAGGCCAAAGGTAGGACTGTTGTTCTTCTGGATCGATCGTCCAGGTCGGACGGTGCTTCAGAACCGGATGCGGTGCAGCAGCCCGGAAAACCGTCTGGGAGGAGGTCTCGAATACTCCTCATTCCATAGACTCGCCTATTTTTGAAAATGAGCAGATCGACTTCTCCGATGATGCCTTTCCTTGTTCCAGTCCAAGGGCGCCGTGTGAGTGCGTCCAGGCCAACGGTGAGCCCATGGCCTTCAAGGTGATGACACTGGACAACGAACACCCGAATTCGCTCGACCCGAGCGCGTCCATCGCTCGCACGGGCGCGGTCATCTCCGCCGCCATCATCTGCCTTCTGCCCCTGACCTGGAGGCATCGCGCCGACGCTTCGTGGTGCCGACTGCCTATGACTTGGCGAAGGATCTCGGCCGGCGAGGCTTCAGCTGCGGTTTCCCAGGGTGGTGACCGCCAATCCATGAAGTAGCGCGTTTCCACGATTGCACTCGGTAAGCACTTGAAAACGCGAGCATCGCCGCATGCCGCAGCCCCGAAGACCGAAGCGGCCCGAAAGGTCTGGACATCAAACCTATAGAGGGACCGTTTATGTTGGTGGCGGAAGCACACCAATATGGGGGAACCTGGATATTTTACGTGATCGCACCGGTAATCCTCTGCGGTGTTGTCGCCTCTTTGTGGTTGATCGTTAAGGGAGCGATCGGCGTATTCGGCCAGGCGCCACGCGGCGAACACCTGTCCAGGATCCCTTCGACGACAGTGTCGCAAACAAAGCTGAGGGCGTGGCAGCAGACAAGAACCCAGGATCTGATCGTTCGCGGCGTTAATGATCGGGGCAGAGCGACGAGCGACGCCGACCGACCACCGGGCAGCCGTGAGCAGAGGCACCTTGAAGCCTGTGGCGAGCCGCCCGTGACTAAATAACTTGAACACGAACTGCCGGATACGCTCGGCACCAGCGCGTGTACCGCCTGCAGCTTCCGCGGTCGAAGGTATGAACGTGCCGGTATACATATGTCAGAACGCCATCAAAAAGAAAGCCGCTCACCTTTCGAGCGGCGCGGCTAAGTTCTCTGTTTTTTGTTTGGTGAGGTGGGGGACTTTAACCCCCACGAGATTGCTCACGCTAGCACACCTCAAGCTAATTTTGAGCGGCCCGGCTAGTCCTGCAGCATCCACATCCTTGATTTTTCGCGTGGGACCGTTCCGTCGCGGTCCCATCCGGGAGGACCCGCAAAGGTCCAAACAAGGTCTGAGGATTGGTGATCAGGGAGTGCCGGGGTTTCATTGAACTGGAAGTTGCACTGCGCCACCCGGAATCCAGGCTGCCGAAAGCTGGAGAGTTGCATTCCCCGCCGCGAGACTCGATGGCAGAGTGAAATTGACCTGGTACCCGTCTACCGCGTCGGGATATCCACCTGCATACAAGACGCTGCCTGCAACGCCATTGGCGGTTATTGTGACCGGGGAATTCACGGTTGCCAGCGGAGAAGACGGAAACGGTTGTCCGATATCGGTCGCGGATCGAACCGGCCCGAGCCCGGTCGCGAACAGCACCAGCGTTTCGCCCGCATGAGCCGGATTTGCGGGAGTCACGACCTGGCCGTTGGCGTGTATGATTGCAGGGCCGTTGGCCGTCGAAATCACCTGAGGGCGCTCCGGGGTGGCGAGTTGAAGAAGATATTGGACCTTCCCGCCGCCATTGATGCGGCGGCTTGCAGTGTCCTCGCTGAACGATGCTGCCCGAACCGCGGGGTTTGGGGCAGTGGAAGCAGCTTGGCCTTGGGCGCCCCAGAAAGCCCCTGTCCCTCCAGCGATGACACCCGCCGCCTGTGCAGATCCCACTGGACCGCCCGGCGAGGGTGTTCCTCCATTCAACGCAGAGACAAAGATACTACCAATAGGCGTTCCATCGGGCTGTAAGAACTCGAAGCTATACTGAGCGATGCCCGTTCGGGTCGTGTCGGCGACGCTCTGGCCGGCAGCAACCGCGGTCGTTACATTCAGGTTTCGAGCGTTCATGATAAACGTGCCTTTTGCAAGTTGGCCATTCACGGCAGTGATGTCCCCGATCTGGACCTGCGCCTGGAAGATCCTCCGCGTAGCCACTGGCGTGGTTACATTCGTAACGGATCCAAGCTTCGAGAAGTCTACGCCATCGTCCCAGTATCCGACGACATTGTCCACGTCCACCTTGAGAATGACAGGACTAAGGCTTTGGGCCGATGCCGCCGCGCTAATGGCGAGGACGATTCCAAGGAGGGTTGGGCAGTGATGAGCCGCATTGGAAACGGGATAGAAAGTGAACCTTTTCATGAAACGGACTTTACCGCCAACTCATTGAGCCACCAATCAAAAATTCTCAAAAATCGTCTAAAATCTTTCTTTGATGCCGCCTGACGACCCCGATCGCGAGTTCGGTCCGTTTCGATTGTCGTTTCACCCGAAACGACTGGCGCAAGACGGCGCTGAGGTTTCGTTAACTCCGAAGGCACTCGACACTCTGGCAGTGCTGGTAAGCCGTCCGGGCGAGCTGATCGAAAAGCAGGATCTCATGAAAGCCGTCTGGGGTGATGTGTTCGTCGACGAGAGCACCTTGACCCAGAACATCTTCACCATCCGAAAAGTCTTGGGCGAGGGTCGTTATATCGAGACGGTCCCTCGACGTGGCTATCGGTTCGTCGCGCCGGTACGAGAGGTCAGAGGCACGCCGGAAAGGCATTCGATGATCGTCGCGTGGCACGGTCGCCAACCTGAGAAATCACGGATGCCTGCGGGAGGTTGGCGTGTCCTATTGGGGCTACTTGCGATCGGTCTAATTGGCGCCTTGGTTTGGTCTTTGTGGGCACGGACCACGCCGCCATCAACCGGTGTTCATTCCCTGGCGGTCCTACCCTTCGTAAATCTGGGTCAGGAGAAAGACGACTACATCAGCGACGGGCTGACCGAAGAGATCATTAACGCGGTGGCAGTGGTGCCCGGGCTGAAGGTAGTGGCCCGAACATCTGCGTTTCAGTTCAAGGGCAAGAACCTGGACGTTCGCAGTATCGGTGCCAGCCTCGGTGCTGACACGATCATGGAGGGAAGCGTTCGTACCGACTGAACCCGGGTGCGGGTTACGGCGCAACTCAACAGCGCACGGGACGGGTACCATTACTGGTCACGCACCTGGGAACACGACATGAAGGATGTGTTCGTCGTCGAGCGAGAGATTGCCCTCGAAGTGACCGAGGCGCTTGCCCAGGGAAGCAAGATCACGCCTCCGCAAATCAAACCGCTGACGCAAAACGTGGATGCGCACAACTATTACCTGCAAGGACGACAGTTCAAGCTCAAGATCAACGAAGGCCTGGTACAGGCCGCTGTCGATGCGTTCGAGAGCGCAATCAAACAAGACCCGACCTTTGCCGCCGCCCATGCTCAGATCAGCCAGGCGTCGGTTTGGGCCCTGGAAAGCGGCAAGCTTTCGGCGGCCCAGGCGCTACCTGCAATTAGAGAGCATGCCCGGCGAGCCGTGGAACTCGATCCGGATCTGGCTCTGGGGCACGCTGTGCAGGCCGATGTGAGTTTCTTTGCAGACTGGGACTTTGCCGCCGCGGAGCGATCTTTTAAGCGGGCAATCGCGCTGAACCCGGCGGACTCGGGTGCTCGTCACGAATTCGCGCACTTTTTGGTGGCAATGGGAAGGTTCAAGGAAGCTGAAGCCGAAGCCTGGCGCGCTGCGGACATAGACCCGTTGAATCCCGAGATCGTCGGGCACCTGCAACTTCATTACAACTTTGTTCGTGACTTTCCACGGGCCATCTCAGCCTCCCGCCGGACTCTAGCTATCAGTCCGAACTTCTCTTACGGTCTTATATTTCTCCAGCAAACCTACCAAATGAGTGGTCAGTTTCAGAACGCCATCGAGACTGCCGCCAGGCGTCCGGATCTGGATGCGGGAGCCACCGCGTTGCTACGGAGTGCCTATCGGGCGGAAGGAGAACTGGGATATTGGAAGGCACTACACGAAATACGGCTGCGCGGACCGCTGGACGAGAGCGCGCGTGCCTGGGAATCCGCTGAATACTCTTTGAGAATGGGGCGCAAGCGGGAGTGCTTGCAGTTTTTGGAACGGGCCGTCGAGTTGCACCATATCAACGTCGTCTATTTGAATGTCGAACCCGAATTCGATTCGATTCGGCGGCTTCCAGAGTTCCAGCAATTAGTCCGGCGAGTCGGATTGCCGGAACGATGACGGAAAGATGTTTCTCCTCGTCATACCGGATATGCTCAAATCCAGAACGACAGGAGAAATACGGTCCTTTTCGCGCTTGAATACGTCAATCGCGGCGGGTCCGCTCTCGGCGACCAGGATGCTATAGCGGCGTTCCAAAGGGTTCGTGTCCGGAGAACTATATCCTCGTCGTCTACCACGAGGATCGTTGCGTTTCCTCGCAGTTCAGTGTCGCTTCGATCTGCCTCCTGTGTGACTGCAGATTTCGTTTCCGGCCGCGGCTGGAAGCAAGACGAGGAACGTCGTTCCTTGACCCGGAGCGCTCTTGACGTGAATCGCCCCTTTGTGGCCGCGTATGACGCCCGACACCGCCGGGAGCCCGAGACCACGTCCCGTGAACTCTGTCGTAAAGAACGGATCGAAGATTTTCGCGGTTGTCTCCTGATCCATCCCGCAGCCCGAGTCGCGGACTTCGAGTGAGAGGTACGTCCCCGCTTCGAGGTAGCCGTTATGGTCCAACAGCAGGTGCAGCTTGATCGCACCCTTGGTCCGCTTGTACTTGGCCCAGTCGAACATGCTCGCTGACAGATCGATAATGCTGCCATCCAGGCTTACCAGTTTGTTCTTGAACCGGAACTTCTTGCGGCCACCCCGCGCGGCCACTTCCGCCTGGCACTTTTCCAGCAGTTGATGAAAAACCGTCTGGTAGAGTTCCCACGGCCGGTGTTCATTGGCATACGCCAACGTCGACTTCTTCGGGGTCTCGCTGATGCCCAGATGCTTCAGGGGCGCCTCACAACTGGCCAAGCCCATGCAGACCTCCCGCAGGGATTTCAACTGCGCCACGTGGCAAAACAGCATGGCCACGAACTGACCCCAGCAGGTGAACCCTTTGGCATTCCGCTCCGCGGAGTGCTGCTTGACCGCCCGCGCGAATTTCCCCTGCGAGAACAATTGCAATAGCTGCGAAAACACGCTACATACTTGAGTCACGGCTGATCCGCTTTCCTCTATGAGTGGTTCTTGCGACGAACCCACTCCAGAGTACAGAGGAACGGCCTGTTTCACGCCGTCAGGTGGCGAGAATCATCGTGGAATCGGATTGCAGCCTCTGAGAACAGGGTCTACAATAGCCGTGGAGCTAGGCATGCCCTTCTTCCCCTCGTTTGTCGGTTACTCAATTGCAATTGCCGTCGCCTTCTTTCTGATGTGGTACTTCGGTCCTCAGCGCCGTTATTGGCACGCCATCGCGTTAATCATCAGCTTCGCGGCAACGATCGGTCCTTTCGAGTTGAAGTCGCTGCCTGGTCGCCTTGCTTACAACTCCGCAAACGCATTGGCGCTGACCTGGGGAGTTTTTGGCCTGATGCGCAGCCCGCGCAGGCCGATGCGCACTCGTAGATCAAGTTAATTTACCCACCGGAAGACACTGACGCCCGAAATACTCGCTATTTTGGACAGCAATGGTCCAAAACAGTCGCCCCGATGAGTATTTACACGGGTTCCGTCTCCACGCGCTCGCCTGGGGACTCGCCGCCGGACTCTTTGCGGAATAGCTCCTTCTCGAACGGCTTGCATGAACCCGTGGCGTTCATTTCCGCGAGGGATCGTTCATCAAGATGAAACTGCTCCGGCGGTGTCATCTCGCGCCAGCGGATTCTGCCTGTGGTCAGGTCGTCGCGAGTGTACTCGACCATGTTGAGGAACACGTCATTCGCATCAATGACGTGTTCCATGTCCGCACGAACGATTCCGACGATGTTCGAGTCGTACAGCCGGTGGAAATGCTCCTCGCTCCGCCGAAGGGCCTTTTCGGCCTGCGTTCTCGCGATGATGTCGCCCCCGTGGCGAGCCAGAAGGTCTAAAAAACGCAAGGTGTGCTCGTCCGGCGAATGCGGCCTCTTGTAGTGCGTTGAAAACATCCCAAGAAGCGAGCCTGATCGGCTGAACAGGGGTATGGAGAGAACCGCCCGCACGCCTGCCCTTCGCTGGATTTCCAACGCGGGTGTGCCGGCAAAGATTGGACTCTGCTCAACGTCGTCCACTATGACGCGATCTCCCCGTTCGAGGGCTGTGCCGCAAGAGCCCTCGCCCTCATCAACACTGGCCCAATAATCCAGATACCACTGGGCGAACCCTCGCTGAGCCGCGATTTCCAGGCGGTGGGAGATGGGATTGAGCAACTGAATGTTGCCGAAATCGGCGCCAGCTATCGTAATAGCAGATTCAACGATTTGCTCAAGTACGGCACTGAAATTGTCCTCGTGGACGACCAAAGCGCCGATCTTGTGGAGCGCCGTCATGGCCGCCAGTTCAGCCGACAACCGCTCCTCGCTGGCCCGTAGAGCCGCGTCGGCTTCCCGCAGTTTGGTCGAATCGAAGGAATAACAGATCACGCCTGGCTGCCCGTCCGGCAGCATCATGCGGTGCAGTTCCCACTCGTAAGACTCCACGGTCTCGAGATCGCGCTGCGGGTTCGTGAAGTCACGCGAGTACTATGGTTCTCCGGTTTCAAGAGTGCGCCGGAAATGGCCGATGATCTGCTCCGCAACGGCTTCGGGCCAGAGGATGCGCATTGCCTCGGAGAGGTCGCGCCCCATGATGGGGCGAACGTTCCGGAACGTGCCGGTCTGCGAGCCCGCATTCATGTGCGCGACACGGAACTGAGAATCCACCACGTAGATTCCAAACGGCGCGCGTTCAACCAATTCGGCGAGAGTCTGATCCCTGCGGTTGACCTCTTTCTGCCGTTCTTGCTCCACATCCTTAACGGCTCCGATCCACGCTCGAATAGAACCGCCCGGGTTCAGGAGCGGAACGCCCCGCGTGATGCAATGTCTCCAGGTTCGGCTGTCCCCGTGCCAACAGCGCCATTCGACCTCTTACCACGTTCGATTCCGAACGGCGTTCCGCCAGGTAGCGGAGACACGTTCACGGTCTTCAGGGTGCACATCTTGAATCCATCCGGAATGCCCGTGCTGCCGGAAGTCGTGCCCGGTGTGTGACTGCCATCCCGGCTGGGGAGTGACGAAGTTACCGTCCGCATCCGAAATCCAGGTGAACGTGCTCAACGCTTGGACGAGAGCACGGAGGTGCTCCTCGTTGAGATCCGATTCATCCTGTCTGGCGCTTGCGGCTGATTCGTCTGCCAAGGCGACCTCCGAGGCTTTGTTTCGCGAAGGGGGCCGAATTGATACTCAATTGATACTCATATGATACTCCCGGGGCATGGATGGCGTGAAGTAAGTAGACCAACACTGATGAAGCAGAGCGCCTGACAGAGCTAGGGGCGGACCCTTTTCCAAACCCGTCCCTTGCCATCATATTCTGAGTAACTTACCAAGTTTACCCCGCGCCTCCTGGTAGCAGCAGGTGACCAGGAGGGCCTTCGCCCTTTG
>Ga0335085_10001666_pt1 | contig 45518 bp, 43 predicted proteins | sample Lox_Sample_45_FD_206712 | JGI IMG/M metagenome (GOLD analysis project Ga0335085, IMG submission 206712) | Soil microbial communities from Loxahatchee National Wildlife Refuge, Florida, United States - Lox_Sample_4.5 | ecosystem: Environmental > Terrestrial > Soil > Wetlands | place: USA...
CCACAGCATCGCCGAGAACTTCATGCGCTCGGCGAAAGCGCCGGCGATGAGCGCGGGCGTGATGATCGCGAAGGTGAGCTGGAACATCGAATAGACGCTCTCGGGGATCGTCGGCGCCAGCGCGTTGGGATTGCCGATGCCGTTTGAGATGTCGCTCAAAATCCCCTGCAGGAACGCTCGACTGAGGCCGCCGACGAAAGGCGTGCCTGCTGTGAACGACATGCTATAGGTGCACACCGTGTAGATCACGGTGATGAGGCAGGTGATGGCGAAGCTCGTCATCACCGTGTCGCCGACATTCTTCTTGCGGACCATGCCGCCATAGAAGAGGCCGAGGCCCGGCACGGTCATCATGAGGACGAGCGCGACCGAGGTCAGCATCCAGGCGGTGTCGCCCGAATTCGGCTGACATTTCTCGAGCACGGCCAGCTTGGGATCGGCATTGCCAGCGCAGGCCGGCGGTGCGGCCGGTGCAGCGGCTGGCGCGGCCGCTTGATCGGCGGGCGCGGCCGCGGCGGGCGCGGCAGCGGCCGGCGCCGATTGTGCCTGCGCGTAGGCGACGCTGGTGCCGATAACGGCACCGGCGAAGAGCAGCGGCACGATCAGCGCTGCAATCGACCAAAACCTGCGAAACCTCATGACCCACGGACCTCCCGTTTGAAAAAATCTGCGGGCCCCAACCGGACCCCGGTCCCCAATCACAAGATTCGTGCCAGTTGTCCGGACCCCGAGAATTGGCAGGATTCGTGTCCCTTTATGTGCGCCGCAGCACGGGTTCGCCTAAAAATTAGGCTGATAATTATCATCTGGTGAAATTTTTGGCAGCCACGGCCTCGGATTCTGCCTAATCAGAAAGCGAAAGGCGGAGGGTTGCCCCTCCGCCACCGAGTTGCCGGTTCGCTCGCGGCGGGGGACGGGGCCCCCCGACCCCGCCGCCTGCCGCAAGCGCCATCGCCAGTTGCGGGAGGCTATTCGCCCTCCGCGCCGATCGCGTAGGCGGTTTCGCCGTGCACCGCGTCGTCGCCCACCTTCAGGATCGCGTCTTCCATCCGCAGCGGCGTGATGAAGGAGATGATCTTGAGGATGATGAAGGTCGCGATGACGTTGTAGACGATGATGAACGCCGCGCCTTCGGCTTGCAGGAGGAGTTGCGCGGCGTTGCCATAGAGCCAGCCGGTGACGCTGACGCCGGGCGCATCCTTGTCGGTGCCGATATAGACGAGCATGTCGGGGTTCGCGAGGATGCCGACCATCAGACCGCCGGTCAGACCGGCGACGCCGTGGGTCGAGAACACGCTGAGCGTATCGTCGACCTTCATCATCAGCTTGGTCTTCTGCAGCTTGTTCATGCTCAGCCACGGGATGATGCCCGCGACCAGACCGATGATGATCGCGCCCGTGCCGTCGACATAACCGGCGCCGGGCGTGATGCCGACGAGGCCGGCGATCATGCCGTTGACCGCGCCGATGACCGAGGGCTTGCCGTAAGCGAGCTTATCGAGCAGCACCCAGGTGAGCAGCGCGACCGCGGTCGCGGTGTTGGTGTTGAGCACGGCCGCGCCGGCGTCCGCGTTGGCGAAGTAGGGATCGCCGCCGTTGAAGCCGTTCCAGCCGAGCCACAGGATGCCCGCGCCGACCAGGGTCACGAGCAGGCTGTTCGGCGGGAAATTCTCGCGATCCGCCTGCAGCCGCGGTCCGACCATCGCCGCAGCGACGAAGCCCGAGGTCGCGGCGGCGAGATGGATCACATAGCCGCCCGAGAAGTCCGCCACGCCCATGCCGGCGAGCCAGCCGCCACCCCAGAGACTATAGGCGCCGACGGTATAAACGAACGTCATCCAGACCGGGCAGAAGATCACCCAGGCGCGGAAGCTCATGCGACCCAGGACCGCGCCGGCGAGGATGATCACCGTGATCGCGGCGAAGACGAACTGGAAGTAGACCAGCGTCGCCATCGGGAAGGCCATCGGCGGCATGCCCGCGGCGGCGTCAGGCACCGTGGCCTGGCCGAGTGTGAAAGCGGCCGATAGGGCCGGCATCGGTTTGCCCAGGAATGGGAACCAGCCGGGCCCGAAACCCATGTTGTAGGCCCAGAGGATCCAGACGACGAGCACCGACGCAAAGGCGTACATCGACATAAAGGCGGAGTTGATCGCCCATTTCTTTTTGACGATGCCGCCATAGAGGACTACGAGGCCGGGAATGCTTTGCAAAGCGACGAAGGTGGCCGCAGCGAGCTGCCACGCATTATCGCCTTCGTTCAACCATTGTGGTGACGGTACGAGTGCCATGAACTTTCCCCCATTTTGGTCTTTGCCGGCGATGACACGTCAAAAGGTCACGCACGCAACGCACGCCGAAGGCGCGAATCCGCGCGCTCCCATGCTTGACGCGATCGAGCGTCCGCAAGAACCGTGCCAGCAACTGGGGAACCCCCCGGTCCCGCAAACGGCACGATAGACGGGCGGTCACGGGCCGACTTGATCAGATAAGCGGCAATCTGACCGCGTTTTAGTCAGCGTTGGCGGCGGACAACCGCTCCTGCGGCTTTTCGTTGCAAGGCGGCGAGAAATGGCTATGGATTTTGCATGAGCCTCGCCGACGACAACCGCCGGAAGACACCATGCCCCTTTCTCGCCCCGCTTTCGTGATCGCCTCGGTGCTTGCCGCCGGCGGCGCGCCGTGGCTCGCCCGGGCCGCCGCGCCGACCGAGAGCGCGCTCACCTGCACCAACCCGGCCAGCGGCACGACCTGGCAGATCAGGATCGACTATCAGGGCAAGACGGTCGACGCGAACGCCGCCGATATCAGCGACGCGACGATCTCGTGGCACGACCCGAAGGACGGCGGCAACTACACCCTGGACCGGCAATCGGGAAAATTGACCTTCGTCGCGCCGTCGAGCACCGGCGGCTATATGGTCTTCGATCGCTGCAATCTCGAGCATTCGGGCTGACGTAAGCGCCGCGATGGCTGAGCGCCTCGCCAGCGCCGCGAAGGCAACCGTCGGCTTCGTGTCGGAAGCTGGCGCGCGGCCGCGCAACGAGGATTTCGTCGGCGCCGTGTTCGGCCCGGAATTGCCCGAGCCGCGGCGCGACGTGATCGCCGCCATCGCCGACGGCATCGGCGGCGCGAAAGGCGGGCGTGTCGCCGCCGAGACCGCGGTGCGCGGCTTCCTCGACGGGTTTTGCGATCTGCCCGAGACGATGGAGGTGCGCCGCGCCGCGGCGACCATCGTCAATTCCCTCAATGGCTGGATCTATTCCCAGGGCCGCCACGATCCCGAGCTCACCGGCATGGGCTGCACCTTCACCGCGCTGGTGCTGCGCGGCCGCGTCGCGCATCTCCTCCATGTCGGCGACACGCGCGCCTATCGCATGAGCGGCGGGCGGCTCACCTGTCTCACGTCGGATCACGCGCGCGAGCGCGAGGCGGGGCAATCCGGCGTGCTGACGCGCGCGCTCGGCGTCGAGGCCGAAGTGCGGCTCGACTACGCAGCCCAGCCGGTCGCGCTGCACGATCGTTTCCTTCTCTGCAGCGACGGTATCCACGGCTTCATGCCGGACGAAGCGATCGCCGAGATCCTGCGCGACCGCTCCGCGCCCGAGGATACGGCGCGCGCGCTCGTGAAGACCGCGCTCGATTACGGCAGCAGCGATAATTGCACGGCGCTCGTCCTCGATGTCGTGCGCCTGCCAAGCGCCGACAGCGCCGATATCGGCACCACGATCAATCAGCTGCCGCTGCGCGCCGTGCCGGTCGACGGCGAGACGGTCGACGGGTTCGTGCTCAAGGTGCTGATCTCCGACGGGCGCTACAGCCGCCTCTTCGGCGCGGTCGACGAGATCGACGGCGGCGATGTCGCGCTGAAATTCCCCAAGCCGCAAGTCGCGGCGGTCGCAACCTATCGCGCGGCTTTCGTGCGCGAGGCCTGGGCCGGCGCGCGCGTCAGCAGCCCGTGGGTCGGGCGCATCATCGAGCTGCCGCCGGGGCGGCAGACCTGCCTTTACACCGTGATGCCGCTTTACCAGGGCGAGCTCTTGGAGAACCGCCTGGCGCGCTCGCCGGCGATCGGCCTCGAGGAAGGCCGCAACATCGCGATCAAGCTCGCGCGCGCGATCGGCGCGCTGCATCGTGCCGGCATCATTCATCGCGACGTGAAGCCCGACAACATCATCCTCGAAGCCGAAGGCGCGCTGAAGCTGATCGATCTCGGCGTCGTGCGCGTGCCGGGCATGGAAGATTTTCCGCCCGAGGATATTCCCGGCACCATCGCCTACATGGCGCCCGAGATGCTGGCCGGCGAGCCGGGCAACGAGGCGACCGATATCTACGCGCTCGGCGTCACCATGTTCCGCGCCTTCACCGGCGAATATCCTTACGGCAATGCCGATGCGGTGAGCCGCCCGCGGCGCGACCGGGCGAAAGAGCTGTGCGCGCTGCGCCCCGATCTGCCGGCCTGGCTCGAAGCGGCGCTCGCGCGCGCGATCGCGCCCGAGCCGAGCGACCGGTTCCGTGAGGTCGCCGAATTCGCATACGAGATGGAATCGGGCCCCGCGCGCGCGCGCGCCGTCTCGAGCCGACCGCGCACGCTCTACGAGCGCTATCCGGTGCGGTTCTGGCAAGCCATCGCAGCCGCGCTCGCGCTTGCCCTCGCCTGGTCGCTGCTGCGGCATTAGGCAGCGGCGCGCCCGGCAAGGCATCCGATTCGGCTGGGGGGTGTTGAGTCCCCATGGCGTCATCCGGCACACCGATCGGTAAACCATCCCGCAAGCCACTGGGGCCAATCCCGCTTCCGAAGCGCGACCGCCTCCCGGTAGAGACGTTCCCGTGCGCGATTTGCGGCGCGCCGGCGGTGATCCTCGCGGCCGATGGCGAGACCGGCAAGCCGATCCGCATCTGCGCCGATCATCTGCCGGCGGAAGCGCGCGCGGTTTACGACCGGCTGCGCGCCCGTGGCTGGCGTGCCCCGGCACCGCGTGCCCGCGCGCTGTTCGAGGCGCATCCGCACGGCCAGCGCGTCGGCCGGCGCATCAGCGTCGAATTCGACTAGCCTGCGGCGCCTGCCCAGAAACCGGGCGCCTATACTCGTCAGATAGAGTTATCGGTACCGAGCCGCGCGAATTGCGCTGGATCGCATAAGTGTTATCTAAGTAATTCTTGCGGCCATCTCAGTAATAGATCGCAAAACCGCCCCCGCATTGGTTAAGATCGGACAGATCTTTCGGGGAAAGCGAAGCCATGCGCTGGTCGCGCCTGTGTGCGAACGCGGCGGTCTGTCTGTTCGCCGCCATCATGCCGGCTCTCGCCGCCATGCCGCTGAGCCTCGCCGATCTTCGCGCCGCGCCGATGCCGCCGTCTTTCATCGCGCCGATGCCGCCCTTGTTTGACACGCAAGAGATTTTCCACGGCGATACGGCGCCGTTCAAACAATGGACTGACATGCGCGGTCGCATGAACGAGGAATACGCGACCGCGCCGCCCTCCTGTGGCAGCCGGCAGCCGGAATGCGAAATGGACGAGTGGTCGCAGCTCGTCGTGACGGTGGCGCCCTTGCCGCTCCGCGACAAGCTCGATCGCGTCAACCTCGCGCTCAACGCCGTGCCCTACGTGCCGTCGGCGCGCAATTGGCGCCGCGCGGCCTATTGGGAAACGCCGCTCGAATTCCTCGCTTATGGCGGCCAGTGTCAGGATTACGCCATCGCCAAATATATGCTGCTGCGCGAGGCCGGCGTTCCCGCCGATCAGATGCGCATCGTCGTGCTGCGCGCGACGGCGCTCGACGAGGACCATGCCGTGCTGGTGGTCGACGTCGACGGCGAGGCGCTGATGCTCGACGACAAACGCACCGGTGTCGTCCCCGCGAGCGCCGAAACTTCTTATCGCCCGTATTATTCGATCAACGAGCTCGGCTGGTGGCAGCATGTCGCCGTCGAGACCATCGCCCTCGCCCAGCATCCGGCGGGCGCGCCGAGCTCAAGCACGTTCGCCGACTCGCTGGAGACCGCGGCGCCTTCCGCTCTCGCGGGGTTGCGAAAGGTCGGGCGACTCATCGACTCGATCCCTCTTCCCTTCGCCGAGCCATCGTCGTAATCGCTGTCGTGAACGCGGCTTTTCAGGCGCGATCCACCCTGAATCGAACGAGCGGCGCGACGCAGTGCTTTCGCGATTTGAACTATGCGCGGCTGCGTAAGTAGCGGTGCGCGCCGGCACAGCTCGCGCTCCTCAATCTCTCGGAAACCACGCTCGGACTGAAATCCCTGGTGGCAACAGATTGCCGGCGGCGCGGTCCGGACCGCGCAGCGCTGAGCCCGGCATGGCTTTCGCCATCTTGTTTTTCCGGTCGCCGCGCCGCACTCTCGGCGTATGCCGAAACGCCGGGATATTCGCGCGGAAATAGCCATCGTCGGCGGCGGGCTCTCGGGCCTGTCGCTCGGCATCGCCTGCGCCGCCGCCGGGATCGAGACCGCGGTGATCGATCGCGAGGACCCGGCGAAATTCCGCGACGCCGCTTATGACGGACGCACCACCGCCATCGCTTACGGCTCGCAGCAGGTCCTCGAAGGCATCGGCGTTTGGGACGCGCTCGCGCCGCATGCCGAGCCGATCCGCGAGATCCGCGTCGCCGACGACGATTCGCCTTTGTTCCTCCATTACGACCGCGCCGAGATCGACGCCGAGGCGCTCGGCTATATCGTCGAGAATCGCCTGCTGCGCGGCGCGCTCCAGGCCCGCGCCGAAGCCCTGCCGAGCCTCACCCTCCATGCGCCCAGCGCGGTCGAGGATATTCGATTCAACGAGGCGCAAGCGCGGCTGACGCTGAGCGACGGCACGACCATCGCCGCCGCGCTCGCGGTCGGCGCCGATGGCCGCAACTCGCCGATGCGCGAAGCCGCCGGCATCAAGACGTGGCGCAAATCCTATCGCCAGATCGCGATTGTCTGCGTCGTCAGGCACGAGAAGCCGCATCGCGGCGTCGCGGTCGAGCATTTCCGCTCCGCCGGGCCGTTCGCCATTTTGCCGATGACCAATTCAAAAGATGGCGCGCATCGCTCCTCGATCGTCTGGACCGAGGAAGAGCATGACGCGCCGGGATTGCTCGCGCTCGGCGACAAGGACTTCGCGCGCCAGCTCGCGAGCCGCTTCGGCGATTTCCTCGGCAAGGTCGAGCCCGAGCCCGGCCGCTGGTCCTACCCGCTGGCGCTGATCCAGGCCGAGCGCTACGCGGCGCCGCGTCTCGCGCTGATCGGCGATGCCGCGCATGTCATCCATCCGATCGCCGGCCAAGGCTGGAATCTCGGCGTGCGCGATATCGCGGCGCTGGCCGAGCTGCTTGTCGACGCACATCGCCTCGGCCTCGATCTCGGCAGCGGCGATCTCTTGCGCCGCTACGAGCGCTGGCGGCGCTTCGACAGCCTGACGCTGACGACGGTGACCGACGGGCTCAACCGGCTCTTTGCCAACGACTTCCCGCCGCTGAAGCTCGCCCGCGACCTCGGCCTCGCCGCGGTCAACAAGGCGCCCGGCCTCAAGCGCTTCTTCATGCGCCACGCCATGGGCGTGACCGGCGACCCGCCGCGCCTGGTGAAGGGCGAGAGGCTTTAGAGAAGATCACAATGAGGCGGTGAGGCGGTGAGAAGGAAATTTTCTCGCGCAACGCGCGCTATCGCCTTCTCACTGTCTCACCGCCTCATTGTGAATTCTTCTCAATAAAACGCCATCGTCTCGGGGCCGATATGGGTCTTGCAGGCGCGATCGAGCTTCATCGCGCCGAGATCGATCGCCGAGATCGTGCCCTCGTCGTGATTGGTGACGAAGGCGTGTTTCATGTCGGCGCCGAAGGCGATGCCCATCGGGCCTTTCTCCAGCTTGAAGAGATGCTGGCGCGCCGGATCCTCGGTATCGACCACCGCCGCAACGCGCGATTGATTGTAGGAGACGACGAGATAGCGGTTGTCGGGACTGACGCGCAGCCGGTTGAGCTGCGGCGGGAAATCGTCGCCCAATCCTTCGATCTTGAATTTGCCGGCGACCGTGTCGCTGACCGGATCGATGATGCTGATCTCGGGCCGCGCGCTCGACGCCTGATAGACGCGGTTGCCGTCGGGCGCGGTGCAGACGCCCTGGCATTCGTAGCGGAAATCGGGGATGCGCTTGGTCACCTGCTTGGTCGCCGTGTCGATCACCGACATGAAGGAAAGCTGGCGATGCGGCACGTAGATCTTCGAGCCGTCGGCATTGGCCGCCATGAAATGCGAGCGGTTGGTGCCGGTCTCGACATGACCGAGGACGACGCCGCGCGCCGGATCGATATAGACGATGGAATGACTCGATTCCGCCGTCGCCCAGAGCAGTCCGGCCGCATCGAACGCCATCGCATGCGGCGCGAGGAAGGGCGCGACCTCGATGAAGCCGTCGAGCTTCTTGCCCGCGATATCGAGCACGGCGATGCGCGTGCCCGGCTCGGTATTGGTGCCGACCTGGCCGTTGCCGTAGATCGAGACATAGGCCTTCTTGCGATCGGGCGAGAGCACGACCTCATGCGGGAAATCCGGCAGCTTGATCTCTTCCTCAAGCGCGAAAGTCTTGCCGTCGTGGAATTCGACGAAGCCGTCGCGCTTGCAGACGACGATGAGCCCGTTGGTGCCGAGCGAATGATTGATGTCGCGGCCCGGCTGGGTGCGGGTGGCGGGCGGGAGAGTCATGATTTCTCCTTATTAATGAGCGCCGCGCCGGCGGCGAGGGCGCCGAGCTTGGCCGTGGCAACGGCGCGATCGAGCGGCGCCATGCCGCAATTGGTCGAGGCTTCCATGCGCGCGAGCGACACGTAAGCCAGCGCCCGGCGCAAGGTAGCGGCGACTTCTTCCGGCGTCTCGATCCGGTCGGTCGCAACATCGATCGCGCCGAGCGCGACGCTCTTGTCGCCGAGCAGCGTCAGCAGCTCCAGCGGCACGCGCGAATTGATGCATTCGAGCGAGACCTGATCGATCTTGCTGTTGGCGAGCGCCGGAAAGACCGCCTCATATTGCCGCCACTCTCGCCCAAGCGAATTCTTCCAATCGATGTTGGCCTTGATGCCATAGCCGTAGCAGATATGGACCGAGGTCCGGCATTTGAGGCCTTGCGCCGCGCGCTCCAGCGCCTTGACGCCCCATTCCTTCACGGCATCGCCATAGACGTTGAAGGCCGGCTCGTCGAACTGGATCACGTCGACGCCGATCGCATCGAGCTCGCGCGCCTCCTCGTTCAGGAGCTCGGCGAAGCGCATCGCCATCGCGACGCGATCGGGGTAATGCTCGTTGGCGATCGTGTCGATGATCGTCATCGGCCCGGGCAGGGTGAATTTCAGCGTGCGCCGCGTATGCGCGCGGGCGAGCGTCGCCTCGGTGCGATGAACGCTCGCGCGGCGCGACAACGCACCGGTCACGCTCGGACATTCCGCTTCGTAGCGATCGGCGCGGATCCCCATCTTCACCCGCTTGGCGAAATCGATGCCGTCGATCTGCTCGAGGAAGCCGTGGACGAAATGCTGCCGCGACATCTCGCCGTCGGTGACGATATCGATGCCAGCATCTTCCTGCTCTTTCAAGGCAAGCAGCGTCGCGTCCCGTTTCGCCTCGGCGAGCACATCGCCGCTTTGCGCCCACGGCGCCCAGAGCATTTTCGGCTTCGCCAGCCAGAACGGCTTCGGCAGACTGCCCGCGGTCGATGTCTCGAGCATCGCTCCTCCCGTTTCGGAGAGGAGGCTAGCGCGTCAATCCGGCTTTCGCGAGGTCTTCGAGATAGCGCGCCCAGCGGCTGTCGTGCTCGCGACCGAGCTGGTGGAGATAGGTCCAGGAATAGATGCCGGTATCGTGCCCATCGTCGAAAACGAGGCGCACGGCGTAATTCCCCACCGGCTCGATCTGCGCGATGCCGACCTGCGCCTTGCCGCCGACGGTCTGTTTCTGCCCCGGCCCATGGCCCTGGACCTCGGCCGAGGGGCTTTCGACGCGCAGATATTCCGCCGGCAGCGCGAAGCTGGTGCCATCGTCATAGGTGATGTCGAGAATTTTCTCGGCGCGTTTGAGCCGCAGCTCGGTCGGCCAGCGCGCGCTCCCGCCCGATTCGCTCACGGCTTGCCGGCGAGCGCCGCCTTTTCCTCGTCATCGAGGCTGCGCGCCTCGTCGACCAGCATGATCGGAATGCCGTCGCGGATCGGATAGGCGAGGCCGGCTTGCGCGCTCAGCAATTCCTGCCGTGCGCGATCATAGGTGAGCGGGCCTTTGGTCAGCGGGCAGACCAGGATCTCCAAGAGCTTGCGGTCGATTTCGCCCGCCGGATCGGCCATCTCTTTGCTCCTTAATTTCGCGCGGCGCCGGTCGGCGTGATGCTCGAGGCGACCGACATCTCGACCAGCGCTGTCAGCACCTCGGCGCGCTGGCGCGTCGTCACGGATTCGAGCAGCGCCTGGCGCTCGCGCGGCGTGAAGGGGCACGCCATCGCCAGGGAATTGACGAGGTGCTCGATCGGCGCCGAATCGAGGATTTCGCTGTCGGCGTTGATGCCGTGGCGATCGAAGAACGGCTTCAGCGCCGCGACCATGCGGTCGCGATCGACGTCCTTGTCGTCTTCCATGAGATCGCCGCGCCAGCGCTGCCAATCCGGCGTCACCAGGCGGAACATATTGGTGCGCGGCGGCTCGCTCGCGATATCGAAGCGCGCGACGCCTTTCAGCGTCACGAGAAAGCGCCCGTCCTGCGTCTCGCCGAATTCGACGATGCGGCCGGCGCAGCCGGTCTTGTAGACCGCCGGATCGCCGGCATCGCCCGCGCCTTCCTGCGGCTGGATCATGCCGATCATGCGATCATGCGCCAGCGCGTAGAGCGTCATCGCGAGATAGCGCGGCTCGAAGATGTTGAGCGGCAAGCGCCCGCGCGGCAGCAGCAGCACGCCCGTCAGCGGAAAGATCGGCAACAGCCGCGGCAGCTCGTCGAAGCGCGGCTCGAAGCTCATAGGAAGCGGCCCCTCATGAAAAGAGGATCGAGGAGAGACGCTTGCGCGCCTGCACGGTGACCGGGTCGGTCAGGCCGATCGCCTCGAAGAATTTGACGAGCTGCTTGCGCGCCGCCTGCTCGTTCCATTCGCGATCGCGGCGCACGAGATCGAGGAGCTGATCGATCGCCTGCTCGCGCTCGCCCGAGGCGAACAGCGCCGAGGCGAGATCGAGCCGCGCCTGATGATCCTTCGGGTCCTTCTCGAGCCGCGCCTGGAGCTCGCCGACCGCGCCGGCGGCCTTGGCGCCTTCCTGCGCCAGCTCGAGACCGGCGCGCGCGGCGACGACATCGGCATGGTTCGCCTGCTCGGCCGGGATCTTGGCGAGGATCTCGCCGGCCTGCTTCAGGTCCTTCTTGTTGATCGCGATCTTGGCGAGGCCCGCCATCGCATCGACATTGCCGGGATCGTGCTGCACGACCTGCGCGAAGATGTTCGCGGCGCGCGGCTCGTCGCCGGCGGCGAGCGCTTCCTTGGCGAGCGCCACGGCTTCGGCGACCGGATTGGCGCCGGGCCCCGCGGTCGCCGCGAGCTTGGCGACGAATTGCTTGATCTGGCTTTCGGGGATGGCGCCCTGGAACGCATCGACCGGCCGGCCGTCGCGGAAGGCGTAGACCGTCGGGATCGACTGGATGCGCATCTGCGCCGCCAGCTCTTTATTCTTGTCGACGTCGATCTTGACCATGCGCACGGCGCCTTTGGCGTCGCGCACCGCCTTCTCGAGCTGCGGACCGAGGGTTTTGCAGGGTCCGCACCATTCGGCCCAGAAATCGACGATGACCGCGACGTCATGCGACGCGTCGATCACGTCGGCCATGAAGGTCTCGGTCGTGCTGTTCTTAATCAGGTTGGGGTCGGCCCCAGGCGCCGCGCCGCCGATGATCGCTTCCATGTGCTGTGCTTGGTTTCCTTGGAGACCCCCTAAAAATGGCGGCGACCGGGGCTTTAGGCAAGGGCGGCGGATTAACGAATCTTACCGAGCCGCGCGCGCGGGTCTGGACCGCGACCGCGCCGAAAGCGGCCGCTTCGCGCGCGAAGAGCGTTAAAGAAGCGCTGCGGTAATTGAAAACCAACGCTTAGGCCCCTAATATCCGCCCCCTCGGATGCGGGCGTAGCTCAGGGGTAGAGCACAACCTTGCCAAGGTTGGGGTCGAGGGTTCGAATCCCTTCGCCCGCTCCAGATTTTCCCGCTCATGACGGCAGTTTGGCGAGTTTTCGCAAGGCGGCGTTGATCCGCGACTGCCAGCCTGGGCCGGTACCGCGGAAATGCGCCAGCACGTCCGGGTCGAGGCGCAGGCTCACGGCTTCCTTCGGCTGGGGCGATTTCGGTCGGTCGCGGCGAATGAGCTTGTCGCCGTGGTAGAGATCCGCCGTTTCGAACCATTCCCGCGTCAGCTCCGGTACATCATCCGGATCGACCCACGGTTTCTTTGAAGCGCTTCTTCTTACGCATGTTCTGTCTCATCGAAATGATGCGTTGCGCTCCACTTAGGCGGCTTTGTCCGGGCCTTTGCCATGTCCGACTCCGGCGTCGGATGGCGCCGCCGGTTCCCAGCCGAAGACGCTGCGGCCGCCGTAGTCATGCGAGCGCGCGAATTCTTCCGCGATATGCGCCGGCAGCGCGGGGCCGGTGGCGATGCGCTCAAGGTTGCGCGCTTGCGCATCGAGGCGCTTGAGCGCCGAAAGCTTCTCGTCGTTGCCGAGCTTTGCTTGTGTGACCGCGGCTTTCAGCACCGCGATGGTCTGGTCGTAGATTTTGGTCGGCACCGGGTAGGGATGGCGATCCTTGCCGCCATGGGCGAGCGAGAAGCGCGCCGGATCGGCGAAGCGGCAGGGCGCGCCATGCACCACCTCGGCCACCATGGCGAGCGAGCGCACCGTGCGCGCCCCGATGCCCGGCACCAGCAAGAGCTCGGCGAAATCCTCGGGGCCGCGATCGGCGGCCGCGGCGAGCGCGCCGTGCAGGCGGCGCAGGATCACATCGCTCGGCCGCACATCGTGATGCGCCGGCATCACCAGATGCGGCAGCAGCGGCGCGTCGGGCGGCGGCGCTTCGACGGCGCGGGTTTCGATCCGCGCGATCTCATCGACGACGCGATCGGGACCGAGATCGCGCAAGAGATCGAGCTGCGCGCCGCGCGACTTCGCCGCGCGATGATCGGTGAGATTGACGATCGTGCCCTGATTCTCGCCGTCGATCGCGGCATGCGGCGCGTCGACGAAGCTCGCGAGGCCTTCGGATTGCCAGTGATAGCGGCGCGCGGTGCGCGTGTCGCCGTTCATGCCCTGTTGCACCACGACCCATTTCGCGTCGTCGGCGACGATGAAGCCGTGGAGATAGAGATCGAAACCGTCCTGCACGGCGGCGCTGTCGACCTTGGCGACAAGGCGGCTGGCCTTGGCGAGCGCGTCGCCGTCGAAGCCGACGCGCTGGCCGATGGCGACGAGCTCATGCGGCGTCGCCCGCGAATGCGTGCCGCGCCCGCCGCAGACATGAAGCCCGAGTTCGCCGGCTCGTGGTGCAAGACCACGCTTCAAGGCACCAATCACGCTGGTAGTGATGCCCGAGGAATGCCAATCCATCCCCATCACCGCGCCGAAGGACTGGAACCAGAAGGGATGGGCGAGGCGGGCGAGGAATTCGTCGCGGCCGTAATGAAGGATGACCGCCTCGGCGATGACGGCGCCGAGCTTCGCCATGCGCTGCGCCAGCCAGGCAGGCACCCGGCCGTTATGCAGCGGCAGATCGGCGCTTCCGGCGCGGCGGGGCATTGGCCTCCTCAGAAGGCTCCTCAAGAACGAAGACGGAACATCCTAGCGTTTCCGCCGCGGCTTGGATAGGGCCGCCGGGGCCGGCGCGGCGCCGTGCTTGGCTTTGACCGCCGCGATCTCGCCCGCCATGTCCTTGAGCGCGGCGAAGGCCTGTTTTTCGTCCGCGCCGAGCTCGCCGGATTTTTCGGCCCGGGCGATCAGCAGCAGCAGCGCGTCCTCGATCCGGCCGAGCTGCTTGCCGTAGCTCGCGATATCGGACAGCACCTCCTCCTCGACCGCGGGATCGGAGGATTGGCCGAGCGCGATATTGACGAGGCCGAACTGCCCGCCGGTCGGATTGAAGATCCAGTTCCACGGCAGGATGCTTTGCGTGACGTTGCCGGACAGCGGCAGGCGAAAGACGGGCATGGAGCCTCCTTCAGGTGCGGGATTCCGCGACGGCAAAGATGCAAGCACGATGCCGCCCTGAAGCGCGATCGGGCGGAATGCCTAAAGCTTGAGACAAAACCGTGGCATTACTTCGCGCGGCGGCGCGGTTTTCGTGTTTCACTGCCGGCCATGACGGATGCGATCAGCATCGCCGGCTCGGCCCTGGCCGCGCAGACCATCAGCCTCGCGGTGACGGCGGACAACGTCGCCAACGCGACGACACCCGGCTACACAGAAAAACAGGCTCAGTTCGTGCCGATGAATCCCGGCGTCTCGGTCGGCGCGATCGTCGATACCGGGCAGGGTGTCGACCTCGCCAACCAGATCGTCAATCTGATCCTCGCCAAGACCGCCTATCAGGCGGCGGCCAGCGTCTTCCGTACCGCCGATCAGATGACGAAGACGCTGCTCGCGTCGGTCTAATTCTGGATTGCGCGGCGCGGCCGCCAGATCGGGACCGCACCGAGCAATCCCAAGGCGCCGGCGATGACAAGCGCGGCGGCGGCGTCCGCCGCCGGCGGCTTCGCCGTCATGATGAACATCACCGCGAGGGCGAGCGTCAGGGTCATCAGCTTGGCGCTCCAGGCGACCGGATCGGAGAGCAGGCGGCGGGTCTCGGCCGACATGCCGGAGCGCTCGATGCTGCGCATCAGCGCGCGCCCGCGCCGCGCCTCGACGCCGGAGCCGAGCAGGGCGATCGCCGCGAGACCGGCCAGCGAGGCCCAGATCCACGGCATCGACCAGTCGCGCAGGCGCTCCGTCATATAAGCGCCGGTTGCGAAGAGGCCGAGGCTCGCCACCGGGAAGGCGGGCACGATTTTCTGGATCAACGCGTGCCATCGCCGGACCTCCTCGACATCGCCGGCCGCGCGCAGCCGCAGCGCCGCGAAGGTCGAGAGCGACGCGGCGGCGACCGCCGCCAGCAGGAACAGGAGATGAAAGAACAGGGTCAGCGCATAGACATCCATCATGGGCGGTACCTCACCAAAACCTCGCACGTGAATTCGATATAGTGTACTATATCGAAATGGCGAAGGTCAAACCGCGGCGCTATGAATCGGAGGGGCGCCGCGCGCGTGCCGAGCAGACGCGGCAGCGCATCCTCGCCGCCGCGCGCAAGCTTTTCGAAACCCGCGGCTACGGCGACACCACCATCGAGGCGATTGCGCGCAGCGCGCACGTCGCCGCGCCGACGGTTTACGCGGTCTTCGGCGCGAAGCGGGCGATCCTCTTCGCCTTCCTCGATGACCTGGCCGCGCGGGCGGACCCGCACCGGTTGCACGAAGCGATCGCCGCGGCCGCCGGCGATCCGCGCCGGCAGCTGCGCGCGCAGCTCGCTTTCAATACGCGGTTCTACGCGGCGGGCATCGGTCTCATCGAGATCGCGCGCACGGTTTCCGGCGCGGAGCCCGACCTCATGGAAATGTGGCGCGAAGGGGAAACCCGGCGGCATCGGGCCGAGGCAAGCGTCGTGCGCCAATGGGCGCGCGCCGGCGCGCTGGCGCCGGGGCTCACCGCGCGCGCGGCGACCGACCTGCTCTGGGCGTTCAGCGGGCCCGACATGTTCCGCCTCCTGGTGGTCGAGCAGGGGTGGGCGCTGCGACACTTCGAGGAGCGACTGGCGGCGTTGCTCGAGCAATCGCTGTTTCGCGCCGCCCCGGCCTGATCCCGGCGATCGGGCGTGATTGCCCCTGGGCCGCTCTTGATGCTAGGACAGAGCCAAGCCGAAAGGCGCCCCGAGAAAACGGGGTTGGGCTTAAAGCCAGCGGGAGGGCAGCATGATCAAAACCCAAATCGTCGAATATCGCGACGGCGACACCGTCTGCGAAGGCTATCTCGCCTATGACGACGCGAAACCCGGCAAGCGGCCCGGCGTGCTCGTCGCGCATGAATGGGGCGGTTGCGGCGAATACATGCACAAGCGCTGCCAGATGCTCGCCGAACTGGGCTATGTCGCGTTCGCGCTCGACGTCTTCGGCAAGGGCATCCGCGCCCAGACCTTCCCCGACTGCGAGAAGATCTCCAAGCCCTATTACGAGGATCGCCAGCTGACGCGGCGCCGCGCCCAGGCCGGGCTCGATCAATTGACCAAGCAGCCGAATGTCGATGCGAGCAAGATCGCGGCGATCGGCTATTGCTTCGGCGGCATCGTGGTCTTGGAGCTGGCGCGCAGCGGCGCCGATGTGAAAGGCTCGGTCGCGTTCCATGGCCAGCTCTCGACGCCCAACCCGGCCGACGCCAAGAACATCAAGGGCAAGGTCCTGATCTGCCACGGCGCGATCGATCCGGTGGTGCCGCCGGCGGAAGTCGCCGCCTTCGAGAAAGAGATGGAAGACGCCAAGATCGATTGGCAGCTCATCGCCTATGGCGGCGCGATGCACACCTTCACCAACTGGAACCTGCCGACCAATCCGCCGCCAGGCATGCCCGCCGCCTATAACGAGAAGGCCGACAAGCGGTCGTGGAAGGCGATGAAGGATTTCTTCGCCGAGACGATCGGCTGAGTCTTCCGGCGCGTAACAAGCAGAAGCAGGAGCGGCGGCGATGAAACTCGCGACTTTGCGCACCAATCATCCCGATGGCGAGCTCGTCGTCGTCGCGCGCGATCTGAAGAAGATGGTGAGCGCAAGCGACATCGTGCCGTCGCTGCGCGTCGCCTTCGACGATTGGCAGAAGATCAAGCCGAAGCTCGAGGAGCGCTATCGCCAGCTGATGGCGGGCAGCCTCAACAACGCGCAGGATTTCGACGAGAAGCGCTGCCACTCGCCGCTGCCGCGCTCGTTCCAATGGCTCGACGGCACGGCCTATGAATCGCATCGTTATCGCATGCAGCGCGGGCGGCCCGCGCCGGAATGGTTCCTGAAGGAGCCGCCGCTCTATCAAGGCCGCTCCGATGGATTTCTCGCGCCGACCCAGGACGTGCCGATCGGCAGCCTCGACTGGGGCGTCGATTTCGAGGGCGAGGTCGCGGTCATCACCGATTTCGTGCCTTATGGCGCCTCGCCTGCGGTCGCCGCCTCGAAGATCGAGCTCCTCATGCTCGTCAACGACGTCTCGCTGCGCGCTCTGCAAGGGGTCGAGCTGCAGCGCATGTTCGGCTTCACCCGCTCGAAGCCGGCCTCCGTTTTCACGCCGGTCTGCGTGACGCCCGACGAGCTGGGTGCGGCCTGGCACGACAACCGCATCCATCTGCCGATCCGCTGCTCGATCAACGGCAAGCTGTTCGGCGACCCCAATTGCGGCGAAGCGGTGCATGGCTTCGACACCATGATCTCCTACGCGGCGCTGACCCAGGCGCTCTCGGCCGGCACCATCGTCGGCGGCGGCACGGTCTCCAATCACGACGAGAAGCGCGGCTATGCGACGATCGCCGAAGCGCGCTCGGTCGAGGAGATGAAAGAGGGGATGCCGAAGACCCCCTTCCTCCAATACGGCGACCGCGTCCGCATCGAGATGCTCGACGCCCAGGGCCAGTCGATCTTCGGCGCCATCGACCACAAGATGGCCAAACCGTCTTAGGACGCCCCGGCGGCGACACGGCGGAAACGGCCCGGCAAAATCTGCCGCCGGCTCTGCCACACCTCCTCTAACGCATTGATCTAGGCCGTGGTTTTTCTGGCACGGCGCTTGCCAATGGCTTCGACGTTCTGTCGGAGCCATGCCATGATCGATCTGGTCGAGAGTTTCAACAACGCCTTCCGTCTGCATCAGGAAGGCCGGCTCGTCGAAGCCGAGACGCTTTATCGCGCCGTGCTCGACGTCGCGCCCGAGCATGCGGGCTCGCATCATCTGCTTGGCCTCGTCGAGCATCAGCTCGGCCGGCACGAGGCCGCGCTCGCCTCGATCAAGCGCGCGATCGCGCTCAATGACGGCGAGCCGAACTATCACAACAATCTCGGCACGGTCTATCGCACTATCGGCAAGCTCGAGGAAGCCACCGTCTGCTACCGCCACGCCGTCGGGCTGAAGCCGGATTTTGCGGCGGCGCTCAACAATCTCGGCGCGACGCTGCTGCAGAAAGGCGAGAGCGCCCAGGCTCAGCGCGCCCTCGAGCGCGCGCTCGAAGCGAAGCAGGATTACGCCGGCGCCTGGTTCAATCTCGGCAATGTGCTGGCGGCGCGCGACGAGCATGCGAAAGCTGTCGAGCATTACCGCCGCGCACTGGCGCTCGATGCGAACTATATCGATGCGCTCAACAATCTCGGCGCCGCGCTGAACGAGCTCGGCGAGAACGATGAGGCCGCGTGGTGCTATCGGCGCGTCCTCGCGCTGCAGCCGGGCAATGCCGCCGCGCATAACAATTTCGGCCGCGTTCTCGCGCAGCGCGACGAGCTCGACGCCGCGATCGGGCATTTCCGCGAAGCGATCGCGCTGCAGCCGCAAGCGATCGACCCGCATATCAATCTCGGCAATGTGCTCTTGGAGCAGGGCGACGCGGCCGCCGCGCATCAAAGCTACGAGCGCGCGCTCGCCCTCGATCCGGCGCATGAGAGCGCGCATTGGAATGACGGGCTCGCGCTGCTGGTGCAGGGCGATCTCGCCGAAGGCTTTCGCCGCTGGCGCTGGAATGTCGCCGCCGCGAAGCGCTTTTCGGCGCCGGAATGGCGCGGCGAGGAATTGCACGGCGCGACGATTCTCATTCATGCCGAGCAGGGCTTCGGCGATGCGATCCATTTCGCGCGCTATATCCCGCTGGTCGCGGCTCGCGGCGGCCGCGTGATCTTCGAGGCGCCGGTCGAGCTGCATCGCATCTTCGCGACCATCGAGGGGGTCGACGAGGTCGTCGCTTTCGGCGACACGCTGCCAGATTTCGCCTGGCAGTGCCCGCTCCTCAGCCTACCGCTCGCTTTCAACACGACGTTGCGCGATGTGCCGAACAGGGTGCCTTATCTCGCCGCCGAGGCCGAGGCGGTCGCGTTCTGGCAGCGCCGCATGGCCGGGCCCGAGCTCAAGGTCGGTCTGGTCTGGGCGGGGCGTCCGGAGCACAAGCGCGACCGTCATCGCTCGATGGCGCTGGCCGAGCTCGCGCCGCTCGCCTCGATCCCGAATGTCGCTTTCTACGCGCTGCAGAAAGGCGCGGCGGTCGGCGAGGCCGAGCGCGCGCCGGACGGCATGCGGCTCGAGATCCTCTCGCCGCTGCTCGGCGATTTCGCCGACACCGCCGCGGCGATCATGGCGCTCGATCTCGTCATCAGCGTCGACACCTCGGTCGCGCATCTCGCCGGCGCGCTCGGCAAGCCGGTCTGGATCCTCAACGCCTATGCGCCCGATTGGCGCTGGCTGGAGAAGCGCAGCGACAGCCCATGGTATCCGACGGCGGAGATTTTCCGCCAGGATTCATCGCGCCGCTGGGCGCCGGTCGTCGCCGATGTCGCGGCCGAGCTGCGCGCGCTCGCGTCGGCAAATGCCGGAGCTGCCGATCAGGTGAAGATCAACCGCATCGCGTGAAGCCCGGCATAGAGCGCGAGCACGCCGAGCGCGACCGAGGCGATGATATAAGCGCCGGCGGCCAGCGTTTCGCCGCGATTGAGCAAGGTCACGATATCGAGCGAGAAGGTCGAGAAGGTGGTGTAGCCGCCGCAAATCCCGACGACGAGAAAGACACGCGTCGACTGGCTCACATCCCAGCGCAGCGCAAAGCTCTCTGCCAACGCGCCGATCAAAAATGAGCCGACGATGTTGATGATCAGTGTGCCCCAGGGGAACGCCATGCCGAGCCAGCGCGCGACATAGATGCCGGTCGCGTAGCGCGCCATGGAGCCGAGCGCGCCGCCGAGAGCGATCGAAAGATAGGCGTACATCATTCCTCCTCGATGGATCGGCGGACGACGAGCGGCCCGCCTGGCAGCGCCATGCCGCGAAGCACGGGCCGCCCTGCACCGTAGGAGTCATCAGCCCGCCGGACCGGACGATCCGCGGGCGGTTTTGGGGAACCCCATCCCCGTCGCGAATGGCTTAAGCCAGCACCACCAGCAATTCAATTGCTTTGATGATGTCAGCCGGAGGTCGGGAAAATCGGGATCGTCACCTCGATCACCACCTGGGGCCGCGGGTAATAGGCCGGCAGCGGCGGAAAGGGCGCCGCCGCCTGGATCATCTTCAAGGCCACTTGGTCGAGAACTTCCGCGCCCGCCGAACGCTCGACCTCCATGCCTTTCAGCGTGCCGTCGGCGGCGATCGCGACGAGATAGGTGCCGATGCCTTGCAGCGGCAGGCCGAGCGAGCCTTTCGCGTTCGCCGGATAGAAGCGATGCTGCTCGACGAGAAGGCGCATGTGGTTGAGGTAGGGATCACCCTCGCGCTCGGTTTCGCCGGGCGCGCGATTGGCCAGAACCGAGTTGCGCTCACGCTTCGGCGCGGTCTCGCGTTTCGCGATTTTCGGCTTCTCTTGCCTGGTTTCTTGCGGCGGCGTGGGCTTCACCTCCGGCGCCGCATCTTTCGCCTGCGCATCGACCGGCGGGGGCGGCGTCGGTTTCGGCGCGGCCTCTTCGCCCTTGTCGGCGGCTTGCGGCGGCGCCGTGGTTTTCGTGTCGGCGCCGGAGACGAGCTCGTGCTGGAGTTGGGGCGGCGCCGGCGGCGGTGGCGGCGTCGGCTTTGCCGGCGGCGCGGGAGGCGGCGGCATCTCGGTGACCAGCGTCACCGGAATCGGCGGCCGCTCGAGCGGCTTCACCGCGAAAAGATCCGGCCAGTGCACGATCATCGCCGCGATCACCAAGCCATGCGCCAGCGCCGCCAACGCGATCGCGCTCCGGCGCAGATAAGCGCTCCCGGCCTCGCGATCGCGGCTTGCGCGAAAATCCGGATCGGGTGGGAGCATAATGGCCGGCGGCATGCCATCGGCGACGCTCATGCCGGTATTATACGCTGCTCACGGTGAGGATGGGCGCATCGCGGATTGGCTTTCGCCGCGCCAACCGAGGCAAAATGTCGTCATGGACCTGCTCGTCGATAGCAGCGGCTTCGCCGCCTGGAGCGCGTGGCGCATGCGCTGCGCCCTGGGCCGCAGTGGCATCAGCGCGCAAAAGCACGAGGGCGACGGCACCACGCCGGTCGGCACGTTCGCCATGCGCCGGCTGCTCTTCCGGCCCGATCGCGAGAGCCGGCCGGTAACCGCGCTGCCCAGCACCGCGATTGCGCCGGACGACGGCTGGTGCGATGCGCCGAGTGATCCCGCCTATAACCGGCCGGTGCATCTGCCTTATCCGGCCAGCGCCGAGCAGCTTTGGCGCGAGGACCATCTCTACGATCTGCTGGTCGTTCTCGGCTACAACGACGACCCGGTGATGCCGGGGCAGGGGAGCGCGATCTTCCTCCATTTGGCGCGGCCGGATTTCGGGCCGACCGAGGGCTGCGTGGCCCTGAGCCGCGACGATTTTCTCACCGTGATCGCCGCCGCCGACCGGGGTTCGCGGGTGATTATTGCCGGTTAGCCCGGGCTAAACCGGGTTTCGCGCCCCGAAAATCGCGGTTCCGACCCGGACATGGCTGGCGCCGCAGGCGATCGCCGCCTCGAAATCCGCGCTCATGCCCATGCTGAGGCCTTTAAGGCCGTTTTGCGCGGCGATATCCGCCAATTTCATGAAAAAAGGCACGGGGTCCTGGCCCTCGGGCGGAATGCACATCAGTCCTCCGACCCGCAGCTTCCAACGGCTGCGGCATTCGGCGATGAAATCGGCGGCGTCGTTCGGCGCGATCCCGGCCTTTTGCGCTTCGGCGCCGACATTGACCTCGATGAAGCAGTCGAGTGAGCGGTTCTGCCGCGCCATTTCCTTGGCCAAAGCCTCGGCGAGCCTCGGCCGGTCGACGGTCTCGATGACGTCGAACAGCGCCACCGCCTCTTTCACCTTGTTGGTCTGCAGCGGACCGATGAGATGGAGGCGCAGATCGGGGTGATGCGCCCGCAGTGCCGGATATTTCGCCTGCGCCTCCTGCACCCGGTTCTCGCCGAAAACCCGGTGCCCAGCGGCGAGCGCGGCGGCGACCGCCTCGGCGGGATGGGTTTTCGACACCGCGACCAAGGTCACGCTCTCGAGATCGCGCATCGCCGCGCTGCAGGCGGCCGCGATCCGCGAGCGGATGGCGGCGAGATTCTCGGCGATGGCGGCGGCGTCGGTCATGACAATCCCATTCCCCGATCCAAGCGCCGGGACCCGAACCCTGGAAAAACCGCGACACAAGGTCAAGTTGCCGGTCGCTTGCCGGGACGCTATGAATTTTCAAAGCCTTCCGGCGCCGCAAAAGTTTAAATCGTTTCGGAGAAGCGGCGGTGTAGGATGCCGCACGGGTTCCGGGCGAGTTTGACGATGGTTTGCCGATCTTCTCGCCGGAAGCTCGGTCAGGTGAAGGAGCATTCGATGGCGATGGGTTTCTCGCGGCTGGGCAGCAAGATCGCGCTGGTCTTCATGACCACCACCTTGCTGAGCGCGTGCTCGAACTGGTTCGATTCCGATCGCTGGCATGGCCAGGATCCCGACGCCGCCCGCCGCGCTGCCGATCCCTATGGCGTCGATCCGCGCTGGAGCAATCCGGATATGTATTCGGATTATCGCAACCGGCCGGGGGGCGGCGCGCCGAACAGCATCCTCGACACGATCTTCTCGCCCGACAAGCCCGACGCCTCGGCAGGCGGCGGCGGCAGCGGCATCGCGGTCAACAGCTTCCTCTGGCATGCCTCGCTCGACACCGTGTCGTTCATGCCGCTTGCGTCGGCCGATCCCTTCGGCGGCACGATCATCACCGACTGGTACAGCCCGCCCGACAGCCCGAACGAGCGCTTCAAGCTCAACATCTTCATCCTCGGCCGCGATCTCCGCGCCGACGGCGTGCGCGCGCGCGTCTTCCGCCAGAACAAGGCGCCGAACGGGCAATGGGTCGATGCGCCGGTCGATCAGGCGACCGGCACCGATCTCGAGAACGCGATCCTCACCCGCGCGCGGCAGATCCGCATGAGCACGGTCGCGAAGTAGCGGCCGCCAGACATAACCCGATAAAGAAGGGCCGACGGCTCGCGCGATGGCGCGCTACAACGCCAAAGAAACCGAAGAAAAATGGCAGGCTGTATGGCGTGACCGCGGCGTATTTCGCGTCGAGGCCGATCCCGGCCGGCCGAAATACTACGTGCTCGAGATGTTTCCCTATCCCTCGGGCAAGCTCCATGTCGGCCATGTGCGCAACTACACGATGGGCGATGTCGTCGCGCGCTATAAGCGCGCGCAGGGCTTCAACGTGCTGCATCCGATGGGGTGGGACGCGTTCGGCCTGCCGGCGGAGAACGCCGCGATCGCGAGCAAGGTCCATCCCAAGGACTGGACGCTGCAGAACATCGCGGTGATGCGCGGTCAGCTGAAACAGATGGGGCTCAGCTACGACTGGCGGCGCGAAGTCGCGACCTGCCATCCCGAATACTACAGGCACGAACAGAAGATGTTTCTCGACTTCCTCGCGGCGGGCCTCGCCTACCGCAAGGAGAGCTGGGTCAATTGGGATCCGGTCGAGCACAGCGTGCTCGCGAACGAGCAGGTGATCGACGGCAAAGGCTGGCGCTCGGGCGCGCCGGTCGAGAAGCGCCTGCTGTCGCAATGGTTCCTGAAGATCACCGAATATGCCGACGATCTCCTCGACGCGCTGGGAACGCTCGAGCGCTGGCCCGAGCGCGTGCGCGTCATGCAGGAGAACTGGATCGGGAAATCGGAGGGCGCGCGCGTCTTCTTCAAGATGAAGGACCGCAGCGACACGCTCGAGGTCTTCACGACGCGGCCCGACACGCTGTTCGGCGCGGCGTTCTGCGCCATCGCGCCCAATCATCCGCTGGCCGCCGAGATCGCCGCGAACAACAAGCCGCTCGCCGATTTCATCGCCGAATGCAATCGCATGGGGACGAGCGAAGCGGTACTCGAGACCGCCGAGAAGCGCGGCTTCGATACCGGGCTCAAAGTGCTGCATCCCTTCGTCCAGGGCTGGGAGCTGCCGGTCTACGTCGCCAACTTCGTGCTGATGGAGTACGGCGCCGGCGCGATTTTCGGCTGCCCCGCGCATGACCAGCGCGACCTCGATTTCGCGCGCAAATACAAGCTGCCGGTGAAGCCGGTGGTGCTGCCGCCCGATGCCGACCCGATGCGCTTCGCGGTCGGGGACGAGGCCTATACCGAGACCGTCGGGACGATCTTCAATTCGGAATTCCTCAACGGGCTCGAAGTGCCCGCCGCCAAGCGCGCCGCGACCGACAAGCTGATGGCGCTGAAAGCCGGCGAGCGCACCATCGCTTATCGCTTGCGCGATTGGGGCATCTCGCGCCAGCGTTATTGGGGCTGCCCGATCCCGGTGATCCATTGCGGCAAATGCGGCATCGTGCCGGTGCCGGCGAATCAGTTGCCGGTGACCCTGCCCGAGGATGTGAGCTTCGATCAGCCGGGCAATCCGCTGGCGCATCATCCGACGTGGAAATTCACGACGTGCCCCAGCTGCGGCGGCAAGGCCGAGCGCGAGACCGACACGTTCGACACGTTCTTTGAGTCATCGTGGTATTTCGCGCGGTTCTGCTCGCCGCGCGCGCCGACCGCGTTCAACCGCAACGAGGTCGATTACTGGCTGCCGGTCGATCAGTATATCGGCGGCATCGAGCATGCCGTGCTGCATCTGCTCTATTCACGCTTCTTCACCCGCGCGCTGAAGCAATGCGGCTATCTCGGCGTGAGCGAGCCCTTCGCCGGGCTCTTCACCCAGGGCATGGTGTGCCACGAGACCTACAAGAACGCCGACGGCGAGTGGCTCTTCCCGGAAGAGGTCACGAAAACCCAGGACAACGCGGCCACCGACGCGGCCGGCCGGCCGGTCACCGTCGGCCGCATCGAGAAGATGTCGAAATCGCACAAGAATCTCGTCGGGCTCGATGCGATCGTCGATGCGTACGGCGCCGACACGGCGCGGCTCTATCTCCTCTCCGACAGCCCGCCCGAGCGCGATCTCGAATGGACCGATGCCGGCATCGAAGGCGCCTGGCGCTACGTGAACCGGCTGCATCGCCTCGTCACCGAGCCGCCGGTGAAGCTCGCCGCTTCCGGCGCGCGCGGGCCGGAGAAATTGCCGGAGAAGCTGGCGGCGCTGCGCGGCGCCATCCACCGCACCATCCGCGACGTCACCGACGATCTCGAGAAATTCCGCTTCAACCGCGGCGTCGCGCGCATCCGCGAGCTGACCAACGCGCTCGAAGAGATCGAGGCCGATGCCCATCAAGAACTTGGGGGCGCCGGCGTGGTGCTGCGCGAGGGCCTCGAAGTGGCGGTGCGGCTCTTGGGGCCGATGATGCCGCATCTCGCCGAAGAGCTCTGGCACGCGCTACGCCCCGGCAATCTTCTCGCCGATGAGAAATGGCCGCGCTTCGACCCGGCGCTCGCCGCCGAGGAGACCGTGACCATGGCCGTGCAGGTGAACGGCAAGCTGCGCGGCACGGTCGAGCTGCCGCGCAACGCGGCCGAGGATGCGGCCAAGGCCGCCGCGCTGGCGCTGCCGGCGGTGCTGAAGGCGCTCGAAGGCAAAGCGCCGCGCAAGACGATCGTCGTACCCAATCGGATCGTCAATGTCGTGGTCTAGCGCCATCGCCCGTCCTGCGCGCGCCCCCAGCCGGCGCGCGTTCTTTCGCGCGCCGCTGGCCCTGGCGATGGCCGGGATGCTGGCCGGCTGCGGCTTCCATCCGCTTTACGCGCCGCGCGGCCCGCGCGATTGGGATCCGGACCTCGCCGCGATCAATGTGCGGCAGATCAACGATCGCGCCGGGCAGATCCTCGCGCTGGCGCTGCGCGAGAATCTCAACCCCGGCGGCGTCTCGGTGGCGAAGCGCTGGGACCTGGTGACCGGTGTGCGCGTGACCCGCACCGATCTCGGCATCCAGCGCAACGCCACGGCGACGACCAGCGAGATCACGGTCTACGCGACCTTCCAGATCGAAGACGCCAAGAACGGTCGCATCCTCTATTCGAGCACCAGCACCGCGGTCGGCGATTTCAATCAAATCAACGACGCCTATGCGACCCAGGTGGCGGCCGATGCCGCGCGCGACCGCGCGTTGCGCGAAGTCGCCGACGAGATGAGCTTGAGGCTCGCGATCTTCGTTCGCGACCAACGCGCGAAAGCCGCCGCGGCGAGCCGATGAAGCTGCCGGCAGCGCGCATTGCTGCTTTCCTCAAAGCGCCCGATGCGGGGATGCGCGCCGTGTTGGTCTACGGACCCGATGCCGGCCTCGTCAAAGAGCGCGCCGAGAAAATCGCGCGCGCGATCTGTCCCGACCTGAGCGATGCGTTTCGCGTCGCCGAGCTCGATGCCGACGCGCTGGCGAAAGACCCGGCGCGGCTCAACGACGAGGCGGCGAGCCTCAGCCTGATGGGCGGCCGCCGGCTGGTGCGCGTGCAGGACGCGGGCGACAGCGTCGGCACGATCTTCGGCGGCTTCTTCAAGGACCCGCCGCCCGGCGATGCGTTCATCGTCGTCTCGGCCGGCGATCTGCCGCCGCGCTCCTCCCTGCGCAAAGCCTTCGAGAGCGCCAAGAGCGGCGCCGCGATTGCCTGTTACCTTGATGGACCTCGGGAACTCGGCGAACTCGCGCGCGAGGTTTTCGCCGCGCATAAGATCACGGCGCGGCCCGAGGCGATGCAATATCTCGTGTCGCATCTCGGCGGCGATCGCGGCATCAGCCGGCAGGAGCTCGAGAAGCTCGCGCTTTATGTCGGCGATGGCGGCACGGTCGATGAAACCGCCGCGCTCGATGCGGTCGGCGACAGCGCCGAGCTGACGACCGACGAGGCGGTCTTCGCCGCGGCCGAAGGCGATGCGGTGCAGCTCGAGCGCGCGCTCAACCGCGCGTTCGGCGAAGGCGCGCAAGCGGTGAGCCTGATCCGCGCCGAGCTCCGGCACTTTCAGCGCCTGCATCTTGCCGGCGCCCGCCAGGCGGCGGGCAAAAGCGAAGAAGAGGCGCTGAAATTCCGCCCGCCGCTGTTCTTCAAATTCCTCGACCGCTTCAAGCGCCAGATGCGGCTCTGGCCACCGAGCCGCGCCGAGGCGGCGATGACCGCGCTCAACGAGGCCGAAGCGCGCATGAAGACGACCGGCCTGCCGGCGGAGACGATCTGTCGCGAAGCGCTGCTGCGCATCGCCCGCGGCGCCGCCGCCGCGGCCCGCGCGCGTTAATCCTCGGCGCGCAGTTTTTTCAAAACCTCGTCGAGCTGGTCGAGGCTGCGGTAGTGGATCGTCAGCGCGCCGCCCTCGCCCTGGGCCGCGATCGTCACTTTGAGACCGAGCAACAGTGAAAGCTGCTTCTCGAGCGCGTCGACATTCGCATCCTTATAGCGCGGCGGCTTTGCCGCTTTGGTCTTCGCCGTCTTCTCGTCGCGTAGCGCCGCCTCGATCTGGCGTACGCTGAGATCATCGTCGATCACCATCTGCGCCAGCGCCGCCGGATTGCGCGACCCGATGAGCGCGCGCGCGTGGCCGGCACTGAGCCGCCCGTCGATCACCATCGCCCGCACTTCCTCCGGCAGGGTCAGCAGCCGCATCGTATTGGCGATATGGCTGCGGCTCTTGCCGAGGGCGCGACCGAGCTCTTCCTGGGTGTGGCCGAATTCCTCGATCAGGCGGCGATAGCCCTCGCCTTCTTCGATCGCGTTGAGATCCTGGCGCTGGATGTTCTCGATTAGCGCGATCTCCGACGCGCCGCGATCGTCCATCTCGCGGATGATCACCGGGATCTCGTGCAGCTGCGCCGCTTGCGCCGCGCGCCAGCGCCGCTCGCCGGCGAGGATCTCGTAGCGATTGGCATCGGCCGGATCGCGGCGCACGAGGATCGGCTGAAGTATCCCTTTCTCGCGCACCGATTGCGTCAGCGAGTCGAGATTCTCGGCGTCGAAATGGCGGCGCGGCTGGAAGCGGCTCGGCTTCAACTGCTCGATCGGCAGGGTGCGCAGATTCTCCTGCTTCTGCGGTGTCGCCGGCGTTTCATCGTCGCCGAACAAGGCGGACAGGCCGCGGCCCAGGCCGCGCGCGCCGGCGCGGGCGCTGCGGGGTGTCTCGTCGGTCATGGCATCACCTGCGTCACGGCCTGCAAGAGACCGCGCTCGCGCTTCAGCACCTCGCTCGCGAGATGGACATAGGCTTGCGCGCCCGGGCAGCGAAAATCGTAGAGCAGCACCGGCTTGCCGTGCGAGGGCGCTTCCGAGATGCGGACGTTGCGCGGAATGACCGTGTCATAAAGCTTGTCGCCGAAATGCCCGCGCACATCGGCGGCGACGAGATCGGAGAGATTGTTGCGCTTGTCGAACATGGTGAGGACGATGCCCTGAATCTCGAGCGAGGGATTCAAATGCCGCTTCACGCGCTCGATCGTCTTCACCAGATGCGACAGGCCTTCGAGCGCGTAGAACTCGCATTGCAGAGGCACGAGCACGGCATGCGCGGCGCAGAGCGCGTTGAGCGTCAGGAGCCCGAGCGATGGCGGACAATCGATCAGCACATGATCGAACGGGAGCGCGACGCCTTTGAGCGCATCGGCCAGGCGATATTCGCGGCGCTCGAGCTCGACGAGCTCGAGCTCGGCGCCGGCGAGCTCGACGGAAGCCGGCACGACCGCGAGCCGCGGCACCGCCGTCGGCACGATCGCCGCGGCGAGCGGCTGCTCGCCGCCGAGGACCTGATACGAGGTGATGTGGCGCGCCTGATGCGGGATGCCGAGGCCGGTCGAGGCATTGCCTTGCGGATCGAGATCGATCAGCAGCACATGCTCGCCGGCCGCGGCGACCGCGGTCGCGAGATTGACCGCGGTCGTCGTCTTGCCGACGCCGCCTTTCTGATTGGCGATGGCGATGATCCGGGCGGCGCGCGGCCGGGGATTGTCGAACTCGCTCATGGCGCGGCCCGGCTGATGGCAGAGAGTTTCAGGATCACGCCCGAGGGATCGGAAAGACTCGGGATCGTCTCGGCGGTTATGGTCCAGGACGCCTTGGCCGCCGCCAGCTCGTCACCGGCGGTCTCGCCTTTGAGGAACAGGCAGACCGTCTTGGGCGATAGGAATTTCTCTGAATAATCAATGAGTTGATCGAGAGGTGCGCAGGCGCGGGCGACCACCGCATCGGCCGGGAAAGCCGCGACCTTCTCGATCCGCTCGGGATGGAGCGTCACCGGCACATCCATGATCCGCGCCGCCTCGCGCAGGAAGGCCGATTTGCGCAGGTCGGATTCAACGAGATGCATTTCCGGCACGCCCATCGCCGCGAGGATCAGACCGGGAAGCCCTGCCCCCGCGCCGAGATCGACCACGACGCGGGTTTGCCGCGGCAGATATTTGGCGAGCTGCGCGCAATCGAGAATGTGCCGGCGCCATACGTCGCCGATGGTATTCGCGCTGACGAGATTGATGCGCCGATTCCATTGGCCGAGCAGCTCGACATAGGCCGTCAGCTTCTCCAGCGTTTCACGTGAAACGCCGCTGACTCGCGCAAAGCCGGTCGGGCCCAAGGGCAACCGTACCGGCCGGACATTGGCGGTCATCGGCGCCATCACGCCGCCTCCCCGCGCTTCACATGGCGCAGCAACGCGATCAGCGCCGCCGGCGTCACGCCGGAAATCCGCGAGGCGGCGCCGAGATTGGCCGGGCGCGCCGCCGCCAGCTTTTGCCGGATCTCGGTCGAGAGACTGCCGACGGCCGCGTAATCGAGATCGGCCGGCAGGATCAGCTCTTCGTCGCGGCGGAACGCGTGGATCTCGGCTTCCTGGCGATCGAGATAACCGGCATAGCGGCCATCGATCTCCAACTGCTCGGCAATGGCCGGCGAAATCGCGCCGAGCTCCGGCCAAACCGCGACGATCTGCGGCCACGCAATGTCTGGGTGGCGCAACAGATCGGCCGCCGAGCGCGCCACCCCATCGGCATTGACCGTAAGCCCGTGATGGCGCAGTTGCTGCGGCGTCAGCTTGAGGGCTCGAACGAGGGTCCGTGCTTCCTCTAAAGCGTTGGTTTTCCCTACGAAAGCGGCCTCGCGCGCGCTGCTGACGCAGCGCAAGGCCAGGCCGCGCGGCGTCAGCCGCTGATCGGCATTGTCGGCGCGCAGCACCAGCCGGTATTCCGCCCGCGAGGTGAACATGCGGTACGGTTCTTCTGTTCCACGTGAAACAAGATCGTCGATCAGCACGCCGATATAGGAGCTGGCCCGATCGAGGACGAATTCCCCGCGCCCCCCTGCAGAATCGCGACCGGCGCTGAGCGCGGCGTTGAGCCCGGCGATCAGCCCTTGCGCCGCCGCCTCCTCATACCCGGTCGTGCCGTTGATCTGGCCGGCGAAGAACAGGCCGGCGACCCGCTTGGTCTCGAGCGTCGCGCGAAGTTCCCGCGGGTCGACGAAATCATACTCGATCGCATAGCCCGGCCGTTTGATGACGGCATGCTCCAGCCCCGGGATGGTCGCGATCAGCGCCGCCTGGACATCGCGCGGCAGCGAGGTCGAAATCCCGTTCGGATAGATCGTGTCGTCGTCGAGCCCTTCCGGCTCGAGGAAGATCTGGTGCCGCTCGCGCGCCGCAAAGCGCACGACCTTGTCCTCGATCGAGGGGCAATAGCGCGGGCCGGTGCTCTCGATCTGGCCGGAATACATCGGCGCGCGGTGCAGATTGGCGCGGATGATCGCATGCGTCTCGAGCCGCGTCTCGGTGATGTGGCAGACCGTTTGCGGCGTCGTGATCGCCTTGGTGAGAAAGGAAAAAGCCACCGGCGGGTCGTCGCCGTGCTGGACCGTCAGCCCGGCCCAGTCGATGGTCTTGGCGTCGAGCCGCGGCGGCGTGCCGGTTTTCAGCCGGCCAAGGCGGAATTCCAGCCGCGCCAAGGTCTCGGCCAGGCCGACCGACGGGGCTTCGCCGACCCGGCCGGCGGCGATCTTCTCCTCGCCGATATGAATAAGGCCGCGCAGGAACGTGCCGGTCGTCAGGACCACGCTGCCGGCGCGCAGCTCCTCGCCCGAGCCAAGGACCGCGCCCCTCACCCGGCCGCCATGGTCGAGGCGCAAATCCTCGGCCGAGCCTTCGACGATCTCCAGGTTGGGCTGCTCGGCGAGCAGCGCCTGCATTGCCTGGCGATACAGCTTGCGATCGGCCTGGGCGCGCGGGCCGCGGACGGCCGGGCCTTTGCTGCGGTTGAGCAGCCGGAACTGGATGCCGGCCGCATCGGCGGCGCGGCCGATGACCCCGTCGAGCGCGTCGATCTCGCGCACGAGATGGCCTTTGGCGAGACCGCCGATCGCGGGATTGCATGACATCTCGCCGATCGTGGCGCGATTCTGAGTCAGCAAAAGGGTCTTGGCGCCGAGACGCGCTGCAGCTGCCGCGGCTTCGCAGCCGGCGTGGCCGCCGCCAATCACGATCACGTCCCAATGCCGCATATTGGCCACTCTATTGACGGGCTCGGAGGGTGTAAAGCAAGCCGCCGCCGACATCCCCATGTTTCACGTGAAACACCACACGCGGCACGCGCATAGCGCACCCGGCAGGCGGGAATTTCTTCGGCTTACTTGGCCTTAAGTAATCATTAAGAATAGGCCTCAGTAATTCCACACAAATTTTCTCTAGTTGATCTCGTCTTCAGCCACTAGATGTAGGTCGGGGCGACCGATTCGTGCCCGGGACGTTCCCGGAACTCCTACTAGATGAAGTGGTTTGGGAGAGGGTCGTTCCCGATTCGTCCTCGCGCCTCGGATCGGCCACGATTAAGCCATGATCCGGCCGCAAACCGGGCCCTTTCCGCCTCACTTCCCGATGCAGAATTCCCGGAACAGCGCATCGAGCATGTCCTCGACATCGACCCGCCCGGTGATCCGGCCGAGAGCCCTCGCCGCCGCGCGCAAATCCTCCGCCGCGAGCTCGGGCAGAGCCGCGCGCGCGAATCGATCGAGCGCGGCAACGCAGGCCTCGAGCGCTTCGCGATGCCGCGCGCGCGTCACCAGCGGCGCCGTCCCCGCGCTCAAAATTTCCTCGACCGCCGCGCCGAGTCGCGCGATTAGCGCAGCGATGCCTTCGCCGCTCGTCGCCGAGACGCGCACCGCTTTGCCGGCCCCCAGCGACTCGGCGCTCCACGAATCTTGCTGCGCCACAGGGGTTTCTCGCAACAGGTCGATCTTGTTCGCGACGATGATGGTGCGCGCATCGATGAGATCGCGCAGCGCCCGGGCCTCGTCCGGCTTCGTCGCATCGAGCACGACGAGCTTCAGATCGGCGCTGGCCGCGCGGGCGCGGGCGCGGCGAATGCCCTCTTCCTCGATGCTGTCGGCGCTGTCGCGCAAGCCGGCCGTATCGGCGAGCACCACGGGATAGCCGCCGAGATCGAGCGCGACCTCGATCACGTCGCGGGTCGTGCCGGCGATATGCGAGGTGATCGCGACCTCGCGCCGCGCCAGCGCGTTCATCAGGCTCGATTTGCCCGCATTGGGCGGGCCGAGGATCGTCACCGCGACCCCCTCGCGGAGGCGCTCGCCGCGCCGGTCATCCGCGAGCTCGGCCGCGATCTCGCCGCGGAGCGCCGCCGGCTCGCGCCGCGCCGCCGCCCATTGCTCCGCCGGCAGCCCCTCCTCGGGAAAATCGATCTCGGCTTCGAGCCGCGCCTGGGCCGCGATCAGCCGGCTGCGCCATTCCTCGCAGCGGCGGCCGAATTCGCCTTGCAGCTGGCGCATCGCCTGCCGCCGCTGAGCCGCGGTTTCGGCCTCGACCAGATCGGCGACCGCCTCGGCCGCGGTGAGATCGAGCTTGCCGTTGAGAAACGCGCGCTTGGTGAACTCGCCCGGCTCCGCCAGACGGAAACGTTGCCGCCGGCCGAGCACGGCGAAAATCGCCGCCAGCACCGCGCGGCTACCGTGAAGCTGCAGCTCGACGACATCCTCGCCGGTCAGGCTCGCCGGCGCCTTGAAATAAAGCGCGATGCCGTCGTCGAGGATCTCGCCGCTTTGCGGATCGCGGAAATGCGCGTACTGCGCCTGGCGCGGCGGCGGCAAAGCACCGGCGAGATCGCGCAGCGCCACGGCGGCGTCCGGCCCCGACAGCCGCACCATCGCGACGCCGGCGCGGCCGGGCGCGGTTGCGAGCGCAAAAATCGTATCGCTCATCGCGGCAAGCTTAGCGACGGCGCAGCGATCTGCTAGGCCGCCGCGCGGAATTCCTCAATGCATCGCGCTGCCGACCTGGTAGACGGTGACCGATAGCGGCGGGCGATCGAGGACCGCGGCGAGCGGTGCGGGCAGCAGCGAGGGCAGGCGCAGCCGCTCCAACAGCGCTCCGATCGCCGAGCGTCCTGCTTGCTCCTGCCAGGCGATGGTCCAATCGGCGCGCGGCCGGTAGAGCGGCAGATCGGCCGCCGGTAATTGCGCCGTCGCTTTGGCCGAGTTGTGCTGCGCATAGAAGTAGAGATCGCCCGGCTGCGGCACGCGCGCCGTCACGCGCTCGGTATCGCCGGCCCAGGCGAGGAACAGCCGCGCGCGATAAACGGTTTCCGGGTCGGTGACGACCGCGGCCGCGCGATCGCTCGCGAGATAAGTGACGAGGGCGCGCTCGGACCAGCGCGGATCACGATTGATCGTGCCGATCCCGACGAGGTTGATCGCGATGGCGGCGACGAGCAGCGCCGCGGTCAGGCGCGGCTGCCGCGGCAGGCATCGATGCACCAGCCAGATGGCGACCGTAATCGCCGCGGCGGTCACGGCAACCGTGTCGTAGCGCGCGAGGATCTGGTTATGCCGGAGCACGATCGCATTGAAGATCACCGAGACGATCGCCAGCAGCGCCAGCATCCGCGCCGTCACGACCGCCGGTGCCGCGCCGCGGCGGCGGAGCGCCGCCCAGAGCGCGGCGGGGACGAAGAGATAGAACACAATGCCGAAATCCGGCCGCGTGAAGAGATAGAGGATCGGATCGATCAGCGGATGGATGCGCAGCGCACCGGCATTATCGATGCCGAACCTGACCGAATGGTCGCGATCGTTGACGCCGATGCCGGCCAGGGCGACATGGAGGCGATGCAGCGGATCGTGCGCGACGATCGCGAAATAGAGCGGATCGAGCGCCGCGATCGCGAGGAAGCCGATCGCCATGATCCAATAGCGCCGCCGGGCAATGCCGAAGCCGGCGACATAAGCGATGAAATAGAAGATCAGCAGCGCGATCGTGGTCTCGCGCGACAGCAGCGCCAGGCCGGCGGCGGCGCCGGCGCCGAGCAGCAGCGGCGTCGCATGCGCGTCGCGATGGCGGGCGGCGAGAAACAACGCGACCGACAGCAGCACGAAGAACGCCTCGGGCAGGTCGACATTCGCGGTGCTGGCCGCCAGGGCCAGGACCGCGATGGTCAGCAAAATACTTGTGGCGATCGCCGCCGCCAGCGTGCCGGCTTCGCGCCGCACGAGATAAAACGCGGTCAGCACGATGCCGATGAAGTAAGCGAGATCGGGCAGGGCCAGCGTCACCTCGCTCTCGCCGAAGAGCCGCATCGACAGCGCCATCGGCAGGGTGAGGGTGTGGCGCAGATCCCACCACCACACGCCGACATAGGGAAAATGATCCAGCCAGCCATGCGCGGCGGCGAAATAATTGCCGTCGTCGCTGGCGATGAAGCCGACGAAGAACAACCGCCAGATCGCGACCGCCGCGACGCTGATGATCGCGGGCGCGATCAGCGGCTGCAGCCGGCGGAGCAATCCGGGCGCGCGGGCGAAGGACATCGCCGCCGCGCGCGCGCTCATGATGCGGTCTTCAGCGCCGGGGCCGCGTCGTTGGCCACCGTCGTGGATTTCGGCAGCTCGGCGATGCCGAGCAGCGCCATGAAGAAAGCGCCCTCGATCACCTGCAGCCCCATCGACACCAGCGCGCCCGAGGGAATGATCACCCGCAGCAGGCTGGCGAGCGGCAGCGGGCCGAAATGCTGCGTCTCCCAGTAATGCACCGCGCCGATCGCCAGCCCGATCCCCGCCGTCAGCAAGACGGTCGCGACACCCAGCGCGCGCTCGAGCGTGATATGCGCGATCAGCGCTTCGAACCGCGCGTCGCGCGGCGTGATCCCGGTGCGCGCGCCATACATCTTGGCGAAGGCCCAGAACAGCATCGCCTGGAAACCGACCGAGACCGCGAGCCCGGCGTAATAGAGCGTATTCACGTCGAAGGTGACGGTGCCGAGCGCGACCGGTCCGCCGACCAGCGCCGCCATCGCCGTGAAACCGGCGGTGAACAACACGGCGCCCGGCGCCAGGAACAGCCAGAACGGGCTATAGAGGAACATGAAGCGCAGATGCCGCCAGCCGTCGCGCCAGGTGCGCAGATGCGGCGGGCGGCCGCGGCCGTCGGGCGACAAGGTGGTCGGCACTTCGGTGACGCGCAAGCGATGCTGCGCCGCTTTGACGACCATCTCGGTCGCGAATTCCATGCCCTGGGCGCGCAGGCCGAGTGCCAGTATCGCGTCGCGCCGGAAGCCGCGCAGCCCGCAATGGAAATCGCGGCACGGGCTGCCCGAGAACAGCCGGCCGATCATGCTGAGGACGGGATTGCCGAGATAGCGGTGCAGGAACGGCATCGCGCCGGGCAGGATGCCGCCGCGGAACCGGTTGCCCATCACCAGATCGAAGCCCTCGCGCAGCCGCGCGACAAACGCCTCGAGCCGCGCGAAATCGTAGCTGTCGTCGCTGTCGCCCATGATCACGAAGCGGCCGCGCGCCGCGCGAATGCCGCCGAGCAGCGCCGCGCCATATCCCTTCGCTTCGATGAACACGACACGCGCGCCATGATCGCGCGCGACGCGGAAAGATCCGTCGGTGCTGCCGTTGTCGGCGATCAGCACTTCGCCGGCGATTTGATTCTTCGCGAGAAATTGCATCGCCTTGTCGATGCAGCGGCCGATCGTGCGCGCTTCGTTCAGGCACGGCATGAGGATCGTCAGCTCGCATGCCGCTTCGCTCGCCGCCGGCGTATCGGCCAGCGGCGCGCGCGGCGCGCTGCTGCGCGTCAACGCCATAGGGCGACGCCGCACGGCACGGAGCCGGCGCGTAGCCAACACTTCGGCACTTCGCCGACGAAGCATGACTTGTCCTCCCGAGTGGACGCAGCCATGCAGGGCAATAAGAAGGCCACCGTCGCAGCTTCAACGACTTAGCCGATCGCAACCGTCGGTGGCGCAGACAAATGTCAAAGCTGGCGACGGTTAAGCCGCGCAGCACGGCGACTACGTACGTAGTGGCGCTGCGCGCGTGACGCGCCGTGTCCCTGCGACATGGTTCAAATCGTCTTAAGATGCGAAAAATACCCGGAAACCGGCGCTTACTTGATGTAGGTCAAGGAAAATTCACTCTAATAGCGTCATAGCCATCATGAATGGACGAACAACACCTTCAGCAGATGATCGAGGTGATGCTCGCGTGTCACGGCGCTGAGGCGGAGAGCGCTGCGCGCAAGCGTGCCAATCGCTGCCTGCGCCGCAAGGAGCCGGAATGGGCGGCGATGTGGCGCGAGGTCGCCGATCGTATCGCCCGCGAGCACGGCGCCGCATCGCCCGCCAAGCCCACCGAGCCCGGCGCCGACAACTAGGCCGCTCGGCCGCCGCGCTTTTCTCCTCGGCTAGATCGCCTCCATCAACCGGCGTAAGATCGGCAAAACCGCGCCGGCGCGCTCGCGCCGTCCGCGATAAGAAGGCCATCGGGAGGGGTCATGAACGGCACGGCTTTCAAGCTCGCAACCTATGCCGGCAATCCGGGCGGAAATTTCGCCGCCATCGTGCTGGGCGATACCGCGCTCGATATCGCAACCGTCTATCCCGCCTATCGCCAATCGCCGCGCGGCAAGGCCGGGCCGCTGACCGCGACCGCCAGTCTCCAGGCGATGCTCGAAGGCTGGGACCATAATTTCCCGGTGCTGCAGGAGATGGTTGCCTTCATCGAGCAGGAAGGCGTCGCCAGCCCGCGCTTCGCCGGCGGCCGCGCCAAGATTGATGCGCTGCGCGCCCTGCCGCCGGTGGCGCGGCCCGGCAAGATCTTCAACGCGGCGCAGAATTTCCAGGAGCATGTCGACGAGATGATCCGCGCCGGCATGACGCCGGCGGGCGGCCCGGAGTTCAGCGGCGCCAAATCGACCTCGCACCCCTATCTTTTCTTCAAGGCGCCGAGCGCGCTCTGCGGCGCCTATGACGACATCGCGATCCCGCGCGGCATGGCGAAGATCGATTGGGAGGCGGAGATCGCCTGCGCGATCTGGAAACCGGGTAAGCGCATCAAGGCCGAGAAGGCGCTCGCGCACATCGCCGGCTTCATGACGACGAACGACGTGTCCTGCCGCGACATCCAGATCCGGCCCGACCGGCCGGCGCTGCGCTCCGACTGGTTCGGCGGCAAGAGCCACGACAATTTCGCGCCGACCGGGCCATTCTTCACGCCCGCCGCTTTCGTCAAAGACCACATGAAGCTCTTCATCCGCCTCACCGTGAATGGCGCGGTGGAGCAGGACGGCAACACCTCGCAATTCATCTACACGCCGGAAGAGCAGATCGAATACGCCTCGAACATCATCTCGCTCGAACCCGGCGACATGTTCGTCTGCGGCACCTGCGGCGGCGTCGGCCAAGGCAAGAACCGGTTCCTCAAGGTCGGCGATGTGATGGAGACCGAAATCGAGAGCCTCGGCAAGATGCGCAACCGCTTCGTCGAGGATCGGAGCTGATGACGAACTCCCCCTCACCCTCCCATCGCTAGCGCGATGGGTCCCTCCCTCTCCCCGCCGGGGAGAGGGTTGGGGTGAGGGGAGTCAAAACGAAAAAGCAATACACAAGGGAGGGGCGAATGATCATTACGAGACGCTCTTTGATTGCGACGGCGGCGACGCTGTCCGCCGCCTGGCCATTGCGCCGCGCCATCGCCGCCGATCCGATCAAGATCGGCTTCAGCATCGCCGAGACCGGCGGCACCGCCGCGATCGGCAAGCAGATCCTCGTCGCGCTGCAGATCTGGCGCGACGACGTGAACGCGAAAGGCGGGCTGATGGGCCGGCCGGTCGAGCTCGTCTTCTATGACGATCAGGGCAATCCGGCGAATGCCGCCCAGATCTATTCGAAGCTCCTCGATATCGACAAGGTCGATCTCCTGATCGGGCCCTATTCGACCAACATGGTCGCGCCGGTGATCCCGATCCTGATGCAGCGCGGCCTCACCACCATCGGCATCCTCGCCAACGCGGCCAACAGCCAGTTCCATTACAACCAGTATTTCTCGATGATCCCGTCCGGGCCCGATCCCGAGAAATCCTTCTCGACCGGCTTCTACACGCTCGCCGCGGCGCAGAATCCCAAGCCCAAGACCTTGGCGATCCTCGGCGTCGATGCCGAATTCGGCCGCAACGCCACCGACGGCGCCAAGGCCAATCTCAAGAGCTTCCCCCTCCAGCTCGTCTACGACCAGAACTACCCGCCGAGCACGACCGATTTCACGCCGATCATCCGCGCCGTGCAGGCGAAGAACCCCGACATCGTCTACGTCGCCGCCTATCCGCCCGACACGGTGGGCATCGTGCGCGCCATGAACGAGGTCGGCTTCATCCCGAAGCTGGTCGGCGGCGCCTTGATCGGGCTGATGATCACCGGCACAAAAGTGCAGCTCGGACCGTTGCTCAACGGCTGGGTCATCACCCAGGGCTTCCTCCCGGCCGGGCCGTTCCTCTTCCCCGGCACGCAGGAGCTGCTCGACAAATATGCGAAGATCGCGCCGGCCCAAGGCCTCGATCCGCTCGGCTGGTCCTTCCCGCCTTACGGCTACGCCGCCGGCCAGGTGCTGGCGGAGGCGGTCGAGGCCACCAAGAGCCTCGATCAGAAAAAACTCGCCGATTACATGCGCAGCAACGCCTTCACCACCGTCGTCGGCAAGATCTCCTTCGGCAAAGACGGTGAATGGGCGTCCGGCCGCGAGGTCTGGACCCAGTTCCAGCACATCAAGGCCAATTCGCTCGACGATTTCAAAGACGTCTCGCACCAGCCGATCCTGCTCCCCGCCGACATGAAGACGGGGAGCTTGATCTATCCTTACGCGGAGGCGAAAAAGCCCTGAACGGAGGGCTTTGAATGCTGTCAGCTGAAGACAACGATCTGATCTGCCGCGTCGGACCCGGCACGCCGATGGGCGCGCTGATGCGGCGCTACTGGATGCCGGCGCTATTGGCGCGCGAGCTCCGGGCCGACGGCGATCCGCTGCGGCTGATGCTCCTCGGCGAGGCGCTGGTCGCGTTCCGCGACAGCAGCGGCAAGGTCGGCATCATCGATCACGAATGCCCGCATCGCTGCGCCTCGCTGTTCTACGGGCGCAACGAGGAAGGCGGCATCCGCTGCGCCTATCACGGCTGGAAATTCGCCGCCGACGGCCGCTGCCTCGATATGCCGAACGTGCCGGCGCAGCTCGACTTCAAGGACAAGATCCGCATCACGTCTTACCCGGCGATCGAGCGCGGCGGCGTGGTCTGGACCTATATGGGCCCGCGTGATGCGAAGCCGCCGCTGCCCGACATCCTCGCCAATCTCCTGCCCGAGGACCAGGTCGATTTCACGCTGTTCCAGCGCGAATGCAATTGGCTGCAAGCACTCGAGGGCGACTACGACACCTCGCATGTCGGCTTCCTTCACGGCGGCAAGCGCACCTTGGCCGATCACCGGCCCGACGATCCGCAGCGTTTCGGCACCATCAACCGCGCCCCGACCTATGAGGTGATGGAGCAGGAATGGGGCGTGACCTACGCCGCGATCCGTCCCGCCGATGCCGGTCAGGATTACTGGCGCATCGGGCAGTTTCTTTTTCCCTTCTGGTCGATCACGCCGTCCTCGCCGATCACCCAGCGCGTCGGCATGCGCGCCTGGGTGCCGATGGACGACACGCACACGCTCGCCTTCCAGATCCGCCGCAAGGTGCCGGGCACGAAAGGCGTCGACGGCATGCCCGATCCCGCGACCGACTATCTGCCCGACACGACCGACTGGTACGGTCGCTATCGCCTGAAGGTCAATCCGCGCAACGATCACCTGCTCGACCGCGCGATGCAGCGCAACCAGAACTACTCCGGCATTGTCGGCATCACGCAGCAGGATCAGGCGATCACCGAAAGCATGGGCCCGATCGCCAATCGCGCGAAGGAGCATCTCGCGCCGAGCGACCGGATGATCCAGGTGTCGCGCCGGCGCCTGATCGAAGCGGCGACGACGCTGCGCGATCAAGGCACCGCGCCGCCGGGCGCCGACCGGCCCGAGCTCTATGCGCTGGTCGCCGGCGGTCATTTCCTCACCGGCGCCGGCCGCCGCCTGGCGGAGGTTTATGCGGAACAGCTCGACGCGTTCCGCGACGCCAACCGCGATCTGCTCGCCGCCGCCGCCGAATAACAAGGAACCCGCCGATGATGGAGAACGAAACCGCTTCGCTCGGCGAGCTTCCCGCCGCGCGCAGCCAGAGCGGCAGCCTCGCGCAGCAATGGTATCTCGTCGGCGTGCTGACGGTGATCTATGTGCTCAACTACATCGATCGCGGCGCGCTCAATCTCATCGTCAACCCGCTGAAAGAGGATCTGCATATCAGCGACGTGCAGATTAGCCTGCTGATCGGCCTCTCCTTCGCGGCGCTTTACAGCCTGCTCTGCATCCCGGCCGGCTATCTCTCCGACATCGTCAGCCGCCGCAAACTCCTCGGCTCGGCGATCTGCTTCTGGTCCTGCGCCGCGACGCTGAGCGGTTTTGCCGGCAGCTACGCCCAGCTTTTCGCCGGCCGCGTCGGCCTCGGCGTCGGCGAGGCGGTGCTGCCGCCGACGGCGTACTCGCTGCTGCGCGACGGCGTCCGGCCGCAGCATCGCGCCCGCGCCTTCAGCTGCTACCATCTCGGCACCGGCATCGGCAACGCGCTCGGCGCGCTGATCGGCGGCGCGCTCTTCGCGCTCGGCGTCGCCGGCGCTTTCGCTACCGTGCCGATCCTCTCCGCGCTCCGGCCCTGGCAATTGGTGATCGCGGTGCCGGGGCTGTGCGGCATCCTGCTCTCCTATCTCGTCTTCACCTTGCGCGAGCCGCCGCGGCCGCCGGCCGGCGACAGCGCCAGCTTCGGCGAGATGTTCCGCTATATCGCCGACCACCGCCGGCTCTACACGCCGCTCTTCCTCTCGATCGTCTTCGGCCCGATGGCGGTCTCGGCCTGGGGCGCGTGGCAGGCGGCGGCGATCGGCCGGATCTGGGGCCTGGCCGTGCCGCAAATCGGCCACACCATGGGGCTGCTGGCGCTCTGTGCGCTGCCCTTCGATGCGCTGATCATCGGCTTTCTCATGGATCGCGTGTCGCGCGGCGGCACACGGCGCGACCGCACGATCTTCCTCGCCATCGGCATCGCCGCGCTGCAGGTCGTGCCTTCGCTGATGATCCTCTACGCGCCGTCGATCCCGGTGATGTGGGCGAGCTATGCCGCCTCGATGCTCCTGACCAACGCCAATGGCGTCGCCGGCACGCTGTCGCTGGCGCAGGTGACGCCGGGCCGGCTCATGGGCAAGGTCACGTCCTTCTATTTCCTGATCGCCAATCTCCTCGGCCTGGCGATGGGTCCGACGGTGACGGCGCTGGTCGCGGAGCATTTCTTCACCGGCAAGCTCGCCATCGTCGGCGCCATGACCTGGTGCTACCCGCTGCTGACCGCGGCCAACCTCCTCTGCCTCGCGATCTTCGCCCTTCGCTTGCGCGGCTGGCAGGCGGGACAGGCATCCTGACGCGGCCCGGCGCGCGCCCTAGATTAAGGGCATGACAGCCGACACCAGCCGCAACCTCCTGGGCGCCGAGACCAGCCCCTACCTTCTCCAGCATCAGGGCAACCCGGTGCATTGGCAGGCCTGGGGACCCGATGCGCTCGCCGCCGCCAAGGCGCAGGATAAGCCGATCCTGCTCTCGGTCGGCTACGCCGCCTGCCATTGGTGCCATGTCATGGCGTCGGAAAGCTTCGAGAATCCCGCCATCGCCGACGTGATGAACCGGCATTTCGTCAACATCAAAGTCGATCGCGAAGAGCGGCCGGATATCGATGCGATCTACATGCACGCCCTCCACATGATGGGCGAGCAGGGCGGCTGGCCGCTGACCATGTTCCTAACGTCCGACGGCGAGCCGTTCTGGGGCGGCACCTATTTCCCGCCGACCGCGCGTTACGGCCGGCCCGGCTTCCCGCAAGTCCTCGAGGCGATCGCCGAGGCCTATCGCAAAGACAAGGACACGATCGGCAAGAACGTCAACGCGCTGCGCCAGGGCTTGGCGCAGCTCGCCGCGCCGCAATCGGGCCAGGCGATCGATCTCGCGTTGATCGATCAGGTCGCCGCGCGGCTGACGCAGGAGATCGACGGCGTCCATGGCGGCATCGGCCAGGCGCCGAAATTCCCGCAAGGCCCGGTGCTCGAGCTGCTGTGGCGCGCCGGTGCGCGCGGCAAGGTCGCGGCGCGCGATGCCGTGCTGTTGACGCTCGATCACATCGCGCAAGGCGGCATCTACGATCATCTCGGCGGCGGCTTCGCGCGCTACTCCGTCGATGCGCGCTGGCTGGTGCCGCATTTCGAGAAGATGCTCTACGACAACGCGCTGCTGATCGAGCGCTATTGCGCCGCCTATCAGGCAACGCAGAAGCCGCTTTATGCCGAGCGCGTCGCCGAGACGATCGGCTGGCTGGTGCGCGAGATGCGCCTGCCAGACGGCGGCTTCGCCTCGAGCCTCGATGCCGACAGCGAGCATGTCGAAGGCAAATTCTATGTCTGGAGCGAGGCCGAGATCGATGCCGTGCTCGGCCCGCGCGCCGCGCGCTTCAAGCAATTCTACGACGTCAGCTCGAGCGGCAATTGGGAAGAGCACAACATCCTCAACCGCCTCGACCACATCGCGCGCGCCGACGACGCGACCGAGCGCGCGCTCGCCGAAGACCGCGCGGCGCTGCTCGCGGCGCGCGCGCCGCGGGTGCGGCCGGGCATCGACGACAAGGTGCTCGCCGATTGGAACGGGCTGATGATCGCGGCGCTGGTCGAGGCAGCGCTGGTCTTCGATCGCGCCGATTGGCTCGATCTCGCGCGCGGCGCGTTCGATTTCGTCGTCACCGCGATGCGCGATCCGGACGGCCGCCCCTTCCATTCCTGGCGCGGCCGCGCCCAGCATCGCGCCGTGCTCGACGATTACGCGAATATGAGCCGCGCCGGTCTCGCCCTTTACGAAGCGACGGGCGAGGCAAGGGTTCTCGCGCAGGTGAAGAACTGGGTCGCGCTCGCCAGCAAACATTACGCCGATCCGCGCGGCGGCTTCTTCTTCACCGCCGACGATGCCGAAAGCCTGATCGCGCGCGCCAAGAACGCGCTCGACCAGCCCAACCCCTCGGGCAACGGCACCATCGCGGCGGTGCTGGCGCGGCTCTATTACCTGACCGGCGACGAGGATTATCGCCACGCCGCGCAAGCGACGCTCGATGCCTTCGCCGGCGCGGCGCGGCAGAATCTTTTCGGCCACACCACCTTGCTCAACGCCGCCGAGCTGCTGCTCAAGGGCCTGCAGGTGGTGATCGTCGGCGAGCGCAACGCCGCCGATACCAAGGCGCTCCTTGCCGCCGTCTATCGCCGCAATTTGCCGAACCGCATCGTCAGCGTGATCGCGCCCGGCGCCGCGCTGCCGGAATCGCATCCCGCCAGCGGCAAAGGCCAGAGCGGCGGCAAAGCGACGGCCTATCTCTGCGAAGGCCCGGTCTGCTCGCTGCCGCTCGCCGATCCCGCCGCGCTCGATCAGGCGCTCGCGCAGCGAGGATGACATGCCGCGCCTCTCGCTCGACAGCCCGGTGGGGCGGCTGACCATCTTCGAGCAGGACGGCGCGATCACCGCTTTGGTCTGGGGCGACAAATCGGCGGGGCCGGCGACGCCGCTGCTGCACGCCGCCAAGCGCCAGCTCCTCGCCTATTTCGAGAAGAAGCGCCGCGATTTCGATCTGCCGCTCAAGCCCGAAGGCACCGCGGACGAGAAGCGCATCTGGGCGGCGATGGCCGCGATCCCTTACGGCGAGACGCGCTCTTACGGCGATATCGGCCGCCTCCTCGATATCGAGCCGCGCGCCGTCGGCGTCGCTTGCGGCCGCAATCCGCTGCCGATCCTGTTGCCCTGCCACCGCGTCACCGGCGCCGACGGCAAGCTCGTCGGCTATTCCGGCAGCGGCGGCATCGAGACGAAGCGGATGCTGCTGCAGCTCGAAGGCGCTTTATTGATTTAGGACTCGCTCGTCCTTCCGTCATTCCCACGAAAGCGGGAATCCAGAATCACAGCGAGCCCGTTTCCCTGGATTCCCGCTTTCGCGGGGATGACACCGCTAACGCGGTGTCATTTCGTCGCCGCCTTGTAGTAGCTCAGATCGTAGAAATCGCTGACCTCGAGCTTCTTCTTGGGCTCGCCGTAGCGATTGCGCAGCCGCACCACCGCCGCCACGCCGGCGCGATCGATTTGCGCCGTCGGCGAGCCAATGCCGCCCTTGCCGACCGTATCGCGATAGATGTCTTCCGCCTGCTGCGGCGAGATGCCTTGCGTGTTCTTGACCAGCAGATCGACCGCCGCGGCCTTATGCGAGGCATCGAAGAGCCAGAGCGACGATTTGACATAGGCGCGGATGAAGGCGATCAGCGTATCGCGATGTTGTGCCGCCCAGGCGCGGCGCGTGAAGCCGGCGCTGGCTTGATAGTGCGGATAGAGCTTGCGCATATCGCCGAGATTGACCGCGCCCTTGGTCAGCGCGATCGCATCGAAGGGGCGGTTGAGGCCGGCGGCCTGCGCCTTGCCGCTGGTGATCGCCTCGAGCCGCGATTGCGACGAGCCGGTCGCCAGCACGCTGTAGTCGCCGGGTTTGAGTTTGTGTTTCGCCAGAGCGCTGTAGAGCACGAAGGCGAAACCGGTGTTCGGCGCATCGACGGCGAGGGTCTTGCCCTTCATATCCTCGATGCGCTTGATGCCCGGTGCGGCGATGAATTGCAGCGCCAGCTGCTCGCCGCCCATGAAGGCGAAGAGGTCGGTCGGCTGCTGCACCTGCGGATTGCCCTGGCCGGCGTCGTAGGCGATGACGTTGTCGAGCGCGGTGAGGCCGAGATCGAACTTGCCGCTCATCGTGTTGTTGATCTGCTCGACCGAGCCGCGCACCGGATTGAAATGCACGTCGAGCTTCTCGCGCGCGAAGAAGCCTTCGTTCTGGCCGATCAGCAGCACCCAATTGGCGCCGGGAAAGAAGCTCACCTCGAGC
>Ga0335085_10001667_pt1 | contig 45438 bp, 39 predicted proteins | sample Lox_Sample_45_FD_206712 | JGI IMG/M metagenome (GOLD analysis project Ga0335085, IMG submission 206712) | Soil microbial communities from Loxahatchee National Wildlife Refuge, Florida, United States - Lox_Sample_4.5 | ecosystem: Environmental > Terrestrial > Soil > Wetlands | place: USA...
GAGGCGCTCGCGTGGTGCGTGCGGCTCGTGCGCGACCACGAAGCCGAGTGGATCGACCAGCTGCGCGACGCGCTCGTTGCCGTCGAACAAGCGCGCGCGACGGGACCGAAGCCGACCGGGTAGTGACAGTCGCGGGAACGTGCGTCGCCGGCGCGGGCGGCGCCGCTATCCGTCAGCTCAGGACGCGCTTCTTGAAGCCGTCGATCCCGAGCTTCAGGAACAGTACCGTGAACCCGATCGTCGCCAGGTATATAGGGATCACTCCCATATGCGGCACGCCATTGGTCAACGAGAGTCGCATCGCCTCGCTCACATAGATGAGCGGGTTGACGAGCACGGTCCATTTCAACCACGGCAACGGCGTCAGGCTCTGCCACGGGTAGTAGACCGCGCCCAGAAAGGTCATCGGGATGACCAGCAGACTGAAGATGAGCGGCACCTGGCGCGGTTCGACCCTCGTCCCGATCGTGAGCCCGAGCGCGGCGCTCATCATCGCCGCGATCGGCAGGAGCGAGAGCAGATAAAGCCAGTGCACGCTCAGGTGCACCGGTGTCGCCGGGACGAACGTCGCGAGCACGAAAACGACCAGGGCTGCGATGACAGCCTGAATTGCTCCCGACGCGACCTTCTCCAGCGCGACCGCCCACACCGGCATGGGTGCGAGCACGCGGTCTTCGATCTCGCGCGTGTAGCCGAAATCCTGCACGAGCGGCAGCGCGACGGCTTGCACGCCCTGGAAGATCATCGAGCTCGCGATGACGCCACCGACGAGTAGCGTCGAGAAGTGCGCGGCTCCCGCCTGCCCGCCGATCGCCTGTCCGATCTTCGGGAACACGTACGCGAAGACGAAGATCAACAGCAGCGGCTGCATCACGGTTCGCCCGAGGAACATCCCCACTTCCTTGCGCAGGACCGCGAGGTCGCGCAGCAACAACGCGCCGAAGGCGCTCAAAGATGACGCGCGAGACGACTTGACCGCGGTGACGGTGGTGCTACTCACGCAGTTCCCTCCCGGTGAGGTCGATGAACACGGTCTCGAGCGTGGTCTCCTTGATGCCGACGTCCTGCACCGCGAACCCCTTGCGGTCGGCACGCGTGATGATGTCGGGAAGCGTCGCGCCGCCGGCGCGCAGGTACGCGTAGACGGTGCCGTCGACGACTCGCGTCGAGTCGACGCCCTCCACGTCCTGGAGCTCGCGGGCGAGCGCGTCGAGGTCGCCGGACGCGTGCAGCCGGACCTCGGTGTCGGCGCCGATGGATTTCTTCAGCGCACGGGGTGTGTCGAGGGCGAGCAGGTGCCCGTGATCGATGATCGCGACCCGCTCACACAGCTGGTCGGCTTCTTCCATGTAGTGGGTCGTGAGGACGATGGTCTGCCCGCGCTGGTGCAGCTCGCCGATGACGTCCCAGAGCGCGAGGCGGCTCTGCGGGTCGAGCCCCGAGGTCGGCTCGTCGAGGAACAGGACGTCGGGCTCGTGCATGATCGCCCGCGCCACCATGAGTCGCTGCGCCATGCCGCCCGAGAGCTCGTTGACGTTGGCCGTCGCGCGGTCGGCCAGCCGGAACTGTTCGAGCAGGACCGCGGTCCGCTCGTGTGACTCGCGCGCGCCCATCCCGAAGTAGCGACCGTGGAAGTAGAGGTTCTCTGCGACGTCGAGGGCGCGGTCGAGCGTGTTGGTCTGCGGCACGACACCGATGACCTGCTTGGTTGTGGCCGGGCGCCCGATGACGTCGATGCCGCCGACCATCGCCTTTCCCGACGTGGGGATCACACGCGTGGTCAGCATGCCGACCGTCGTGGTCTTCCCGGCGCCGTTGGGCCCGAGCAGCCCGAAGATTTCGCCCCGCCGTACGCGCAGGTTGAGGTCTTCCACGGCCCGAACGGGTCCGCCACGTCCGTCGAAGACCTTCGTCAGGCCTTCGGTCACGATGACGTCGCCGTCGGTGTCGAGATGTGTTCGTCCGGGCTGCGTGTCGACCGCCATCTTCGGCCACCTCCGGTCGGCAGTGTACGGGCCGCTGTTCAATGACGACGTCGCGTGGGTAGTCTGCCCGGCCATGTCCGGGGGGATGCGCGTCGTGTTCAACGGCGTCCGTGGTTCGACGCCCTGCGCAGGTCGGAGCTACGCGCGCTACGGCGGCCATTCGTCGAGCGTGGCGCTCGAATCCGACGGCGCCCCGCCAATCCTGTTCGACATGGGAACGGGTCTGCGGCCGTACGCGGAGCGCTGCTCCGGAGAGTTCCACGGCTCGGTGATGCTCACCCACCTTCATTGGGATCACGTCCAGGGTCTGCCGTTCTTCCCCCCCTTGCACCGCCCCGGTTCCAGCCTCGACGTGTTCGGACCGCGCCAAGACGGGGGCGTGCTGGCCGAGGTCTTCACCGAGTTGATGCAACCGCCCTTCTTCCCGGTCCGGCCGGATCAGCTCGGCGGCGATGTGCGCTTCCACGACACCGGCGACGACGACTTCCCGGTCGGCGGCGCCAAGGTCCGGTCGCGCTGGGTGCGCCACGTCGGCCCGACGCTCGGGTTCCGAGTCGAGCTGAACGGCGTCTCGGTCGCCTATGTCCCCGACCACGGTCAGGGCTGCGGGCCCGAGCATGCCGATGACTACATCCCGCACGAGATCCTCGAGCTCTGCGACGGCGTGGATCTGCTGATACACGACGCCCAACACACACCCGAGGAGTACGCGCCGAAGCGGCACTGGGGCCATTGCACGGTCGACTACTCGGTGCACGTGGCCCGCGAGTCCGGGGCGCGCCGCCTCGTGCTGTTCCACCACGATCCCTCGCACGGCGACGACGCCCTCGACGGCATCCAGGTCGCCGCGCAGGACTATTCCGCGCGCATCGGCGGACCGGAGGTGGTCGCCGGCTTCGAGGGTCTCGACATCGAGCTCGTTCCCACGCCGCCCGGGGCGCGATGAGCCCGTCGCGCAAGCAGGTACTCGCGCCCGATCCCGCATCTCTGCGCACGGTGCTCGGTCACTTCGCCACCGGCGTCGCGATCATCACCGCCGCCGACGGCGACGAGCCTGTCGGCATGGCGTGCAACTCCTTCACGTCGGTTTCGCTCGATCCGCAACTCGTGCTTTTCTGCGCGGCGAAGTCGTCCTCGACCTGGCCGCGCATCCAGGCCGCCCGCAAGTGGGCCGCGAACATCCTCGACGAGGAAGGCGAAGAAGTCTGCCGCCTGTTTGCGCAGAAGGGCGCCGACCGGTTCGCGCACATCGCCTACACGACGGGGCGTACCGGTGCACCGTTGCTCGACTCCGCGATCGCCTTCGTCGATTGCGAGACGGTCGCCGAACACGACGCCGGCGATCATCTGATCGTGGTCGGCCGGGTCCTCGAGCTCGGCTACTCGCCGGAAGGCAGGCCGCTCCTCTTCTACCGAGGCGGCTACGGCCGCTTCGAGGTCTGAGCGCACGAGCGACTCGAGCAACTCGAGCAACTCGTCTGTGTGCCGCCCACCCGGCCGCGAGGATCAGAATCGGCGCCGGATCCGGTCGGCGACGTGGATGCCCGTCGTCGCGGCCATGATCGCGATCACTGCTTCGGCGACCGTGAGTACCCAACCGACCAGACCGATTCCGAGGACGAACGCAATTGTGGCGACCGCGAGGATCGCCGCCGCGAGCGCATCCTGCGCCCGGACCGTCACCGCGTCGATGCACGCGCCGGGCGCGGTGCGGTCGTACGCGGGGAGCCGCGGCGCGATGAATCGCTCGAACGTCCGGTGCAGGCCGTTGCCGATCGGCCCCGCCAGGGCTCCGATCGCGACCACGATCGTGAGGATCGAGACGATCCACGAGAGGCGAAAGACGAAGGCCGCGAGCAGCGCGACGCCGATCGTGGCCTGCGCGACCCGGTCAGTGCGGGCGTCGACCCCGTCGACCGGCTGACTCACCGCCGCACCCTATAAGCCGGTGCGCCGGCGCCCGGACCGACCGGAGGGCTCACGGACAACGTCGAGAACACTCACGATCAGCGTCGACATTGCCACGCTCCGGTCTTCCCGAAATGCGCACAGTTCGCTACGCTGCGTGACCTAGGCCGCCTTTTGGGGGGAGTGCGCGTGCGTCGGCGAGATCGCGGTACAGACGACAACGAGCCGATTCGCGGGCGCGCCGACCTCGCCTTCATGGGTGGCGCGGCGGTGATCGCCGGCGGCCTCGACGTCAGCCGGATCCGGGAACGCACCCGCCGCGGGCGGCTGTGGCGCCTGGTCTTCGTGCTCGCACCGGTCGCGGCGTATCTGTATTACCGGCTCTTGACGCACCAGTACATCCATCCCGGGCCGCCGCACCTGCACCTGAGCGAGACGCAGATGCAGATTCTGTTGCCACTCGGGTTGCTGTTCATCCTCTGCATCGTTCTCGTGATCCCGATGATGGCAATGGGCAAGTCGCCGCACGTGCGTTACGACCCGAGCGAGATCACCACGACGCTGGACGACGTCGTGGGACTCGGTCCGGTCAAGGACGAGGTCGTCAAGTCGCTCAACCTGTTCCTCGGTTACCAGACGTTTCGCCGGGTGATGGGCGGTAATCCGCGCAAGGGCGTGCTGTTCGAAGGCCCGCCCGGTACGGGCAAGACGTACATGGCGAAGGCGATGGCGCACGAGGCCGGTGTCCCCTTCCTCTTCGTGTCGTCGACCGCGTTCCAGTCGCACTACTACGGCCAGACCGGCCGCAAGATCCGGAGCTTCTTCAAGGAGTTGCGCAAAGCCGCGACCGAGGAGGGCGGCGCGATCGGCTTCATCGAGGAGATCGACGCCATCGCCGGCGCGCGCAGCGGCATGCGCTCGGTGTCGTACTCCGACGTCGACGGCTCGGTTCACGGCGCAGACCCACACGGCCGGCGCGTCGAGCGAAACATGAACGAGGGCATCTCCGGCGTCGTGAACGAGCTGCTCATCCAGATGCAGTCGTTCGACACGCCGAGCGGGAGCCACCGGTTCACGGGTTGGTGGATCGACGTGCTGAACCGGCACCTTCCCGCGCACCGGCACATCAACAAGCGCGTGCCCGAGCCGTCGAACGTCTTGTTGATCGCGGCTACGAACCGGGCCGCCGATCTCGACCCGGCGCTGCTGCGGCCGGGCCGCTTCGACCGGTCGATTCACTTCGACCTGCCCAGCCGGAGCGGCCGGCGCGAGATCATCGACTACTACCTCGATCGCAAGGCGCACGTGCCGGAGCTCGACAAGGAGGAGCGTCGCGACGCCCTCGCGGCCATGACCTTCGGCTATTCGCCCGTCATGATCGAGCATCTCTTCGACGAGTCGCTCGTATGGGCGCTCCGCGACGGCGAGATCGCCATGACCTGGGCACACGTGCAGCAGGCGAAGATGACCGAGGAGATCGGCCTGAAACAGCCGGTCGAGTACTCAGAAGAGGAACGTCGCACGATCGCCACGCACGAGGCGGGTCACGCCACGATCGCGTACCTCGTCGGTCAGAATCGCAAGCTCGAGGTGCTGTCCATCATCAAGCGCCGCGAGGCGTTGGGAGTGCTCGCGCACAGCGACGGCGAGGAGAAGTTCACGCGTACGCGCTCCGAGCTGCTCGGCATGATGAAGATCGCGTTCGGCGGCATGAGCGCGGAGGAGTTGTTCTTCGGCGAGAGCGGGACCGGACCGTCGAGCGACCTCGTGCACGCGACGCGGATAGCCGCGCAGATGGTGGGCTCGTTCGGGATGGCGGGTTCGTTGGTCTCGTACGAGGCGATCGAGGCGGGCCCGATCACGCAGGGCATCGTCGGAAAGGTTCTCGCGAACGAGGATGCCCGCGCCGCGGTCGAGAAGCTCCTGGCGCAGGCGAAAGCCGACGTGCAGGCGCTGCTCGATACCAATCGGCACCTGGTCGTCGCGTTGCGCGACGAGTTGCTCCTGCGGTCCGAGCTCGTCGGCGACGAGATCGTCGACGTCCTGCGCGAGGCCGAGGCTCGCAAGCGCCTCACGCCGAGCTGAGTCGCCCGCGGCCGCGCGAAAACCTGACGGAGGCGTCAGGGACGCGCTGATAGCCTCGACCGAGGTGGGAGACGAAGCCGAGCACAAGCGGGAACGCGCCGCCGAGCGCGAAGCCGCCAAGCAGGAGGAGGCACAGACCCGGAAGCGGGGCTGGCGCCTCATGCGGTCCGCAGTCCGCGCCCATCCGCAGCTCATGATCCTCGGCGTCGGTGCCGGTCTGGTGTGGGCCACGGCGCGGGTCGCCGTTCCGCTGCTCGCCGGCGAGGCGATCGACCACGGCATCGCCGTCGACCGAACCGGGATCACGTTCGCCCTGACCGGCGCGATCATCGCGGTCGGCGCGGTGCAAGCGGTCGGTACCGGCCTGCGCCGCTATGCGGCGTTCGGGTTGGCGTGGCGGGTCGAGACCGACATCCGCATGCGACTCGTCGCACATCTGCAGCGGTTGCACTTCGCGTTCCACGACCAGGCGCAGACCGGTCAGCTGATGGCGTACGCGAACACCGACATCCAGCAGATCAACAACGTCGTGCTCCTCATCCCGCTGACGATCGCGAGCACCATACAAATGGTCGCGGTCGTCGTGATCCTCGTGCTCCGCAGTCCCGGGCTGGCGCTGTTCGCGCTCGGCCTGTTGCCGTTGCTGAATTTCTCGGCGACGCGCTTCAACCATCGGATGTACCCGATCGGCATGCAACTGCAGAAGGAGCTCTCCGACGTCTCCGGCGTCGTCGAGGAGAGCATCACCGGTGTGCGCGTCGTGAAGGGTTTCGGGGTCGAGCGCATGCAACGGGCCCGCCTCGCGACCGAGGCCGACAGTGTCTACGACCGCTCGATCGACCAGGCGCGTCTGCGCTCGAACTTCATGCCGCTGATCGACCTGCTTCCCGCGCTCGGTCTGGTCGGCATTCTCTGGTACGGCGGGCATCAAGTGCTGGCCGGCAACCTCTCCGTCGGCGACATCGTCGCCGCGAACCTCTACGTCGTCATGCTCATCTGGCCGCTGCGCATGATCGGCATGCTCGTCGGCCAGCTCCCGCGTTCGGCCGCCGCCGCGGGCCGCATCGACTCGATTCTCGCAACCGATCCCGCGATCGAAGACGTCGCTGGCGCGCACCCGTTGCCCGACGGTCCCGGATCGGTGCGGTTCGAGCGGGTCACATTCGGTTACGGGCGCGGTCCGGCCGTGCTCGACGGGCTCGATCTCACGATCGAGGGCGGCGAAGCCGTGGCGCTCGTCGGCGCGACCGCGTCGGGCAAGACCACCGTCGCGCGCCTGATCCCCCGGTTCTACGACGTCCACGCCGGGCACGTTCGGATCGACGGCGCCGACGTCCGCGACGCACGGCTGAGCGAGGTCCGGCGCGCGGTCGGACTGGTGTTCGAGGACACGTTCCTCTTCTCCGACAGTGTGCGGAACAACATCGCCTTCGCCGATCCGGAAGCACCGAACGAGGCCGTCGTGCGCGCGGCTCGCCTCGCGGGCGCCGACGAGTTCATTCGCGACCTTCCCGAGGGCTACGACTCGATCATCGGGGAGCACGGCTACTCGCTCTCGGGCGGGCAGCGGCAGCGCATCGCGATCGCCCGCGCGGTGCTCGCCGACCCTCGCGTCCTGATCCTCGACGACGCGACGTCGTCGGTCGACCCTTCGAAAGAGCACGAGATCCGCGCCGCGCTCGCCGAGGTGATGCGCGGCCGCACGACGATCATCATCGCCCACCGGCCGGCAACCATCGCGCTCGCCGATCGCGTCGTCCTGCTCGACGGGGGCAAGGTCGTCGCCGACGGCACCCATGAGCGGCTCCTCACCACGTCGCCGCGCTACCGAGAAGTGCTCGCGCGCGCCGCGCTCGAATCGCAGCCCGGCGCCGTCGACGACGAAGAGCTGCTCGATGCGCCGGGGGTGGGCGACTAATGGGCTGGTGGGGCGACAACGTCCCCGAGGAGACGCTCTCGCGCGACGAGGCGACGCGCGTGATCCGGCGGCTGATGCGCATGTTGCGACCGTGGCGCGTCCTGATCGCCGCCGCGACGCTCGTCCTCATGGCCCAAGCCGCGGCCCTGCTCTCCGGGCCGCTGCTGGTGCAGCACGGCATCGACGACGGTCTCCCCGGCAAGAAGCATCCCCACGGCAGCGCGGCGGTGCTCAACCGAACCGTGCTCGTCTATCTCGGGGTGGCGCTGCTCGGCTTCGTGCTCGGGCGGCTCGCGATCATCCTCGTCGCGCGCGTCGGCGAAGGCTTCTTGAAGCAGCTGCGCAACCATCTCTTCGGGCACATGCTGAGCCTTTCGCTCGACTACTTCGAGACCGAGAAGACCGGGAAGATCGTCGCGCGCATGACATCCGACATCGACGCGATGCAGGAGCTCGTGTCGCAGGGCCTCGTGCTGTTCGTGCAGAACGCGTTCGTCTTCGTGGGCGCGGTACTTGTCGTGCTCATCGTCTCCTGGCAGCTCGCGCTGGGCATCCTCGTCATCGTCCCGCCCGTGTACTTCGGGAGTCGCTGGTTCCGGCGGGTTTCGAACAAGGCCTATCTCGAAGTCCGCGACCGCATCTCCACGAACCTCAGCACGTTGCAGGAAAGCCTCGAAGGCGTGCGCGTCGTTCAGGCATTCGGTCGCGAGGACGCGTTCACGCGCAAGTTCGAAGTGACGAACGAAGACCAGTACCACGCGAACATGCACACCGTTCGGATCTCGTCGAAGTACTTCCCGATCATCGAGTACGCCGGCGTCTTCGGAACCGCGGTCATCATCGGGTACGGCGGGTGGCTCACCACCAAGGGCATCGTCACGGTCGGGACCGTCGCCGCGTTCGTGCTGTGGCTGAACAGCCTGTTCGAGCCGATCAACCAGCTGAGCCAGCTCTACAACACCGTGCAATCGTCGGCCGCCGCGCTCGCGAAGATCTTCGGTGTTCTCGACACGCGCCCCACGGTCCGCCAACGCCAGGCGGCCGTCGACCTGCCCCGTTCGGGAACGGTCGACGTGCAGGACGTGACCTTCGCGTACGGCGCGAACGAACCCGTGCTGCACGACATCAGCCTGCACATCGCCGATGGCGAACGACTCGCGCTCGTCGGTCCGACCGGCGCGGGGAAGTCGACGCTCGCCAAGCTCATCGCCCGGTTCTACGACCCGGTCGAGGGCTCGGTCGAGGTCGGCGGTGTCGACCTGCGCAACGCGGAGTTCGTGTCGCTCCGGCGGCGTGTGATCGTCGTGCCGCAAGAGGGCTTCCTGTTCGCGGGAACCTTGCGTGACAACGTGCGGGTCGGGAGGCCGGAAGCGAGCGACGCCGAGGTGGAGGAAGCGCTCCGGGCTCTCGGCCTGCTGGAGCGTTTCGCCGCCTTCCCCGAAGGCCTCGACACCGAGGTACGGGAACGGGGTTCGCGCCTGTCGGCCGGCGAACGGCAGCTCGTCTCGCTCGCACGTGCCGCCCTCGCCGATCCGTCCGTGCTGATCCTCGACGAAGCGACCTCGAACCTCGACCCCGGCACCGAGCATGCGGTCGAGCGCGCGCTCGAGCAGCTGATGGAGGGTCGGACGACGATTGTGGTCGCGCACCGCCTCTCGACCGCGGCGCGCGCCGACCGGATCGGGGTGGTCTTCGACGGCCGCCTTGCCGAGCTGGGCTCGCACGACGATCTGGTCGCCGCGGGCGGACACTACGCCGAGCTCTACCGCGCGTGGGCGACGCATCAAGCGGCGCCCGAGGTCGCGTAGCGGTACCGTCGCGGTCATGGTTGCCGCTCCGCTCGTCTACGACCCCTACGACTATGCCATCGACGCCGACCCGCACCCCGTTTGGAAGCGGCTCCGCGACGAGGCGCCCGTCTATTACAACGAGCAGCACGACTTCTATGCGCTGAGCCGCTTCGACGACGTGCTCGCCGCCCACCTCGACCCCGCGACATACAGCTCCGCGCACACGACGGTGCTCGAGCTGATGAGGCCCGAGCCCGACCCGATCATGACGACGATGATGATCTTCATGGATCCGCCGGACCACACGCACTACCGCAAGCTCGTGAGCCGCGCGTTCACACCGCGGCACATGGCGGCGCTCGAGCCGCGTATCCGTGCGCTGGCCGGCCGTTTCCTCGACGAGTACGCGGGAACGGCGCGCGAGTTCGATTTCGTCGAGAACTTCGGCGCGCGACTCCCCGTCATGGTCATCTCCGCGCTGCTCGGCGCGCCCGAGGAGGACGAGGAACAGCTGCGCGAGTGGACGGACGCCACACTGCACATCGAGCCGGGCGAGATCATGGGCTCCAACACGAAAGGCGTTCACGCCGCGATCCACGACTACTGGCAGGCGCACATCGATGAGCGGCGCCGCCGACCGCGCGACGACATCATGAGCGAGTTGATGACGGCCGAGCTCACCGACGAGGACGGATCATCGCGGTACCTGACCGACGCCGAGATCCATGCGTTCATGGGTCTGATCTCCGGGGCGGGCAACGAGACGGTGGCCCGGTTCCTCGGATGGTCGGCGATCGGTCTCGAGCGATTTCCCGACGAGCGCCGCAAGCTCGTCGCCGACCCGGCGCTCATCCCGAACGCGGTCGAGGAGATCCTGCGCTGGGAAGCGCCGTCGGCGGTTCAGGGACGTTGGGTGACCAAGCCGGTCCAGGTGCGCGACACCGTGTTCGCGGCGGGGACGAAGGTGGCACTGCTGACCGGATCCGCGGATCGCGACGAACGCGTGTTCCCAGATCCCGATCGGGTCATCGTCGACCGCGATCTCAGCCGCCATGTGGCGTTCGGCTACGGCATCCACTTCTGTCTCGGTGCCGCGCTCGCGCGCTTGGAGGGGCGGATCGCGCTGGAGGAGACACTGAAGCGCTTCCCCACGTGGGAGGTCGACCACGATCATTGCGAGATGGTGCACACGAGCACGGTGCGCGGCTACGCGAAGGTCCCGATCCGGGTCTAGGCGGGGATCGCGGTCAGATGTCGCCGCGATGGTGCAGGAGCTCGTGGTCGGTATGGATCGCGATCCATTCGACGGTCCGGGGCGCAGGTTCCGGATAGTTGTAGATGCCCGTACGCTCCCAGCCGGCGTCGTCGAGACCGTCGAGCAACGCGACGAGCGCGCCGCCCGCCGCGACCAACTCTTCGACGACGCGTCCCGGGTCCTGGTCGTTGTAGCGATCCTCGACGGCGCGTTCCTCTCGCCGCATCGGTGCGAACGCGGGCTCGACCTCGCGCTGCGCGAGCTCGATGCGCTCCTTCTGAACCCGCAACACGTCCCGGACGTGGCATGCGTACTCGAGCGGCGACCAGACGCCGGCCGCGGGCCGGGTCCGACTTGCAGCCGCGTCGATCCGCGTGAACTTGTCGGAGAACGCGTCGACGTCGGACCGGAGCCACGCGATGATCTCCCCGCGTCCGACCGAGTAGCTGAAGCCGCACTCGGGGCACGCGTCGTCGAAGGCGCGGTAGCCGACGAAGTCGAACAGGCGGCCGTCGGCCGAGAATTCGGTCGGCGCGGACACGAGCCGGTGCACGCCGATACCGAACAGCGTTCCTTCGGGCGCGTGGAAGCCGATCTCCTCGAAACCCCGCGCCGCGAAGCGCGCTCGCAGCCCGGGTGTGGCGTCCGGTGGACGGCGATGGCGCGTCCAGATCACCGTCGCGTCCGGCGCGCTCAACGACGGCAGCAGGTCGATCGTCCGCATCATGTCGTCGTCGGAGATGTTGCCGAACACGCCGCACACGATGACGAGATCCGCCGGGACTGATCCGGAATACGAGGCAAGCGCGCCGGCATCGGCACACAACACCTCGACGCCGGCCGGTGCGTGGCTCGCGGCGGTCGCGGCCAGCACGGGATCGAGCTCGACGAGCCTGGCCCGCACGTCGTCGAGCCGTGGATGACCTTCCATCGCGCCGAGCAGATCGCGTCCTTCACCGGCGCACATGCTCACGACTCGGATCGGCCCCGGCGGTGCGGCGTCGAGCGCGTCGGTGATGCTGTGCTGCACCACCGCGAGCCGCCGCGACAGCGGGCTCCCGGCCTGGTCGTACGCCTTGTGCCACTCGTGCCAGTCGTAGGTCATCGGCCAGAATCATCGCATGACCTATCGCGTCGTTCAGTGGGCAACCGGATTCGTCGGCAAGGAGTCGGTCAAGGGCGTGCTGGCGCATCCCGAGCTCGAGCTCGTCGGCTGCTGGGTGCACAGCCCCGACAAGGTCGGTCGGGACGTAGGGGAGCTGTGCGATCTCGACCCGATCGGCGTGTGCGCGACCGGGAGCATCGACGAGATCTGCGCGCTCGATGCCGACGCGGTGGTGTATTCGCCGGTGATGGCGAGCACGCGAGACGTGATCCGCTTGCTCGAGTCCGGCAAGAACGTCGTCACACCCGTCGGCTGGATCTACCCGGGCGACACTCCGGGTGTGGCCGCGCTGCAGGCGGCGTGCATCGCGGGCCGGGCGACCCTGCACGGGACGGGCATCAACCCCGGCGGCATCACCGAGCGATTCCCGCTCATGCTGTCGGCGTTGTGCCGCAACATCCGGCACGTGCGCGCCGAGGAGTTCTCCGACATTCGCAACTACCCGACCGACCTGGTCGTACGCGAGGTGATGCTCTTCGGCAAGGAACCCGACGTTGCCGCGAAGAGCCCGATGGTCGAGGTGCTCGGGCACGGGTTCATGCAGTCGATCGACATGGTCGCGGCCGAGCTCGGTTGGGAGCTCGATCCGGAAAAGACGTCCCGGCACGAGATGGCGGTCGCGACTCGGCCGCTGGACACGCCGGTCGGGGTGATCGACAAGGGAACGGTTGCCGCGCAGCGGTTCACGTGGCAGGGGACCGTCCGCGACGAGCCCGTCATGACGGTGCGCGTGAATTGGCTGATGGGTTCGGAAGCGCTCGACCCGCCCTGGGTGCTCGGCGATCAGCGCTTCGAGGTCGAGTTCGACGCCGAACCGCCGGTCGCGTGCACGTTCCACGGCCTGCACCCGCCGGTGATCGGCGAGCATCCCGAGATCGGGTTGATCCCGCCCGCGATGCATTGCGTGAACGCGATCCCGTACGTGTGCCGCGCCGAGCCGGGCATCAAGACGTACCTCGACCTGCCGCTGCTCGCGGGCCGGGGCGCACCCCGCTGACGGGAGCCGGGCTACAGGCGTTCGAACGGGATCGTGAACGCCGGAGCCTCGACGCCCCCGTCGACCTCGAAGATCTTGCCGGTGACGAACGATGACGCGGGGGAGCAGAGGTAGACGACCGCGGCGGCAATGTCGGCCGGAAGACCGACGCGTTGCATCGGCGTGTTCCCTTCGAGCTGGGCGCGGACCGAATCGTCGGAGAGCACATGCGCCAGCGCGTCGGTTTCGATACCGCCGACCTCGATCGCGTTGACGCGGATTTTCGGTGCGAGCTCGGGCGCCATTGCCCGAGACATCATCGAGAGCGCGGCCTTCGCGGTGGCGTACGCGGTGAAGCACGGCTGCACCATGCTCGCCGATCGTGAGGAGATGTTGACGATCGCGCCCGCACCGGCCTCGACCATGTGCGGCACGACGAGCTTGCTCAGCAGGAATGCCGACGTCACGTTGAATCGCAACGCCATCTCGAACGATCGCTCGCTCGTCGCGAGGAATGGGCGAGGAAGTGATCCGCCGGCGTTGTTCACGAGCACGTCGATCCGGCCGAACTCCTCGACGGTGCGCGTGGTGAGGTTCTCGAGTTGCTCGGTGACGGTCACGTCGGTTGCCACGGCCAGCGCGCGCCGTCCGACTTCGCGAACACGCGCGGCCACCGCGTCGATATCGGCCTGGGTACGCGCCGCGCACACGACGTCGGCGCCCGCTTCCGCGAGCGCCCGCGCGCAGCCGGCGCCGATCCCCTTGCCCGCGCCGGTGACGATCGCGACGCGACCGTCGAGGCGGAAGTCGTCCAGGATCACGGCTGCCGCGTCAGGTCAGTTCGCGAGGGCTTTTTCGATGGCGCCGACGATGTCGGCGTTCTCGGGCTCCACGAGCGGCGAGAAGCGGGCGATCACGTCGCCGTCGCGCGAGACGAGGAACTTCTCGAAGTTCCAGCGGATGTCACCGGTGTGACCTTCGCCGTCGGCGGTCGGCGCGAGCTGCTGGTACAGCGCGTGGCGGCCATCGCCGTTCACGTCGATCTTCTCCGCCAGCGGGAACGTGACGTTGTAATTCGTGCTGCAGAAGGTCTTGATCTCGTCGGCGGTGCCGGGTTCCTGCGCGCCGAACTGGTTACACGGGATGCCGACCACCGAGAAGCCCTGCCCGCCGAACCGCTCGTAGAGGTTCTCCAAGCCTTCGTATTGAGGAGTGAGCCCGCAGAACGAGGCGACGTTCACGAGCAGCGTGACCTTGCCCTTCTGGTCGGCGAGCACACCGGCCGCGCCCTCGAGCGAATTGATCGGAACGTCGTACACCGACATCAGTTGCCCCTTTCGCGAATGCCTTCGCTCACCTTATGGCAGGGGGGTACGAGACCGCACGACGACGGGTTCACGCGATTCCGGTCAGCCGAGGAGCTGCTCGAGCAGATCGACGCAACCGAGCTGTTCGCACGCGGCGGTCGCGCGCCTCGTTCCGCCGAGGCCGATGTGCAACGGTTGCCACTTGGAACCCATTCCGGCGGTCGCCGCTGCCGATACCCACGAGTAGACCGCGAACAGCCGGTACTGCTGCCACGCGTCCTCGCGGTCGATCTCGACGCCGGACGCGCTGACCAGATCGCAGTAGCGCGCGACCAGCCCGCGCTCGTCGCGCGCGCGGATCTCGGCGGGAACCGAGTTGCACAGCACGTAGGCGACGTCGCGCAGACCGGGTGACCGACCGATCACGGCCCAGTCGAGGAACCCCGTGCGGTCACCGGCGGCCGTGTCGACGAAGAGGTTGCCCATGTGCGGGTCGCCGTGCACGAATGTGCGCGGGCCCGAGTTCCAGAGCCGCGCGATGTCGTCGTGGCGCGCGAGATAGATGTCGCTGAGGCGGTGGAACGCCTCGGGCATCCGATCGCCGAGCGAGTCGACCGCCATCCGGACGAACTTCGACCCACCGCCCGCGCCGCCGGTGCCTTTCGCTGAAAGCCATGCGAGGTCGCCGCCGGCTTCGAAGCGGGGTGATTCCCAGAACTGCGCGTGGAGCGCCGCCAACTGTTCGACGATGTCGCGGGCACGCCAGGCGATGTCGTCGTCCGTCGGGTGTGGGAACCGGCACCCGGACGCGACGAGATCCTCGAGCACCATGACGTACCGGTCGCCGTCGGTTTCGGCGAACCAGACGCCGGGCACGCGCACCGGCACTTCCGCGGCCAGGTCTCGATAGAAGCGCGCCTCCGCGACACCCATCCCGACCGACGTGACGAATGCGCGCTGGCGTTCGTCGAACGGAGCCAGCTTCACGAAGACCGTGGCGGGTACGCTCGGCTCACCGGACAGCGCGACTTGCGCACGGCCGGTGGTGCCCGAGCTGCGGTCGAGCAAGCGGGCTTCGTCGACGTCCCGTTCGAGCGCCGCGCTGAACCACTCCGGAGTGAGGTCGGCGACGTCCAGGGGCAGCACCGGCGTGAGGCTACGCGGTCCCGCTAGCTTCTGCGCCCGTGGCAACGTCGCGCGTCAACCGGCAGGTGGTCCTCGCGAAGCGACCGGTCGGGATGGTCACGGAGTCGTGCTTCGAGACCACCGAGGTCCCCGTTCCGGAACTCGGAGAGGGCGAGGCGCTCCTCGCAGTGCGCTATCTCGGGATCGACCCGACGATCCGCGGTTGGCTCGACGAGCGCGGCAACTACATGCCCGGCGTCGCGATCGGTGAGCCCGTTCGTTCCAACGGTGTCGGGGTGGTCGTCGAGACCAATAACCCGGCGGAGTACCCGATGGGTCGGGCGTTCATGCACCTCACCGGCTGGCAGCAGTACTGCGTCGTCCAAACGAACCCGTTCCCGCCGATCACGATGGTGCCCGAAGACGTGGACCTGATCGACGTGCTGGGTGTGCTCGGTCACGTCGGCATCACCGCGTACGTGGGCGTGCTCGAGGTGGCGAAGCCCCGCGAGGGCGAGACGTTCTGCGTTTCGGCCGCCGCGAGCAGCGTGGGATCCATCGCCGGCCAGATCGCCAAGATGCAAGGTGCGCGCGTGATCGGTATCGCCGGCTCACCGGAGAAGTGCGCGTGGGTCACCGCGGAGCTCGGCTTCGATGAGTGCATCGACTACAGGCGCGAAGACGTCGCCGCCCGCCTGAAGAACCTCGCGCCCGGAGGTGTCGACGTGTTCTTCGACAATGTCGGCGGTGAGTTGCTCGACACGGTGCTCCGTCGTCTCGCGCTCCGTGCCCGCGTTGTCCTGTGCGGCGACATCTCCACCTACAACCTCGAGGGCCCGGCGCCCGCGTTGCACAACATCCGCTATCTCATGGGGAAGCGGGCGCGTATGGAGGGTTTCAACACCCTCGACCACTGGGACCACTATGGGGAGGCGGCCGCGCAGCTCGCGCAGTGGTTGGCCGACGGGAGACTGAAGGCACGCGTGCACGAGCTCAAGGGGATCGATCGCGCGCCCGAGGCGTTGGTTCGCCTCTTCTCGGGCGAGCATCTCGGCAAGCTGATCGTGCGCCTCTAGCCTTCAGCCTCGTCGACCTCGGCAACAGGAGTGTCGCCGTCCGCGTCAGCGGCCGCCGGATGCGCGATCGAGGTGTCGCCTTCGTAGGCCTGGGGTGACGTAGGAACCGTCCGGGGGAGGTGCACGCGAAACGTCGACCCCGCGCCCGGAGCGCTCTGCACCTCGGCTCGTCCGCCGTGGGCCGTCGCGATCGCGGCGACGATCGCCAGTCCGAGGCCGGCGCCACCACTCGCGCGCGTTCGTGATGGATCGGAGCGCCAGAAGCGCTCGAACACGCGGTTGGCATCCTCGCTCGGCATCCCGGGGCCCTCGTCGCCGACCTCGATGATTGCTTCGTCGGGATCGGCGACGACCCGCACGTGGACCGGTGTCTGGGGCGGCGTGTGCCGGTTGGCGTTCTGCAGGAGGTTGCCGAGCACCTGGCGCAGTCGCGCTTCGTCACCGGGAACGAAGATCGAGCCATTCGGTGTGTAGTCGATCGGGCGCCCCGGGGCGACCGCGCGCGCGTCGTCGACCGCGTCGCTGGTGATGCGGGTGAGATCCACCGGCCGGCGCTCGAGCGGCCGTCCCTGGTCGAGCCGGGCGAGCAGCAGCATGTCGTCGACGAGCGAACCCATCCGGTTCGCCTCTTCCTCGATGCGGCGCATGGCCTTGGCGAGGTCCTCGGGGCGGTCGGCCGCGCCTCGGCGGAACAGCTCGGCGTAGCCGCGGATGGACGTGAGGGGGGTGCGCAACTCGTGTGACGCGTCGCCGACGAACCGGCGCAGCCGGGCCTCGGACGCGGCGCGCGCCGCGAAAGCGGTCTCGATCTGCTGCATCATCTCGTTCAGCGCGATGCCGAGCCGACCGACCTCCGTGTTCGCATCGACGATCTCGACCCGCTGCGACAGGTCGCCGGCCGCGATCGCGCCCGCCGTCTCCTGCATGTGTTCGAGCGGCCGCAGCCCGAGCTTCACCACCCACCACGCCAGCAGCGCGATCGCGAGCAATACGGCGAAAGCGACCGTCAGCTCGACGAATAACAGCCGATGGAGAGCCTCGTTCATGTCGCGCAACGGGATTGCGACGACGAGCGTTGCCTGAATGCCACTCGGAACGAACGTCACGCGGGCTGCGAGTGCGCGGTACGCCGGGTGGTGCACCGTGAAGATCCGCCCGACCGTGATCGTCGCAGGGAGCGCGGGCTTGGCTGCGCTGGAGACGCTGTCGGTCGTTGCCGGGCGGATGCTGCCGTCGTCGAAGCGAAACTCGGCGTATGTCCCGAATGGGAGCTGACGCGGCGTCTGGTCGTCGGTCCCTTGACTGCCGAGCGTGCCGCGGCGGAACTGGTCGGGCACCGCGACGGCCGCGGTGAGCTGATCGTTCACGCGGCTGGAGAGGAACGTCTTCTGTTCGCGATACGTGACGCCGCCCGCGACGGCCAGACCGATCGCCGCGAGGACGACGAGGCCGACCAGGAGCCGGACGCGGAGCGTCACGGCCGATCAGCCCTCGGGTGGGGTCCGCAGTGTGTAGCCCACACCCCGAATGGTATGGATCAGCGGAGGGCCGAGCTTGTCGATCTTCTTGCGCAGGTAGCTGATGTAGGTCTCGACGACGTTGGCATCGCCGTCGAAGTCGTACTCCCACACGTGATCGAGGATCTGCGACTTCGACAGTGCCCGGCGCGCGTTGAGCATCAGGTAGCGCAACAGCTTGTACTCGGTCGGCGTCAGCTCGATCCGGGTGCGGCCACGCCACACCTCGTGCGTGTCGTCGTCGAGCTCCAGATCGGCGAAGGTCAGCCGCGCGGTTCCGTCACCGTTGACGGCACCGGTGCGGCGCAATACCGCGCGGACGCGCGCGACCAACTCCTCCAGGCTGAAGGGCTTGGTGACGTAATCGTCCCCGCCGACCGTGAGGCCCTTCACCTTCTCCTCGGTCGAGTCGCGCGCCGTCAAGAACACAACCGGCACGTGGTGACCGTCGGCGCGCAAACGTTGCACGACGGCGAAGCCATCGCGATCGGGGAGCATGATGTCGAGCACCATGAGGTCCGGTCGGAAGTCGGATGCCGCCCGCAGCGCGTCCGAACCCGTGCTTGCCACCTCGACGTCGAAGCCCTCGTACCGGAGAGCGGTCGCCACGAGGTCGGTGATGTTCGCTTCGTCGTCCACGACGAGAACCCGAGTATCGGCCACGGCCCGTATGGTCGCACCGGAAGTTGTGGGATCGCTGTGGACGTACTGAGCCGCGTCGGGCCTGGGGACGGTGTGACCGTTGTGCCCGGCTCCCAGCCCGATCCCAGCCTGGCATCCGATCATGGGCGACCAGAGGTCGGAGGAGCATTCCATGGTGAGAGCACGGGTGGTGACAGGGATCGCAGTGCTGGCCGCCGTCGCGATCGGGGCTGTCGGAGGAGCACTGATCGGCGTGCCCGGGCTCTCGGGCGCGCAGACCTTTCCGTCCGCCGGCCCATCCGCCGCGACGCCCGCGGTCGCCGGGCCCCAGTCGCGGCCCGCCGCTCGCGGAGTCCTCAATGAGGGCAATTCCGCGTTGCTCGATGCCGCGGCGAAAGCGCTGAATCTCACGACGCAACAGCTCCGGCAGAAGCTGAGCGACGGCAAGACCACGATCGCCGACGTCGCGAAGCAGCAGAACGTCGACGTGAACACGGTCATCGACGCGATGGTGAACGCCGACCGCGATCGGATCTCGAACATCGTCAACAGCCCATGGCCGGGTCTCGGCCCTCTCGGTCCGACGCCGCCGAAGTTCGGCTTCGGCATCCTCGGTGCGGCATTCAACTCGGTCTCGAAGGCGCTCGGGATCTCGAACGCAGAGCTGAAGGCGGATCTCGCCAAGGGTGAGTCGATCGCCGACATCGCAAAGAGCAAGAGCCTCGATGTCAACACGGTCATCAACGCGCTCGTCGCGGACGCATCCTCGAAGATCGATCAAGCCGTCGCCAACAAGCACCTGTCGCAAAGCGAGGCCGACAAGCTCGAGGCCGGCATCAAGAACGCGATCACGGCGCTGGTGAACAACGGGTTCCCGAAGGGATCCGACCCGCTGGGGGGCCCGCACCCCGCACCGTTCGGCGGCCCGAGCGGGTCGTTCGGCGGCGCCGGCGGCTTCGGTCGTTTCGGTGGCCGCGGCAAGCAGCCCACACCGCCGTCGACCCCACCTACGACGAAGGCGCCGACGTCCTAGGTCGCGGCGTCACGTGACGTCGCTCTGACCGCGACCCGGGGCCGCCGCGACTTCCCGCCCGGCGGCCCCGGGTCCGGCACGTGCGCGCACCATTGCCTGCGGGCCTTCCCGCGCCTCGACATGCGGGCGTAGATTGCGCGACGGCGAGGACGACGGAAGGGAGCTGACATGCCGGAGCGCAAGCAGTACGCGTCGGGTACGCCGAACTGGATCGACGTGCAGACGACGGATACGAATGCCGCGAAGAAGTTCTACGGAGAGTTGTTCGGCTGGACCTATGTCGACAACCCGATCGACGAAGCGAACGGCGTCTACTACTCGATGGCGGTGATCGACGGGCACGACGTCGGCGCCGTTTCGCCGCTCGGTGATCAGGCCGCGGCCGGTGTGCCGCCGCATTGGAACTCCTACATCAGTGTCGACGACATCGAGGCCACGACCGCGAAGGTCGAAGACGCCGGAGGAACCGTCGTCGCGCCGCCGTTCGACGTCATGGACGCAGGACGGATGGCCGTCATCCAGGATCCGACCGGCGCGATGTTCGAACTCTGGCAGGCGAAGAACCACATCGGTGCGACTCTCGTCAACGAGCCGGGCACGTTCTCGTGGAGCGAGCTGCTCACGCCCGACGTACCGAAGGCCGCTGCGTTCTACAAGCGCGTTCTCGGATGGGAAAGCGCGACGCACGCCGGGGAGATGCCTTACACCGAGTTCAAGCTCGACGGGAACAGCATCGCGGGCGCGATGAACCCGCCGATGCCGGGCATGCCGCCCGTTTGGGGCATCTACTTCGCGGTGGCCGACACAGATGCCACCGTTGCCAAGGCGAAGTCGCTCGGCGCGAGCGTCTTCTCGGAACCGATGGACATCGAACCCGGACGCTTCGCGGTGCTCGCCGATCCCCAGGGCGCGATCTTCAGCGTCATCAAGATGAACGAGGCGTAAGTCTCGGCGAGCTCCGAGGCGTGTCAGGCCGGCCTTTCGCTTTCCAGCTCGCGGCGGATGACCTTGCCCGTGCCGTTGCGCGGGAGCTCGTCGACGAACTCCACGTCGCGCGGCACCTTGAAGCGGGCAAGGTTGGCGCGTACGAACGCGCGCACGGCGTCGGCGTCGATGCCGGCATCGGGCCGGGCGACGACGAACGCCTTGAGGCGCGCACCGAACTGGGGATCCGGAACGCCGACGACGGCCGCCTCGATCACGCCGGGCTGGCGCGCGATCACGTCTTCGACCTCCCGCGGGAACACGTTCTCACCTCCCGAGATGATCATCTCGTCGTCGCGGCCGTCGACGAACAAACGGCCGTGGCCGTCGAAATGCCCGGTGTCGCCGGTGTGCACGAACCCGTCGATGACGGCCTTTGCGCCGCCGTCGGTGTACCCGGAGAACGCGAGCGGGCCGCGTACGAAGATTCGGCCGGTCGCGCCGGCCGGGACCTCCCGCCCGTCGTCGTCGAGCAGCCGGACGAAGGTCCCCCGCGGGGTCCGGCCGGCCGTCCCCGGCGCGGCGCGCAGATCGGCCGGGCTCGCGACCGTCACTGACCCGACTTCGGTCGAGCCGTAGAGGTTGTAGAGAACGTCGCCGAACGCGTCCATGAAGCGCGGCGCGAGGTCGCCGGGAAGGGCGGAGCCCGAGAGCGGGACGAATCGGAGCGACGACGTGTCATAGCGAGCCCGGACGTTCGCGGGCAGTTCGAGCAGGCGCAGGAGCATGACGGGAACTGCCACGAACACCTGCGCGCGGTGCTCGGCGATGCGTGCGAGCGTCTGTTCGGGGTCGAAGCGGCGGTCGAGCACCAGCGTGTCGCCGAGGAGCAGGCTCGTTGTGGCGTTCGCGAATCCCCACGCGTGGAACGCGGGCGCCGCGAGAACCATGTGCTCGTGCGCGCGGTAGGGCAGCCGTTCGAGGAGTGAGATCCCGGCGCCGGCGGAAGGCGCCGATGCGACCAGCGCGCCCTTGGGTGGGCCGGTCGTACCGGACGTGAGGATGATCACGCGGCCGGGTCGGGCGGGTGGGGAGAGCGGCGGTCCGGCGGCATGGCGCTCCGCCAGCTCGTCGAGTGTGCGCGTCGCGTCGCCGCGGTTGTCGGAGTCGGCCCAGGCGAGCAACCGCGCCTCCACGCCCGCGGCCCGGGCGAGTGGTTCGAACTCCTCGTCGTGCACGAGCAGGATCGGGCGCTCGCGCGCGACCACGGTCTGGATCTCGGGCGCCGCCATGGAGGTGTTGACGAAGAGCGCGTTGGCGCCCAGCTTGGCAAGCGCGCCGGTGACTGCGAAGAAGTAGCGGTGGTTGCGGCAGAGGACGGCAACGGTGTCACCTGTTCGCAGGCCGTTCTCGATCAGGCCGCGCGTGATCGCGTCGACGCGGGCGTCGAGCGAGTTGTACGTTTCGGCACCGCGCTCGTCGATCAGCGCCGCTCGGTCGCCGTGCCGGGCCGCGCCGGCCGCGTAGGCGGCCGCGAGTCCGGACCCCCACGTGTGCACGGCGGTGGCGATGCGCCAGATCCGGTCCGGTGATTCGGGATGCAGGAGCCCGGATCTCGCGAGCGTTCCCGCGGCGCGGGCCGCCTCCACGAGCCGATCGACCGGTCGCATGGCTCGATGCTACGAGCCGCGGCCGGTACGGGATCGAGCACACATGGGCGCGGTAGCGTTCAACCGATCGAATCCTGCGTCCGAGGTCAGCACATGGCGAGCGTTCCCCGGCTCGAGTCCGACGCGAGCGTCGATGCGGTCGAGGCCGCGTTGCGCGACGCGGGCTGCGTCGTCGTCGAGCGGCTGGCGCCGACCGGCCAGATCGACCGGTTGGCCGACGACCTCGAACCGTTCCTGGCGGCAACCGCAGCCGGCGCCGACGAGTTCACCGGCTTGAACACACGCCGCACGGGCTCGCTGCTCGCGCGCTCGCGCGAGTTCTGGCCGCTCGCCGCCCACCCGCTCGTCCTGTCGACACTCGATCGTGTGCTCGGCGACCACGCGACGAGCTATCAGCTGCACCTGACCCAGGTCATCGAGATCGGCGCAGGTGAGCCCGCCCAGTTGGTGCACCGCGACCAGTGGGCGTTCGACTTCTTCCCCTTCCCGGCCGGCTTCGAAGTCGAGTGTCACACGATGTGGGCCATGGACGACTTCACCGAGGAGAACGGCGCCACGCGCGTCATACCGGGAAGTCATCGATGGGAGGACAAGCTGCGGATGACCGAAGGCGACACGGTTCCCGCGACGATGCCGAAGGGCTCGGTGCTCCTGTACCTCGGCTCGCTGTACCACGGCGGTGGTGCGAATCGCTCTACGGCGGCGCGCCGCGGAGTGAACGTGGGCTACACGCTGTCGTGGCTGCGGCAGGAAGAGAACCAGTACCTCGCCTGCCCGCCGGAGGTTGCGCGCGACCTGCCCGAAGATCTGGCGCGGCTCGCCGGTTACCGGCGCGGGGCCTACGCGCTCGGCTATTACGGCGATCTGCACGACCCCTACGACGCCGTGCGCGGCGAGCATCCCGCCGACGCGCCCAGCTTCTCGACTGCTCCCTGACGCGCCGTTCGGAACCTCGCGAGCCGCTCGGGCGTGTATCCGGGGGATTCCTCTGTCCTCAGGAGCCCGCGTGCTGGACACACAACCCACGACGACTGCTGCCGCGCCGGCGCTGAGCCGGCCGCCGCTTGCGCCCCTGCTGGGCGCGCTGTTCGTTGCCGCGGTCGTCGCCGTCGACCCTGCGGGCCTGGTTCCGTCGGGTCCGGCCCGTTGGACGGTCATGTCGATCGTCATGGGGATCGCGGTCGTGTCGCTGCTGCGCCAACCCCTCCGTTTCGACCGGTTGACCGGCGGGCTGTGGCTCGGGCTGATCGGTTGGCTGGGCCTCGCGTCGCTCGCCGGCGCCGATCCGCTATCAGCGTGGATCGGGACTCCGGACCGCAGGCTCGGATGGATCGCTTGGTGCACGTTCCCGTTGATGTTCCTGTGCGGGCAGGCGCTCGACACCCGGCGCGACCGCCGCATCGTCTTCCGGGGCGCCGCGATCGCGGCGGTTGCGCTCGGGGTCTGGTGCGGGCTGGAACGGGCCGGCTGGTCGTTGCTCGACGAGTCGTTCGCCGGGCACCGCGTCGGCGGACCGTTCGGGCAGCCCGCGTACGTCGGCGCGGCCGCCGTCTTGCTCGTTCCACTCGCGGCCGGCGTCGCGTTCGACGGGCGAGAGTCGCGTGCGTGGCGATTCGTCGGGGTGATCGGCGTCGTCGGCGCCGCCGGGGGCCTGTTGCTCTCGCAGACGCGCGGCGCGTGGCTCGGCGTCGCCGTCGCCTTGTTCCTGGTCTGCGCGAGGCACGGCTCGGCCGTCCGGAAACACTGGCGCGAGGCCGTGTTCGCGCTCGTGACCATCGCGGCGCTGTTCGCGGTGACACCGCTGGGGGGCCGAGTGGTCGATGCGTTCGACCTTCATCACGGAACGACGCGCGGGCGCTTCGACGACTGGACGGTCGGCGCGACCGTCGTCGTGCATCATCCGCTGCTCGGCGTGGGCCCCGAGGGCTATCGCATCGTCTTCCCGCAGTATGTCTCCGCGTCGTACGTGCGCCGGAACGGTACCGAGGTCATCCCCGACCGCGCGCACAACGGCGTCATCGACGTGGCGACGAGTGGCGGCGTCGTCGCGGGGTTGCTCTACGGCGCGTTGCTCGTCGTGCTCTTCCTGGCTGCGTGGCGATCGCTGCGCACGCGCGACCCGGTGAAGCTCGCGGTCGGGTGCGCGCTGATCGGATACATCGTGCAACAGCAGTTCCTGTTCCCGTTGAGCGAGGTCGATCCGTTGTTCTGGATCGTGGCGGGGATGCTGTTCGCGACGCGGTCGAACCGTTCCGTCGAGCTGCGGCGCGCGCCCGCCGTCGTTCCCGTGCTCGTCGCGTTGTGTGTTGCGTTGGCGGCGGTGACCGGAACGCGCGAGATCGTGGCTGATCGTCTCCTCGAGCGCGCCGCGCGCGCGCCGGCTGCGAGCGATCTCCGCGATGCCGACCGCGCCACGCGGCTGCGGCCCGACTCGATCCGGGTGTGGTACGCGGACGCGCGCATCGCGGCACGCGGACCCGCGCTCACCGATGTCGACGCCGCGGTCGCCCGTGTCGAACAGGGCCTGCGACGATCGCCGCGGGATCCCGCGCTCCGGTTGCTCGACGCCGATCTCCTCGTCGAGCGCGCGGTCCGGTCGGGTCTCGACGACGACCGCACGCGTGCGTCGGCCGTGGTTGTCAATGACCTCGCCGGCGCGCCCAACGAGCCGGAGTTGTGGATCGATCGTGGCGAACTCGCCCGTCTCGGCGGAGACGAGAGTGCGGAGGCCGCCGCGCGGGCCGCGGCGGCGCGCCTGCAACCGCCGCCGGTCTCCAATTCCGCACCGCCGGGCGAGAAACCGTGAACCCCGAAGACGGTCCGGGCGTGTATGGACCGATGGAGGCACGACCAATGCAGGCGAGTCCCGTTCGGATCGACGGACGAATCGCCGGGGCCCCGGCCGGCGACGCCGGGATCGTCCTCGAGTCCGACAACCCGCGCGTGCTGACCGATCTCTCCGATCCGCCGTCGGGCCCGCCGCCGTCCGCCGCTCTCGGGCCGGACGGCGGTGAGGCGTTCTCCGAGTTCTATCGGGCCGCGTACGCCGACGTCGCCCGCGCGTTGAGCTACACGCTCGGTGACGTCGAGCTCGGCCGCGAGGCGACGGACGAGGCGATGGCGCGGGCGTACGCGAGCTGGGACAAGATCCGCGACTTCGACAGTCCGGCCGGCTGGACGTACCGCGTCGGTCTCAACTGGGCGTACTCGACCCGGCGACGCCTCGTGCGCGCGCTGCCGTTCGTCGCGCGTTCGCACGCTGCGGAACCGCCGATCTCCGACCCTGCGGTCGCGACGGCGTTGGGGAACCTCGATTTCAAGCTGCGCGCAGTCGTGGTGTGCCGCTTGTTGCTCGATTGGTCGGTCGAGGAAACCGCCGAAGCCCTGCGCATCAAGCCGGGAACGGTGAAGAGCCGTCTTCATCGCGCCCTTGCAATTCTCGAACGTTCACTCGGACACATGAGGTCATGACCACCATGCAATTCGAAGACTCCTTGCGCGACGCGCTCCGGCGGGATGCCGTCGATCTCGTTCCGGTCGGGCCCGGTCCCGACGACGCCCGGCGACGCGCGTTACGGCGCCGCCGTCGCCGGCAAGGCGGCGGGGTCGTGCTCGTCACCGCCGCGCTGGTCGGTGCCTCGCTCGCGATCATCGATACTCGATCGTCCGGATCCGATGCGCGCGTCACGGCGCAGCCCCCTGTGACGCAGCCGGCGCCCGATCTCGTGTGGCGCAGTGTCGACGGAACCGTGCTGTACGACACCGCGCACTTCACGACTTCCGACGGCGTGACGTACGCGTTGTCAACCGCGCCCGGTGTGCCGGCGGACCCGACCGCGATCCAGCCGCAGGAGCTGTACGCGACGAACGACGGGGTTGCGTGGACGCACACCTCGCTGGGAGCGTCGCCGTGGATCGCCGACCTCACCTCGAGCAACGGCGTCCTCTACGCGCTCGGCACCGGTCCCGGCGCGCAGGCGGGGTCGACTGCCTACAAGCTCTCGACTTCGGCCGACGGTGGCGAGCGCTGGAACGACGACCCGATCCCGCTGTCGTTCACACCGCCGGCCGCGTCAGTGCGACTCGAAGCATCGACGAGCGTGCACATCGCCCGCGGACCGCACACCACGGTGGTGATCGCCACCGCCGACTACTCACCCGACCTCGCATCGGTGGTGGGCAACGGTCCCTGGGTCGCAACGAGCAGCGGCGTGCAGATGATCGGCGGAGACCTGTGCGGGAATGCTCCGGTTGCCGCCGGGGCGTCAACCTGCAAGCAGAAGGTCGTCGCGACCCATCCCTGGAGCGAGTTCGGGATCTCCGACCCGGTCGCGTTGCACCAACAGGAAGCGATCGTTCGCGACGATGGCGGAACGTGGCAGACCGTGCCGCTGCCGGCGGCGTCCGGGGAGTGGGTGCAGGACGTTGCCGCGACCTCGAAGGGGTTCCTGTTGGCGGAGTCGTTGCAGTCGACAGCCGGACGCGGGAGCGAGGTTCTCCTCACCTCGGCCGACGGCCAGACCTGGACGCCGTTGAACGGGGTCCCGAACATCGATTCCGTCGCGATCTCGGGCGACCGCGTCATCGGCGTGAAGTTGCAGACGTCGGACGTCTACGTCTCGAACGACGCGGGTGCCACATGGGTCAGCGCGCCTGATTTCGCCGGCCTGATCCCCGGTTCCGCGCCGATCGAGCCCTTCACGACGACCGTTGATGCGGGTCCGCTCGGCTACGCCGTGGTCGTGTTCACGCACGAGCAGACGACCGGAGCAACCGCCGCGCCCAACTCGCCCGACGCCGCCGGCCACACGTATCTGTTCGACAGCAACGACGGCAGTTCGTGGAAGATCACCGACCTCGCCGAGGTCGGCGAGCCGCCCAACGCGACGCTTGCGAGCACGAGTGTGGGTGCCGACCACGTCGACCTGACCTTCCAGCAGGCGCTCCCCGGCGACGGAGGTGCAGTCAAGTCGTGGAAGCTCGTGACCCTCGTCGGGACGCCGAAGGCGTGAGGAACTCGACTTGGTCACACGGGGCAGCACCTGTACCATCGTTGGTCCGCCGCGGGGTGGAGCAGTCTGGTAGCTCGTCGGGCTCATAACCCGAAGGTCGGAGGTTCAAATCCTCCCCCCGCCACCAACGAACATGCAGGTGAAGGCCGGTGCGAGAGCCCCGGCCTTCTTGCATATGGTGCCGAAAATGGTGCCGCAACGCGGCGGTTTCGTCGCCGGCGTGGTGCGGTACAACCCGAAGGTCGTGCGTTCCGGTCAAGGAGCGCGGCATGTTCGTGTCGCCGTGTACCGGTTGCTCCCGTCGCGTGTCGTCCTGTACCGCGAGTCGACGGTGCGAGCGGCGTCGAGAACGGACGCCGGCGAAATCGCATCGGGTCGATAACCCGAGGAGACCGCGATCAATTCCTGGTCGACACATTGGAGGAGCCGATCCGCTACACCGAAGGCAAGAGTATCGGTATCAAACGTTGAGTCTGGGGTCCGCGATGCGCGTCCTCCGCTCGGCTTCTCGATCACAGCAACTCGAGCTGCTCGCGGTGTAACGCGTTCGACTGGGTGCGACAATCCTTTTGGGGACGAGGCTGAGGAGAGCTGGATGAGCAGCGGCCGGGAGCTTCCTGTATGAGCGATTACGACGTGATCGTGCTGGGCGGCGGTGCGCCTGGCGAGCACTGCGCCGCGGCGGTCGCGGTGCGTGGGCTTCGAGTCGCCGTCGTCGAGCGGGAGCTGGTCGGAGGCGAGTGCTCCTACTGGGCTTGTATCCCGTCCAAGTCCCTCTTGCGTCCGGGCGAGGCCGTCCAGGGCGCCCGCGACGTCGGCGCCACCGCTGCGGTGAACGTGCAGTCGGCGCTGGAGTGGCGGGACTACATGGTGTCCGGCTATTCGGATGCGGGACAGGAGAAATGGCTGGCGGATCGGGGCATCGCGCTGGTCCGGGGCGTGGGCCGGCTCGCCGGGCCCGGTGTAGTCGACGTGGACGGCACTCGCCACACCGCGGAGCATGTCGTCATAGCGACGGGCGCGGATCCTTTCGTGCCACCCATTCCCGGGCTCGACGGCCTGGTCGGTGTGTGGGGCACGCGCGAGGCGACGGCCATGAAGACGATTCCCAGCCGCCTCATCGTGCTCGGCGGTGGCCCGGCCGGAGTCGAGATCGCGCAGGTGGTCCAGCGGCTCGGTGGTCAGGCCGTGCTCATCGACGGCGCCGACCGGTTGATCCCGCGAGAGCCGGCCCCCCTCGGCGTAGCCCTTACCGAGGCGCTGCGGCGCGACGGGATCGAGTTGCACCTCGGAGTCCAGGCTGCGGGAGCCTCGCACGACGGCAGCGACTACGTCGTGAAGCTCTCGGACGGGACCTCGGTACGAGCAGAGCGACTGCTCGTCGCGACGGGCCGCCGTCCGCGCGTCGACGGGATCGGGCTCGAGACCGTCGGTATCGAGCCAAACCCACACGGCGTCGTCGTGGACGAGTATCTGCGCGCCGCCGACAACATTTGGGCCATTGGAGATGTCAACGGGATCTGGCCCCTGACCCACGTCGGCGAGTACGAAGGAGACGTTGTGGCGGCGAACATCGCCGGAGAGAGCCACCCGACGAACTACGAAGCCGTGCCTCGCGTCACGTACACCGATCCGCAGGCGGCCGCCGTCGGTGCCGTGGAGGCTCCCTACAGCTGTACGACGCGCCTGGCCGACGTGTCCAAGACCGCGACGTACAGCCACCAGTACGCCCAGTCGAACGGATTCTTGACCCTGCTCAGCGACGGGGCGGGGTTGACCGGCGCTTACGCCCTCGGGCCCGAGGCCGGCGAATGGCTGCAGCAGGCGACGCTCGCCATACGCGCTCGCGTTCCGTTGGAGGTTTTGAGCGACGTGATCCAGCCGTTCCCGAGTTTTTCGACCATCTTCGATTCGGCTTTCAAAAACCTTCGGACAAAGATCGCAAAAATGCCGCCGCCTATGCGGCCCGTGCAGGCGCAGATGGCACGGCTATGACTGTGGGAGCCCATCGGAGGTAGCAGATGGCCGAGGTCCCGTCGCCCCAAGAGGAACTCCTGCTCACTCACTTCATCGTGTCGGACGACGTCGAGCGCTCTCGGCGCTTCTACACCGAAGTCCTTGGGGGCCGCGTCGCGTTCTCCAGTCCCGGCGGGCCGACCAACGTCGCACTGTCCAATAGTTGGATCGTCATCAATGCCGGCGGAGGCCCGACCGATGACAAGCCGGAGGTCACCCTGGAGACGCCCGGCGACACAAATCGGGTGAGTAGCTTCGTCAATATCCGGGTCAAGGACATGGAGAGGGTGTACTCCGAATGGAGTGCGCGGGGTGCTCAGTTCCTTACGCCCCCGAAGCAGCACCAGTACGAGATCCGCTGCTACATCCGTGATCCCGACGGTCACCTGATCGAAGTGGGACAGACCACCGACCCGCAGGGGGACTGGGTGCCCGATCATTGGCCATCGAGCCCGCCCGCCGACGCGCTCCCAACGCCCCTCGAGGGAATCGTGCTGGCCCACTTCATCGTGTCGGACGATGTCGAGCGCTCTCGCCGCTTCTACACCGATGTGCTCGGGGGCAGGGATGCGTTCTCCGGACCCGGAGGGCTCACGTACGTCCAGCTGTCGAACAGTTGGATCATCATCAACGTCGGCGGAGGGCCGACGGACGACAAACCGGAGGTCACCCTGGAGACGCCCGCCGATCACAACCGCGTCAGCAGTTTCCTCAATATACGAGTGACCGACTTGCACGCCGTGTACAGCGAGTGGAACGCGCGCGGTGCGGAATTCTTGACGCCACCGAAGCAGCACCAGTACGAAATCCGTTGCTACATCAGCGACCCCGACGGTCATCTGATCGAAGTGGGACAAACGACGGACCCAGGGGGAGATTGGTTCCCCGATCGGTGGTCATCGAGCAAGTCGGAGAGAGCTTCCTGACGGGCGGAGGTCTCCATCATGACCACGGCGATCATCGGTGCGGTCCGTGTGGTGCGCGTTCGCGACGTGCTCGTGGAAGCGCTGCCATTGCGCCTCGTCCGCGATGTCGGCGACGAACGTGGTGATACGCGTGGCGGGCGGCGCGTCCTCCTCGGCGAGGGCGCATCGGCGGTGAGGGCGCGGCTACCGTCTTCGTCGTGCGCAAGGGCGAGTGGGTGCGGTTCGTGATCCGGTTCGAGGTCCTCGACGCAGATCGCTTTCGCGAAATGGCAGCCGCGATGGTGGCGGTCAGTCGCGACGAGCCGGGGACCGTTGTGTACGACTGGTATCTCGACGAAGCCGAGGCGACCGGCACGCTCTACGAGGCCTACGCGTCGGCCGAGGCGCTGCGCGCGCACGGCAGTGGCGCGGTGTTCACCGAGCTCGCGCCGCGCTATGCCGACACGGTGCGGGTCGCAAAGGTGGACGCGTTCGGAGCGGTTGACGGTCTGCCTCGCCGCGAGGTCCTCGGAGCCCCGACGACGTGGTGGGGTGCACCGGTGGCCGCGGTCACGGAGGCCGGATGAACGTCGATTCCGCCTCGTTGCGGGTCAAGTACCGCGAGGAGCGCGACAAACGGCTGCGGCCGGACGGCAACGACCAGTACGTAGAGCCGACGGGCCGGTTCGCCTCGATGCTCGACGATCCCTATACCGAGCGCGTCGAGCGTGAGCCGCGGTTCGACGAGGTGACGGTCGCGCTGATCGGCGGCGGGTTCTCGGGGTTGTGCGTGGGCGCGCGCCTGAAGCAGGCCGGTATCGACGACGTTCGGATCATCGAGGTCGGCGGCGACTTCGGTGGCGCGTGGTACTGGAACCGCTACCCGGGCGCGATGTGCGACACCGCGGCGATGATCTATCTGCCGCTGCTGGAAGAGACCGGCCACATGCCGTCCGCGAAGTACGTCCTGGCACCCGAGATCTTCGAGCACTGCCAACGCATCGCCAAGACCTTCGACCTCTACGACAACGCGCTGTTCTCGACCGCGGTCACCGAGCTCGAGTGGGATGCAGCCGCGCAGCGCTGGATCATCCGCACCGACCGCGGCGATGTCATGCGCGCACGGTTCGTCGCAATGGGCACGGGTCCCCTCAACCGGCCCAAGCTGCCCGGCATCCCCGGCATCGCGACTTTCGGCGGCCACGTGTTCCACACGAGCCGTTGGGACTACGCCTACACCGGCGGCGACTGGCAGGGTGCGCCGATGACGAACCTGGCCGACCAGCGCGTCGGCATCGTCGGCACGGGCGCGACCGCGGTGCAGTGCGTTCCGCCGCTCGCGCGCGACGCGCAGGAGCTGTACGTATTCCAACGCACGCCGTCATCCGTCGACGTCCGCAACAACCATCCGATCGACCCCGAGTGGTTCGCGACGCTCGAGCCCGGCTGGCAGAGGAAGTGGTTGCTGAACTTCGCGACGCTGCAGACCGGCGGCTTCGCCGATGAGGACCTCGTGAAGGACGGCTGGACCGACATCTCGCAACGGATTCGAGACCGGATCGTCGAGAAGGTCGCCGCCGGCGACGAGCTCACGCCCGAGCTCGCCGACCTCGCGTTCCTCGAGAGCGACGACGAGAAGATGAACGAGATCCGTGCCCGCTGTGACGCCGTCGTCGAAGACCCGGAGACCGCTCAGAACCTGAAGGCCTGGTACCGGCAACTCTGCAAGCGGCCGTGCTTTCACGACGAGTATCTGCAGGCCTACAACCAGCCGAACTGTCACCTCGTCGACACCGACGGCAAGGGCGTCGAACGCATCGACGAGACCGGAGGGTGGGCCGCGGGCCGGCACTACGACCTCGACTGCCTGATCTTCGCATCGGGCTTCGAAGTCGGCACCAGCTACGACCGCCGCTCGGGTTACGACACGATCGGGCGCGACGGCTGCCGGCTCTCCCGAAGCTGGGAAGACGGAATGCACTCGATGCACGGCATCCACGTGCACGGCTTTCCGAATCTCTTCATCATCGGCTTCGCCCAAGGCGCCAACCTGATCTCGAACGTCACGTCGAACCTCGCCGACGCGGGCGTCACCATCGCCGCCGTCGTACGACATGCACTCGAGACCGGTGCCGGCGAGGTCGAAGTCACGGCTGCGGCCGAGCAAGGATGGATGGAGCTGTTGGAAAACAACCCGTTGTCGTTCTTCGGCAACGCCGACTGCACCCCCGGCTACTACAACAACGAGGGCCAACCGCTGAACCCCCGCGCCCGGTTCGGCATGGCCGGCTATCCCCTCGGCCCCGTCGCGTACTTCGATTACATCGACAAGTGGCGCAACACCGGCGACTTCGAAGGACTTGATTTCCGCTGATCCCCCAGGTCGATGAGATTTGCCCCTTCTCGCCCCGCCGGGATCGTCGCGATTGGCGAGTCTGATCTATACGCCGGCTCGATCGGCGGGGTTCTGTTGATAGAAGTCACTCAGGACCTCGTAAAGGCGTGGTTCATGCTGCTTCAACGATACGGGTACATCGAAGAAGGACTCCGTCGCTACTGCGAAGAACTCAGCGACGTTGGTGGCGCCGTAGTCGTCTACTGGCGGGCGCGGGACTCCCCCACGTAGCGACTCGTAGACCTCGGTGCAAACCTCTATCCAACGGGGCAGCTGGTCCTTCGGTAACGGGGGAGTGCCATCGGTCATGTCGTCCAGCATGTCGAGTTTGTGGGCAAACTCGTGGAAGACCACGTTCCTGCCGCGGCCGGGATTTCTTGCCGACGCTCTCGCTTCGTCCCACGCGATGATCACTGGCCCGCGGCGGTCGTGCGCTTGACCAAGCACCGGGATCACGGAATCGCTCACTGTTCCCATCGCGGGGCCGGCATATGTGCCGCGGCTCATCACCGTCGTGGGATACACGACGATCGCGCTGACCTCGCGGTAGTAGTCCGTGCCCAACCCCAAGATCAGGACCGCAGCCTCGATCGCAACGGTCACCCGGATCTTGTCGTTCAGTTCGAAGCCGTTCGACGGTTCCCAGTGTTTGTGCTTCAACAGCCAGTCAGCGATCGCGGCAAGCCCGTCGTGTTCCTCCGCGCCGAACTGCACCCAAGCACTGAAGGATTTCTCGATGATCGGCTCCCAGTTGTCGGGCAAACCTTGACGATGGTGGAACACCTACGTCAGCGCCGGGAGCCACTCGGCGTGCGCTGCTAGCAGCACGTCCACCCGCGCGTGGGTCTCATCCAGCGACAACTCGCCGGAGTGCGCGGGTCCGGCCTCGGGGGGTTGTACACGGTCCGAGTCTCGCTACCCATGGAATGATGATGCCAGTTGCACCTGACGACCCGAAAGCCGTTCGAGTCCGGCTGATGGCGCTGACGTGGGTGGCGCGAGCCGTCCTCCAACGGGTCTGCCTGGGTCTTCGGTGGCGGGGATCGTGTTGTCGTAGGAAGAATGCACCGCATGAGGTTCACGCCGTATGAGCGTCCGGTCCGGGCGGCGTTCGTGGGACTGGGTCGCATTTACGACTTGAACATGCGCGCGTACGTCGACAACCCGGATGTGGAAGTGGTTGCGCTCGTGGATCCGAGCGAGGAGCGCCGGGAACAGCGGCAACGCGATTGGCCGGATGCCCACGCGTTTGCGTCCGCGGCCGAGCTGGCAGAGAGCGGCCTCGAAGTGGACACCGTCGAAGCACTGCTACCGATACCTCTGCATGTCGACGGGGTCGTCGAACTGCTTGGTTATGGCTGGCACGTCAATCTGCAAAAGCCGATGTGCAACGATCTCGGCGGCGCGCATCGCATGCTCGACGCTGCCGCGGCGAGCGGCAGGTTGTTGCGCGTGATGGAGAATTACCTCTTCTACGAGCCGCTGCGGAAGCTCAAAGAAACGGTGGAGTCCGGCGAGCTTGGCGAAGTCAGCGGCTACCACATGAAGATGGTGGGAACAGGCCGCGGCGGCTGGGACGTCCCCGCCAGCAGCTATGCGGTGCAAGCCCAGCAAATGCGAGACGGGCGTGGGATCCTCGTCTTCGACGACGGTTGGCACAAACTTGCTACCGCCGTCTGGCTGTTCGGCCCGATCAAGGAAGTGCGGGCTTGGATCGGCCGCACAGAGATCGTGCCCGGGTTCGACATCGATGCGCCCAGCACCATCGTGTGGGAACACGACAACGGCATCCGTGGCGTATGGGATATCACGCTCGCGATTGATATGTACCTTCGCTCCGACTACTACACGAACGACGAACGGTGGGAAGTCACCGGCCGCCACGGATACGCCCGGGTGAACCGCTGTACCGGCCGCGGTATCCAACAACCGAGCCTCGAGATCTACAGCGACGGCGAGATGCGCTCCTACCATGCCCTCGACGACGACTGGGCCAGCAGTTTCCGCGATTCCGGGCGCCACTGGTTGCGCTGGCTCCATACCGGCGAAGGCTCGATGCTCTGGAGCGCCGACGAAGCCGTCAACGTGTTGCGTTTCGCGCTCGCTGCCTACACCAGCAGCGCGGCCGGCGGCATCGGCGTCGACCCCGAATCACTCAACTAGGCGGTCTCGGGGCCTGGGCTGCGGCCTGGGGTGGTCACGTCTTCCGGTGTCGCGCGAGCGAGACGGCGGTTTGCGGCATGCCGAGCGGTTCGAATGCGTCACTCTCGGCGGTGAGTTCTTCGAGTTCCTTTTCGTCGAGATCGAGATCAGCGGCCGCGACGTTGTGTCGCAGCTGCTCGACGGAGCTCGCGCCGGGAATCGCGACGACGTTTGGTTTTCCGATGAGCCATGCGAGCGCTACTTGTGCCGGTGTCGCGTCGTGCGCGCTCGCGATACGCCGGACGCTGTTGATGAGCTGGGTGGCCCGCTCGAGGTTCTCGGGCAGACACAGCGGGTTGCTCCGCCGCGCGGGGCCGGGCGGAAGGTGGTCCTTGTCATAGCGGCCGCCGAGGACTCCCTGCGCAAGCGGGCTGTAGGCGATCACGATCCGGTCGTGCGCTTGGGCGTACGGCAGGTTGTGGCGGTCGGGCCGACGGTGCACCAACGAGAACTGAACCTGGTTCGACAGCACGGGACTGCCCAACAACGTCTCTGCACGTTGCCAGCGCTTCGCCGAGAAGTTGCTCACACCCACATGCCGCACGAGCCCAGCGGCCTGCAGTCGCCGCATGCCCTCCATCGTCGACTTCAGCGGCACTGCCGGATTCGGCCAGTGCACCTGGTACAGGTCGATCACCTCGACCCGCAGCCGCAGCGCCGACAAGCGCCCGTGCTCTTCCACCCGATCTGCGTTCGGCCAGGTCGGCAACAGCTTGGTCGCGACACAGGCCTCTTCCCGCCGCCCCTCCAATGCGCGGCCCACAATCATCTCCGACACGCCGCGCGCATAGACCTCTGCGGTATCGATCAGATTGACACCGAGGTCCAGCGCGGTATGGACCAAGTCGATCGCGGTCTGGTCGGCGTACTCGCGGCCATAGCCCCAGTCCCGCGATCCGAACTGCCAACACCCCAAGCCGATCGCCGAAACCCGCGCCCCCGAAGCCTCCACGTACTTCACGGTGCCTCCCTTCATCGCCGGCACCGCCCCAGACGACGCGTGAACGCTACTCAGGGAAGCGAAGCCTCGCACGCCGGATTCGTCACACGCGCAACGATTGCCCAGGGTGGGGCTGGGCCTGATCGGCGGCCGTTTCGAGGTCGTTGGCTCCGAGTTCGATTCTCAACCGCGGTTCAGCCTCAGCCGCTTGCGACACCGGGTCCGAGCCGGCGTCGCAACTCGGCTTCGTACTCGCGGATGGCGGGGCCAGCGTGCTGTTCCTTCAGTCGCTCGAGCGTCGGGTAGCCGGCATCTCGCTCCGCGTCCCATTCGTCGGCGAACCGGCCGGACTCGATGTCGTCGGCGAGTTCGCGCATCGTCGCGACGAAGTCGAGGTGGTCGAAGCGACCGCGGCGAGAGAGCTGTCCGTACTGACTCGTCGGCGAGTGGAACTCGGACTGCGCCGCGTAGCCGATCTCGCGCAACAGCCTGTAGGTTCGCTCGACCTCACCCGAGAGCACGAGTTCGACGATGATCGCCTCGACGGGGATGTCGTGTTCCATCATCGTCTGCACAAATGCGTTGTTCACGGCGGTCAATGCTGGTGAGAGCACCTGCTCGACACCGAGATCGAGCACTGCTTCTTGCATCGGTGTGAGCGCGAGCGCGCCCTGACGTAATCCCCCGATGGCCTTGGCAATGGCGAGGACGCGGCCGAGCGCCCGCCCGGTGGCGTCGTGGTGCACGCCTACGGCCGTGATGAACCCGACTCCTTCCTCATAGCAGCGGCGCACCTCGGGGCCGAGCATCCTCGGCGCGACCATTCCGCTGTCGCCGGGTGGATTCAACCGGCCGAACCCGAGCGTGTATCCGCTCGCGACGATCACACACGCATCAGTGCGCGGTGCGAGCGGCAATAGCGTGATGACGTCGTCAGGCACGAGGATGCAGATGACGTCAGCTCCGTTCGCAGCCCCCACGTCGTGAGCCTCGAATCCGTCAGCCACCGCCTGTTCGCGCGTTTCGTCGCGGCGCACACATACGAGCGGGGCGTATCCACTGTCGCGCAAGTTGAGTGCCCATGAACGACCCTGGTTGCCGTAGCCGACCACCGCGACCCGCTGCCCCTCCAACATGCCGCTGTCGGCGTCGCTCTCGTAGTAGATCGATGTCATATCCAGCAAGGTTGCAGATCCCATGACAACGAGCAACCCGCGTTCTCTGCGTTCTCCGTCGTTGGGACCGAGAGCCGACCGAGGCTTGGTACGCAGCGCGCGAATGATGCCCTGTCGTACATCCGCCAGGGGGTCCGAGGAGGCTTCCATATTCCTTCGGCACGATGGTGTCCGGTAGCTCGCGGCCCGGACAGAACACGCCGATGCGTCCCGGCGACGCGGACCCGCGACGTAGTGCCCGAGCGGCACTCCCATGCCACCCGCGGTCGTGTGATCTCGCACGACGCGTCTCGTTCGTCAGCAGAGGCGGACGAACGTGTAGCCGCGGGCTCGCAATCCGAAGACGATGGCCGGCAAAGCGGCCACGGTTTGGCTGCGATCACCGCCGCCGTCGTGGATCGCGACGACGAGGCCGCGCCCATTCGCCGTTGCGAGCACGCGCGACACGATCGTCGACGTTCCCGGACGCAGGTAATCGGAGGGGTCCACGTTCCAGAGGATCTGCGTCAGGCCCAAGCGCGCGGCTTGCGACACGATCGTGGGACTCGTATCGCCGTAAGGAGGCCGGAAGCAGAGCGGACTGCGACGCGTTGCGGCGGCGATCGCGTCCGAACCGCGCTGCAGCTCCGCCGTGATCTCGGCGGGGGACAGATGGGTGAGATCGGCGTGATCCCAGGTGTGGTCGCCGACGGCCATGCCCGCGTCGGCTTCGGCGCGGACGAGCTCGGGATGGGAAACGACCTCGGTCCCGACGGCGAAGAATGTCGCCTGCACGCCCAGCCGCTCGAGCGCCGCGAGGACACCGAGCGTGTACTGGCTCGGGCCGTCGTCGAAGGTCAGCGCGACCTCGTCTGGTCCCACCCACGTTCGGATCTGCTGTCGGCTTCGCGCCCGTGCGAGCGTACGGAGGAACTCGAGGAGCGGGAGTGCGAGTCCCGATGAGGACGCCCATGGCGTTGCGATCCCGACGGTCGAGCCGGCGAGGTGCGCCTGTGACGCGCCCGGCCCCGCATCGCCGAACGCGCGCACGTCGCCGTCGCTCGAGGCGATCCAATAGCCGTTGGCGTCCTTGGTGGGAGCGATGCCAACCGCGAGCGCGGCGCCGACGTTCGCGTCGCCCCACGGCGTCGCATCGCCGAAAGCGCGGACGCGACCCGTCCGGTCGACGAGCCAGTATCCGCGCCCCCTCGGGCTGACCGCGAACGTCGCGATGGGAGCAGCGATTCGTTCGCCGCCAAGCGATCCGAAGAAGCGCGCGTCGCCGAACGCGAACACACCGCCGTCGGAGGCGAGTAACCAGTATCCGTGACCCGTGGCCGTTGAGCTCATCGCAACGATCGGTCGGTTCAGTGGAGTGCTCCCGAGCGATCCGAAGAAGCGCGCGTCGCCGAAGCTGAACACGCCGCCGTCCGACGCGACGAGCCAGTATCCGCGCCCGGTCGGTGTAGGCGCGATGTTGACGACCGGCTGGTTGAGGGGTCGGGCACCGAGCGACCCGAGAAACGGCGCGCCGCCGAACGCGAACACGCCGCCGTCGAGGGAGGCCATCCAGTAGCCGGTCGTCCCCGGTCGTCCTGCGATCGCGATCACCGGCATTTGAAGCTTGATCGCGTGCAGATCCCCACCGGCGGGCGCGTTGCCGATCGGCGCGACGATGCCGTTCACATCCGCCGTCCACGCGGTCAGAGAGGTCGGAATTACTCCGGGCGCCGCGCCGACGCCGCCGCCCGCCGAGCCGCCGAGTGCGACAGTGCTCGCTGCGACCAAACCAACGACGCGCCGAACCAGTCCCTGCACGCGAGCAAACGTATTCTCTTCGGGATTCTGCCGGGAGAGCACTAGGCCGCACCAGAAAGTGACCGAAGACCCGGCGCAGGTGCTCCTCGACGCGCAGTGGTCTGGACACCGAAAGCACGCTGATCATTGCGCGGTCGTGATGACTCTCGTCGGTCTTCGCCGCGTTGCGCGTCGGCAAGAAGATCCACAGGACTTTCGCCTCTTGGACCGTGCCTGCAACGGATGCACGCTTGTCGGAGAGCAGTCGAGCCTTGGCTCCGGTACGTTGACGACCGGCCTGCTCAGGCAGGCGGTGTTATGAGCCCACAAGCGCAGGTCCGGCATGGCGAGTCTCGGTGTAGCGATCGTTCGTGAGTATCAGCGAGGCGTGGTCTTCCGGCTGGGGAAGGTCCGCGGCGTCCGGAATCCGGGCTTGCGGTTCATGATTCCGCTCGTCGACCGGATGCAGAAGGTCAGTCTTCGTACGGTCACGATGCCGATCCAGTCTCAACAGATCATTACCAAGGACAACGTCTCGATCGGCGTTGCGGCGGTCGCGTACTTCCGGCGCGTGGATCCGGTGAAGTCGATTGTCGAGATCGAGAACGTCCAGGCCGCGATCGATCAGATCGCACAGACGACGGTCCGAAACGTCGTCGGCCGCTCGAGCCTCGATCAGGTGCTGAGCGCGACCGAGACGTTGAACGAGGCGATCAAGGACATCCTCGACATGACCGCCGAGCGGTGGGGTGTCCTCGTGCAGCTCGTGGAGCTGAAGGACATCCAACTGCCGGAGTCGATGCAGCGCGCGATGGCACGCGAGGCGGAGGCGGAACGGGAGAAGCGGGCAAAGATCATCGCCGCCGAGGGCGAGGCGCTGAGCGTGGGCAAGCTCGCCGAGGCGGCCGATGTGATCGTCGCGCATCCGATTGCCCTACAGCTGCGCAATCTGCAGGTCCTCGCCGAGATCGCGATCGAACGCAACTCCACGATCATCTTTCCGGCGCAGTTCCTGGACAGCATGCGGTCCGTCGCGCAGTTCGTCGACGGCGAACGCGTCGCGCATCGGCCTCCGGACACCGGGCGGCGGTCAGCAGATTCCGGGACGTGAAGCTCTTGGGCAAGATGGCGCAGCGAAGAGGTGTCGCGCTGGGTAAGCAGCGTCTGGAGATCTTCGCCGATCACGTCTGGCGGCGAGCGAGCCACCGGCCGACAGCGCGGGATCGACCGGGGGCGCTGACACCCCCGGAGCTGGAAGGATGAGGTTGTCGTGGTGTCCTCACCGTTCCGGTTCGTCGTCAACGGCGTAGATCGAGAACTGAACACGGATCCGAGCCGACCGTTGCTGTCAGCGCTCCGGGAGGATCTCGGTCTGACGGGCGCGAAGTTCGGCTGCGGTGAGGGTGCGTGCGGTGCGTGCAGCGTGCTCGTCGACGGCGAGGTCACGCGTGCGTGCGTGGTGTCTGCCAGCGCGATGGCCGGCCGATCGGTCGTCACCGTCGAAGGACTCGCGGACGAAGCGTCGCTGCACCCGGTACAGCAGGCCGTCCTCGACGGCGACGCAATGCAGTGCGGTTACTGCATTCCGGGGATGGTGGTCGCAGCGTCCGCGCTGCTCGCCAGGTATCCAGATGCCGACGAAGACACGATTCGAGCGGAGATGCAGCCCAACATCTGCCGGTGCTGCGTGTACCCGCGGCTGATGAGAGCAATTCTTGGCGCCACCGACATGAACGCGGCCGGCGTGCGCCGTCCCGAATCGCCCTCTGCTGAGCAGATCCCGATCCTGCACGCTCGACCGCGCGAGCCATGGGATCTCCAAGATGTGGCGGACCGCGACTACTTCGAGGTGTTGGGAGAGGGCCTGGTTGTCGTGGTTCCACCGGAAGCGACTGCGCCCGGTACGTGGTCGCCGACGGGTGGCGCGTGGCTTCATGTCGGCGCCGATGGCAGGGTCACGGCGTTCACCGGAAAGGTCGAGGTCGGACAGGGCACGCGTGCCGCGTTGCAGCGCGCGGTCGCTCGAGAGCTCCGGATGCCTGTCGACGGTGTCCGTATCGTCATGGGCGACACGGACGTATGTCCGTTCGACATCGGGACGTTCGGAAGCCTGTCGATGCCGACGGCGCTTCCCCCTCTCCGGATCGCGGCGGCGACGGCGCGCGCCGAGCTCGGACGGGTCGGCGCCGAGTTCGCAGACAGGCGGCAGGAGCTCGAAGCGGTCAAGACCGGGAAGCGTCGAGTGGTGATCGCGTCGGCCGATGTCGCGCTCGTTCCTCCGACCGATTGGTCGGATGCCGGCTCACTCACGCGGCCTGCCGCGTTGCAAGCCGTGACCGGAGCCAAAGTGTTCGCGACTGACATCGTCGTCGATGGAATATGGCACGGGCGTGTACTACGGCCTCCGGCGCCGGGCCAACGCCTGTGCAGTGCGGACACGACCGCGGCCGAAGCGATTCCGGGGGTGATCGTGCGACACGGCGACTTCGTCGGCGTCGCGGCTTCCGACGCCTCTACCGCCGCACGCGCGCTCGAAGCGATCGTCTCGGCGTGGGAGCCCGCGGATCTCGTGGGCGAGGCCGCGCTGACCGACCATCTCCGCACTCACCCGATCGAAGTCGAAGGGTGGGGTGGGTCATTCGAGCACGTCACCGGCGCGGTCGACGACGCCCTGCAGTCCGCCGACGTGCAGCTCGAACGGACGTACACGACGGCCTACCTCGCTCATGCGCCGCTCGAGACGCGTGTCGCGCTCGCTCAATGGAACGGCGATCGACTCACGGTGTGGACCGCGACGCAGCAGCCGTTCAACACGAGATCGGAGCTCGCGCGCGCTTTCGGCCTGCGCGACGCGTTGGTCAGAGTCGTCGTTCCGGACGCGGGAGGCGGATTCGGCGGGAAACACTCACCTGAGGTGGCCATCGAAGCCGCGCGGCTCGCTCGCGCGTCCGGCCATCCGGTACAGGTGCGATGGACTCGAGAAGAGGAGTTCACGCACGGGTACTTCCGCCCCGCTTCGGTGATCGACGTACGTGCCGGCGCGACATCCGGCGGCGCGCTCACCGCCTGGGAGTTCACCAACATCAACTCGGGAAGCGCGGCCATCACGTGCCCGTACGAGGTGGCCAATCAGCGCATTCACTTCCAACCGGCCGACGCACCACTTCGTCAAGGCCCATATCGCGCGCTCGCTGCGACCGCGAACCACTTCGCTCGTGAATCCATGATCGACGAACTGGCACACGCGCTGCGCGTCGATCCGCTCGAGTTCCGGATGCGCAACCTGCGCGACGACCGGCTCTCCACGGTCATCGCCGCCGCAACCGAACGCTTCGGTTGGTCCGATCGTCGACGCGAATCGGGCGTCGGCGCCGGATTCGCCGCCGGGGTCGAGAAAGGTGGGCGCATAGCCACCTGCGTCGAGATCCGATCACGACCCGGGGCCGACGACCTCGAGATCCTGAGGATTGTCACTGCGTTCGAGTGCGGCGCGGTCGTCGACACCGACAATCTGCGCAACCAGATCACGGGCGCGACGATCATGGGCATCGGCGGCGCGCTCTTCGAAGCCGTGCACTTCGACCGGCACCACATCCTCAACCCCCGGTTCTCCGAGTATCGCGTTCCCCGGTTCGGCGACACACCCCCGATCGAGGTCGTGCTCGTCGATCGCCCCGACCTTCCGCCGGCTGGCGGTGGCGAGACACCGATCGTCGCCATCGCTCCGGCCCTCGCGAGCGCGCTCTTCGATGCCACCGGCCGTCGCCACCGCGGGCTTCCGCTGCTCGGCGCCGCCCCCGGGAGCCGATAGGCCGCACGGGGCGGCCGCGGGACCACGGGCCGGTCGGATCGTGGCCGACCCGCACGGGGCGGCGAAGGTGGCGCGCCAAAGCCTGAGCGAATGCGCAGGTCCAATCGCGAAGAGCGCGGCGCTGCTGGACGAATGGGAGCGGTTGCTCGAAGCCCGATCGACCGCGTTGACATACGGGTGCGCTTTCTCCTAGGGTACCTAGATACCTAGATAAATGGGAGTGCAGATGATCGAGTTCCATCTCGATTCGCGATCGGGAGTGGCGCCGTACCAGCAGGTCGTCCAGCAGGTCCGCCACGCGCTACGGCTCGGGCTCCTCGAAGTAGGTGACCAGCTCCCGACGGTGAAGGAGGTGGTCGCGAGCCTCGCAATCAATCCGAACACCGTGCTCAAGGCGTACAAGGAACTCGAGCACCTCGGTCTCGTTGCCGCGCGACCGGGCATCGGCACCTTCGTCATCAAGACCCTGACGGACGACTCCCTCGCCGCCCACGGCCCCCTCCGCCGGGATCTCGAGCGCTGGCTGTCGAAGGCCCGACGCGCGGGGCTCGACGACGAGAGCATCGACGCGCTCTTTCGCGACGTCGTTCGGTCCGCGGCCGCAGAAGACGTAGCGTGACCGCCGTCATCGAGGCGAACGGCCTCGGCAAGCGCTACCGCCAGACGTGGGCGCTCTCGGAGTGCACGCTCGCCATTCCGGCCGGCAAGGTCGTCGGGCTCGTCGGGCCGAACGGCGCCGGCAAGACCACGCTGCTCCACCTCTCGGTCGGCCTCCTGCAACCCACCGCCGGGTCGATCACCGTCCTCGGCGGGCGTCCCGGCACGACGCCGGACCAGCTGGCCCGCGTCGGCTTCGTCGCCCAGGACGCCCCGGTCTATGCGGGGCTGTCGATCCGTGATCACTTGCGGTTCGGCGCCCGGATGAACCCGAGCTGGGACATGGCGCTCGCCGAGGACCGCGTCGCGCGCGTCGGGCTCCAACCTCACCAGAGGGCGGGTGAGCTCTCGGGCGGCCAGCGCGCCCAGCTTGCCCTGACCTTGGCCGTGGCGAGGCGACCGGAGCTGCTCGTGCTCGACGAGCCCGTTGCGAGCCTCGATCCCCTCGCGCGGCGTGAGTTCTTGCAGGGTCTCATGGAGATCGTTGTCGAGCACGGCGCGAGCGTGATCCTCTCCTCCCACCTCGTTGCCGACCTCGAACGGGTCTGCGACTACGTGGTTGTTCTCGTCGACTCACGGGTGCAGGTCGCGGGAGACATCGACGACCTGCTTGCGACCCACCACCGGCTGACCGGCGCACGACGCGACCCCGACGCGCTCCCACGCGATCAGCATGTCATCAGCGAGAGCCACACCGACCGGCAGAGCACGCTCGTCGTGCGAACCGAAGGCCCCGTGCTCGATCCCTCCTGGTCCGTCCAGCAGCTCGACCTCGAAGACCTCGTCCTCGCCTATATGACCCGTTCCGTCCAAGGGAATCGCCGCCCGAAGCTGGAGACTCGCCCGTGATCCGGGTCGCGCTGCGTCAGTTTCGCACCGAGGCGATCGTCGGCTTCGGGCTTCTGGCCGTGCTCGCGATCGTGCTCGCCGTCACGGGGCCGCACCTCGCGCAGGTGAACGACGCATTCCAGAGCAGCTGCAGGCCCGCGGGCGACTGCGCCACGACGCCGAACCCGGTATTCCGGGTCGACGTGCCGCTGCAGGGTTTCCTGCCGATCATCGTGACGGTCGCGCCCGCGCTCCTCGGCCTCTTCTTCGGCGCGCCGCTCATTGCTCGCGAGCTCGAGACGGGCACCTTCCGCCTCGCGTGGACGCAGAGCGTCACGCGGCGGCGTTGGCTCGCGGTGAAGTTGGGGCTCGTCGGGATCGCCTCCATGGCAATCGCCGGACTGCTCACGTGGATGGTCGACTGGTGGGCGAGCCCGCTCGCGGCCGCGACCAAGGACCGTCTCGACCCCGGGCACTTCGGCTGGCACGGCGTCGTGCCGATCGGGTACGCGGCGTTTGCGTTCGCACTCGGGGCAACGGCCGGTGTGCTGCTGCGCCGCACGGTCCCGGCGATGGCCGCGACGCTCGTGGGCTTCGTCGCGGCACGCGTCGCGGTCGGGAACTGGGTTCGCCCGAACCTCGCGTCCCCACTCCACCAGTCCCTTTCGCTCGCGAGCACGGGTATCGGCAGCCTGAACCTCGCCGCGCAGACGGGCACGTTCTCGCTCATCCCGCCCTCGGTGAACATCCCCAACGGCTGGGTGTTGTCGACGGCGGTGGTCGACAAGTCCGGCAAGGCACTCACCGACCAGTACGTGCTCCATGCCTGTCCGGGATACGGCCGGTTCCCCGGCGCGCCGCCGTCGCCGGCCGCGATGCAATCGGTACATGCCTCGTGCCTCAACACGCTCTCTACGACCTTCCACACGGTTGCCGCCTACCAACCGGGTAGCCGCTTCTGGCCGTTCCAGTGGGCCGAGATGGCGATCTTCCTCGCGGCTGCGGTGGCGCTGTGCGGATTCAGCTACTGGTGGCTCCGGCGCCAGTAGCGCCGTGGTCGTTGTTGCGGGGACCGGACCAACTGCGTAACATACTCAGTATGCTACTTGGAGGATCCACCCGTTGAGCGTCCGTCACGCCCTGCTCGCGTTGTTGAGCGACGGGCCGAAGTACGGGCTGCAGCTCCGTCAGGAATTCGAGGACCGAACGGGCGAGGTGTGGCCGCTGAACGTCGGGCAGGTGTACACGACGCTGCAACGGCTCGAGCGTGACGGACTCGTCGAGTCCGACGACAACGGCGACGAGGGTCCCCAGCGCGATTTTCGTATCACGACGGAGGGCGAGG
>Ga0335085_10001668_pt1 | contig 45433 bp, 37 predicted proteins | sample Lox_Sample_45_FD_206712 | JGI IMG/M metagenome (GOLD analysis project Ga0335085, IMG submission 206712) | Soil microbial communities from Loxahatchee National Wildlife Refuge, Florida, United States - Lox_Sample_4.5 | ecosystem: Environmental > Terrestrial > Soil > Wetlands | place: USA...
CGTGCAGGCCGGAGGGGTGCAGTCACAAGGACTATACGGCAGTCGTGTATGTGGTCAGTGGAGCCGCTACTTTGGTCATCGGTGGCGCGGCGAAGACGACGGCACCCGACAAGTTCGGCGGCCAATCCGTCCAGGGTGGCGAGTCCCATCGTATCAGCAAAGGAGATGTGTATATCGTCCCTCCCGACACGATCCATTGGTACAAAGACGTGGAAACGCCGTTCCGCTATCTAGAAGTGCCGGTCCCTTAACGGTTGCGTGCCTCGTCCAGTATCTTCACGAAAAGATTCTTCATGCGAGCGGAAACGAGTAACGGCCGTTGCCGATAGCAGTTACACGTGATCAGATGGAGGCGGCGCTGTCCGTAGACGCGGCGAAGGTTGCCCAGCCCACCGCGCAGTTGTTCCCCGCCAAGGCGTCCCCTATACTCGGCTTCTAGGCGTTCGGGGCCTTTCTAAGAAACCATGCGGAACACGGAAGCTCAGCGGTACGCGCGGTGGTCGCTCGCGGTTACGGCGTTGTTGGCGCTCGCCGTGGCAGGGGTGTACCTACGCAATGTTTACCTCGCGCGCCAGGCGGAGAAAAAGGCGCCGCCGGCCGTGCCGCCGACGATCGAGCAGCTCTCGAATGAATTTTCGTTCTCGAAAGTCGAAGGGCAGCGAACGATCTACACCGTGCGGGCATCCCGCGCCACCGAATTCAAGGAAGGCGGCCGGAACCTCCTCGAGGACGTGGACATTTCCGTGTACGGAAAACGAGGAGACCGCAACGACACGGTTCGTACCCGCGCCTGCGATTTTATTTCGAACACGGGGAAAATTAGTTGCGCGGGGGACGTGCAAATCAATTTGCAGACGGCCGGCGCGCCGCACGCCAGCGCGAATGCGATCCAAGTCAAGACATCCGCCGTGACATTTAACCGCGATTCCGGCGAGGCGCGGACCGACAAGCCGGTGACGTTCGAATGGCCGGCGGGAGAAGGCCGCGCGGTTGGCGTGTCTTACGACTCGAACAGTGGAACATTGCGGCTCGAACACAGCGTTGAGCTGAATCTTGCTCCGTCTTCCCCCGCCGTTCCTGGAAAGACGGAAGCTCGCCCGGAAAAAATCGTCCACCTTACGGGCGATGCGATGTCATTTCAACGCGAAAAACACCTCGTGCAAATGGAAGGAAACGTAGTTGCGGAGCAGGCGGTGCACGAGCTCTTGGCCGAAAAATTGCAGCTCGATTTGGACGCCATGTTTCGCGCGAGGCACATCGTCGCCAGCGGCCACCCGCAAATGCACGATTCCGGCACACAAGGGCCGCTCGCGCTCAACGCCGACGAAATTGCTGCAGATTTGAGGCCCGACGGATCGGTCGGGTCCATCGTCGCCACAGGCAGCGTCCACGGCACGCGAATGACGCCCGCGGGCGTGGACGGGGTCGACGCGGGGCGCCTCCAAATCGACCTCGCCACCCGCCAAGACGTGCCGCGCATTCTGATGGCAAGCGACGGCGTCACGCTGACCTCCGCGGGCCAAGCGCCCAACAGCGGAACGCGGCGCGTCGAAACCGCCGCCCTCGAAATCCATTTTTCGAGCCGCTCCAGGCCGGGTGGGGCCTTGATGGAAAGCGTGAACACGCTGGCCCCGGCGCGCGTTGAGTGGCGAAGCGACACAACCGTGAATGGCAAGGCCGTCCCGCAAATGACGCGCATGGCCGGCAAACAGATGAACCTGAAATTCGAAGGGCAAAATCAGTTGCGGCAGCTTGTGAGCACGGGCAACGTGGAGGTGACGCGCAAGCTTGGAGATGGGCCTGAGCAAATGACGACTTCGCACGACCTGACGGCGAAGTTTGATGGCGCGGGCGAGTGGACGACCATCGACCAAACGGGGGACGTCCATTTCCGCGACGGGCAGCGCACGGGCCAGGGTGAACGCGCCCATGATGACCACGCCGCAAATACCGTCACGCTGACCGGCTCCGTCGTCATCTCCGATGCGGCGACGAGGACAACCGCTCAGTCCGCCTCCTTCGTTCAAGGAACGAATACCCTGCGGGCCGAAGGCCACGTGTTGACCTCGGAGCTGCGAAGCGCAGCCGCAAGCGTTTCGAATTTTTCGCCGGAGCCTGCGCGCATTTCGGCCGATCACCTCGTGGCGGACACGGTTCGCGGCCACGCCATGTACTCGGGAAGCGGAAGATTGTGGCAGGGCCAATCCGTAATCGAAGCGGACACGATCGAGTTGGACGATCCGTCGCACACGCTGCTCGCGAAGGGCGAGGTGAGAGGTGTTTTTCCCCAAGCTGCGTGGACTCCGAAGCTGCCGGAAACCTCTACGCAACTCACGGGCCAAACTTCAGGCCGGCCCGCAACGAAATCCTCCACCCGATCGGGACATCCCGAAGCGCAGTTGGGTCACGCGAACGGGGACATGCTCACTTACTGGGAGATGGAGTCGCGCGCGCGCATAGAACAAAATGCCAGGGTGGAATCCGAGCAAGGTTCGATCCAGGCGCATCAAATTGATCTTTATTTCTCCGACTCGGGTGACGCAAACGGCACCAAGCAACTCACGCGAGCCGTGGCGACCGGAGACGTAGCCGTTCGCCAAGAAGGGCGCCGCGGGACGTCGCAGCGGGCTGAATACACGGCTTCGGAAGGCAAGTTTGTTCTTTCCGAGGGGAAACCAACTCTATATAGCTCAACTGGCGACAGTACCGTCGGGCGTCAATTGACCTTCTATTTTGCTGATGATAGGATCGTTGTCGATTCGGCGGAAGGTTCAAAAACCGTGACGCTGCACCAGGTCGAGAAATGACGTGGCATGCTCAAGCTCCAAGCCGTCGAGCTTAGTAAGTCGTACCGCGGACGAAAAGTAGTAGACGACCTCAACCTGGAGATCAGTCAAGGTGAAGTAGTAGGGCTTCTGGGCCCCAACGGCGCTGGGAAGACTACGACGTTCTACATTCTGGTAGGTTTAGCTCGGCCGGATTCCGGGCGCGTCCTCCTCAACGGGGACGATATTACCGACCTCCCCATGTACCTCCGGGCCCGCAGTGGGATCAGCTATTTGCCGCAAGAACCTTCGGTTTTCCGGCAGCTTACGGTCGAAGAAAACCTGATTGCGGTTCTGGAAACCCTGCCCCTGACCACGGAGCAACAGCGCGACCGGCTTGAGGAGCTTTTGGCGCAGATGAAGCTGGAAACGGTTCGATATAACGGGGCTTACACACTTTCGGGCGGCGAGCGGCGCCGGCTGGAAATTGCCCGGTCGCTCGTACTCGAGCCCGCCTTTATCCTGTTGGATGAGCCGTTTTCCGGGATCGACCCCTTGACCGTGGTGGACATCCAGAAAATCATAAGCGAATTGAGCCGCGAAGGGATCGGCGTCCTGGTTACCGACCACCAGGTGCGCGAAACCCTGAGCGTGACCGATCGCGCCTATATCGTCCAGAATGGAAAAGTGCTTGCCACTGGGACGCCGGCAGACCTCAGTGGCAATTCCGAAGTTCGGCGCGTCTACCTCGGAGATCATTTCCGTTTGAATTGATGCCTATGAGCTGGCTCCAACCAAAACTTCACCTTCGGGTCGCGCAGAAGCAAATCCTCACGCCGGGCCTGGTCCAGATGGTTAGCGTATTGGCGCTCAACCGTCTGGAACTTCGGGAGATGATCAATCAGGAGATGGTCGAGAACCCGGTGCTGGAGGAGTTGTCCGAAGAATCCGTCACTCCCGAAGATTACAGCGACGAAACCTTCCTGAAGGCCGAAACCGAAAAAATTCCCGAGACCGAGGCCCCGAATCCCTTTGAAGAATTTGATGTCGCCTCGTTTTTCAATCAGTATCTCGATAGCGGAGGGGGCAACCCGGAGCGCGGCGAACAAGAAGTCATCGAGCGGCCGTCCTTTGACAAATTTCTTTCTTCAGCGCAGGGGCTGACCGAGCATCTCACCTGGCAATTAAGCGTGACGATTTGTAACGACACGGTGCGCGAGATCGCCGAAACAATCATAGGAAATCTCGATGAGAACGGTTACCTCACCGCTTCGCTCGAAGAGATTTCAGAAAATGGAAAGCATTCGCTGGAAGACGTCGAGGAGGCAATGGCCGTGGTGCAGGAGTTTGATCCGCTCGGCGTCGCGTCCCGCAACCTGAGGGAATGCCTACTGACGCAGCTTCGCACACTCGATGGACAAAATGCTCTGGCAATGCAGATTGTGTCGGAATGCCTGCCGAAACGCCCGTTGGCCGCCAGTGAGGCCGAAGAACTGGACCCGGAGACGCCGCTCGCGCGCCTTTTACAGGCCAATCAACTGAAGGAGATTGCCCGGGCGCTGAACCGTCCTGTCGAGCTCGTCAAGCGCGCGGTGGACGTCATTAAGAAGCTCGATCCGCGCCCCGGCTTGCGTTACAACAAAACGCAGCCGCGCCTGGTCGAGCCGGACGTGTACTTCCGCAAGGTGGACGACCAGTGGCAAGTGTTCATGAACGACGATGACGTGCCGCAGTTGCGGCTTTCGCCTGTCTACCGCCGGTTGCTCGCGCGGGACGCCGCCGATCGCGAGGTCCGCAACTACGTGAAGGAGCGCGTGACCGCCGCGATGCAATTGATGAAAAGCATCGAGCAGCGCAAGCACACCATCTTGCGCGTTTGCCAAATCATCATTCAGCGGCAGTTTGATTTCCTAGATCACGGGGCGGATCACTTGAAGCCAATGATGATCAAGGAGGTCGCGGAGGAAGTCGGCGTCCACCCCTCCACGGTCAGCCGTGCCGTATCGAACAAATACGCGCACACTCCGCAAGGAGTTCTGGAGCTGCGATCGTTCTTCTCGGAATCGGTCAACGGACCGGAAGGGAGCAGCATGTCGCTGCAGACCTTAAAGCGGCTGGTGAAGAAGATGATCGAAGAGGAAGACTCCGCGCGCCCGCTCACCGACGATCTGATTGCCAAGAAGCTCGACGAAGCCGGAATTCATGTTACCCGGCGCACTGTTGCAAAATATCGAGAAGACCTCCGCATTCCAAGCACGCACCAACGCCGGGTCAAGGCGTAGGCTGGCCCGCGTGAAGCGCCGACCCGCGCGAAACGCCCGGCAACTGGTGGTTCTTACCGGCCTCAGCGGCTCCGGAAAAAGCACCGTTCTAAAAACGTTCGAGGACCTCGGTTTCTATTGCGTCGACAATCTTCCCGTCGCGCTGATTCCCACGTTCAGTGAATTGCACATGCAGGCCGGAGGAGAAATCCAGCGCGCGGCGCTGCTCGTGGATGCGCGCGAGGGTGGCCAACTTGAAAAGTTACCGGCCATCCTCCGGCAGTTGCGCTCGGAGAACACGGCGACTCTTGTGTTCATTGAGGCCAGCGAGGAAGCCTTGTTGCGCCGGTTCAGCGAAACGCGGCGGCCGCATCCGCTCGGGCACGACCGCCCGGTGATGGAAGGCCTGCGCCGCGAGCGCGTGCTGATGGAGCCGATCCGCAAGCTGGCCGACGTCGTCATCGACACCACGAAGTTCAACGTTCACGAATTGCGGCAGTTCATCATGCAGCGGTTCCAAAAGACCGACCGCCGGCCGATGATGGTGTCGGTGGTGAGTTTTGGTTACCGGTATGGACTTCCCGTCGAGGCGGATTTGGTGTTCGACGTGCGTTTTTTGCCGAACCCCCATTTTGTTCCCAAGCTGAGAAAATACTCGGGGCGCGACCCGCGCGTGGCTCGCTACATCCGCTCGTTTCCTCAAACCGGGGAATTCCTGCGGCGCGTCGAGGGCCTGCTGATCTATCTGATCCCGCACTACATTCGAGAAGGGAAAAGCTATTTGACGATTGCATTCGGCTGCACAGGCGGGCGGCACCGCTCCGTGATGCTCGCGGAGGCGGTACGCAAGACGCTTCAGCGGAAGGGGCGTGCTTCCAAGGTCGTGCACCGCGATCTGGCGAAATAGGAAAATGGTTCGGCCGGGGACGGGCGGCTTGACAAAGGCGAGGGCGATTCGTAGCGTACCAAGGCTTGCGAGTTTCATTGGGCTCATGGGGGATCTTCGATTTCTTTGACGAAACGGGAAGAATTCGGTCGGCTCCTGCACTACATCAAGCCGTACAACATACGGCTCGCGACAGGAATTGTGTGCCTGTCCGTGGTCGGACTGGCAGAGGGCCTCATCGCCCTGATGATTACCCCCATTTTCGACCGCGTGCTTAATCCTGGCGCGCCCGACTCCAAGCTCCTCCTGTTCAAGAATCCGATCAGCCATCACGAAATTTATGTGAACTCGTTTCTGCCCTCGCAGATTCACAGCGTGGGCACCTTGTTCAGCATTGCCATCCTGATCGTTTTTATCGGCAAGGGAATTGCGGAGTTCTTTGGCAACGTGCTCTTGCAGCACGCCGGAATCGCGGGCGTGACGGACCTGCGGAACGACGTGTACCGAAAGGTGATTCGCCAGCCCATCGGCTTCTTTCAGCATCATCCGACCGGACGGCTCGTGTCCACGGTGATTAACGACGTCGAGCGCGCCCGCAACGCGTTTTCGGAATATCTGGCGCTCGGCTTCCGGCACACCTTCACTCTGTTTTTTTTGCTGGTGGTCCTGCTCGCGACGAGCTGGAAGATGACTCTCGGTTCCGTCGTGCTTCTCCCGCTTGTGGTCCTGCCTGTCCGCACTCTGGGAAAACGGATCCGGCGATCTTCGGAAAAGATGCAAACGGGCATGGGAGAGCTGTCGCAGATTCTCGAGGAAACGGTCAGCGGCAACCGCGTGGTGAAAGCTTTTGGGATGGAAGATTTCGAGATCGGAAAATTCCGCGACTCGGCGGGGCGGCTCTTCCGCGAAAATATGCGGTGGATCCGATCCGTCGTGGCTACGTCTCCCCTAATGGATTTGCTCGGGGCGGTCGTAATTGTCCTCGTGCTCATGTACGCTCGCGTGCAGATCAAGATGGGCGCGATGACCGCGGGCATCTTTGTGACGTTTGTCTACGCGCTCTTCAAGTCTTACGAGCCGGTCAAAGGGCTGGGTTCGGTCTATCAGCAATTTGAACTGGCTTTCGGAGCGACCGCCAAAGTTTTCGAGTACATGAGTCTTGCGGAGGAGTTAGGCGCCGAGCCTGGGATGTCCGCGCTGCCTGTCTTTTCGAGCATCGTCGAATACGACCAGGTGAGCTTCGAATACGATCTCGGAACACCGATCTTGCGCAACGTCTCGCTCACGGCGAGAGCCGGCGAAGTCATCGCCATAGTCGGATCGAGCGGGGCGGGCAAAACCACCTTGGTGAATCTGCTGCCGCGTTTTTATTCGGTCACGTCTGGCTCCCTGCGCATCGACGGGGCCGACGTGCGCGGCGTGACGCTGCAATCCCTGCGCGAGCAGATGGCGATCGTCACGCAGGAGACGATTCTGTTCAACGACACGGTCTGGAACAATATCTGTTACGGCAGGCCAGGGTTGCCGAAGGAGCGCGTAGAAACCGCGGCACGTGCAGCTCTGGCGCACGATTTCATCCTGGAATTGCCGAAAGGCTATCAGACGATGCTGGGCGACCGCGGACAACGCCTCAGCGGCGGGCAGCGGCAGCGCATCGCCATCGCGCGGGCCATTCTCAAGGATTCGCCTATCCTGATTCTCGACGAGGCCACGTCGGAGCTCGATTCCGAGTCCGAAATGCTCGTTCAGCGCGCGCTTTCGAATCTGATGATGGGCCGCACCGCATTTGTCATCGCCCACCGGCTTTCCACGATCCGGCGCGCGGACAAGATCATCGTGCTCGAAGACGGCATAATCGCGGAGACGGGAACGCACCAGGAACTCCTCGCACGAGGCGGAACTTACGCGCGCCTCTACGAAATGCAGTTCGCGGACCTAGACGAGGCGGCGGCTCCCACGCCAAAGGCCAATCGATGAAGACCACGCCGGCAGCCACAGGAATTTACTCGATGACCGGCTTCGCGCAGGCGCGCGTCGACCGGGATGGAAATTCGCTGCGAATCAATCTGCGAAGCGTGAATCACCGGTTTCTCGACCTTCACCTTCGCATGCCGGACGGCTTCGAGGTTTTTGAGGGGCGCATCCGGCAAGCCATTCGAAACCGCGTGCGCCGAGGGCATGTCGACGTGAACGTCTACTACGAAGCGAGCGGAGCCGCCGCGATCGAAGTCAATCGCGACGTGGCCCAGGCGTACCTAAGGGCTGCCGAGCGATTGCGTGAGGAATTCGGCGTGAAAGCCGAGCCGGACCTCGTCGCGCTCTTTCGGCTTCCCGGCGTGGTCGCGGCGCCGGGCTCCGCGGGCGAATTGTGGAACGAGGAAACGCAAGAACAGCTCGGTGCACAAATTGAAGCCTGCCTCGAGCAGGCGCTGAAAAAGCTGGAGGCCATGCGCCGGTCCGAAGGCCAGGCGCTGACCGAAGAAATGCAGGGAATCCTCGCGCGGATCGCGCTAAAGACCAGGGAGATTGAATCGCTCGCGGAGGAGGTGCGTCCCGCGATCGCGCGGCGGCTGGCGGAAAGACTGGACGAGCTTCTGAAGGGCGTGCAGCTTGATCCCATACGGCTCGCGCAGGAAGCCGCGCTGCTCGCCGAGCGCAGCGACGTCAGCGAGGAACTGGCGCGGCTTCGCAGCCACGTCGTGCAGTTCGGAAGTTTGTTGGCTGGCGTCGGCGAAGCGGGCAAGAAACTCGATTTTCTGCTGCAAGAAATGCAGCGGGAGGCGAACACGTTGCTGTCGAAGACGCCAGGCGTCGAGTCGGAGGGCCTTACGATCACCGGCCTCGCGCTCGAAGTGAAATCCGACATCGAGAAACTGCGCGAACAGGCGCAAAACGTCGAATGACGATCGCACAGGCACAGCAGCCTTTGGTTTTCATCGTCTCCGGCCCTTCAGGGTCGGGCAAATCGACGCTGGTGCAGAAGATGCTCGAAGTGCCCGGGACGATGTTTTCCGTTTCCTGCACCACGCGGTTGCCCCGGTCCACGGAAAGCGCGGGAAAATGGTATGATTTTGTTTCCGAACGGGAATTCGACCGTAAGGTCCGCGCGGGGGAGTTTCTTGAATATGCCCGCGTTTTCGGCAAGCACCAGTACGGAACGCCCCGGCGGTATCTGGACGAAGCGCGGAGCAAGGGCCTCGATTTGGTGCTCGAAATTGACGTGCAGGGCGCCGAGCAGGTAAAACGGGCTTTGCCTGCCGCGGTGGCTATTTTTATTCTGCCGCCCGCGAAGGAAGAACTCGAACGGCGCCTGCGAGCCCGCGGGCAGGACCCGGAAGAGGCGATCCAGCGCCGGCTGGAGCGGGCCCGGCAGGAAATGCTGCGCTACACGGAGTATGATTTCCTCGTTGTGAATGATGATGTGGAGCGCGCCGGACGCGAAGTCCAGGCGATTACGGTGGCGGCGCGTTGTCTTCGCAGCTGCCTCAGCGAGCGCGCACGCAAGATCTTGGAGTCTTTTGGAGGGTAACGATCTCATGACGGCTGAGAGCCAGGCACCGGATAGCAAATTTGCGTTTGTGGTGGTGGCGGCGCGGCGCGCGAGGCAATTGATGTTAGGTGCGTCACCACTTGTGGCCAATCCGCGCTCGCACAAGTCCACTCGCGTGGCGATTGAGGAGCTGGGTGCGGGCGTACTCGAATATCAGCTGCCTGAATTGCCGGGCGATGCAGACGACAAGGATGGAAAGCGGCGCAAGGACTAGCGCCGGGAAACGGTTATGCGTGCAGCACTCGGTGTTTGCGGCGGAGTAGCGGCCTATAAGGCTGCTGAGCTGGTGCGCAAGCTCCAGCAGGAAGAGATCGACGTGCAAGTGGTGATGACGGAAAGCGCGCGGGAATTCATCACGCCGCTCACGTTCGCGGCGCTCACCGGCCAGAAAGTCATCACCGAAATGTTCGGCACGGAATCGGCCGGCGCCAATGTGGAGAGCGCGATCGAGCATATTGCCGTCGCGCAGCGCATCGACTTGCTGGTGGTGGCTCCCGCGACGGCGAACGTGATCGCGAAAATGGCGCGCGGGATCGCCGACGATTTTCTGACCACCTTGTACCTAGCGACCACCGCGCCCGTCGTGGTCGCGCCTGCGATGAACGTCAACATGTGGGAACACGCCGCGACGCAGGAGAACATCGAGATGCTGCGCGCGCGCGGCGTTCACGTCGTGCCGCCCGAGGAGGGCTATCTCGCCTGCGGAATGACCGGCGCCGGACGCCTGGCCAGCGTCGAAGCGATTGCGAGCGCCGTGCGCGCTCGCCTCGGAATCGCGCACGATCTGCAGGGCGAGACGATCGTCGTGACGGCGGGCCCCACCTGCGAGGATCTTGATCCCGTTCGCTTTTTGACCAATCGTTCCTCCGGCAAGATGGGCTACGCGCTCGCCCAAGCCGCGGCGCGGCGCGGCGCGAGCGTGATCTTAATCAGCGGCCCCACGCGTCTTGACCCACCCCAGGGCGTCACATTCGTTTCCGTGCGGAGCACGGAGCAAATGCATCTCGCCGTGCTCGATCATTTTTCCCGCGCAACGGCCCTGATCATGGCCGCGGCGGTGGCCGATTACCGCGCCGTTACCCCGCATACGAGAAAGATGAGGCGCACGAGCGGCCGCCTGACGCTGGAGCTCGAGTCGACGCCGGATATTCTGGCGGACGCGGCGCGCGGAAAAGGGGACCGCACCATCATCGGATTTGCCGCAGAAACGGAAAACGTCACCGAGCATGCGCGGGCCAAGCTCGCATCGAAACAGCTCGATCTGATCGTCGCCAATGACGTGACCGCCGAGGGCGCCGGCTTCGATCACGACACAAACGTCATCACTCTGTATGACCGCGACGGAAGCGAAAAAGCGTTCCAGCGCATGCCAAAGATTGACGCCGCCCGTCTGATTCTCGACGCGTTGCGCTCTCTGCGCCATTCCTCGGACGAAGCCGCCGCAACGCGGCAGGCGCGCTGACCGGAGATGGATTCCGCCCGCCCGCAAACTCCACGCGAAAAACTGGAAGCCTGGCTTCGCTATTACGGCGATTTGAATCTCGGTGAGTTTTATAGGGACCGGAGGACCATGGCGAAACGTGCTGTTCGACAGCCTGTCGAGGGTGCGCATGCGTCGCCGGCCGGCGGGCCGCCCGTGCCGCCTTTACAAAGAACCGTGGCCGCCGCGCAGCGGATGGCTCCCCCCACGGTTCCGGTTCTTCCCATTCTCGACGCGCCGTCGCTATTCGAGGCCATCGATCGTGTCGAGAACGATTCGCTCGAACGAATCCGCGAAGACCTGGGCGAATGCACTCGGTGCCGTCTCAGCAAACAGCGGAACAAAATCGTCTTCGGTGTGGGAAGCGCGCGCGCCGAACTTGTGTTTGTCGGGGAGGGTCCCGGCCACGATGAAGACGTGCAAGGGCTGCCATTCGTCGGCCGAGCCGGCAAACTCCTGACGCAAATGATCGAGGCGATGGGCCTCACGCGGGATCAGGTCTATATCTGCAACGTCGTGAAATGCCGGCCGCCGGAAAACCGCAAGCCAGAGGACGACGAGGTCGCCACCTGCTCGCCGTACCTCTATCGCCAATTGGATGTAATCTCTCCGAAGGCGATTGTTTGCTTGGGTGGAGTTGCCGCGCAGGCGCTGCTCAAGACGAAGGATCCGATTTCGCGGTATCGCGGCGTCTGGTTTGATTTCCGCAAGTCGAAGCTACTCGCCACGTATCACCCCGCCTATTTGCTTCGCAATCCCAACGCGAAGGGTGAAGTCTGGAAAGACTTGCAGAAGGTCATGGCCTATCTGGGCCTCAAGCCGAGCAAGCCTTCCCGTTGAAGTTTGCTCCTACCATGCAATTCTCCACGGTCATGAATCGCTCGGGCCTTCTGCGCATCGCCGCCGCGAGAAATCTAGACTAGACTACCTTCCGCACATGGCCATCACCTACTGCGAAGTCGCGCTGCCGGTTCCGCTGCGATCGCTCTTCACCTATGCGATTCCAGATCCTCTGGCTGGCTCTGTGTGCGCGGGCAGCCGTGTCCTGGTTCCATTTCGGAATCGTCCCATGCCGGGAGTGGTCCTGGATGCGCCTGTCCCCCGGCCTGATCCGGCCCTCATAAAAAGCGTCCGCGAAATTATCGAAGCGCTCGATCCCATTCCGGCACTGCCGCCAACACTGATGGAACTTGGCCGCTGGGTGGGCGGCTACTACGTCGCGCCGCTCGGGGAAGTGTTTCGCGCGATGCTTCCGCCGCAGATCGATTTGCGGCACGAGCGCGAATTCCTGTTGACGGACGCGGGGCGCGCGCGCCGCGCGGAACTGGGCGCGGCGGGTAATCGCAGCGAAACTGAAATCGCGGAGCTGGCGCTGCTTTCACTAATGGAAATCGCCGACCGCCCGGTGCGCGCAGACCGCCTGCGCAAGCTGCCCGGCGGCGAATCGGCCGCGGAGCGCCTGCTGCGTCGTCGTGAACTTGAATCTCGCGAAGTCGCGGTGCGCAGGCACGCCCGCGTGCAGAAGATTGTCGCATGGAATGAGGTTCGAGAGTTTTCGGAAATGGCGCCTCCTGTTGTCATGCCGAGCGAAGCGAGGAATCTCTCTTCGATTGGGATTCGGGAAAGGAGGGATTTTTCGGCACGCAGCGTGCCTCGGAATGAGGGCGGATTGAGTTTTTCAACGAACGGCTCTTCTGGCGATTTGCCCTTGACGAGAACCGGGGCTCCCCTGTCCGAGAAAGAAGCCCGCGTGTTTCATGTTCTCGCCGAGGAACGCGGCCCCTTGCCGCTCCCTCACCTCGCGAAACTTGCCAGGGTCTCGCGAGCGCTGATCGAACGGATGATCCGGCAGGAAACGCTAGAGAGTTGGGAGGAACCGCTCGCCGTCGAGGAAGATTTTTTCGAGCTGGATTACGCGCCGCCTTCGAACGTTCTGAACGCGGACCAGCAGCGCGAACTAGGCGTCATCCGCGGATGGCTGGATGCGGGCGGCTTCACGACGGGACTGCTCCACGGCGTCACGGGAAGCGGAAAGACCGAAGTGTATCTCGGCGCCGTCGAAGCGGCGCTCGCGCGAGGCAAGGCGGCGATCATTCTTGTCCCGGAAATCGCGCTGACGCTTTGGGTGGGACGGCTCTGCCGCGCGCGGTTCGGCTCGGGCGTAGCGGTGCTGCACAGTGCGTTGCCGGAAGTCGAGCGTGCCCGCGAATGGTGGCGCGTGCGGCGGGGCGAGGCGCGCGTCGTCGTGGGGACGCGCTCGGCCGTGTTCGCCCCGGTCGAGAATCTCGGTCTCATCGTGGTCGATGAGGAGCAGGAGGCAAGCTACAAGCAGGAAGAGACGCCGCGCTATCACGGGCGGGACGTAGCCGTCGTGCGCGCGAAGATCGAAGGAGCCGTCGCGCTGCTCGGGTCCGCAACGCCGTCACTCGAAAGTTTTCACAACGCCCGCTCGGGAAAATATCACCTGCTGCAGCTCGATTCGCGCGTCGAAAACCGGCCGCTCGCGGCGGTCGAGATTGTCGATCTGCGCGAGGATTTCAAGGCCACGCATCGCGTCGGCCCCATCTCGTCCAAGCTTGGCGAGGCCATCGCCGCGCGTCTCGCCGAGGGTACGCAGTCGCTTATTCTCATTAATCGCCGGGGATATTCCTGGTTTCTGCTCTGCCGGTCCTGCGGCGCGGGCATCCAGTGCGAAAATTGCAGCATTTCACTCGCCTATCACAAGCAGCGCGAGCGGCTCGAGTGCCACTATTGCGGATTCTCACGGCGCGTGCCGGACGCCTGTCCCAAGTGCGGCTCCGAACACGTTTATTTTTTTGGCGCGGGGGCCGAGCAGCTTGAAGAGAAGCTCCGCGAGAAATTTCCCGGTGCCAAGGTGGCGCGCCTGGACCGCGACGCCGTCCGCACCAAGCGCGCGTACCAGCAAGTGCTGGGCGACTTTGCGTCGGGGAAGATCGACATCCTCGTGGGCACGCAGATGGTGGCCAAGGGTCACGATTTTCAGCGCGTCACGCTCGTTGGAGTGATTTCCGTGGACTCCCAACTGAGCCTGCCCGATTTCCGCGCGGCGGAGCGCACGTTTCAATTGCTGACGCAGGTCGCGGGCCGCGCCGGCCGTGGCGGCTTGCCCGGGGAAGTGCTGGTCGAAACCTATTATCCGGAGCACTACTCGATCCAGCTTGCCGCGCGCCAGGACTATCTTACCTTTTTTGAAAGGGAGCTGGAGTTCCGCCGCATGCTGCACTATCCGCCGTTCACGGCGCTGGCGAGCATTCTCGTGCGGGATACGAAGATCGAGAATGCGATCCGATGGTCAAGGCAACTCTCCGCGTTCCTCGCGCCACAGGAATCGCGCGGCGTAAAAGTGCTCGGCCCGGCAGCCGCGCCGCTGGCGCGCCTCAAGCGCGAGTATCGCTTCCAATTTTTGCTGAAGGCTCCCAAGCGCACGCAGCTCACACGCGCCCTCGCGGGGTTGCTGGCGTTCGGTAAGGAGAAGGAAATCCCGCAGAAGGCCGTCCTCGTGGACGTGGATCCGCTTAGTTTGTTCTAGTTGGGCGTTTCACGAGTGCGCGCGATGGACAGGAGTGGCGCTGACTGTCTAGCAGGCTGCGGAAAAACAGAAAATGCCGTCATTCCGAGGCGCACCGCGTGCCGAGGAATCCCTCATTTCTTGCATTTCTAGCTGAAGAGAGATTCCTCGCTGCGTTCGGAATGGCCGACAGAGGATTTTTTTTCGCAACCTGCTAGCGAATCATGACGGGCATCGGCATGAAGCACAAAAGGAACATGACGACGGCAACGGCGGCCCAAACGAGCCTCATGCGATCCAGCTTCTCCCACTGGTTGAGCAATGGCGGGTGACGGAAACCAATTGCCAGAAGCAAGATCGACCATAAAATCCATCCACTCCAAAAAAACAGGCCGAGAGGAACAAGGAGTAGCGCGACCGCCAAAGTGATTCTCCGGTGATACCGGCTCGCGGCGGCGTACAGGATATGTCCGCCGTCGAGCTGTCCGCCCGGAAGCAGATTGAGCGCCGTCGCGAACAAACCAACCCACGCCGCGCGTCCCACGGGATGCAAGAGCAAATCGCCCGAGGCCACGCCCGGCCGCAAGACAGCAACGAGCAAACGCATGACGACCGGCTGTCCAAAAACGATGGAAGAATGCGCGTCCGAAGACGGCACCACACGCGAGTAGAACACGGCAATTGCCAGCGCCGGTACCGCGAAGAGAAATCCAACGACGGGCCCCGCCAAGCCAACGTCAAACAGGGCCTTGCGATTGTAGATCGGCGAGCGAATGCGAATGAACGCACCCAGCGTCCCAATCAGTGTCGGTGCCGGGAGGAAGTAAGGATAGCTTGCGGAAATCCCATAATAGCGGCACGCAAAAAAATGCCCCAGTTCATGCGCCAGCAGAATGCCGATCAAAGTGAAGGCAAAGGGGACTCCGGCAAGCAAAAGCTGCGGATGCGCGAGCAGGGCTGCGAAAGTGGAAAAAAGCTCTTCAAAATCGGGCGATTGCCCGGACGCATAGGAAGATGCGTATTGTGCACCCACCGCCAGCGTGGAGAGGAGCGTCAGCACGAACAGTAAAATGGCGATTGCGAGCGATCTGCGGCGTCTGCGCGCTTCCTCGATTTCCCAATACGGATTCGGCGGCAGATCCCACGGATCGACCACCGGGGTAAGCGTCTCCGCGGACCTGGATTCGACTTCGCTTCGATCGCCCATCAAGGATTGGATGCGCGGCGCGCAGGAACGGAACACAAAATGCGTGACGAAGATGCTGCGAAACAAAACAGGAAAATGAAAGCGCCTTGCGGTAGCGGGCTCAGAGCGCCTGCAACTCCTTGCCGGGCTTGAACCGCACGGCTTTGCCTGGCGGGATACTGACTTCCTGACCGGTACGCGGGTTGCGGCCGATGCCGGTCTTGCGGGGGCGCACATTGAACACACCAAAGCGGCGCAACTCGATGCGCTCGCCCTTGCCTAGCGCGTTCTTCATGGCTTCGAAGACGGTCTCGACGGCTTGCTCCGCCTTGGTCCGGCTCACGCCGGTCTTGTTTACCACCGCGTTCACGATATCGAGCTTGATCACTCCAGCCTCCCGCCTTTTAACGGCAAGCTATGCTAGACATGCAGTTGCGGGTTGTCAAGCCGGACGCGCTCGGTTAACATGCGCGTCTTTGTGATGATACGTTGCGGGTTCAGCCGAACCCGTACCCGTTTTCAGGAGGCATTGGATGGCAGTGAAGCCGGATCGCTGGATTCGCAGGATGGCGCTCGAGCACCGAATGATTGACCCGTTTGAGGACCGCCAGGTCCGTGATGGCGTCATCAGCTACGGAGTTTCCAGCTACGGTTACGATATCCGAGTCGCCGACGAATTTCGCATTTTTACGAATGTGAACTCCACCATTGTCGACCCAAAACATTTCGACCCGCGCTCGCTCGTCGAGTTCAGGGGAGACGTTTGCATCGTTCCGCCCAATTCGTTTGCGCTGGGACGGTCGGTGGAATACTTTCGCATTCCGCGCAACGTCCTGACCATCTGCCTCGGTAAGTCGACCTATGCCCGTTGCGGGATTATCGTGAACGTGACTCCCTTCGAGCCGGAATGGGAGGGATTCGTCACGCTCGAAATCAGCAACACCACCCCGCTGCCGGCGAAAATCTACGCCAACGAAGGTCTTTGCCAGGTTCTTTTCTTCGAGTCCGACGAGGACTGCGAGATTTCCTACAAGGACAAGAAAGGCAAGTATCAGGCGCAACGCGGCATCGTCCTGCCGCGCCTCTAGTTTGTGCTTGCTAGGATGAGGTCTCGGTGGGACGGGCTGAAGTTCGTCTTACTTGCTGGTTACTCCCCCTGCCGGTTGGACGCTTTCCGTTTCAATTTTAGGAGGAAGCAACGGGAAGCCGCGGCTGCGCCAGCCGTCGTAGCCTTCCGCGAGCGGCCGGATTCGCGTGATTCCCTTGCTGCGCAGCAGGAGCGCGAGCCGCGCGGCCGTCACTTCATTCGGGCACGCGCAGAACAGGACGATTTCGCGGTCGCGGGGAATAACATCGGACGCTTCTTCCAGTTCTGCCGCGTCCATGTGCAGTGCGCCGGGAATCGTCTCCGGGTGCGCGTCGAAGTCGAGTGCGTGGCGCAGGTCGACCACGACGACGTCCTCGCCGGCGTCGATTTTTTCCTTCAGTTCCTCGGGAGTAATCCTCGCGATCTTCAGTTTGCGCAGGAATCTTCGGCGATTGTAGAACTTCCAAAGAATGTAACACGCGAATGCGCCCAGCAGAAGCACGAGCAACCACTCGCCCAAATGGGCCGCTTTCGCCGCAACGCGCTCGAGTTCGCCGCTGAAGGCATAACCCGCGACCGTGAATGCGCCTGCCCAGAGCAACGCTCCGAGCATGTCAAATAGGAGAAAACGCCGCCATCCCATCCGGATAATACCCGCGAGCGGCGAGGCCATCGCGTTGAGGCCAGGAATAAATTTGGCGACCAGCAAGACGCGCGCGCCGTTGCGCCCGAAACTCACCTGTGTTCGGCGGACGCAGGAGTCTGGCTCGAGCGAAATCCGGCACAGCAGTTGAAGAACTCGCACACCATTCCGCCGGCCGAGCTCGTACCACATCGAGTCGCTCGCAACGGCTGCCGCGGTCGCGAGGGCGATCGCCAGCCCGAGATTCATTTGGTGCATGCCGGAGAGCGCTCCCGCAGCCAGCAGCAGCGGCGAGGAAGGAATCGGCAGACCCGCCTGCTCGACGAAGACCCAGGCCACCACCAACAGATACCCGTGCCGGACGACGAATTGGAGAGTCTCGTTCATTTCGATTCGGCGGATCCCGTAATCAGAGCCGGATGTCCCCAAGTTCCCGAAAAGACGAATGTTTCAATTGGTTTGCGCTGCCGCGGGGCGATCTCCCGTGCCCGCAGCCTTTCCGACAGCGAGTCCACGTCGCCGGGGTATCCGACCGCGATCATGCTGACCGGTTCCCAGCCTGCCGGCACGGCAAAACGCCCCCGCGCCGCCTCGACGTCAAATCCCGCCATCGGATGAACCATGAGACCCGACGCCGTCGCCTGGATGGCAAGATTTGCCGCCGCTTGGCCCAGATCGTAGAAACCGTGCCGGTTCGGCTTTCCATCCTTTTCAAATTGAGTATGTGCGACGGTGAGAATCAGGGCAGCCGCCCCGTGCGCCCACGCCTGGTTAAATTCAATCAGCACGCCGAGCATAGCTTCGAAATTCTTTGGATCGTCCCTGGTGGCCACCAGAAAGGACCAAGGCTGTTCATTACTGGCGGAGGCAGCCCAGCGCGCGGCCTCGAAGATGCTGAGAAGTTTCTCCCGCTCAATCGACCGCTTCGCGAAGGCCCGAGGGCTCCATCGCCGTTCCAGCAGTTCGTGAATCGGTACCTCTGTTTCGGCTCTTTTTTCCATTTGATGAAGGACGATCCGTTCCTTTCCAAGGGTTCCTTATATTCGAATACCTTTGGCCGGATAGGCAAGTCCGTCCGGCACAAATGCGGTTTCTCCCTGCCGATCCCGAAATCCCGATTTACTTCGAAAAAATCACGGCTTCCGTGTGGGGCGAATATGAACTTCGCTGATGAAGCTTCCCGGGGCTTGCGTCACCAGGGCCGCCACCGCGTGCGCAACATCGTCTGCGTGCAATATTTTGGAAGAATCTTTGCCGCTCTGGCCCGGAAATTCCGTCGCCACCGATCCGGGACAGATGGTGCTGACGCGAATCCCATGCGCGCGCAGGTCCTCGGCCATGCAGGCCGAGAGGCCCATCAGTCCCCACTTCGAAGCGCAATAGATCGCGCCGTTTGCGAAAGTATTTTTTCCCGCAAGCGACGAAATATTGATGATCTGGCCGGTCTCGCGCCGGATCATCTCCGGAGCGACGGCGCGGCAGAGGAGAAAGACCGACTTCAGATTCGTATCGAGCACGGTGTCCCAGTCCGCTTCCCCGAATTCATGGAACGGTCCAAAGACGCCGGTTCCGGCGTTATTGACGAGGATGTCGATGGGTCCAAGCGCCTGCTGGGTCTTGCGAACGAGGATGGAAATTTCGCTCTCGCGCCGGACGTCTGCCTGTATAGCGAGCGCCTCGATTCCTTCGCCGCGAAGGGCGGATACCGACTGGTTAAGCTGCGCCTGGTCCCGCGCGCTCATCGAAACTCGGGCGCCCATTCGCCCCAAGCGACACGCGATCGCCAAGCCAATTCCACGGCTCGCTCCCGTGACGAGCGCGACCTTGCCTCCAAGGGCATCCCGTTGCTCCATTGACTCTCCTTTACAGCCGGGTGTAATGATATTCTTGGCGTAGGCTTCCTTGTTCTGGAGTTTGCCATCATAACATTAACGCTCGCCGCATTGGTCGCAGGAGCCAGCCAGCGAGCCATGACTTTCGGTACGGAGGCCGCAGGGAATGGCGCTTGCGCCATCGATTAGGATTCCCTATAATCCGAACGCTTTGAATCAAGAGATATCCTTGCAGATTTTAGCTTTCGCCGAACGGACATTTTGACATTTGCTGAGGAGGCTGGAAGCCGATGACTCGAAAGTGGATGGTGATAGGCGCCGGTCTGATATGGATCGCGCTGGGCACAGGATCTGGCGCGGGAAATTTGTGGGCTGCACCGCAAGCGGCTCAGGATCAGTCGAAGCCTGCCTATACGCTGCCGGAGTACAACGCGTATAAGGCGGCGGATGCGGAGCAGAACGCTCAGCAAAAAGTTAAGCTGCTCGACGATTTCGTGAAGACGTATCCGAACTCGTCCTTGATGCCGTACGTCTACCGCGACTACTACACGACGTACATGGCTCTGAAGAACTACGCCCAAGTCATGGAATACGCCGACCGGATGATCGCGCTCGGGGACAAGATTGACACGACCGGAAAGCTCGAGGCGTATTACACGCGTGCCCAAGCGTTCTATCTGGGGATGTCCGACAAGTCGCTTCAAACTCCCGATGCGCTTACAAAGGCGCGAGACGCAGCCATTGCGGGCCTGAAGACGTTGGACGACCTCAAGAAACCCGATAACGTGGCCCAGGAACAGTTCGACCAGCAGAAGAAGGGCGTTAAAGTTCTGTTCAATGCGGTCGCGGCGCTGTCTTCGACCACCATGAAGGATTACGCCGCGGCGGCCGGGTACTATAAGACTCTTCTTTCCATCGATCCGAATGACGCCGTTTCTCACTATCGGCTCGGCATCGTGGATTTGCAAATGGCTCCGCCGCAAGGGACCGATGGATTTTGGGAACTTGCCCGCGCGATTGACCTGAAGATCCCGAATGACGCGCAGGTCAAAGCGTATCTGAAGAACCAGATCATTCGTTACCAGCAGCCGGCCTGCGACAAGCTCGTCGATGATCAGGTGAACGAACTTTTGACGCTCGCCATGACCGCCACGGAAAAGCCCGCTACCCTGAACGTGCCGAGTATGGCCGATTTGCAGAAAGCTCGCGATGACACGGCCAACTTCATTCCTGCGCTCAAGGCCGGAGGCGATGCGGGAAAGGTCATGTGGCTTGCGAGCTGCGGGCTGGAGTATCCGGACGTCGGCGTCCGCGTGATGGATGCACCCGTCGTGGACGGCGATACTGTGACACTCAAAGTGTTCCGCGGTGCGACGCCCGAAGAAATCGAGGCGGCTACCGACGCCAACATGGAAGTGAAAATCGAGGGGCAGCCGGAAGCCAAGCGTCTCGAGAAGGATGCGGTGGTGCGGTTCACCGGCACTCTCGAAGGCTATACCCAAAATCCATTCCTGCTAACTTGGGACAAGGCCAAGATCAACCCGGAAGATTTGCCGGAGGATAAAGGGCCTGCTAAGAAAGGACCGGTCAAGAAGGCCCCTGCCAAGAAGGCCCCGGCCGGCAACTGATTTCGAATCGGTTTGAATTTAAAAATGGCCCTGGAGGTTCTCCAGGGCCATTTTTAATCTAGGGAAGAGAGTTCAATGCGGCGCCTGCACTCGATCGGCGCGGGTCACCCGTCACCCGGGGTATGGATGCGTACAATCGCTCGGGAGACTTAAGGCCGCCGGTGTTGCCGATGATCCAGCTTGTAGAGATCGATCTTGCGGCTCAGCGTGTTGCGATGGATTCCCAGCAACCGCGCGGCGCGCGACTGATTGCCGCGGGACCGGTCCAGCACGCGCTTGATGAATTTCTTTTCGAATTCGTTGACCGCCTCGTCGAAATGAATTCCGCGCTCCACCATTTGGCCGACTAGAGTTTCAAGTTGGTCCTTCACCGTAGCACGCTCCACACAAGAGTTGTTTGCGGCCGGAGGGCTCCGCCGCTCCTAGCTCAGTTCGTGGCCCGACAACTGCCGATACGCTTCCCGGTACTTTGAACGAGTAGCGGCGACAACATCGGGAGGGAGTTCCGGGCCGGGCGGCTGTTTGTTCCACCCGATCCGTTCGAGGTAGTCGCGCACGTATTGCTTGTCAAACGAGGGCTGGGCGCGGCCGGGCTGGTAGCCGTCCGCTGGCCAAAAACGCGAAGAATCGGGTGTCAGCGCCTCGTCAATCCAGATCAGTTCATTTCCAGCACTGCTTTCAACGAGGCCAAATTCGAATTTGGTGTCCGCCAGAATGATGCCGCGAGGTTCGGCGTACGCTGCCGCGCGGCGGTAAATCTCCAGACTCACCGCGCGTACCCGTTCTGCGAGTTCGCCGCCAACGCGCGAAACGGCATCATCGAAAGAAATGTTCTCGTCGTGACCCGTCGTAGCCTTGGTGGATGGAGTGAAAATCGGCTCCGGCAGCCGCTCCGACTCGCGCAAGCCCACGGGCAGGGGAATCCCGCAAACTTTGCCCGAAGCCCGGTAGTCTTTCCATCCCGAGCCCACGAGGTAGCCGCGGACAACGCACTCAATGGGCAGCGGCTTTGTGCGCTGGCACAACATAGCGCGGCCTTCGAGCTGCGAGCGGTAGGGTGCAAGCTCCGCCGGGAAGTCTGTCGCGCTAAGGATATGGTTCGGGATGACGTCGCGCAGCAAGTCGAACCAGAAAAGCGACAGCTGTGTCAGCACCCGGCCCTTATCCGGAATCGGCGTCGGGAGCACGACGTCAAACGCGGAAAGCCGGTCGGTTGCGACGAGCAGCAACTGGCCGCCTACTTCGTACAAATCGCGCACTTTCCCGCGATTCAGAAAGTGAACGCCGGGAAAATTTGTTTCCCAGACGACGGTATCTAATTTTGGAGAAGCCACAGGTAGCCTATCCCTTCTGAGAGGCCGACATTCTAGCGTACGGTTCAGCGAAGTCAACAGAGAAGAAAAACGAAAAGTGGAAATCTAAAAAAGGAAAATAGTGTGCAAAGTTTTTCCCACTTTTGCCGCCCATGCCTTCGCGGGCCGATTTGCCTTTCGCCGTGGTCGCAAGGGCGTTTGACACACCGAGGACACAAAAACTACCGAGAGCGCTGAAAAAAAGCGTGGAAGGGAAGAATCGCCGTTGGTTGTCTTTCGGGCGCCCGCGGCGAATTACGCGGCGTTTGTGGCGGCTTGCGCGGCCGCGGGCTCATCCCAGCGCACCGACACGAGTTTCGAGACGCCCGGCTCCTGCATGGTGACGCCATATAGGACCGATGCCATCTCCATCGTTTTTCGGTTGTGCGTTACGACGATGAATTGAGTGCCTGCGCTCATCTCCGAAACGAGCTTTGTGAAGCGTGCGACATTGGCTTCGTCGAGCGGCGCGTCGACTTCGTCCAAAATACAGAACGGGCTCGGCTGATAGCGGAAAATTGCGATCAACAGGGCAAGGGCCGTCATCGCCTTTTCGCCGCCGGAGAGCAACAGGACGTTTTGCAGACGCTTTCCTGGTGGTTGTGCGGCGACATCGATGCCCGGCTCGCCCGAGCTGTCCGGTTCCGATAGCCGCATCTCGCCCGTTCCGCCGCCGAAGAGCGTGTGGAACGCGGCCGCAAAGTTCTCGTTGATAATCCTGAACGCTTCCTCGAATTTCTGTTTGCAGACCGCGTCGAGCTCCGCGATGGCTTGCTGTGTGTCGGTGATGGACTGAAGCAGGTCGGCGCGTTCACGGCCGAGGAACTCGAAGCGCTGTTCGCATTCGTTGTATTCCTCGAGAGCCATCATGTTGATCGGCCCCATCGACTCGATGCGCGATTTCAGCTCGTGGTACTGCGCATCGGAAGCGCGCAGCTCTTCGCCTGAAAGAAGCGCGGGAAATTCCGCAATCAAATCCTCCGGCTGGGCATTCAGCTCCTCGACGCAAGACTGCCGCAAATGCTCGCGCTCGGATTCATTGCGGGCCCGCTCGATCTCAAGCTTGCCACGTTCTTCCCGGAAATCGCCGAGTTTTTGGCGCGCCTGGCGAAGGGTGTCGTCCACCTGCGTAGCACGCACGCGCGTGTCGGCGAACTCCCGCTCCATTTCGGCGCCGCGCGCTTCGAGACGCTGCTTCTCTGCGTGCAGCGATTCGACCTGGCGCCGATGTTCGGCCGTCTCGGCCGCGAGTTGCTCCTGCTCGCGTTCCAGTGAGCGGTGCTGCTCGACGAGTACCGCGCGGCGCGCGGAAAGCTCCTGGAATTCGTGCGCCATCCGCGCGGCAATGGTCTCCGCGCTCGCGAGCCGCTCGGAGAGCCTCGCCATTTCGGAGCGCCGCATCGCGAGGTCTTCCTGTTTTGCTTGCGCCGTTTGCCGCAGCGCGGCCTGCCGCTCGACGGCTCGCGCGATTTCCTCATCGGCCGCGGCGCGCGCGCTTGAGATCTTGACGCGGCCTTGCCGCGCGGCCTCGGCGCGTCGCTCGGCCGTCGCGGCATCACTACGCAGGCGTGCCAGCTCCGTCTGGCAGTCGCTTAGCTCCATTCCAAGACGCACCATGTCGCCGCGCGCCTGATCGCGTTGCAAAGTGGCTGCCACGGCGAGCTTTTCGGATTCCACGTGCTGCGCCGCGGCCTGTTCAAGCGCGAGTTCACTTGCGCGAAGTTCTTCTTCCACGTGCTGCAGCGCGGCCTGCGCTTCCGAAGCCGCGCGTTCGAGTTGCAGCACTTCGGCATCGAGAGCGCGCAATTCGCGCTTCATGCCGAGAGGGCCCGCCTCGGACGGACGGCCGCCGCTCACGACGCGGCCTTGGTAGGTGGTCCCGTCCGGCGTCACAAAGGAATAGGCCGGGTATTCGCGCGCGAGCCGCTCGGCCACCGCGGACTGTTCCACGAGGAACGCGGACTGCAAGCGCGGTAAAAATTGTTTCGCGGCGGGCCCCAGGGGGTCGCGAAATTCCACGAGGCGGTCGAGACGCGAAACGGCTTCCCGCTCGATCTCAAGGGGAAGAGCGGGCTCGTTCGCCTGTAAATTCAACTTGCGCAGTGAATCGACAAAGAACGTTGCGCGGCCGCCTACTTCATTGCGCAGCAGGGCGATTCCGGCGCGGGCCAGATCGAACGTTTCCACGACGACGTACTCGAGTTCGTCGCGCAAAAATTGCTCGATGGCGCTTTCATATTGCTGTTCGACTTCCGCGTAGTCGGCCAGCACGCCCACGGCGCGGAAGCCGGCCGAGGAATCGCCGCCTTGATTCGAGGCAAAGAGTTTTTGGACCGCATCGTCGGTGTAGGAGCGTTCGTTCAGGATCTGCTCGACCGAAGCGCGCCGCGCGCGGCCCCCGGCAAGCGCGTCGCGAGCAGATTCGGCTTGCGCGACGGTTCCGTGTTGCTCGTGGCGCAAACCGGCGATGCGCGCCTGCGCGTTTCGAACGATTTCTTCGAGGCTGCGCGTGCGTTCCAACACCGAGTGCCAGTGCAGGTCGGCGGCTTGCGCGCGCTCGCGATGGTGCAAAGATTCTTCGAGCAGTTGCTGCTCCCGCTGCTCATGGCGCGTCACCGCTTCGACGAGATGCGAGAGCGATTGCTCGGCTTGCGCTTGATCCCCGTGCAACCGCGTGAGATCGTCGCCCAACTGGGCGACCGATCGCCGCAGCTCTACAATGCGTTCTTCCGTGGAGTTGCTCGCGCCCGAAATCTCAACCGTGGCCGCGGCCAGGGTCGCGAGGATCACGTCGAGGCGCGCAACTTCGCTCTTGATGGCCGCAACCGATTCGCCGTGCGCAGCCGCCCGCAGTTCGATCTGCGCCGTTTGCGCCGTAGCCTGCTCGATTTCGGTGGTCAATTGCGCGAGGCGGCCGACAAGTTCCGAGGCGCGCTGGCGGTTGAAGAGAATCCGGTTTTCGCTGCGGTCGAGTTCCAGCGCCGCCTGGCCAACGACGTTCTGGTGCTGGCGCAATTCGCCTTCGAGTGCAAAGGTCCGCGACGACAGGCGCTCTTGCTCGGCCTCCCATTGGTTTACCGATCGAGCTTCCTGGGATTCCTGCTGCGAAATTCCGCCCAGGAGGCCCGCCAGGCGCTCCGCCTCGAGATCGAGTTCCTTGGCCTTGCTCGCGAGGACCTGCCGCAGCAACCCGCGCATTTGCTCGCGAATCTCCGCGTACCGGCGCGCCTTGGATGCCTGCCGTTTGAGCGACGCGAGCTGTTTCTCCACTTCGACATAGATGTCGTTCACACGGGACAGATTGACCTTGGACGATTCCAGCTTGGCTTCGGAGAGCCGCCGCTTCGTCTTGAATTTTGTGATTCCCGCGGCTTCCTCGATGATGGCGCGCCGGTCGGTCGGCTTGGTGCTGAGAATCTGGCCGATGCGGCCCTGCTCGATGATCGCGTAGGAATCGGGGCCCAGCCCGATCCCCATGAAAAGCTCCTGAATGTCGCGCAGGCGGGCAACGCGGCCGTTGATGAGGTATTCGCTTTGCCCGGAGCGGTACAGCCGCCGGCCCACGACGATTTCGCCCGGCTTCAAAGCCATCGCCAGCTTTTCCGCCACGCGCTTCTTCTTCAAGAACGCAGGCTCTTTGAAGATTTCCTTTTCCGCCAGCGCTTCCGGAACAGTTTCGCCGCTCTCCGTGGCAAGCTCCGCTTCGTTATTCTCCGGGTCCTCCGCGCTCCCGCTCTCCGCGTCCTCTGAACCTAGATCGTTCACCGTCGCTCCGTAGACGCTGTCCGGAACACCGACGGGCCCGGGGGCTGCCTCGCTCTGCTGGCCGCGCAGCACAAAATCCGCTGCTTCCGCAAGTTCCGGGTCCACCAGCGTCAGCGTGACCTCGGCCAATCCCATCGGTGGCCGCTTGACCGTTCCGTTGAAGATGCAGTCGGACATGCGCTCGGCGCGCAGCGATTTATGGCTCTGCTCGCCCAGAACCCACGAAATGGCGTCGACGATATTGGACTTGCCGCAGCCATTGGGGCCGATGATGCAGGTGAGCCCGCTGCCGCTGAACGTGATGTGCGTCTTCTCGCAGAAGGACTTAAAGCCAAGCAGCTCGACTTTGCGCAGTTTAAGCAAGAGTTCCCCTTTGTGGCCTCCGCCGAAAGATCGCTGGGCGAACAACAGAAAAAGAATAGAAACGCCGGCAGAGACGGATTCCAGTTCCTGGGAAGGACACGAACTGCGACAAACTCGCTGAAGGGTCGTTTAGCAGTGGCCCAGCCGCCTGGCGCTACGGTGGCGGTTACGGGAAGACAAGTTAACATGCGGCACGGCCGAAGTAAAGGCGCAACAGCCGGAAGGCTAACTAGTCGCTTGGAAAACCCTGGGACAGCCATCATATAATCCGGTCCGGAGGCATCCGTAATGATTTTCAAATTCAGGCTTCCGGGATACGTCTTGGCTGCTGCAGCCGTCTTCGTTCCGTCCATTTGCGCGCAGCAGGACCCGAGGGCAGTCCAGACGCCTGGTCCCCAGATCAGCGTTGACGGATACACCTATACCCAACGAGCGCTCTTTCAACGGAATATCGGCGGGCCGGACGATATGACTACGCCGTTCCCGCCGCACAAGATCATCGGCAATATTTATTACGTGGGCGCCAGAAGTTTGGCATCGTTTCTCGTCGTGACGCCGCAGGGAAATATCCTCATTAACAGCGCCTACGAACGGAATATTCCGTTGATTCTAAAGTCGGTCGAGCAGTTGGGGTTTAAGCTCTCCGACACGAAAATCCTGCTGGGCAGCCACGCGCATGCGGATCACCAGGAAGGCGACGCGCTCTTCAAGCAACTCACCGGTGCGCAGGTGATGGCGATGGCGGAGGACGTTCCCGCGCTCGAGAACATGAAGCCAGGAGGCAAGCCGCATCCGATCGACAAAGTGCTGCACGACGGCGACGAAGTGACGCTCGGAGGTTCGACGCTGGTTGCGCACCTGACGCCCGGCCACACTCGCGGGTGTACGACCTGGACGATGAAAGTGGAGGAGGCGGGCAAGACGTACAACGTGGTGATTATCTGCAGCCTGGGTGTGAATCCGGGATTCAAGCTGGTGAACAATGCCGACGTTCCCCAGATCGCGGATGAGTTCACTCGCGCCTTCGAAACGATGCGGTCGCTGCCTTGCGATGTGCCGCTCGGATCGCATCCCGGCATGTATAATATGGAAGAAAAATACGCGAAGCTGGAAAAAGGAGGCCCGAATCCCTTCATCGATCCAGTCGGCTATAAGACCGAGATCGACATCGACGAGGCCATGTTTCACGCGGTTTTAGACCAGCAGCGGAAAGCCGCCTCCGGAAACGCCGGATCGCCTGACGCGACTCACTGATTGAACTGGCCGGGAACGTTTGCCAATTTTAGGGAGGATCTTCCATCATGTTGTTCGACTTCACGCAAATTCCCGCCAAGGAATGCTACAAGCTGCTGATCTCGACGGTGACGCCGCGGCCGATCGCCTGGATCGTGAGCCAAGACGCCAAGGGAATCCTCAACGCCGCGCCCTTTTCCTTCTTCAACGTATTTTCGGGCAATCCTCCGGTGGTGGGCATTGGGATCGGCAGCCATCGGCCCGGTCAGGCGAAAGACACGCGCGCAAACATTCGGGATACGGGACAATTTGTCGTCAATCTGGTTTCCCAGGACAATGCCGACGCGATGAATGTCACCGCCATCGACTTTGACGCCAGCGTGAACGAGATGGACGAAGCCGGCCTCACGCCCGCGCCCTCGACTCGCGTCAAGCCGCCGCGCATCGCGCAGAGTCCGGTGGCGCTCGAGTGCGAGCTGATGCAGATTGTGGAGTTGGGCGAGAGCGGGCTGGTGCTGGGCCGCGTCGTGGCGATGCACGTCCGCGACGACCTGGTGCTCGACGCCGCGAAATATTATATCGACACTCCGAAGCTCAAGCTGATTGGCCGCATGCACGGCAGCAGTTGGTACACGCGCACGTCGGAACTGTTCGAATTGAGGCGCATCCCGCTCGCCGAATGGAAGAAGTGAGTGGAGGCGCCGCCGGTGGAAAGCAACGAAAGATTGCTGTCGGCTCGCCGAACGCCGCCGCATTTCGACCCTTGCCAGCCTACGGGTCGGGAGTGGTAGAATGCACCCTGAACCGTAGGAAATCGTTACGAAATCGCATTGCCGGGCCCGCGCTAAACCCGAACAGTTCTGGGAGTGAACGCCATGCCATTTCAATTGAATTTGAATGGGCGGTCCGCCACGGTGGACGTGCCTGCGGATATGCCCCTTTTGTGGGTGATTCGCGACGTCATCGGTATGAAAGGCACGAAATTCGGCTGCGGGGCGGGGCTCTGCGGCGCCTGCACCGTGCATCTCAACGGGCGCGCCGTGCGCTCCTGCCAGACGCCGGTCTCCGCTGCGGCAAACCAGCAGATCACCACGATCGAAGGGCTTTCGCCCAATGGCTCGCACGCTGTCCAGCTCGCGTGGCAGGAACTCGACGTGCCGCAGTGCGGTTATTGCCAGGCGGGGCAGATGATGTCCGCCGCGGCGTTGCTCGCGCATACGCCCAGCCCGTCCGACCAGGAAATTGAAGACGCGATGAATGGCAACATTTGCCGCTGCGGCACCTATTTGCGCATCCGGCCCGCGATTCATCGCGCCGCCGTCATTGCCCAAAACCAGTCGAACAGGCCCACCGAGGCCGCGGAAGTTTTGGCGGGAAAGGTATAAGGAGGCTCCATGGGAACCATGCTGCATGACGCCAAGCTCACCGACCCCACGCTGATCGGGCGCCGCTCCTTTCTTCGCGTCAGCGCTATTGGCGGAGGCGGCTTGCTCCTGGCGCTCTACACCGATCCCGTCACGAAAGTGCTGGCACAAATTCCTGAAGACCCGAATGCGGCGTATGTAGCGACGGCGTTTATTCGCGTGGCGGCAGACGGTGCCGTGACGATCATGGCGAAGAATCCGGAAATTGGGCAGGGCGTAAAAACGGAACTGCCTATGATCATCGCCGATGAGTTGGATGTGGACTGGAAAGACGTGAAAATTCAGCAGGCCGATCTCGACGAAACAAAATACGGCCCGCAGCGCGCAGGCGGCAGCACCACGACCCCGACGAACTGGACTCCCCTGCGGCAGGTCGGTGCGACGGGGCGGCAACTGTTTGTCACAGCGGCCGCGCAAACGTGGAAAGTGCCGGAATCGGAGTTGTCGACTTCTTTGGGCCGCGTGATACACACGCCGACGAACCGCTCGCTCGGATACGGTGAACTTGCGGCCACGGCGGCGACGCTCACTCCACCCGACTTGGCTGCGGTCAAGCTGAAGGATTCGAAAGATTACAAGATCATCGGGCAGCCAAAGCCGGGCGTCGACAATGCCTCAATTGTAGTCGGCAAGCCGATCTACAGTATCGACTTCGTCCTTCCGGGAATGCTGTTTGCCGTGTTCCACAAGTGTCCGGTGTACGGCGGCAAGGTCGTCAGCGCGAATTTGGACGAAATCAAGTCGATGCCGGGCGTTCGCTACGCGTTCGTGGTGGATGGCGGAACGGACCTGGCGGGTTTGATGCCTGGTGTCGCCATCGTCGCCGATAGCTGGTGGCAGGCGCGCACGGCCCGGCAGAAGCTGCAAGTGAAGTGGGATGAGGGAAAGACGGCGATGGAAAGCAGCGACGGCTATGCGCGCCGCGCGACGGAGCTTTCGCAACAGCCGCCGGAGTTTTCGTTGCGCACGGATGGCAACGCCGAGGCTGTTTTGCAGAAAGCGGCCAAGGTGGTGGAAGCTTCGTATTCGTACCCGTTCCTTTCGCACGCGCCGCTCGAGCCTCAGAACTGCGCGGCGTATTACAAAGATGGCAAGATCGAGATTTGGGCTCCGAGCCAGACGCCGGAAGCGGGTCACCAGATGGTCGCGGCAACGCTCGGAATTCCCAGGCAGAACATCAAGATTCACATCATGCGCGTCGGCGGCGGATTCGGACGGCGCCTGTCGAATGACTACACGGTCGAAGCCGCCTGGATCGCGAAGGTCGTCGGCGTGCCCGTCAAGCTGCTGTGGACGCGAGAAGACGACATGGCACACGATTTCTACCGGCCAGCCGGTTTTCATTTTCTCAAGGCGGGCCTTGATTCTTCCGGAAAGCTCGTCGCGTGGCGGAATCATTTCGTCAGTTTTGGCCAGGGCAGACAGTTCGCCAATGCTGCCAACATCGTGCAAAATGAATTCCCAGGGTCATTTCTGGCGGATTATTCCCTGCAAGTGAGTCTCATGCCGTTCGGCATTCCGACGGGCGCCATGCGCGCGCCTCGCAGCAATGCATTGTCTTTCGTGTTCCAATCGTACATCGATGAGTTGGCGCACGCAGGCGGAAGAGACCCGCTCGAGTTCCGGCTCGACTTGCTGTCCAATCCGCGCGTCGCAAATCCCAACGTCAAGCCGGTCGCTTTTGAGCCCGATCATGACGCGGCGCGGATGCGCGGCGTGCTGCAACTCGTTGCCGAAAAGTCCGGCTGGAGCTCGCGGGGCCAGTTGCCAAAAGGCCGCGCGATGGGCATCGCGTCCTATTTCTCGCACCGCGGATATTTCGCGGAAGTGGTAGATGTGAGCGTCGATGCAAACAAGGGCGTAAGAGTCCATAAGGTTTGGGTCGCGGGCGACATCGGCAGCCAGATCGTCAATCCGAGCATGGCGGTCAACCAAGCGCAGGGCGCCGTAATCGATGGCCTAAGCCACTTAATGGGTTACCAAATCACAATCGACAAGGGCCACGCCGTGCAGACCAATTTCCACCAGTATCCCCCGGTCCGCATGATCCAGGCGCCGCCCGAGATCGAAGTCCACTTCCTACAGACGCCGAATCCTCCGACGGGCTTGGGGGAACCGGCACTGCCACCGGTTCTTCCGGCCGTGAGCAATGCAATTTTCGAGATCACTGGAGAGCGCGTCCGTTCGCTGCCGCTCGCGACGCACGGATTCCACTGGGCGTAGGATTCCGTTGAGCGACCATAAGCTAGATGTCATCCCCTGAAGCCTCTGGCGGTAAGGTGTCGGCTGCCTGCGGCGGCTTTGCCGGAACCGGCGTTGCCACTTGCGGCGCTGGAGTTGATTGGCGTGCTTCTCCGCACATGGACTTTACCTAAAATAACAATCACCTTTGTCAAATCGTGATAGTGTGCCGTATCCAAAGCGCGCAATAGCAGCCTTTACGAAAACATAGCGATCGACGGGGGCAGGCGCAGATGAGACACGTTCGTGCAACACTGAGTTTCTTGCTTGCGGCGGCGTTCTTCGCTCTCCTTCCGTCTTCTCTCAGTTTTGCGCAAGCCCCAGCGGCGCCGGCTCCCGTTCAGAACTCGCCCATGGGGCTACCGATTCCGCCACCCGGACCCGGCGGAGGCATTTCGCCGCTTGTTGACAAACTCCCGGAAGCTTCCTTGACCGACCCGCTTCTCCATTTCACTCCGGTAACGGATGAAACCTTGCGGGACCCGCAGCCAGGCGACTGGCTGACCTGGCGTCGCACCTACGATGACACAGGCTTCAGTCCGCTCAAGCAAATCAACCGGAGCAACGTCGGAACGCTTCACGTAGCTTGGGCGTTCTCGCTGCCGAACGGCCCGAACGAAGGGACCCCGCTCGTGCACGACGGCGTGCTCTTTCTGCAAAGTTATGGAGACCGCGTGCAGGCCTTTGACGCCGCGACGGGCGACATCCTCTGGCAATACGCGAGGGAACTCCCACAGGGAATTACAATTGGGGTGAAACGAAATATTTCGATCTACGGGAACCTCGTGCTGCTGGCCACCTCCGATTCGCACTTGGTCGCCCTCAACGTGAAGAACGGGCACATCGTGTGGGACCACGAAGTTGCCGACTATAAGGAATTTCGCATGACGGGCGGTCCTCTTGTGGTGAAGGGCAAAGTCATCATTGGAACCGTCGGGCGCGCGCCGGGAGGCGATTACATCGCCGCGTTCGATACCGAAACAGGGAACGAGGCTTGGCGTTTCTATACAATTGCCAGGCCGGGAGAGCCCGGCGGCGACAGCTGGAATGGCCTGCCGCTGGAAAAGCGCAACGGGGCTTCCGTCTGGACCGCAGGGAGCTATGACTCCGCGCTGAACCTTGTTTTCTTCGGGCCGGGTCAAACGTACGACACGGGTCCTCTACTGCACCCAGTCCATCAGCCTGGGATCACCACGGAGTCTCTCTACACGGACACGACCCTCGCGCTCAATCCGGACACCGGCAAGCTCGCCTGGTTCTTCCAACACGTTCCTAACGATCAGTGGGACCTCGATTGGGCCTTTGAGCGAGAAGTGATTAAGGTTCCCGTCGGCGGCGTGGAGAAAAAGCTCGTGGTAACCGGCGGCAAAGTGGCGATCTTCGATGCCCTCGACGCGGAAACCGGGAAGTATGCTTTCTCGATCGATCTGGGGTTGCAAAACGTGTTTACGGCCATCGACCCCAAAACCGGAGCGAAGGCAGTCAATCCGGAAGTGGTTCCAGGGGACGGAAAGCCGCATACGGTTTGCCCCCATGCCGGCGGCGCGCGGAATTGGCTAGCTACGTCCTACAACGCGGAGACCGGGAATCTGTACGTTCCGCTTGTCGAGAATTGCATGGACCTCATCCCTTCGCGGGAGGGCGACCGCACCAATTTGTCCACCGGCGTGCATTGGGCGTTGCGGCCGCGGCCTGGCAGCGACGGCAAATATGGCCGCGTCGAAGCGATCAATCTGAAGACGAGAAAAGTGGTCTGGACTGACCGCCAACGCGCACCCATTACGACCGCGATGCTCGCGACGGCCGGAGGAATTGTCTTTGGCGGCTCGTTCGACCGCTGGATCCGCGCCTACGATGATTCGAACGGCAACGTACTTTGGGAAACGCGTTTGAACGACGTTCCGAATTCATGCCCCATCACATACAGCGTAAACGGAAAGCAGTACGTCGCTGTCGTCGTGGGCAACGGCGCATCGCTCGCCTCGACCTGGCCGGTTCTGGTTCCGGAGATTCACAATCCGCCGGACCGCAGTTCGACGTTGTGGGTTTTTGAGTTGCCGGAGAAGGACGCCGCGAGAAACAAGGCTGCGCGCTAGATGAAAATCCGAAGCGAGAGGAGGCGGGGAATGAGGCTCCCAAAATGGAAAAAATGCCGGTTCGCCGCCACATTGGCTTTGTTGCTTGCAGCTGCGTGCGGCCCCCTTGCGGCTCAGTCCAAGACTCCGACTCCGCAGGAGCAAGCGAATTTGAAAATGGTGCTTCGTTGGTACCGCGAAGTGGTGCTGGCAGGGCACGTGGATCTAGCCCGAAAATACATGGCCGAGGATTATGTCGATCATGATCCGAACCGCCAACCGACGCTCGCAAGCTTCGTCGAGCATTTCGGCGGCAAGCCTCCGCGCCCGATTGCGCCCACACTTTCCCATCCCCCGATCCGGGCTTACGCCAAGGGCGACTACGTCGTTCTTTTGTGGGAGTGGGAGGACAAGGACCCTGCGAATCCGTCCGCGATGTACAAGTACAACAGTTTCGATATTGTCCGGATTCAGAACGGGAAAATCCAGGAGCACTGGGATACGGATCGAAAAACTCCTCCGGATGCGGCCAGGCAGTAGCTCGAACTTTCAAGAAGGAAGGGAACGTCATATGAAATCTTCACGAAAATTCGCAGTCGCGTTGGCCGCCATGGCGATTGGCGGTTCCTTTCTCGCGGCGCAGGACTTCAAACTCAGTCCCCTCGAGCAAAAGAACCTGGAAATCGCGACCAAAGAAATCCGGGACATGAATCAATTCCACCACTTCGATCTCGCGCCGCAATACATTGCGCCCGATTACATCCAGCACAATCCAAATGTCCCGCCCGGCCTCGACGGATATGTGAAATATATGACGCGCTTTCCGCGCGATCCGGAACCGTTGACACCGGGGTGGAAAGTTACGCCTGTCGTGATCCTTACCAGCGGCGATCTGGTGCTGTACTTGTTTGATCGGACGGCGCAGGACCCGGCCGACCCGAGCCGGAACTACTCGTTCAACTCTGTGGATCTATTGCGGGTCGAAAACGGCCTCGTCCGGGAACATTGGGACGGCGCAAAGAAGGGGCAGCTGCCGTCGAACCAGCTTCCGCGAGCCCCAGAGCCCGTGAATCCGCCGCGGCAATAAAGAGATACGCGTATTTGAATCGCGGGAAGAAGCTTCCATTTACCGGACGAGCTCGGCGCTCGGGACGGAACTCTTCGACAGTCGTCCAAATGTGGTCAACCAGACGTTTATTCCCCGCGCGTATTCCTGCAGGTAGGCCTGTTCTGCGGAGGACAGGCGACCATCCTTCGCCCATCGTACAATCGCCTCCGAGATCTGCGCATAACATTCTTCATACAGTTTGCCGCTGAGTTTTGCGGCACGCAAAACCGTGACGAACTGGTCAGTTAGGAGCGTGCCCATTCGTTCGTCCTCCATGTCCCGCCACAAGCTGGCAAGCGACCTTTTTTGCAGGTGGGAAACAATCGGCGACCCGTAGGAGATGAGATCGCCCATGTGGTTTGCGATCCGGTGCAGCACATAGCTGCCCCAAATGTCGTCGTACCTGCCGGCATTGGGATTCAGGAAGTAAGCGGGCAGAACGTCGCGAGCAACCGCAGTTTGCTGCGAGTTGAACGGCGCCCACGTCTCCGGCCCCAGCACGAAATCTTCGCGCGCGGTCCACTCCGTTGCTTCGAGCGGCACGCTCATCCGGATCCATGCATCGACGTCCGGATCGCCGAGCCACATTCCCACGTTGACGACGACGCGGCCCGTGCGCGTGCCCTCCTTCAATTTGGTGTCGACAAAGCGTTTGGACACGGGGAAACCGCGATGGTAGGTGCGGAGCGCGGGCGTCACGTTCAGGAATTGACACGGATTCATCCACCCGTCCGGGCTCGAATACGATTTGAGCTTGGCCTTTGTTCCCACGCGGAGATGTGCCCGGAGAAGATCCGGTTCCAGGAGGTAGTTGTCATCGTCAACGGTGAGGATCGTTTCACAGCCGATTTCATAGGCGTACACCATGCCCATGTTTCTGCGCTGGACCGAGTTCCACGGCAAATATTCGTCGAGCTCCGGAAAACGCTCGAGATATTTGCGTTGCCGCTCGACGCCGAAATACTCCATCGGAAAGCCGTACGATTTCTGGAGATTTTCGCAATAGGATTGTGCCTGTGGAGGCGTCTTATGGTCGGCGACGATGATGAAGCACAGGTCTTTTCTCCCGTGCTGGGCGGCATCCTTGCAATACCCGTCCAAAAACTCCGGAACGTTAATCGTGGTGGTAACGATAGCTGTCGTCATAGGAAATTCGGAACCTTTCGTCATGCAAAATCCGCCTCCGCGCAGATTCATAGACACGCGAGAAACCGTCGCGAAGCGAAATTCGCGGACTCCAGTGGAAGCGTTCGCTCAGAAGCGTTGTGTCGGCGTACCGGTTCTGGACGCCCACGGGCTTGTCCACTTGCGGCTTGATCACGGGCGAGTAATTTGCGATTTCGGCAAAAATGCGCGCCACATCCAGAAAACACGTGAGGGCGCCGGAGCCGATGTTGACGGCTGACCCGTCCTGAATCTCTTCCATTGCGCGGAACATCATTTCGACGCAATCATCGATGTGAACGAAATCCCTTGCCTGTTCTCCGGTGCCCCAGATGACCAGCGGATCTTCGGTGTGCGCCGCGCGCTCGGCAATCGCAGGAATGGGATAAACTGTCTCCTGATCCTCGCCATATCCCGAGAATGGGCGGACGCAGGCAACGTGAAGTCCATAACGGCTCGCGGCGATGCGAGAAAGATATTCCCCGGTCAATTTCGACCAGCCGTAGGTCATATCGGGTAGGCCAATGCGGTCCCCGAATTCGATGTACGATTCCTTGAGGGGCAGAGCCTTTTCGTTTCCCTGCAGATGGATCGGATACGCGGCGCTCGAGCTGGCATAGAGAATGCGGCCCGGCTTTACGAGGCGTGCCCAGTGAAACATTTCCGCATCGATCGACAAGTCTGTCGCCACGAGCAAAGGGTCCCCGTCGATCAACGCGCGCCCTCCGACCACGGAGGCCAAATGGATAACCGCTTTGAGGCCCCGCCATTCACTCGGCCCGCGGCCCTTCAAAGAATCTGAGAAAAAGTGCCGGACATCATCATGAATGAAACGGATAACGGCGCCGTCGAGCTGATAGGAATACTCGAGCCCGGTAGACCCTTTGTAGCCCGCCCGCACTGGGAGCCATTCTTCGGGATGCCGTCCGGTAAACAGGTCGTCGACAATGCAAATTTGGTCCGTGAGGCCGTGCTGCAGAATGTGTTGGACAACGTGGCGTCCGACAAAGCCACATCCGCCCGTGATTAAGATCGGTTGCATTCGATCCGCTCCGGCCGAAATGAGATGAAAACGCCCGTGTGAAGAAGATTCACTCAGTTCGCGGGCTTGCAAGCGCCAGAAGGGTCACTCTTGCTATTCCATGTTAGACGGGCAGCGGCCGCCTTGCCACAACGCCGTCCCGCTTGTTTCCATTGGAGTACACGCCGCGCGTCCGGCCAGGCTACTTCCCGGTTGCCAGCGTCCGGAGAGCCATTTTGACGTATCGAAAATTTCGGAGGAACGTGTTGGCGCTGCGGCCTTCCGTTCTACCAATCCACACCGAGGGAATCTGCTTGAGCCGATAGCCGCGTTTGATTGGCTTGATCGTGCTCTCGATGAAGAATTCGTGCAGAGTTCCTTCCCATTCGATCGAGTCGGTGACCTTCTTGCTGAGGGTTTTGAAGCCATAGGTCAGGTCGCTGATTTCGGTCCAGAAAAGCGCCATAAAGAGCTTTTGAAAGATCCAGTTGAGGACGTATTTGACCGGGTCGTAGTTGGTGAAGCCACCACCGGGCAGCCAGCGGTTCGTAATCACACCGTCACAGCCCGTTTCGAGAATTGCATCCACCATGCGATCCACCGCTGCGGGTTCGGTCTCGAGGTCGGCGGCCATCAGCGTGATGTAATTTCCAGTCGCTGCCTGCATGCCTTCGCGGCACGCCCAGCCGATCCCGGGGTTCTTCTTTTGGATCAGGATTCTCACGCGTGGATCTTTCCCGGCGCATTCCCGGCAGACGGCCATAGTTTCCTCGGATGCGCGAGGCGAAACGAGAAGGATAATTTCTTTGATGTATCCTCGATCCCGAGCCAACAACAAGTCCACGGTTTCGCGAATCGAGTACGTTTCGGAAAGCACGGTGACGACGATCGACAATTGAATTCGGGATGAAATGAATCCGGCCCTGTCCGATTTTACGGAGGTAACGCTCTCGCTTCGTACAGTAGTGGTTTCGCCAGCAGTTGTCATAGGGCGTCTCTCGCGTAAATTCGGAGCGGCCGGAACGCGGAGCGAATTCCCGCCGGAGAAGCGGGCCCAAACGCTTTTCGCGTGGCCGGTTTCTCACTTCAGGTGCTCTCTGAAATCCTGCTTGGCGGACAGCTTCCGTAAAACGATTGTCCTCAACCGGCGGTGACTCGCACAAGGACATCTGCCGCTTCAGATGCGGAATCGGTAATCCTTCGGAAAGTGGGATCGATTTGGAGACCGCTGTTGAGCCGAGATTCTTTGAACTGCCGAAAATCAAAATCCTGCTGGTTGGATTCTGCGGTAATTGAATCCCAGGCCGCGAATGCGCTCGTCAGTCGATGCGGTAGTGGCAGCCGCGGCTCTCGCGGGCTTGGTCGGCTGCCTCGAGAATCAAAAGCGAGGTCAGGATTCCGTTGCGAAGGCCGATGATCGAGTCGCTGATTTCGCATTTTTCGTAGAAGCGCGCGATTTCGAGGTCCAGTTCGCGCAGCACCCGCATCGCGCGGTTCAGGCGTTTCTCGCTGCGGATCAGGCCGACGTAATTCCACATCGTTTGCTGGATCGTGAGCCAGTCCTGCGAGATGAGCGCGGGATCGGCGGGCTCGTGCTCGTAACGCCAATCTGCCACCTGCGGAAAATAAAATTCGTTGCCACAACGGATACGCTCGCCCGCTTGCGCACCGGCGCGCGTCCCCCACACGAGGCACTCTAGCAGGGAGGTGCTGGCCAGGCGATTGGCGCCGTGCAGGCCGGTGCACGCCACTTCGCCGACGGCGCGCAGGCGATCCACGGTCGTGCGTCCACAATCATCCGTGGCAATGCCGCCACAACTGTAATGCGCCGCCGGCACGACGGGAACCGGCTCGCGCGTGAGGTCAATCCCACGCTCCATGCATACGGCATAAATAGCGGGAAAGCGCTTTCGGAGCTGGTCGGCGGGCTTGTGGGTGATGTCCAAATAGACGCAAGGCTCGCCCGATTCGAGCATAGTCTGATAGATGGCGCGCGCGGCGACGTCGCGCGGCGCAAGCGATCCGGCGGGATGGAACCGTTGCATGAATTCCTTGCCGTGCCGATCCACCAGACGTCCGCCTTCGCCCCGAACCGTTTCCGAAATCAAAAAGCAGCCGTCCGGGGCCAAGAGCGCCGTCGGATGGAATTGGATGTACTGCATGTTGATGCAGCGCGCACCGGCGCGATAGGCCATGGCGATGCCGTCGCCGCGCGCGCCCGGAGGATTCGTCGTGTGCAGGAAGACGCTGCCAAGCCCGCCCGTCGCCAGGATGGTCTCCTTGGCCAAAATCGAAAAAACCTTTCCGGTCTTTTGGTCGAGCACGTATGCCCCGACGCACGTCAGCGGGCGATAGACATCGGTGGGCTCGACCGAGTGGTGCGACGCCGTCAGTAAGTCCACCGCGGTAGCGTTCGCGACCACTTTCACTTTCGGATGAGCCTGCACTCTCTCGAAAAACGCGCGCTCGATGGAAAAGCCGGTCTGGTCTTTATAGTGGATGATCCGAGGAATGGAATGGCCGGCTTCGGACGTCAGATCAAACTCACCCGGATCATCCGGAGACGGGTCGAACGGAACGCGCAGCTCGTCGATCAGAATGTCCTTTACGAGGCGTGGGCCTTCTTGGCTGAGTAGCGACGCCGCGGCAACCGCACTGAGCGCCGCGCCGGCAGAGAGAATGTCGGCGACGAGTTTTTCGGGCGCTTCACCTTGCCCACGGTAGATGATTCCACCTTGTGCCCGGTAGGTGTTGCTATCTTCGGGCTGAGAAGCGCGCGTCAGGAGCGTGACTTCGCAGCCGTGTTTCGCCGCGTCCCACGCCGCTGCCAGGCCGCCAAGGCCGCTGCCGATGACGAGAACGTCGGTCTGAATCGTCTTGTTCATGTCGAAATCATCACGGGTCGGGCAGCGTTTGGAGACCGCTCAGTGAAGTGGCTCAATTTCAAAGCTTAAATCCACGGCCGGCGCGGAATGCGTCAGCGCGCCGACGGAGATCCAGTCTACTCCCGCTTCGGCGAATTGCCTCACGTTCGCAAGGGTGATTCCGCCGGACGCTTCCGTTCGAATCTGCTTTGGCGTGCTGTGCGCTTGAACCAACTTGACCGCTTGACGCACGAGCGGCGGCGTCATGTTGTCGAGCAGAATCACATCCGGATCTTTCACGAACGCGGCGCGAAGCTCATCGAGATTCGTCACTTCGATTTCGATCCATCCGGCGCGACCCTTTGCCGCTTGCGCCGCGATAAGCGCCGCTGCGACGCCCCCAGCCAGACGGATGTGGTTTTCCTTGATCAGGACGGCTTCGCCAAGGTCCTTGCGATGACTGTTGCCGCCGCCCACGCGAACTGCGTATTTCTCAAGCGTGCGCAGGCCTGGCGTCGTCTTTCGTGTGTCGAGGATTTCGGTTCCGGTGCCTTCGATTGCGCGGACGAATTGCCGCGTGAGGGTCGCGACGCCGCTCAATCGTTGCAAGAGATTCAATGCGACACGCTCTCCGGTCAGTAGCGCTCGCGCCGAAGCGCTGATGCGCGCGGGAATGTGTCCTGGTCTCAATTCCTCGCCGTCGGCAGAAGCGATTTCTGCCACCGCTGTCGGGTCTAAGAGGCGGAAAACCTCTGCGAATAGCCCGATTCCGGCGAGGACCAGCGGCGCCTTGGCCATCACGCTGCCACGAGCGCGCTGCGAGGCCGATACCGTCGCTTCTGTCGTGATGTCCCCGGCGCCAATGTCTTCCGAAAGAAAGGATCGCAGCAAGTCGTGGCATGCCGATGCGTCGAGAAGAGGAGGCATGGAAAATAGGAGGCGGCGACTAGCTCATTTCCAGCATTCGAAGGACGGGTTGTAGGGCGCGCTGGCGCAAATGTTCATCGAGAGCGATTTCCGGTGTTCGATCACGCATGGAGAGATAGAGTTTTTCCATCGTGTTCAGCTTCATGTGCGGACACTCGCTGCAGGAGCATCCGCCTTCGCCGGGAGCGGAAATGAACGTTTTGCCGGGGCAGGCCTTTTCCATCTGGTGCAGGATGCCGCTTTCGGTGGCCACGATGAATTCAGTCGCCGGATTTTGTTTTGCGAAACTCAAGATTCCGGTGGTGGATCCCACATAATCCGCATGCCGGAGCACTGCCTCAGGGCATTCGGGGTGCGCCAAAACGAGGGCTCGCGGGTATCGCTCCTTCAGTTGCACCAAGCTTTTCTCGGAGAACATTTCGTGAACGAGGCAACTTCCTGGCCAAAGCGTCAATTCGCGGCCTGTTTTCTTCATCAGGAAGCGCCCGAGGTGCTGGTCCGGCGCGAACAAAATGGGCTGGCCCACCGGAATCTGACGGATGATCTTCTCGGCGTTGCTCGAGGTGCAGACGATGTCGCTGAGCGCTTTGACCTCGGCGCTGCAATTGATGTAGGTGATAGCTAGATGATCCGGATGCCGCCGGCGAAACGTCTCAAAAAGATTCGCCGGACAACCGTCGGCCAGCGAGCAGCCCGCTTTCAAGTCGGGCAGTAGGACCAGTTTTCCCGGGTTGAGGATCTTGGCTGTTTCGGCCATAAACAGCACGCCAGCAAAAACGATGACGTCCGCTTGGGTGGAAGCCGCCTGTTGAGAGAGTTGTAGGCTGTCTCCTACAAAATCCGCGAGGTCCTGAATCTCCGAATCCTGGTAATAATGCGCTAGGATTACGGCATTCATCTCGCGCTTCAGCCGGGCAATCTCTTTTTCGAGATCAAGATGCGCGAGGGACGCAAGATTTTCGGCTTGTGCGGAAGCAATCATAGTGTTTGTGAAGGGTCTGTTTGCGTTAGCTCTTTATTATAGCCTCCGCGTCATGCGGACACAAACCGGCCCGGAACGCGAACGGTTTCTTGATGAAAGGAGAGCCTTTCCTGCAATAGGTGAGCCGAGCGATATCGCGATTGGCTGTAAGTTATTGATTGTACGTGGAGTAGAACTGTGCGGCCTCGAGCCCGTGGCTTTTACTTGGTGCGTCGCATGCGGGCAAACCGTTTCGAAGGTCAGTTTGCATGGCAAGAGACCTTTTGCCACATCCGCGTGCGTCGGCTAAAATGACCCCTTTGCCATGACCACTCAACCCGCATTGAATCGCGGGGACCGGACGACGAAGGCGGAGGTCCGGTTCCACAACACGCTGACCGGGCGAACGGAGCCGTTCGTGCCGCTCGTTGCCGGCGAGGTGCGTTCGTACACCTGCGGGCCCACGGTCTATGATTTCGCGCACGTCGGGAATTTCCGCACGTTTGTTTTTCAGGACCTCTTGCGGCGGTACCTCAAATCACGAGGGTTTCACGTCATTCAAGTAATGAACCTCACCGACGTGGACGACCGCATCATTCAGAAGGCGGCAACCGCGGGCGTCACAATCCGCGAGTACACAGACAAATACATTCAAGCGTACCTGGACGACCGCAGCGCATTGAATCTGGAGCCGCCCGAGTACATTGCGCGCGCCACCGAACATATCGATGACATGGTGAAGCTGATCCAGCGACTCACCGAAAAGGGATTCACGTACACCAGCGACGGCTCCATCTACTTCCGCATCTCGAAATTTCCCGGCTACGGCAAACTCTCAAAGATCGACGTAGCTGGCATGCAGACGGGCGCGCGCGTAGACATGGACCGCTACGACAAGGATAACGCGCGCGACTTTGCCTTGTGGAAGGCGCCCAAACCTGGCGAGCACTTCTGGGAAACACCGATCGGGCCGGGTCGTCCCGGGTGGCATATCGAGTGCTCCGCCATGGCTATGAAATATCTCGGCGAGACCCTCGATGTTCACAGCGGGGGTGTGGACCTGACCTTTCCGCATCACGAGAACGAAATTGCGCAGTCTGAGGCGGCGACCGGAAAGACATTCTCGCGCTATTGGCTTCATGCCGAGCATCTGCTTGTCGACCACGAGAAAATGTCGAAGTCGCTCGCCAACTTCTCGACGCTTCGCGAGCTGTTTGCTCAGGGGAACAAACCCTCTTCGGTGCGCTTCTTGCTGGCTTCGGTGCCGTATCGCCGCCAGTTAAATTTCACGGAAGAGGGTTTGCAGGGTGCGGCGAGTTCGGTCGAACGCCTGCGAAATTTTGTGTCGCGTCTTCGCTCCGCTAAGTTTCCGGAGGGCTCTTCGCCGGCGATGGCCGAGCGGGCCGCCAAGGCCAGCGACGATTTTGATCGCGGCCTTGCGGACGACCTCAACACGGCGCTGGCGCTCGCGGCGATTTTTGATCTCGTGCGCGATGCGAATACGGCGATGGACCGCGGGGAATTCCGGCAGGGGGACGCCGCTTCCGTGCTCGCGGTGATGGAATCCTTTGACGCAATTTTTGCGGTCCTCCGCGATGACGACGCAGAGAAGCTCAAAGCGCTTGGAATTTCTTCGGCGGCGCCTTCGTTCAGCGATGCCGAGGTGGAGGCCCTCATCGCCGAGCGCCAGGCCGCGCGCAAGCGCCGTGACTTTTCCGCCTCGGACCGCATCCGCGATCAGCTTGCCGGGCACGGTATCCTTCTTGAAGACTCCCGCGACGGCGGCATTCGCTGGAAACGCAAGTAACCCGAAATGATTCCCACGAGTAAACAACCCGTCCATTTCGTTCTCTAGACGCACTCGATTCGGCGTAAATTAGAGATTGGTCCCTCTCCTATGATCGTCCAATTCGTGGTCCTGGGCGAGAGACGCATGGATTCCGTCCCGTCCTGGTTGTGGTTGTGAAACCGCACGTGCTGGAGGAGCCGGTGGAAAAACCTGTCGGTGCCATCATGAGCGAAACCAAGCTGCCCAGCCTCGTGACGAAACTTCCGGGTCCCAACGCCAGGGAAGTGATCGCGCGCGACGCGGAGTTTATTTCGCCTTCCTATACGCGTGGATATCCGATGGTCGCGAAGTCCGGCAAAGGCGCGATGGTCGAGGACGTGGACGGCAACGTGTTTCTCGATTTTGCGGCGGGAATCGCCGTCGTTTCGACGGGGCATTGCCACCCACGCGTCGTCGAAGCGATCCAAAGGCAAGCCGCCGAGCTGATTCACATGTCCGGCACGGATTTCTATTACTCGAACATGGTAGAGCTCGCCGAACGGCTCGCCGCGGCGGCTCCGGGAAAGGAACCCAAGAAAGTTTACTTCGGCAACTCCGGTACCGAGGCCATTGAAGCGGCCGTCAAGCTTGCGCGATACCATACGCGGCGCGATAAGATCATCGCGTTTCACGGATGCTTTCACGGACGGACGATGGGCGCTCTCTCGCTGACCGCCTCGAAGGCGGTACAGCGAAAGGGATTCGGCACGCTGCTCGCGGGAGTGTTTCACATTCCCTATCCGAATTCGTATCGTTGTCCGTATGGCAATCCCGCGCCATGCCCGTGCGTTGAGTCAGCCACGGTTCTCGAGCGCGATACGTTCAAGCGCCTTGTCGATCCCGAGGAAGTGGCGGCAATTTTCATCGAGCCGATTCAGGGCGAGGGCGGATACGTTCCGGCGCCGAAGGAATTTCTGCTCGAGCTGCAGCGGATTTGCCGGAAGCACGGAATCTTGCTTGTGTGCGACGAAGTGCAAAGCGGTATGGGGCGGACGGGGAAGTGGTGGGCCGTGGATCACTCGGGCATTGAGCCGGACATTCTGTGCGTGGCCAAAGGAATTGCTTCCGGCATGCCTCTTTCCGCAACCATTGCCCGCGCGAGCGTCATGGATTGGAAACCCGGCGCGCATGCGTCGACGTTTGGCGGCAATCCCGTGTCGATTGCCGCAGCGCTCGCGACGATGGATTTGCTTGAGACCCAGTACATCGAGAATGCCCGGCGCGTCGGCGAATTTCTCCGCAATCGCATGGCAGACTGGCCCGCTCGTCACAAGATCGTGGGCGACGTGCGCGGCAAGGGCCTGATGATTGGTGTCGAGATCGTGCGCGACCGGCAAACCAAGGAGCGCGCCGGCGACCTCCGCGACGCCATTGTGGACCGCGCATTTGAAACGGGCCTGCTTCTGCTTGGCGCCGGCGAAAACACCATTCGCGTCGCTCCGCCGCTTGTCATCGACGAGGAACAGGCTGACTTTGCGGCACAGACGCTCGAAGCCTGCATCCGCGAAGTAGAAAAATCCGCGTAGATCTCATTCCATCCGCAATCTGCTATTCTTTGTTTTTCCTGGGTATTTTTTGTGAGCTCTGTGTCAGAACGTTCTCGAGGATTGGAGCTAGCCTTTTGACACGGGAGCCGCAAAGGGTACAGGGTTCACAAAACGATTTGTGAGACTCGTTCCCAACGTGAGCTGAGACAGCCCATATGAGGGATGCCGGATGCCGATTCTCGCACGCGCAATTTTCGGCATGGTGAATTGGGCCGCCCGGAAGGGCCTAGCGGAATCGTCCGCTGCGCCGACCCGCGCGGCGGCGGGGCTCCGGGCGCGGCAGACCGGCGTGCGCGGCGAGACGTACGCCTACTGGTATCTGCGCCGAAACGGATACGTCATGATCGCGCGGAACTTCACCGTCCCCGGCACGAAGGGCGAGATCGATCTCGTCGGATATGACGGCGCGACGCTCGCGTTCGTCGAAGTGAAAACGAGAACGACACCCCGCGTTGATTTCGGTTCGCCTGAAGATGCCGTCACCGTCAAGAAGCAGCGAAATCTTTCCCGAATGGCCCGTCAATTCCTGCGCGAATACCGCGCGAGCGGCGCCCGATTCCGGTTTGACATTCTTGCGATCGAAGCGCTGCCTGGCCAGCGCCCGATCGTGCGTCTCCACAAGGGCGCTTTTGCTGCATAATGGAAATTGGCTCGGTTCCGCAAGACTTTGCGGGCGGACAAGGTTTACAATAACTCCCTTTCAACCGCGTCCG
>Ga0335085_10001669_pt1 | contig 45420 bp, 38 predicted proteins | sample Lox_Sample_45_FD_206712 | JGI IMG/M metagenome (GOLD analysis project Ga0335085, IMG submission 206712) | Soil microbial communities from Loxahatchee National Wildlife Refuge, Florida, United States - Lox_Sample_4.5 | ecosystem: Environmental > Terrestrial > Soil > Wetlands | place: USA...
AAGACGCCGGCCGCAGGGTTCCCTGCCCATTGAAGTGGCTCGATTCCTTCTCCATGCGCAGTTTCACGAACTACAGTGTCTTCGATGACACCCTACCAATTTCTGATGGGGAAATGGAGATCGGATCGGGAGTTCCCCTCGATCAACTCAGGGAATCCATGGAGGAGTGGTTTCGTCGCAAAGGGTATCTGCCTAAAGACTCGCCCCTACTGGTCTCGGAGAAGTGAAAACCTGTCGAAACTTCATGTGGACAGGAGTGTTTTTACTCGTGTATTGTTCGTCGAAAATAGCGGAAATTTGAACGAATTGTCTGGCATAGATGCGTTTTTTGACACACTTCTGGCAGACGGCAACCCAGGCGCGCGATTGTTCCTCTTATTTTCAGCGCGCTTGCGCCAGGCAGAGAAGTGGCAGACGAGTTGCAATCCGATGCGAGGAGGTGCTTCATGAGCTTTAAGTTGTTGCAGTTCTCCCCCGAAGCGAGCACCCGCGTGCGCATGCGAGCCGTGCCCGAGCGCTGGACTCGAAGTTATGAGTATTCGCGTGGCACGACATTTTTACCGGTTTGGATGGACATCGACCCCGAGCCGTCGTTGGTTGGAGAGAAGCGGCACTTGAATTGGGGAGCAATTTCGGGACTGGCGATATCAATGGCAATCGGCGGCGGATTCTGGGTCGGTCTGGGGCTGCTGGTGGCGAAAGCGCTGAGATAACCAAGTTTCATCGATCGAAAAGAGAACGGGGTCAGCGTCAACCAGCGCTGGCCCCGTTTTTCGTTGTCCTCTACTTCTACTTCTACTGGTCGTACTTGAGCAGCGACATCACATCGTAGCCCTTCAGCTTGTCGCGACCATTGAGGAATTCCAGTTCCACGACGAAGCCCAGCCCAGCAATTTTTCCACCCAGCTGCTCGGCTAGCTTTGCTGTCGCTTCGGCCGTACCTCCGGTGGCGAGGAGGTCGTCAACGATCAGAACTCGCTGGCCTTTCTGGATTGCGTCTTTGTGGATTTGGAGGGTGTTCTTGCCGTATTCGAGAGCGTAGTCATAACTGACGCATTCGGCGGGAAGTTTACCCGGCTTGCGAACCGGGACGAATCCGGCATTCAGCCGATAGGCCAGCGCCGGTGCAAAGATAAATCCACGCGCTTCCATGCCGAGGACGAGATCGACATCCTGCGCCATATAGTGCTCGGCAAACTTGTCGATGAGCGTAGCAAGACCCGTCTTGTCTTTGAGGAGCGTGGTGATGTCGTAGAAGAGAATTCCCTTCTTGGGAAAGTCGGGGACTTCTCGGATAAGTTTCTTCAGCTGGTCGATTTCTTGGGCTGTGACTGCGGAAGGCTTGCTGGCCGACATCGGGTCGCTCCTTTGCGAAACAGTTTCAAGTTTCCAGTTTCAAGTTTCGAGTTTTAGAGTTTTTCAAGCGGACTAAGGTTGAAGTTGATACATGGAACTCGAAACTTCAAAACTTGCAACTCGAAACTGCTTTACGGCGCTCCCTCAATTCCAAAAGAACTGAGCCTGGGAGTGGGGCTTTCCTCGGACACCTCGACAGAATCGACGCGGGCGGCTCGTGGGCCCTCGCGCAGGCGCGAATGCAGTCCGGCCAGCTGGTCGCGCGTTCCCTGTGCCATTACTTCGACTGTGCCGTCATGGTTATTGCGGACCCAGCCGGCGATGCCGAGGATGTGCGCCTCGCGCTCCACAAACCAGCGGAAGCCGACGCCCTGGACACGCCCGCGAACCATGTAGCGGCGGGCTTGAATCGGTTTGTCTGATGAAATCATCTTCTCCGAAGTGTCATCCTGAGCGGAAGTATCAGCTTCGCGAACGCGAGGCTGATACGCAGTCGAAGGATCCCTATCAATTTGCACTGTCCCTACAGTTTTAGGGAATTTCCATTCGACAACTCGATGAGAATGCCTTGCGGCAATCAAACAGTCAAACACTGGGCAGGGATCCTTCGACTCCACAAGACCTCGCTGTGCGAGCTCTTGTTCCGCTCAGGATGACAAAATCCTTGAGTTTCTCGGTCAGAATGACCGAACTCCGTCTCCGAACAGAACTCTACGCTCTCGACAGATACGCCCCTTCCGAGGTATCGACCTTGATCTTCTCGCCTTCGTTGATGAAGGGCGGCACCTGCACGATCAATCCAGTCTCGGTCTTGGCAGGCTTTGTAACGCTCGAGGCTGTCGCGCTCTTCAGGCCCGGCTCGGTTTCGATGACAGTGAGTTCTACGGTCTGCGGCAGCTCGATCCCGACCGCCTTGCCGTCAAAGAACTCCACTTTGATCTGCAGGTTCGGGATCAGGTAGTCAACGGCATCGCCCAGAGTGTCCTTGGTCAGGTGAGTCTGCTCGTAATTCGAGGTGTCCATGAAGTAGTAGCTGTCGCCGTCGTTATAGAGATATTCCATCTCGACTTCATCGACATTGATCTTTTCGATCGGATCGGGCGAGCGGAAGCGGTGCTCAAACATGGCGCCGGTGCGCAGATTCCGCAGCTTCGCTTGGATAAACGCGCGCAGATTGCCCGGGGTGCGGTGCTCCACGCTGAATACGGAATGCAGATCATTGTTGTGCTTGATGATCATGCCGGGACGCAGTTGTGTGGCAGGGATCGACATCGCTAAAACTCTCCTTGTACGATTGCTGGTTGAAGCCGGCGGAAGGCGGGCAAGCCACAAGTTCCGCCGCCACAGGGGCTAAACACGTTATTTTACACGGAGCTGCACCGGAAAGGAAACCGTGGCTCACTCCAGGTGTAGGTAGAAATCTGGATAGAACGAACTTCGCAGCCGGGACTACAATCGCAGAAGTGCCCCGCCGCGTGGACACACTGATGTGGGGCACAAGGACGAGGTTTATATGACAACTGGACGTTATGAATCGGAAAGCAGCAACGTCGGCACTGCCGTTACTTTTCTTTTGATCGGGCTGGGCGCGGGAGCTCTGCTCGGGATGCTGCTCGCCCCTAAAACTGGCAAGCAACTACGCCGTGACCTGCGCAAAGGCTACGAAGAAGCTCGCGAAAATTTTGGCGACTGGGCCGAAGATGCGAAAGATCGAGTTCGGGAAGTCGGTGATCGCGTGCGCGATGCCGCCGTTCGGGGCGCCGAATTCGCGGAAGACCTTCGCGAAAGGGTTGAACCTCTTCGCAAAGCGATTAACAGAAGCTAGAAAATCAGGGGTCAGGGACTGGTGGTCAGGGCCTAGGGATTAGGGGTTAGGAACTCCGGGATCCGCAATAGTTTCAAAAATAATGTCTCCCTGAACCCTGATCCCTATCCCTATTTTCTGCTTTTCAATACAGCCGGAAATTCACTTCCACTGCAATCTGCGTCGCAACGGGCTGGCTGTCAAACGTTGCAGGACGGAATCTCCAGTGGCTGACGGCTTCAATTGCCTTTTCGTCCAGTCCCATGCCCAAACTTTGCTGTACCCGAATGTTGTAAGGCTTGCCGTCCGTTCCCACGACGACCATCAGCAGCACTACGCCTTGCGTCTTCGATTTACGCGCTTCGTCCGAAAAGCTTGGCTCTGGGCTGTAAATGACCTGTGGCACCGTCACTCCGCCCTTTGCGGCAGGATAGATTCCCGGTGGGCCTGAGCCCACGTGCGGCCCGACAGAATCGCCGATGCCACCGCAACAGCCAGTTCCAATGCCGCCCGGGCCGCCGGGACCATTCGAAAGCCAGCGCGAGAATGGCGACGAGGGATCGCCGATCTGCCCTCCTTGCGGGTACTTGATATCCGGCGCGACCACGACGGTCTCGTCCATCGGAAGCCTCGGCATTTCTTTTGGGAGGACTACCGTCGGTGGCACAATCTGCGTATCGAGCGACGCACGCGGAAGGTTTCCGCGCGATGCGGGCAGAGGATCAAGTCCCCCGCCACCACCACCGTCATGCCCGGAAAAGATTAGTGGAAGATCCAGCGATGCAACTCGGCGCACCAGGTCAGGTGCAGGAGTGCGGATCACGCAGCTCGTGAAGTAAACGATGATGGCGAGTATTGCAGCTTGTCCGGCCAGGGAAAAGACAAAGGCCTCCCGGCGCATTTGATAGCCATCGTTTTTGTGAGTCGCAAACGCAGAGAAGAGATCGGGCCCGGAATCCGATGCTGCAGCAGTCATGCGACGCTCCTGCCGACGGAAGTTGACCGCACTGCGCCGTAAGACGCGCTGAAGCCGAAAAAAGATATCCGAGGTTAGCTGAAGATTGCTGAAAAGAAGTGGCCGATACTCCGAAAGAAGCCTCGATGCTCAGGCTTGGCCTGCGGCTCGACTGGAGGAGGTGGCGGCTGAATTACAGGATCGACATGGACTTGGCGCTCGGCAGCGTCATCAAGCGGCAGTTCCCGGGTCGCATCCACAGGAGCCGGGGGTACCGCCTTCGCCGCCTCGCGATCCTTTCTACTGAAAACGAACGGAGCATCAATCTGCACATGAACGTCATTCGCTTGCGATGCCGGCAGGGGAGCGGTTTCAGGGCCATTGCTCAGTCGCGTCCCTTGAGGCTCAGTGCTCTGTGAGTTGCCCGTCCCTCCACTTCCGCCTTGGCCCGCTCCTAGGCTGATATTCGAAGGGAGTGCCGAATCCGGGACGCGCTGCATGGGTTGCGATTGTGTTCGCACCACGGGCGGAGGCGCGGGACAGCCGCACTCGAGCGGAACATTCATGTCGACTTTGTCGATCTGCCCTGATCGAAACACGACTTGCTCGGTGGGCTTGACCTGGTAAATGCGGTCGCCCATCAACTCGGAGACGATCACAGAAGAGGTATTTCCCTTCAATGCGCGGACGCAGGTGTTGCCGTGAGAATCGGCGCTGATCGCGTAATGGAAGTCTCCCGGGCCGGCGAACATGATGCGGAAATCCGGCGTCAGCACTGCGTCCGCCGAAGCGCCAAGTTCGTAGTAAGTCTCGATTGCTCCTGTGCTCATGCCGAACATGAGGTCGCGCTTGCTCTGTGACGGGCTCACCGAGACGGTCGTGCCTGGACATACCCGCACTTCTCCGCCGCGCTGTAGATGAAGAACCGTGGTGTCCGTGCCAGCGGTGATTGACGATCCCGAGCCCAGCTTCCCACTCGCCATAACCGCCGACCCTGTATTCGACGAAATGGGAATCACGTCGGCGTCCTTGGTAAGCGTGAATCCCGCCACGGCCGCTGGAGGCTCTGCCGATGCATTCTTGTTCCCCGCCTCGGTATCTTCCGGAGGTCGTAACCTCACCATCAGCCGATTCCCCTCACCATCCCACGAGTGCCCATAAGGCGCGACCAAGTCGAGCACAATCCGCGTCACCGGCGGATTACTCTGAAACATATTGACGCGAATCGCTTTGATGTTTTCTTTCTGGACTTCAATTTTCTTCGGTGTCGATCCCATGCGCGCATTCGGGAGATCGATGACCAGACGCGGAGGAGAATCCAGGTTCTGAATCTCTGGGACAAGCGAGCCTGTGGCAAAAATCTCGACCGCCGGCACTCCTTTGTCGTGGACGATACGGACACTCTTGACCAGACGTGGAGGTCCGAAGTTCTGTGCCGAAAGTTGGCAGACAAGGACCCCAGCGAGCATGGCGACACATGCGAACTTCAGGCGAGGGCGCGACACGGGAGTCGTCAATAGATTGATGATGAAAACATATCAGGGGCCGGGGGTCAGGGGCCAGAGGTCAGGTGTCTGGGATTAGGGGCTAGCGCTAGGGACTAGGATTCGTTAGCGTATTTCGGGTTGAGTTGATCCGAGATTCTTAGAACTCAGCAGGAAAATGGACGCTGGAAAGCTAGGTGTAAATGAACCCTAGCCCCTGGTCCCTAATCCCTACTCCCTGCTCTTACGCTTCTGGTAAGAATTCGTATTCTTCGATCGCAGCGGCCACTGTGACCTTACCGTCTGGTGCTCCGCTTTCTACGCGAACGACCTTGCCCTTACACTGCACGCGGATGCTCTCGGTGAGCGTGATCTCGGGCGGAAGGGTCAGTGTAAATCCAATCGGTGCGCCCTGCGACATCGCAGAATCTACATAGAAACAGATGCCGCGTGCGCTGACATCCCGAAGCTGAACCGATTCGGGCTGGTGGCCATTATTTCCGATTTGTTTAACGGTTACCGGTACGCGCAAGGCGAACCGACGTGCACCCCTCTTCTCTTCCTGGGGCTGGGACATACGTCCTCCAAAGTGGCGCGTGCTGCATTCCCGCAATACTGACTGCAAGTAGAATGCGCTCTGTTTGCCTTTTCTTCAATACCACCGTGGTGTAGGTCACTGGCTCGTTAGGGGGAGGAAAGGCGAAACAAGGACGGTTATGGTTGGTTCAAAACAGAAACTTCAGGTTCCGAAGACGACGTGGGTCTACCGCCTTGCAAAGATCCGTCACAGCCGGCGACTGCCGTTCGGTGTACTCTGATATTTGGAGCTGAGCTTGGTTTTCGTTCTCGACAACTACGACTCGTTTACCTACAACCTCGTCCAGTACCTCGGCGAACTGGGCGCTGAAGTCGAAGTCCGCCGCAATGATCAAGTCTCAGTCGAGGAAGTCGAGGCCATGCGGCCGGAAAAAATTGTAGTATCGCCAGGCCCGTGCACCCCGCACGAGGCCGGGATCAGCATCGATCTGATTCGGCATTTTGCCGGCAAGGTACCCGTCCTCGGAGTGTGTCTCGGGCATCAGGCGATTGGGGAAGCCTTCGGCGGCACGGTGGTCCGAGCCCCGCACCTCATGCATGGCAAGACGAGCGCGGTCATGCACGATAACAAGACTTTGTTCCAGGGCCTGCCCATGCCGATGACCGCGACACGGTATCACTCGTTGATCGTGGAAGAGAGAAACCTACCTTCCGATCTCGAAGTCAGCGCGTGGACGACCGAGAAAGATGGCACGCGCACCATCATGGGCCTGCGACACAAAAAGTGCGCGGTGGAAGGCGTGCAGTTTCATCCGGAAAGCGTGCTGACCGATGCGGGAAAGAAACTGATCGAGAATTTTCTGAGAATCTGAAGGTTCGATGGAATCCGAAAACTCTGTCAAACTTCGGGGATCGGAATACTCTTTGAATCCTCCTCAATCTCTGCGACGTAACTCCTGAACTCGGGCAGTTCTTGAAGATTCCGGAGGCAGGGATCCGTTCGAAACAATGACCAGCAGCGGAATCCCGTACTGACCGCCCGCTCCAGCCAAGCCATGGCATCTTCCTTGCGTCCCAAGAGCGAATGAAGGCAGGCGACCTGATAGACCGTATGGTGGGTATGCCCGAACGAGCGCGGAGACTCGCAGGCCGCTTTTGCACAATCAAGAGCGCGCTCTTCCTCGCCTCTCATCGCATGGAGGATACCCATCATGGAGATGAACAGCGGCTCACTGGGATACTGAATCAGAGTCTCGCGCAAAATCTTTTCCCCTGCTTTCAAGTCTCCCATCAGCAATAGCGGTTGCGGGCGAAGCCAAAGGGCGTACTTCGCGCCAGGGCTCTCCCTCATCCACGCTTCCGCCTCCAGATTCGCGGTATCGAAGTTTCCATCCCATAGGTGAGCCAGACCAGCCCAACGCGCCCAGGCGTTTTGCGGATTCCTGCGATGTGCCTTTTCAAATGCCGCTAGTCCTTCCTTGATCCGTCCCACATGCGCAAAGATGAGTCCGAGCTGCCCGTGGGCGCAATCGACATTGGGGTGGAGCGACACGGCTTTTTGGAATTCCGCGATCGCTTCACGATGCGGATAGTTCTTGGCCTGGCTCCAGAGAATGTAGCCTCTAGCGATATGACTCTCAGCCAGATTCGGATCGATCTCCAGCGCACATCGGCAATGATGCTCTGCTTTGTCAGCCAGTGTGCTGCGTCCGTCAATCGTCCGATATTTATCTACACACACGCGTGACAATGCGGCATGAGCCAGGGCGAACCTTGGATCGTGTTCTACCGCTTTAGTCAGATGTTCAATAGCTCGATCCATCGTGGGCTCTTGATCCGAAAAGCTGAGCCTGAGACCTTGCAGATACTCCTCGTACGCGTACCGATCAGCGCTGTAGCGATCCCGGACCCTGAATTCCGGGGTAATCAACCGCGCTTCCAGAGAACTGGCTACGCGACGCCCGATCTCATCCTGCACGTCGAAAATGTTGTCCAGCGTCAGGTTGTATGTTTCAGAAACAACAATCCTCCGCCTTTCCGCATCGACCAATTGAATCGAAACCCGCCATTGTGAAGCCAGCTTCTGAATGTTCCCCTGCAGCACGTACCTCACCTGAAGCTCGCGGCTTACGATAGAAGGGTCGGCTCCGCCGGCGTATTTCAAAATGCTCGAGGTCGGCGGTACGACGAAGTTTTGCAGCGAGCCGAGCACGGAGATCAGGGAATCCGCAAAACCCAAGGACAGAGATTCGCCTTCGTTTACAGGGCTGAGGAACGTAAACGGGAGTACCGCCAGGGAGGTTTCTTGCGGTGATGGGTGGGAGAGAGAAACACTTCCGCTTTCGAGATCTCGTTTAATCCGCTGTAGGTCTGCACGAATGTCAGCCGCATGCTGATATCGAAGCTCGGGCAACTTCTCCAGTGCTTTGTCGATCACCTGCTCCAGCTTTGCGGGGATGTCGGGATTCAGCCTCAATGCAGCTGCTGGAGTTCGATTGAGAATGCAGTCAAAGACGAGGGCCGTGCTCTCTCCACGAAATGGAAGGATCCCTGTCATCATTTCGTAAAGCACGGCACCGAATGAAAACAGATCGCTTCTCGCGTCGAGGTTCCTGCCCTTCACCTGTTCCGGCGACATGTAGCAAACCGTGCCGACGGCTGCTCCCGGGCTGGTCAACTGGTCCTCGCTCTGCGTCCGCAGAGAGACCTCAAGTAAACCTCTTGGATCCGGCACAGCGGTAATCTTCGCAAGCCCGAAATCGAGAACTTTGGCATGACCTCGTTTGGTGACGAAGATGTTCCCGGGCTTGATGTCGCGATGAATGATACCGGCATCGTGAGCTGCTTCGAGCGCCTCGGCAATCTCAATCCCCAGTGACAGCGCGGTACCCGTATCCAGAGGCTTGCCTGAGATGCGCTCCCGCAATGTCATTCCCTCGAGGAGTTCCATTGCGATAAATAATTTGCCGTCCTGCTCGCCAATATCGTGAATTGTGCAGATATTCGGATGATTAAGGGCGGATGCTGCTTTGGCCTCAAGCCGAAAGCGGCTCAGAACTAGCGGATCTTGCGCAACGTCATCGGGAAGGAACTTGAGCGCTACAAAACGTTCCAGACGTACGTCTCTGGCTTTATAGACCACACCCATGCCGCCGCTACCTAACTTTTCAACAATCCGGTAGTGCGACACAGTCTGACCGATCATGACTGGTCGATCATGCTAGGACCCGATCGCCGGGGAGTCAATCAAAAGAATTCTTGGCAGGGCTCGCGCATTGCGAGGCCGAGTGGCAGGCACGTCCTGGCGAAATTACTCCCCGCTCCTTGCTTTTTCCACCGCCCTAAGCAGCGCGCCGGCCTTATTCATCGACTCCTGAAACTCCGCCGCCGGATTCGAATCGGCCACGATTCCCCCGCCGGCCTGCAGATACGCTTTCTTCCCCTTCATCAGCATCGTGCGGATACCGATGCAGGAGTCGAGATTTCCGGCGAAGTCCGCGTAGAGTACCGATCCGCCATAAACTCCCCGGCGCGTGGGCTCCAACTCTTCAATAATCTGCATGGCACGCACCTTCGGCGCACCGCTCAAAGTTCCTGCCGGAAAGCAAGCCGCGAACGCATCCAGCGCATCGAGATCTTTTCGGAGCGTTCCTTCCAGCGCCGAAACCAGATGCATCACGTGCGAGTAACGTTCGACATACATCAGGTCTTTCACTTTGACCGAGCCGTATTCGCTCACTCGCCCCAGGTCGTTTCGGCCGAGATCGACCAGCATCACATGCTCGGCGCGTTCCTTTTCGTCATGCCGCATTTCCTGTTCCAGGCGCGCATCTTCTGCTTCGTCTCTTCCACGAGGACGTGTCCCAGCAATCGGGCGGTACTCGAGTTTCCGTCCTGTAACTCGTACAAGCATCTCCGGAGACGACCCGAGTATGTGAGTGTCGCCATTCCTCAGGAAATAGAGATATGGAGAAGGATTCACTTGCCGCAGCGCACGGTACAGATCGAAGGGTGCAACTTCAGGTGTGAACTCTAGACGTTGCGAGTACACGACCTGGAAGATATCCCCGGCAGCGATGTACTCCTTGCAACGCGCCACCGAACTCATGTAGGCGTCACGCTTTGTGCAGGCGTGAACCCGCAGTTTCCCAAGATTCTTCTTCCCGGAATTGCGCCACAGGGCCGGGCTCAATCCTGTCGCAAGTTTTCTTTCAATCGACTTGATGTCGCGCAGCGCGCGATCGTAGGCGCGTTTGGGACTTTCGCCCCGCACATCCGCAGCGGCGACGATGTGAATCTGATGACGCAAGTGATCAAACGCCAGTAAACGATTGAAAAACATCAACTCGGCGTCAGGAAGGGAGAGATCATCGTTTGCGTGCTCGCCGATGTTCTCGAGCAACCGGACTACGTCGTAGGCGAAGTATCCCACTGCGCCCGCCAAAAACGGAGGCAATCCCGGAACGGTCGCAGGGTGATGCTCCCGGAGCAGTCGCTTGACCACTTGAAAAACGTTGTCCTCGATGACCTCGCGCTTGCGTCCGCGCTCGATCTCGACCTTGCCTTTGCGTGCCCGGACCCGCATGTATGGGTTCGCACCGAGGAAGGTATAGCGTCCAATCTGCTCGCCGCGCTCCACGGATTCCAGCAGGAAGGCATGTGACTCTTTTTGGGCAATCGCCAAGAACGCGCTGACTGGGGTCAGCAGATCGGCACTCACCGACTTCACCACCGGGACCAGGGTGGCCTCGCGCGCAAGCCGGGAAAACTCTTTGAAATCAGGCTGGAGCATGATGTTGGGCTTTCATTATATGGGGAGAGAGCATTTGGCCAGTTCCCGTCACCCGGCTTTTGGGCTTCCTGCATAAGGCTGCTCGCGTCCAACTTCCCGTTGAGGTCTTTAGATATGCGGATTCGCCATCCCGCATCGGCAGCCGGCAGTCTGAAGCCCGCCTTAACAAACTTTGGTCACTTGTTACCATCACCATAATCACTAAAATCGTTAATATCCCGTGTCCTATGGCTTTCTTACGGTCGAGAGTGCCCCGCGATGGCAAGGCCGTAAACGATTGACATGACAGGGGAATAACCACGAACTCAACTGGCACTACCGGGGTTTATGCAAGTTAAGTTTTGGGGCGTGCGCGGCTCCACGCCCACTCCACAGGCCGAGAATCTTCGCTACGGGGGCAATACCTCGTGCGTCGAAGTGCGCGTCGGAGACCAGATCTATATCTTCGATTGCGGCACCGGATTCCGCATGCTGGGGCACGAACTTACCCGCGAATTCGGCAATCGCCCCTTCGCCGCGCACATTTTCGTCTCGCATTTCCACTGGGACCACATTCAGGGCATGCCATTCTTCCGTCCGCTCTACGAGAGTCCCCACAGCCGTTTTTCGTTCCACTCTTCCGGCAAGACTCGCGGAATCCAGCAGGTAATGGCTGAACAGATGGCGTCGCCATATTTCCCCGTCGATCTCGGGATGATGCGTGCCAAGCGTGACTTCTGCAATATCGAGAACGGATGCCTCGATATGGAAAACGGCGTCCACATCACGACCCAGTGGCTGAACCATCCGCAGGGATGCCTGGGCTTCCGCGTCGAAACGAAAGACGGCGTACTTGTCTACGCCACCGACAACGAACCGGGTGATGCGGAATTCGACAAAGGCGTGCGGAAATTGGCTGAAGGTGCGGACCTGCTCATCTACGACGCGCAATATCTGCCCGAAGAGTATAAGGCTCGCCGCCGTGGCTGGGGACACAGCCATTGGCGCGAAGCCGTCGATATCGCGATGGAAAGCGGCTCGAAGGAATTAATTCTGTACCATCATGATCCGGACCACACCGACGCGATTGTCGACAAAGTCGTCGCGGAGGCCCGCAATTATTATCCCAGCGTACGCGCAGCTGCGGAAGGCATGATGATTCAGTTGGGTTCGCAAATGGGCACGGCAGCGCGCTAAGCCAGCAACTTGGTTTTATACGGGACGGCGTCTCCGCCGCCCCGCCCACCAAACTACTTAGTGCAATCCCAGCGAACAGTTCGCGTTCACGTTCTGGATGTAGATTCCGTTGTTGCCGATGCGGTCATCAGTCCACGCCAGAGCCGTGGCATTGTTCTGATTCGTCGTCGCGACTAACGCATATTTGTTCGCGGGAGCCGAAGAGACCACGAACTGCTGGCAAACGGCGTTGCCCGATCCGTCCAGCTTGGTAGCTTGGATGCTCGCATTTCCGTAGCTGACCGTATCCACCCAGAAAACCAGCGCTCCTGTCCCGACCTGTACAGCCGTGACGAAATCCTGCGTATCCGCTCCTAGCGGAACCAGCACGAGTCCAGTCGGTCCCCACTGCGCGTTACCAGTAGCATCCAGCTTCTGCCCGGAGACTCCGTTGGTGAACTGGTTGGAATCCTCCTCAGTCCAGAAAACAAACGTCTCCTGTGTGGAAGCGCGGTATGCGACAGAGGGAGAGACGCGAACATCCACGACATCCGTGGAAACGGCCACACCGCCGGCTGCGAATGCTGCACTGCCATTCGCCAGAATGTGCTGCGCGAAACACTGCAATGACGGACTGCTGGTGTACCAGGCAAAAACGGCGCCTCCGCTGCCATCTGGAATGAAATGCGGGAAGTTTCCAAATTGCAGCGAGCCGTTGGTGAAAATGGGGACGTTGCTCGCGCCCCAAAGCAGCGTTCCGGAAGTGGAAATCTTGTTCGCAACCAAAGTTTTGTTGCCAAGGAAGCCTTGCTCTCGCACCCACGAGATGATCACGCTCCCGTTATCGGCGGCGTGCAGATCTGCAAGAACGTAACTATATTGCGACTCTGAGAAGACAACGCCAGTGCCCCACTGCGGGTTTCCGTTCGCATCCAGCTTCTGCGCGACCACGTTGCTGTTGCTGGTCCAGGCGACGACAACACCGCCGTCCGACGTTGCTGCAATCTTCGGAACCGCATTGGAATCGGAACCGCTGGTCAACTGCACTCCCTTTTTTCCCCAGAGTGCCGTTCCCCACGGATTCATTTTCGCCGCGGTCACCTGCTGGTTCGAGCCTTCGCGTGTATCCAGAAAGGCAAGCAGCGCGTTCCCCTTGCTATCAACATCAAGCCCGTAGTCTTCGGTCGAACTATTGCTCAAATCAGCGACTATCTTGCCGTCGTGCGGTAATTTCTCGTAGCCCTGCTCGTTCAGGCGTTGATAAAAAACGTCGTATCCGATCGGAGGAGGACTGTCAGGGTTCGCGTCAAACCAGCTGACGTAGCCTCCGAGATTGCCGAACGATACAACCTTTGGCTGGACCTGATCGCTGCCGTTGGCGTCGTCGGCAAGAGGGAGATTCAGGTATGGATTCGAGGACCATTGTCCCCATGCTGCAGGGGCGAGAGTGAAACAGACGAATGCAACGACGAGAGCGAGCTTCTTTGTCATTTGATTCTCCAGGGCTCGTTGGGTCACTTCAAACAGTGAAAATCGAGACGCGAAATGGTACTACAGCCCTGAACTTTTCTGTCATGATGAATCGGAAAAAGACCCGCGGTCATGGAATTCCGCTTTGAATTCGCCTAAGCAGAAAATATTCTGCGCCTCACGCTGACTGGCGAGATGACCGATCAGGCTGTGTTGGACCTTTGGACAGTAGGAGTACCTTTGGCGGCTTCCTACTCCTCAAGCAGATTGATTGTCGATACGGCCGCCGTGACTCGCTTTTCGGTTTCTCCCCGAGCAGTCAACACGCTTGCCAAACGGCACTCGCCAGATCTGCCGACCCGCGTAATCGTCGCACCATCTGACCTTGTCTATGGCACCAGCCGAATGTTCCAGACGCTCACAGAGAGCACGCGCAAGAACGTGCACATTGTTCGGACGATGGGCGAAGCTTTCAAAGTGCTGGGAGTGGACTCTCCCAAATTCGTGGCCATCAATCACGTGACCAAATAATTACGACTCTAACTTCCCGGCGAGATTTCATTTGCCATGTTGTGATTGCCCCACGTGCTAAACTCTCGCCTCGATTGAGGTTCAAGGGCCCTATGCTCCGATTCACTTTTCTATGGACAGCTTTGCTATGTACCTTCGCCGCGGCGAACGCCCAAGCCCCTGACATGCCTGAGCCCGGGGCGAGTGAAGCGATCGCCGCCGCCACGACAGATCCACAATTCATCTCGCCACTGGTTAACTATGTGCCGCAGTCGGACAAGGTGCCATCGCCGGAAAAGTTCTTCGGACGCATCATGGGCGCACCAGGCGAACTCACCGGTACCGAGAAGACGTATGCCTACGCGCGAGCAATGGCAGCAGCCAGCCCGCGCGTCCGTGTATTCACCATCGGAAAAAGCGAAGAAGGACGCGACATCGTTCTAATCGCTATCGCCGATGAAAAAGGCATTCGCGATCTCGATCGTTTGAAAGCGGCCACCGCATCGCTCGCCGACCCGCGACGCACTGATCAAGCCGCCGCCGAGAAACTTATCGCTGCGTCGCGGCCAATTTACTACTTCAACGCTGCTCTGCACTCCGATGAAACGGGATCCACGGAGGCTATGCTCGAACTCGCCTACCGCCTTGCTGTTTCAGAGCAGCCGATGATTCAGCACATTCGCGAAAATCTAGTCGTCCTCATCAATCCCATTTCGAATCCCGACGGACGCGACAAGATGGTTGACTGGTTCTATCGCTATCTCAAGGGCAAGACTGACCGCAACACGCTGCCTCGTCAATCGCCGCCGTACTGGTCGAAGTACACGTTTGTCGACATCAACCGCGACACGCACCAGCAGACGCACGAGACTACGAAGGCCGTTCACCGCATGTTTCACGAGTGGCATCCGACGGTCGTGCACGATCTGCACGAGGGCGTGCCACTAATGATGACATGGAATGGTACGGGCCCCTACAACCCGAACATCGATCCGATTACGTATACGGAATTTCTCCAGCTCAGCATGCGTGAAGTGGAAGCGATGACGGCCATGGGGATGCCAGGCGTGTCTACGTGGAATTTCGGCGAAGCCTTCGCGCATCTCTATCTCGATTCCGTGGCGATGAATCACAACAGCATCGGGCGTGGTTACGAGACCTTTGGCAACGGAAGCGCAGAAACCGAGAAGCGCTCGATCTCGCCTGGTGCAACCACAATGGAGTGGTACCGTCCGATGCCTCCGCCACGTGAAGTCACCTGGTCCGCCCGAGACAATTTGAATTACCAGGAAACCGGCGCGCTGATTGCGCTCGATGACGCCGCGACGCACGCGAAAGACATGCTCCGCAACTTCTACAAGAAGTCCTGGGACTCGTGGCAGAAGGGACTCACGCAGCCGCCGTACGCCTTTCTGATCCCGCAGGATCAAGGCGATCCCGCACGAGTTGGCGCCATGGTGTCGCGGTTGATGGGACAACAGATCGAAGTCTCACGCGCTCAAAACTCCATTCAGCTCAAAGACGGAAGTTATCCTGCAGGAACTTACGTCATTCGCCTCGATCAGCCGTATCGAAACTATGCTGTCGACCTGCTCACGCCGCAACGCTACCCAAAAGACGGCGAGCCTCCCTACGACGACGTTTCGTGGGAACTGCCGGCGAACTATCACCTGCGAGCGTTTTCCACTGCCGATCCGTCAATCCGCGAAGCTTCATTAACTACGTTGACCCAGCCGCCGCAGATTGCCGGTCATGTCAGCGGAAGTGGACCAACTTATCTGCTGAAAGATACCGGGCAGGAATCGCTTCTCGCGGCGCGATATCGCCTCGCGAACTTTGAAATTCAGATCGCAGAGAAAGAGTTCGAATCCGGAGGAGCGAAATATCCCGCAGGCTCGTGGATTCTCTCCGACCAGCCCGGTTTGCACGATGTTGTCGAATCGACTGCAAAGGAACTCGGCCTCGATTTCACCGAAACGGCGAGCGTTCCCTACATCCCGCATCATAAAGCTCCTGCTCCACGCATCGGAGTTTGGGTCCCGTGGGCCGACACCGATTCCATCGGCTGGATTCGCTACTCGCTCGACCAGCGCAAAGTTCCATACACCTACCTGCGCGACGAAGACATTCGCGCGGGAAATCTGCATGACAAAATCGATGTCCTGCTCTACGGACACGTCGATCTCGAACTCGCCGAGCAGATCGAGGGACTGCCCAAGGCGTGGTCCCCGATGCCATTCAAGAAAACTCCGCAGACACCAAGCTTCGGCACTCCGGCGGAGTCCGACGACATCACGGGCGGAATCGGCTACGAAGGCCTTGCGCAAATCCAGCGCTTCGTCGACGACGGAGGCCTGATGGTCACACTTGGCAGCGGCAGCATGCTCGCACTCGAAGGCGGACTCGTGCGGTTCGTACGCCGCTCTTCTGGAGGAGTCCCGCGCAGCACTGCGGGAGGCGGCGGCTCTTCCTCTTCCGCATCACAACAAGCCGCGACCCGTACTCCCGGGGCACATGTGCGCGTCACCTTCGATCGTCCCAATCATCCCATCGGCTATGGATATCCCGTCCACACGTGGGTGTTCAGGCAAAATTTCCCGCTCTATAACATCCCACGCCGCTGGTTGCGCATGGCGTATTGCACAACATGCCTCGACGGTCCCGAAGATCGCAGCGGAATCGTCATGGAGTGGGGCGACCACGACAACAAAGATTTCGTCGTCAGCGGGCAGGCCTGGGGAGAAGAAAATTTGATCGGGCGTCCGGCGATTCTCGATATGCCCGTTGGTAAAGGACACGTCGTCGCGTTCAACTTCAATCCCATGCACCGCGATATGAACCGCGGCGATCAGCGACTGCTGTGGAATGCAATCCTCAACTGGCAGGCCATCCTCGCAGCGAAGCCGCAATCCGATCCGAACGCCGCGCCCGCCCCTGAACCGGACGAGTAATTTGGGGTATTCTTTTAGCCCACCCTTGGGAGGGCTTGTATGTTCCAGAAGTTCGCTCTCTGCATCGTATCGCTCATCATCGTTTCTTCAACAGTGGCTCAGCAAGTTTCTGACGGAAAATGGCGCTTCGCCGTTTCCGGTGATTCCCGCAATTGCGGCGATGTGGTGATGCCGGCCATCGCTAAAAGTGTCGTTGCAAAGCACGCGGCGTTTTACTGGCACCTTGGCGATTTTCGCGCCATGTACGACGTCGACGAAGACATGCAGCGTGCCTACGGCACCAAGCTACCGATGCCCGAGTATCTCCAGATTGCATGGACCGACTTCATTGACAACCAGGTCCGCCCATTCGGACTCGTACCGGTCCGGCTTGGCATCGGGAATCATGAACTCATCAACAAGACTCCCGCGGACTACCTGTCGACATTCGCCTACTGGCTCGACGCGCCCGAACTTCGCGCGCAGCGGATAAAAGAATTTCCCGACGGCAACCTGCGCCTGTACTACCACTGGAAAGAAGGCTCTGTCGACTTCATCTATCTCGACAACTCTGGCGACAACGGATTCGAGGATGTGCAGGCGCAATGGTTCGAGCAGGTGCTCGGCACTGATAAAAATGATCCGGCGATCAAGAGCGTGGTGGTTGGTATGCATCGCGCGCTACCCAACAGCCTGGCCTGCGGGCACAGCATGAACGGCGACAAAAACAAACCCAGCATCAAGGGCACTGAAAGCGGACGCCGCGCCTACAACGATCTCGTGCAGTGGCGTCACGACTCGGGCAAGTTCGTTTATGTTCTCGCCAGCCACTCGCATTTCTTCATGCAGGATCTCTTTGACACCGCCTATTGGAAGAATCCTGCACATGGAGGCGCAGTCCTGCCCGGCTGGATCGTCGGCACTGCGGGAGCCCGGCGCTATCCCTTACCCGACTTCACCCCCGAGATGATGGCAAAAACAAAGGCGCAGACGGATGCCTGGGGCTATCTATTAGGCAGCGTCTCGCCGAACGGTGAGATCAATTTTGAATTCGTGAAGCTGGGAATGAATGACTTGCCGGATGAAATCAAGGCCCGTTATGGCAGCTTCGCGAAGGATTTCTGCTTCGCCGGGAACCACGATGACGCGAGGCATGATCCGCCGGACTCTTGCAACGAAAAGTGACCTGTGACGCATCCTTCCAAATTGCAGTGAGTGCTTTGCATGCGTTCTGAGCTTCATCTAGAGAGACTTGCAACCGCGGTGCTTGGTACCGCGCGTCGTATTTCTGGCTCCAGCCTGGCCGTTGCCATACCGAGCATTCTTGCCATGGCGACGCTCGCAGCGCGGCCTGCCTCGGCGCAAACGCTCGATAGTGGATCGCAGAAGAACACGATCACTGGCACGGTGATCAACGCAGTGACACGCGCACCAGTCCCGCGGGCTCTTGTATCAAGCCCGGACAGTCGATACGCAATGCTGACCGATAGCTCGGGACACTTCGAGTTCAATGTGGAGAAGGAGACTGCCGATACATTCTCGACCACGACCTACAACGAGCGCGTACTAGCCGCTGGAGAGCAGGTTTGGCTCACCGCTCGCAAGCCCGGATTCCTCACCGAAGGAGATAACGGCGTGACGGCAACTCCGGGCCAAGAAGCAACCATCGCGCTCACCCCGGAAGCTCTCATCGTAGGACGCGTCGCGTTCTCAACGCCTGACACCACCTCCGCCGTCACGCTTGAGCTCTACGAAAGACAAACGCAAGAGGGCCTTCCGCGCTGGTTGCAGCAAAGCTCAACCACCGCAAACTCCGCCGGAGAGTTTCGCTTCGCAGGGTTGCATCCCGGCTTGTACAAGCTGTCAACAACGGAGACGCTCGACAACGACCCCGCAGCGATGATCGCGCGGACCCAGGCGTACGGCTTTCCACCCGTCTTCTATCCGGGCGCCACTGACTTTGAAACGGCGGGCACAATCCAACTTGCCTCCGGACAGACCGTCGAGGCCGATCTCTCGCTCACCCGCCAGCCGTACTACCAGGTGCGGATTCCCGTAAATGGCGATCTCAGCGGTGGCGCAATGATCGTCGTCTCGCCGCAAGGTCATCGCGGGCCCGGCTATTCGCTCGGAATGAATGCTGGCGAACACCGAATCGAGGGTATGCTCCCGAATGGCAACTACGTGGTCGATGCGATTACCTACGGCGAGAACTCTGCCTCAGGAACGACAAGCTTGCGCGTCGCCGGAGGTCCTGCTAATGGCAATACGCTGACGATGGTTCCGAACAGCGGAATCGTTCTGAATGTCAAAGAAGAATTCAGCAGCCAGAACCAGCCGGCGACTGGAGAGATGACGATCACCGTTATGGGCGGCCGCAGAGCCGGCACTCGATCTCTCGCGATCCGCGGGCCTCGTGCCTATCTTCAAGCGAATCTCGAGCCTGCCGACGATTTCGGCAGCGGTAACCCCCACGCGCTTCGCCCTCCTCTCGGGCCGAACGACGACACACTCGTCCTCGCCAGCGTTCCTCCGGGGCATTACTGGCTCCGCTTGAATTCCGGCCGCGGATACGTTGCGTCCGCAACGATGGGGGCAATCGACTTGCTGCATCAGCCATTGACGGTCACTGCAGGAGGTTCGGGCACAGTCGACATCACGATGCGAGATGATTACGCCTTCGTGGAAGGCACCGTGACGGATCAAAATACCAGCTCCCCGAAAACGCTGAACAACTACACAACGGTCGACTTCGTACCGTTGCCAGAAGGCGCAACACAATTCCAAGAGATTCGGGCCGGACCCAATGGAAACATCGGCAGAATCTCGCTCGTCCCGGGCGGCTACCGCGTGTTGGCATTTTCCGGAGCGCATCCGAATCTCCCCTATCGCGATCCTGAAGCCATGAAAGCCTACGAGACCAAGGGGCAGGTCATCCATGTGGAACCGGGTCAGCAGATCAACTTGCAGCTACAGGCGATCTCCGAGGAACAGTAATGCGATCACAATTACGCGGTGCCGTCATTCTCATCGCATTCGCATTTTCAATTGCCTCGTTTCATGCTGCGGCGCAGAACGCAAGGACGCCGACGACAACTGCAGCCGGAAGCTTTCGAATCGCGGGCACCGTGGTAAGCAAAGTCGACAGCCATCCACTCCCGAATGCGCAGGTCGCGATTGCCAGCACCAAGGCACGTCAACAGCCAATATCAGTTGTGACCTCGGACGATGGCAAGTTCGAATTCACCGGCATTCCTGCAGGCAAGTACTCGCTCAGCGGCGCCAAACGCGGATTCATCCCCGCTGGTTACGATCAGCACGATCAGTTTTCGACCGCAATCGTAACCGGCGCCGGTCTCGATACAGAGCACCTTGTATTGAAACTTGATTCGGACTCTGTGATTTCAGGCAAGGTCCTGGACGAAGCGGGAGAGCCCGTGCGCGATGCGACGATCGCTTTGTATCGTGATAACCATTTCGAAGGCGCCAATCGGATCCAGCACTTTCGCGGCGCACAAACGAACGACCTCGGCGAGTTCGAAATCCCCAATTTGACACCGGGAACCTATTTCCTTTCGGCGGGTGCGCAACCGTGGTACGCGGTGCACCCTCCATCGGATATGGCTCGCTCGGCGGCCTTTGATCCTTCCCTTGACGTTACCTATCCGGCAACTTACTACGGCGACGTCACCGACGCCGAGAGCGCCACGCCAATCTCCATTCACGGTGGTGAGCATTTGCAACTCGATGTCCACCTGAATCCCGTGCCATCACTTCACGTGATCGTCCATGTCCCGAGCTCCGGCGACAACCAATTCCCTTTCCCTCAGTTTGAGCAGACGGGCTTCGAAGGATCAGTGCCTGTGCAAAGGACCGAGAACCGGATGATCACGCCGGGTACATGGGAGATCAGCGGCATTCCGGCAGGAAAGTACAACGTCCGCCTCATGGGACAAAATTCTGCGGGCCAAATCAATGGAGTCAACATCGACGCCTCGACTCCGGAACTCGACACATCGACGGCCGAGCCGATGTGCAGCGTAAAAGTATCGGTTTCTTATGTGGATGCGAGTCCGACGGGGCCGCATGGTGTGATGCTGCAAAGCAGTACCTCCCGTATCAATGCTGGCCGCCCGCTCGACTCAAAAAACGAGGCGCAATTCGAGAATGTCTCGCCGGGGCGGTATGAAGTTTTTGTCTTCGGTAGAGGCGCCCGGTTTTCTGTTGGAAGACTCCAGGCCGAGGGCGCAACTGTAACTGGACACACAGTCAGTCTGACCTCGGGCGCCTCGGCAACTTTGTTGATTTCTGCGATGAAGGGAACTGCGGAGATCGAAGGCGTAGTAAAGCGCTCAGGCAAGGCGGTCGCCGGCGCAATGGTTGTGCTCGTGCCTCGGGATCCAGGCGGAAACCATGATCTCTTCCGGCGCGATCAGAGCGACCTCGACGGCACCTTCGTATTTCACGACGTAATTCCCGGATCATATACCGCCGTCGCAATCGAGAACGGCTGGGATCTGGATTGGGCAGTACCGGAGTTGATCTTGCCCTATGCGAAACGCGGAGTGGCAGTCCAGGTCGGTGATAAGCCAGCCCAGCACCTGAGTCTCAGCGGACCGCTGGAAGCCCAACCGAGGTAACTGCCGGAATCGTAATCTGCACACGCAGTCCGGGTTCCGCTCAAGGGCAAGAAGTTACTTTCCGAAATCCGACAATGAACCCGGCGGAAAAAGATCGCTTGCCCGATTCACCGTACCCCAAGCTTCATCAACTAGGCTGTGGAAGGAAGAAAAGATGTAACCTGCCGACAAAATCTCGTTCATCATCTCTTCAAACATGTTGTCTGTGCCGCGCCCTTCCCAACGCACTCCAGCGGCCGGTTCGGCACTGCCGAACACTTTTCCCCGAACCTCGGTGTAATGCGCCAGAGAAGGCGTATTACAGCCAACGAATGTCGGGTGGAAGTTCAGAATTTTCAGGCCGGGCGTAAAGAGTGTTCTCCGAAAGACATCAACAGTAAAAGCTCGATCTACGGCGTCAAACGCTACGTCATCTTCGAAATAAACTGGCAACCGTAGGATTCCAGACACGTGCACCATCGGCATCAGGTATCCCTGGCAGGGCGTCGGATTCTGCGAGTCCGCAATGATTCCCGCTTTGGCCAGCGCACGCATGCGAAAAGAATCTTCCGCAAAACAATGTCCGCGAGCAGTCCGTGCGCCCGGGAATGTCCTTTTACAGTAGTCGACCACTTCATCCACAGTTGATCCATGCGACGAGCCTGGAAGAAAATTCGGATGCCAGCCCTGCTCGATTGAGCCGCGGCGAACCGCGTCATCCAACCGCTCCGAAGGGCTCGTACGAAACAGATGCGCGGGGACCTTCCATTTCGCGACTTTCTCGAGGAAGATCTCGTTGGCCCACTCAGGTGCCCAGTCCTGATCTGCGGTTAGAACGAATACCGGCTCGGTGGCAATGCGTCCCCAGAACCTCTCGACACTATGCACGCTGGATCAAACCCCCTTCATTCTGGTGATACTTCTCACCGCAAGCTCCGCAGGTAGCCAGACCATTTTCAAAATCTAACTTGCCGCGGCACGCGCAGGCATATGCAATCAACCTCGCTGGTGATCCATCTACAACGCAATGAGGCGGAAAATTCTTCTTCACAGTGGCCGCCGTACCCACATAGCAGTGATCGCCGAGCGTTAGTCCCTGGTTCACTGAAACATTAGGCCCCAGCCATACCCCGTTTCCCAAGACAACCGCCCCTGAAAGCTCACAACAGGCAGTGAGCGAACAATTCGTTCCCGTTCGTACTGAGTGCGCAAACTGAACTAGGTTGTCCATGGTGGTGTACGACCCCGCGAAGGAGAAGTCGCCAAACAGGCCCTTGTCAATGCAGGTTGAAGATCCGACCTGCACGCCTTCGCACAGCCATGCACCGCCGGCATGAGGCACAATCGCACGCCGACCGCGAATCATGGCATTCTCGTAGCCGTCGCCTCCGATGGTGGCGTTCGGCTTGATGACGACGCCCTCTCCAAGGTAAGAATTTGGCAGAATCACTGCTCCCGCCCCGATCACTACTCCCGCTTCGATGTGCACGTTTTCCGCAATCGACGCCATGGGATCAACTTTCGCTTGCGGGCTGATGAATCTATGCAATCGCTCGTAGCACCCATCTTCGACAACGCTTGCAAACGCACTGTAAAAAATGTCGTGGGGATTTCCGCTAGTGATAAGCGCTGCGTTTCCTTCCTTGAGAAACGATTGCAACTCAGGGCGTGTGACCACCGCGACATCGCTACCCTCCCGGAGTTCGTCGGCGTATCGGGAAGACGAAAGATATGTGACGACTGTTCGACCCCGCCCAGAAAGCCCTGACAATGAGGCGAAGCCACTGACCTCGGCATCCGGGCCATCGAGCAACATTCCTTGTCTTTTTGCCAAGCTGCTCAACGTGATGCCTATGCAGCGAAGAGAGCGGGGCATTCCAGACTCCGAGAGAAGTTCGCGAGCCGGCGTCATCATTGTGGATTCTCGATAGTTCGCGATTATACAAGGCGTGATTCCCCAGTCGGTAGCTTGCTTCCCCGCCTCAGACCCTCATATACTCTGAACGTTTGCCCACTTTTGCCCGGCAACGAACCTCGCAGAGCAGTGCTGCTCAGCTGCCATCATTCCGGAGACTATCTTTATGACTACGACAATAACGACACCTCCCCACGTGGACAAAGAATCCAATCCGTGGGAGTCGCAGCGCGCCCGCTTCGATCTTGCCGCCCAAAAGCTGAACCTTGACGAAGGCCTGTGGCGTGTTTTGCGCTATCCCAATCGCGAAGTCACGGTCTATATCCCCGTACAGATGGACGACGGCCATCTTGAAGTATTTACCGGTTTCCGGGTGCAGCATTCCATTGCGCGGGGCCCGGCGAAGGGAGGCATCCGATATGCTCCCGATGTCACGCTCGATGAAGTCCGCGCCCTCGCCAGCTGGATGACTTGGAAGTGCGCGGTGGTCAACATCCCCTTCGGCGGCGCCAAAGGTGGCGTGATCTGCGATCCCCACAAAATGTCAATGGGTGAAATTGAACGCATGACTCGCCGCTACACATCGGAACTCATCGAATTCATCGGGCCTGAAAAAGATGTCCCCGCTCCCGACGTCAACACCAACGAACAAGTCATGGCCTGGATGATGGACACCTACTCCATGCACATGCGCCAGACGGTCACCGCCGTCGTGACTGGCAAGCCGATCAACATTGGCGGATCTCGCGGACGCCGCGAAGCCACCGGTCGCGGCGTTATGGTGGTCTGCGATGAAGCGTGCCGCAAGCTGAACATCGACCGCGCCCGCGCCCGCGTCATCGTGCAAGGATTCGGTAACGTCGGCTCCAACGCCGCACAACTCATGCACGAAGCCGGGTACAAGATCGTTGGTATCGCCGAAGTTGGCGGCGGCCTTTCCAACAAGAATGGAATCGACATAAAAGCTCTGATTGAATTCCGTCAGAAGAACGGCACTGTGCATGGATTCCCCGGCGCCGAAAAGTGCGACCCGGCCGAGCTCCTCACGGCAGAATGTGAAATCCTGATCCCCGCAGCAACGGAAAACGTCATCACCAGTCGCAACGTCGATCGTGTGAAGTGCCGGATCCTCGCCGAGGGCGCCAACGGCCCCACCACTTCGGCCGCCGATGACGTACTCGCCGAGAAAGGCATATTCGTCATCCCCGACATTCTGGCGAATGCCGGCGGCGTTACCACCTCCTATTTCGAGTGGGTGCAGGACCGTCAGGGATATTTCTGGAAAGAATCGGTCGTCAATGAGCAACTGGAGACGATCATGAAGTCATCCTTCGACGACGTTGTTCGTTACGCCGACACTCACCACGTCAACAACCGCATCGCCGCCTACATGTTGGCGATCGACCGCGTGGCATATACGATCCGCCAGCGCGGGATTTACGCCTAGCCATTTCCCACTTCGGCAAAGGAGAAGCTGCAATGAAATTGATTGAGAAGAAACTGATCGCCCAGATCGCAGTCCTGGTCTTCGCCTTGTCGCTGGTCAGCGGAACCGCTACCGCACAGTCGACCAGCATGCCCACGACAGCGGGGTCCGCCATGGATACCGCCAAGAACATGGCTGGAAAGCTCGACATCAACTCGGCCACTCTCGATCAACTGAAAGCATTGCCCGGCATCGGTGATGCGTATTCGCAAAAAATCGTCGCTGGACGCCCCTACCGTGCGAAAAATCAACTCGTCCAGAAAAAGATCATTCCGGAGTCCGTCTACGACAAGATCAAGGACATGATCGTCGCCAAGCAATCGACGACTTCAGCCCCGGCAACGAAGTAATAACTCTTAACCACCGAAACACAGAGTCACGCAGAAAACTAGAAATAGATTGCTCCGTGTCTCTGTGCCTTTGTTCGTGCCGTTTGTTGGCCCCAGGATCCCGCATTGCGTTCCCCTGCGCCGTGGAGCATAATCAGTCGAGGTCCTCCGGTAAGGCCGCCGGAATCCTCCCAGTAGTGTGAACCTGCCCAATTCCATCACGCTCAGCCGGATTCTCAGCATCCCTTTGCTGATCTGGATTCTGTCGAGTTCCCGTTTCCCCAGCGCTAATGGCGAGAAGGAACTGCTGGCGTCCGCGCTGTTCATCGCAGCTGCGATGACTGATGGAATTGACGGCTATCTTGCGCGCAAGCGCGACCAGATCACTACTATGGGCATTCTGCTCGACCCACTGGCCGATAAACTTCTTATCGCGGCGGCATTCGTTGCCCTAGTCCAACTGAACCCGAGCCTCGTGCCGGCATGGGTCGCGATCATCGTTATTGGTCGAGAATTTCTGGTCAGCGGCTTGCGTTCGATCGCCGCTTCCGAAGGCTTTACCATCGAAGCCAGCGATCTTGGCAAGCTGAAGATGGTGGTTCAGATCGTCGCTGTCGTCGCGGTCATTCTCGATCATCATTGGAAAGAATGGCCCGTCTACGGCAACTACTTCTTCCCCGTTCACTGGATCGCATTTCTGGCGATCTGGTTTATGGTGTTCGTCTCCCTGGCTTCGGCAATCGACTACTTTGTCGCTTTCTGGTCAAAGATTGATCGACGCGTGGTGAAGCGGCGCCGCCGTCGCGCTTTCATTCTGAGCCGCCGCAGAAAACCTGTGACACCGCCGCAGGCCGACCGTGATGTCGCTGCCTCCACCTAGTCCGACTGACGTCTCCGCGAGCCATGTTTCAGGTGAGTTCTCGCAAGAAGAGCGCAGCCTTCTTTTACGACTGGCGCACGAGTCCATCATTTCTGCGCTCGAAAATCGAGAAATCACTCTGGAGCCTCCGACTCCTCATCTGGCAGAACCGCGTGGCGCGTTCACGTCACTGTATCTGGCTGGCAATCTGCGCGGCTGCGTCGGCTATGTTCTGCCGATCGGTCCCGTATATCGCGCCGTCGCCGAAACCGCTCGGGCCGCGGCGTTTGAAGACAACCGCTTTTATTCCGTAACCCTGGATGAAGCTCGCCACCTTCAAATCGAACTCAGCATTCTGTCGGTTCCGCGCCCCATTTCCGCAGAAGAAATTGAAGTTGGACGCCACGGCTTGCTCATTACAGCAGGTTTCCGCCGCGGACTGTTGTTGCCCCAGGTCCCCATCGAACATCAATGGGATCGCATCACCTTCCTGGAGCAAACCTGCCGCAAAGCAGGACTTCCCACCGACGCTTGGCAATCCGGCGCCACCATCGAAGCATTCACCGCCGAAGTGTTTGGTGAGAAACACGGTCTCTGAATTCACCCGATGGTCCTCTGTGCTCCCCGTGGTAAGAAGTATTTCCAGAAGCCCAAAACAAAACCGGAGACGGTCTTCCGTCTCCGGTCTGGGACTGTTAGCTGAGAAAACTAGTTGTTGATCTGATCGAACTCCACCCCGTCGCCCGGCACTACGCTTTCGTTCGCGAAAACGATCATGCCCGTTGCCGTGGTATCGGTCACGCCCAGGATCACGATCTCACCCACCGCGCGGCGCGGCAAATCGCGAACGTGAATCACAGGACCATTCTCCTTCTCGAACATTTGCGGATCGAACGAAGGCCTTTTCTTTTGCGTGTCCTCGGCGATCGCAGCGCGGAACGACAGTGAATCGACAGGATCCCTCAGATCGGCTTCATACGAACGCACCACGCGGAAGAAGTCGCCGATCTTGACGTTCTGGTTCGATCCAAGATTGATGTACACCTTGCCGCCGGTTCCCACCTGCGAATCGAAATCCTTGGCCATGACGATGCGCCCTGAAACCTTGCTGCTGCTAGCCGGAAGAAAGCGATCGAAACGGATTGGACCGTGGGGTGTGATCCGCTGCTTTTCGGCGAACGGGATCGCCGTGTCGCCGGGGTTGATGCCGTCACATGAATACTCGATCAGGGCAATCGCGGCTTTGTTACGCGTGTCGATAACCTTTACCCGGCCCACTTCCTCGTAGGGCTGCCCCGTCTCCTTCATGACCTTCTGCTGCCCGGCGTACATTTCATACTGGTTGATATCCTGCAGCGCACGCACAATCTCGTACTCCGCGCCGGCGGTGTAACTGCTCCCTCGCATGTAGACGACGTCCCCGCGCACGAACTTGGTCGTGGTCGGCGTCTCAAGGCCGCCCTCGATGAAGTTTGCGTCCGGCAGGACATGCTTGCTGATAAATCCTGCGCAATAGAGATCCGCGTAGGTCGGCGTGGGAATGCGCTCGATCGGGAAGCTGGCCGAAGTCGGCACCGTTCCTTCCGGCGCCTGGATAGAGCTCAACGCCGGCGCGGTCTGCGCCGCCTGCTCGGGCGGCCTGTCTTGGGGGTTGCTTTGCGCCCAGCCAACAGTTGCGAGCAGTAACACCAACAGTCCTGTTTTCTTCATGTTACCTCCGGAGAAGACCTACACTTGGCGTGCTTCTCCCCAGTTAAATGCCAGAAAAGAAAGGCTTCAAGCGGAAGGTAACAAGCAGGTAAGGGAGGGTCAAGGTTACGAGGGTGATGGGAACTCTGGGTAGAGCTTTTTCAAGCGATTCTTAATCCCTTGTTGCATAAATAATTAAGTGCCTGTAATAATTCGCCGTTCGTTCCCTTGTTGGAGCGAGCGGTTGCGCCCCTGCGAAAAATGAACTCTGCCCCCCCATTCACGCCGCGTCTCTTACCGTATCGGCTGCCGCGCGTGTGCGTGGCGGTGATTGGCTCCGACCCCAACGAAATGGCCGAAAAGGCCGAAACCTTGGTACGCGATAACTCCTTTCTGGAGTTCAGGTTAGATTATCTTGCCAAGCCAGGTCTGGCGATGCCGCGCATCAAGCGCTTCTTTGAGTCTCACCATGGAATCACCGCCATCGCTACCTGCCGGCGGGTGGCCAGCGGCGGCAAATTCCGCGGCTCGATCGCGTCCCAGTTCGACGTGCTCAACAAGGCAACGGCTGCCGGATGTCAGATGGTCGACGTCGAACTGCAGACCGCCATAAAGTGCAAGCCCGAGCAGCTTCAGAAACTCCGCTCCAAAGCCGGGCTCATTCTCTCGTTCCACGACTTTCGCGCGACCAAGAAGCTCGATGAGACGCTCGAGAAAATGCTGCTCTACCCGGCCGATTTCTACAAAGTGGTGAGCACCGCGACCACGCTCGCTGACAACGTCACCATGATCAAGTTCCTCGCGCGGGAAGGTGACCGCCATTCCATGGTCGGCATGTGCATGGGGGAGCAAGGCATCATCAGCCGGGTGCTCGGCGTACGCGCCGGAAGTCTCTTCACCTTCGCCTCTGCCGGAGCCGGACAGGAAACCGCTCCCGGACAGGTCACGGCCCAGGAACTGCGCAACGTGTATCGCATCGACCAGGTCGACGTCGCGACCAAAGTCTACGGAGTCGTCGGAGATCCCGTCGCTCACTCGCTCTCGCCGGCAATCATGAATGCCGCCTTCCGGCGCGAGAACGTGAATGGCGTTTATCTCACTCTGCACGCGAAAACGCTGAAAGATTTCCTGGCCTGCGTGCGCGAGATCCCGATTCATGGCATCAGCGTGACGATGCCGTACAAAGAAGCCATCCTTCCTTATCTGGACAACTCCGACTCGCACACAACGAAGATCGGCGCATGCAACACAGTGGTCCGCGCACAGGACGGCAAGCTCTACGGATTCAACACCGACACTGCCGGAATCGTTCGCCCACTCGAACGCCGCCTCAACACCCTCGAGGGCGCGAAGATTCTCGTCCTCGGCGCTGGAGGGGCAGCCCGCGCCGCTGTCTTCGGACTCAAGGAGCGAGGCTGTGAGGTCTACATTCTGAATCGCTCGCTGGCCTCGGCGAAGAAGCTCGCGCATCAGGCTCGCGCCCGGATCGTGAAGCGTCCGGACCTGAAGAAGCTCGCGTTCGACGTAATCATCAACGCAACTCCCGTCGGCATGGGCAACACACGGGAGACGCCGCTTCAGGACAAAGAGATCAACGCGCGCTACGTCTTCGACATGGTCTACGATCCTGCCGAAACGCGCCTGCTGAAGCTGGCCAAAGAGCGCGGAGCGCAGATCATCCCGGGCATCGAGATGTTCGTGCACCAGGCTGCGCGCCAATTCGAGATCTGGACCGGCAAGCCCGCGCCGTGGGACGAAATGCTGCGCGTCGTCCTGCTCGCGCTGCAAGAGCGCGAACGCGAACGCGCAAAAGCCCACGCTCGCTAGTGTGGCGCGCTTCCGCGCGCGAATTTGACCACCTTTTCACAATTTCCTGACAGCTTCCTCAGCTATCTCTCCTAGGCTTGGGTAGCCTGCAAAGCAGGCAAACTCTGTACCGAGCATCGTTGGAGAACGTCATGGCAATGCACATCAAGATGATACAAGCAATCAAACCAACATTGAAGCCAGCACTGTTCGCGGGAGTGGCGCTTCTTGGCTTCATCAGCAGCACAGCTGTGGCACGAGCACAACTGACCTGTGCCTACGTAAATGACAACCTTCCTGCCGCAAACGGCGTGGAGGGATACAAGATCGGGGCAAAATCGGCTACGCATGTGGGGCCGACAGGAACGCGCGGCAGCGGTTCGGCGAAGAATGATCCGACATTCTTCGGCACGCCGTTGATTGCGATCGCGCCGGGCACTACTCATCTATATGCGAGCGACAGCGGCACCAACGACATTGCGCTGTTCAATATCGACGCTTCGTCATGCAAGCTGACGTTTGTCGCCAACTATCCTGCGCAAGGCAGCAGCCTGTTTGGGCTGGGAATTACCATCTCGCAGGACGGACGATTTCTATATGCGACCAACAGTGACAGGCAGTCCAGGCTCGTCGTGCTTCCGATCAATCGCGATGGAAGCCTGGGCGCGGCAGTGCAAACGGTGAATCTGCCTGCCAACCTGTCGAGCCTGGCAATCGCTCCGAACGGGAAGGTGCTCATCGTTACGCAGCCGAGCGCCACGAACCAGGTGCAGTCGTACATCATTGATGCTGCGAGCGGCAAGGTGACATTCGCTTCGGAGGTCACTACGGTCGCGGCAGCGGATGGCATCGCGATCGACCCGCATAGCAAGTTTGTGTACGTCGGCAACGGCGGTGAAGGAGGCTCTTCGGCGGTGCAGGTTATTGAGATCGGCCAAAGTGCAAGTCTGACCTACGTGGCCAACGTCGTCTTCAATGGGATCGACAATCCCGCGGGAATTCCCGGGAGCAGCAATTGCCTGCTGCTCAGCCCGAACGGAAAGATGTTGCTCTTCACGAATCAGCGCTTCGCTAATGTGATCTCGCTCAGCGTGGATTCTCAGACGGGAGGTCTGACGTTCATCGACATGAGTAACGATGGCGAAGGCTTCGTCGACGAACCATCGCAAATGGCGGCGAGCGCTTCGCGTGGACTCGTGTTTACGGGCGATTTCAGCACAGGCGCAGCGCCATCGATGGGAGTTCTGCGGGTGACAGCAAATGGGACGCTGAAGTTTCTGGGCAACCTGCCTCTGAAGTCGAAAGCGGCAGCGACGTCGATCGCGACGGTCACGTTCTAGCAACCGACAACAAGAAGAATTGGCGTGAAGGGGCGCTGCCAAGTCGTGTGGGGTGGCACGCGCACCCTCGCCCGCGAGTGCCGAAAGCGCCGGAAAAGCAGAAGGCGCTGAACCGCAGGCAGCTTTTTACGATGGATTGGGGTACCCCCCCTCCCCCTCGGATCTCTGGAATCATCAACTTACGGCGAAATTGTGAAATAATCTATGGCGCTCAACAACTTGCGGGTAAAATCTTGAGCTGCAAGCACTTAGCTCGCTTTAACTGATTCTCTTGCATACCGCTCACGTCTTGGTTAGTTTGAGCTCGCTGGATCGTCCACCGCAAGGACTGGGATCACGCTGGCGTGTGATTGGGTGCGGGTTCTGGAAAAGTGTTGATACGACCGGTTGTAGACTGATCACGAATGAACGTTACATTCCCGAAAGGTGATGAAATGCGAAAACTTCTTGTTGTTGTCAGTTGTCTTCTTCTGTTTTCTGCTGTGACTCTTGCTGCGGAGAAGAAGGTCGTCCGCCCCGAAGGAGCCAAACCGAGTCCGTCGTGGAGCCATGGAATTCTCGTGGGCGACACGCTTTATGTCTCGGGCATGGGCGGTGAAGATGCGAACGGAAAAGTTCCGGCCGATTTCGAGGCGGAAGTGAAGCAGGCGCTGGACAACATCAATGCGGTTCTTAAGGCTGGGGGTATGACACCGTCGGATGTCGTAAGCGTCCAGGTGTACCTCACCGACGGCGCAACCTTCGAGCGGATGAATACTGTCTACAGAACGTTCTTCAGCGAACCGCGTCCTACCCGGACCACTGTGGTGGTCGCCAAACTGGTGGGGCCTGGTCATATCGAAATCACAGCGACCGCAAGGAAGTAGGGGACCTCCCACCGAAATGTTTCCTTTGGGGATCAGGCGTCCCGCCGGGACGCCGCTTCTTTCTTGACTGCTAGACCCGGCGTTGGAAACGCCGGGCTATTGTGAGGTGTCCCTACGGGACATGAACCGTGAAGTTTTGAATTGAAAATGATCGAGGAAGGCGTCGGAGGTAATGCACCGCAGCAGGAATCTCCCACCCTTTCACAACGTGTGGTGTACTGCAAGCGATGTTGATGGATCACGGCATCCCGTGGTGGAGCGAGCAGTCGCCGAGTGGGGCCACGCGCTTGACGGTGTGGCTGATGAAGCAGGGTATTCGACTCCATTGGAGTGGTTATCGCCATCCGCAGACGCAGGGCAAAGTGGAGCGTTTTCATGGCGCGCTGCAACGGGCACTGCAGTTCGATCGGTGCCGCGCCAGCAGCCGCAAGCCTGGCTGGATAAGTTTCGCTGGGAAGCCTCGGAGCTTTTGGACCACAATGATGGTTGTCACGGTTTTGATGTGTCCAGCTGTGAGTAGGGTGATAAGAGCCGATTCGCTCTCGCGGAAAGGCCTAGTCGGCGAGATCGATCTGGACGAGCTTCGAGGTCCGTAAACGTTTTCAAATTGCTCGATAAGCAAGATAGCCCAAATTTCAAAATCGCGCTCTACGAAATCACAAAATCGCGCGGCTGTTGAAAACCTGATGTCGGTCCAACTCGTTCAAACGACAGGAAATGAAAGCCACCGATGCTTATCGCAAAGAAAAAGTTGCATTTTGTACCATGCCCAAAGTAATATGCAGTCAGGAGGCGCGTCAGTAAAGCGTTTCCAACGATGTAGCAGCCCTGTACCGCCCGGTTCTTCACACCCAATATCGCTTTATAGCTTTGGCGAAAAACTCGACGCAAGAAGCGGATCCGTCCGCCTCATCCCGGTTCGGAGAGTTCAACATGGCGTGGTACGCGTACTGTCTTACCGAGCATCAAACCCTCCCAAATGGAACCCGCACTCGCCGCCCTTTCCTTCTCGAAGGTGTACAAGGAGTAAATGGCGCCGCGGTTCTGAGCTATCCCAGTGGTGAATTCGCGGTCATTGTGAGCGAATACGACCACGCAGCTGGCCAGCTCGATCAGAAGGCGGCCATCGAACATGCACGGGTAGTTAGTAACTGCTTCCGCAACTCCACCGTCCTCCCATTTAAGTTTGGAACAATATTCGATAGCGATGACGCACTCCGCCAGGCCGTCCGCGTGAATCGGCGCGCGTTCGGGCAGAGCGTGGCCAAGCTCCGCGGCAAGTCCGAAATGCACATCAAGCTGGTGGTTCGGGACGGATCGCTGCGCGAGGCCATGATCGACATCCAACTGCCCGACACCGTTGGTGGCGACTACCTCTCGAAGCTGCGTGTAAAGGCGTCGCGCGAGCGTGAGCGCCAGACGAAGGCTCGTGCCCTTTCCGTGCAGGTCCACAAGCTGTTCAACCCGCTCGAGGAAGAAGTCAGCTGCAAGAAAGTCGCTCCGGAGGGGATGCTGATCGATATCGCCCACCTGATCGACAACAAGAGCGTAGAGAAGTATCAAAACCGCTACAACACTGCGGCCAAGCAGTTGAAGAACTGTGAGGTCTCGGTGAGCGGCCCGTGGCCGCCGTACCACTTCCTGCCCGGCAAGCTCCGCACCGTCGCCGGGAATAGCTAACATTATCCGGGGATTTGTAAAAGCGGCCCATGGAACGTCCATGGGCCGTTTGCTTTGGCACCCGCCTGCACGGAATGTGCATTGTTCTGCACTTGTGCTCAGTTGAATTGGCAGATCGGCTCTTTGTGAGCTGTAAACGGCCGCTCCTAACCCAAACGTTTGAAGCGACTTAGCGGCAGATGTGATGGAGCGCACGAGCGCTTGGATCTTTGGCGCGGGAAATGCTTTATTGAGGTGTACTAAGAGGCCGCAAACTCTTTATGACCTTCACTCTCTGCGTAGAGCGTCACTTCCCGAAAAGCCGTTCTGGCTGGCGGAACGGCGTCAAGCTTAGCCTTTCCTGACATTGCCCACCATATTCGCCTCTTGAACGTGGCCCCGAAAGGGGCCATTTTTATTGGACTGGATCTGACTTTTGTGGATTCGCGGCGCGAGATCCTTCACTGCGCCCGAAAAGCAAGTCGTTCCGGATTAACGCAGACAGGAGGAGAGCTCCAACTTTGCATTATCATGGCGGCTCGGATGCCTTCTAGCGCAAAACCCGTGCGTAACTCGCGCCGCGCATTGCGGGAAATTCTCTTATTTGGGCTTGCTGGCGGAGTCCTGATCACCATTCTCAAATTGACTGAGTATCGCTTTCTTGTCGTGGAGCACTCGACGGAAATCTATGGAGGACTGATCGCAGCCCTCTTTGCTGCGCTGGGGATCTGGCTCGGGCTAACCCTTACGCGCAAGAAGGTGCTGATCATTCAACGGCCGGTGACGCCGTTTGTGGTCGATGAGCAGCGCCAGGCGGCGCTCAGCATCACCGCACGCGAACTTGAGATTCTGGGCTTGATTGCGGCCGGGCTCAGCAACCGCGAGATTGCCGAACGGCTCTTCGTCAGTGAGAACACCGTAAAAACTCATTCGAGCCGCCTGTTCGACAAGCTCGGGGCTCGGCGACGCACCCAAGCCGTTCAACTCGGAAAAGAAGCTCGGTTGATTCCGTGAACTGTCCCCCGAAAGCAAGTTTTTTGGATTTTCGAGGAAAATCACCCGAAGGTATGACGACAATCTTCCGGTCTCACGAGAGGATCAGGCCGTGGTACAGAGAAGCATTTGGGCGCGCTTGGGATCCGCGTTCTTCGAGACCGGAGCAGGGTGCTTTCGGTCGCGATTGAGCTTCGCCTTCGCGAAGCTCAACTCTCGCTGAGCATGACAAGCCGCTTACGAGGAGACTGAAATTATATGAAGAAGATCGTGCTGACCTTCGGGATCATTTCGGGACTGATCCTGGCAGCGATGATGATCACCAGCCTTACCTTCTTTCATAAGGTGAGCGAAGACAAGAGCCTGATCATTGGCTACACGACAATGGTCCTGGCCGGGCTGCTAATCTTTTTCGGCGTTCGTTCCTACCGGGAAAATGTGAACGGCGGAAAACTGACGTTCGTGCGCGCGTTCGCCGTCGGACTGCTCATCTCCCTGATCTCCTGCTGCTTCTATGTCGGAACATGGGAAGTCACATACTACAAGTTCATGCCAGACTTCGCGGAGAAATATGCCGCGCAGATGGTCGAGCGCGCCAAGGCGTCGGGAGCCAGCCAGCAGAAGATCGACCAGACTACCCGCCAGGCCGAGCAGTTTGCCCGCAACTATCACAACCCTGCCTACAACATTGGGATGACTTTCCTGGAAGTCTTCCCTGTCTTTCTGGCGATTACACTGCTTTCGGCGGGGATACTACGAAAGAAGACGGCGGCTGTCACTGTAGGTTGAATTCTTCCGGGTGGTCCGGAGCAAGAGAGAGTGCTGCACAGTTGAAGCCGAGCTGGAAGGAAATATACGGTCACAGAATAAGGAGACAGTTATGAGCGAGCAAGGCCGGATTGTCGGCATCGGTGGAATCTTCTTCAAGTCCGCGAACCAGCAACAAATGAAAGACTGGTACGCAAAGCATCTCGGCTTCGCGGATAGCGGCTATGGCGTCATGCTGCCGTGGCGGGAAAAAGACAATCCTGAAAATGAGCAGATGACAATCTGGAGCGTTTTCCCCGGTAACACGAAATATTTCGAGCCCAGCCAAGCGTCGTTCATGGTGAACTATATCGTCGACGATCTCGACGCGCTGCTCGACCGGCTGGCGAAAGAAGGGGTCCGGATCGATCCGAAGCGGCAGGACGAGGGCTACGGCCGCTTCGCCTGGATATACGATCCCGACGGCAACAAAATCGAGCTGTGGCAGCCGCTAAAGGACGAGAAATAGCGGCGTTGCGGTGTTCGACGGCCAAGCAGGCTCATCGTTTGTGGTTTAAACCGACCACTGTACCGAATGATTTATTTTGAATGGTCGGCATCCGTGATAGAGGCCAGGACAGCAGATTCCTCACTCGTCGCCACGCGACTTCTCGGAATGACTCAGTTCCTGGGATGACTTGGGCGCCAAAGTACTTGGTGCGGACAGTTTAGCCAGACTGCTCCATTACCAGTTGAGAGCGATGGGGAATTCTTCGCTGGTACGTTACACTTGTTCTCCGATCATGACTCAACTCCGCGCCGCTGTTCTGTTGTGTGTGCTCTCTGCTTTTGCCCTTTTCGCCCAGCAACCAAATCCGACGCCGTCGCCGTTCTCAAGCGTTCCACAGATGACTACGGCACAGCAGGAGAACTTCCCTCCGCAGCTGCTGAATGAACTCGAATCGATCAAGCTGTCGGCGCTGGCGGACGACTACGCGTACCACCAAGTCGCGCATCTCACCGACAATATCGGGCCGCGGGCGAGTGGGTCGGCCCAAGCCAAGGCTGCTGTCGACTATGTAGCGGCTGAACTTCGAAAACTTGGTCTCGATGTCCAGTTAGAAGAGGTCCACGTTCCACACTGGGTGCGGGGCGTGGAGAGTGCGGAGTTAATTGAATACGCCGGGCAGGTAGCAGGCACGACCCAAAAAATCGTGCTCACTGCTCTCGGGGGAAGCACCTCCACGGCTGTCGACGGCATTAACGCCGATGTAGTTGTGGTGAATACTTTCGAGGAACTGAGAGCGCTCGGCCGGGAAAAGATCGCCGGAAAGATCGTTCTTTTTAACGAAATTTTCGATAAGCAGAAGGCGGCGGGTGGATTGGCGTTCGTTGCCTATGGAGAAGCTGTTCGTTATCGCAGTGCGGGAGCGAAGGCGGCCGCCGAACTTGGGGCGGTCGCTTCGTTGGTCCGATCGGTTGGCAATGCGGATTATCGGCTGCCACATACTGGCTACAGCGCACCTGCTGGAATTCCCGCCGGAGCCGTCACTGCCGAAGATGCGGACCTCATTGCTCACCTGTTCAAGCAGGGACGAGTGCGCATGCATCTCACACTCACTCCACAGAAACTTCCCGACGCTGTCAGCTATAACGTCATCGGCGATCTCAAGGGCAGCGAGCACCCGGAACAGATCGTAGTCGTCTCCGGACATCTCGATTCGTGGGACTTGGGGACCGGAGCAATCGACGACGCTGCCGGCGTCGCGGTTGCAATGGAAGCCGCGGAGGTTCTGCATCAACTCGGACTGCATCCGAAGCGGACGCTACGCGTCATTGCGTGGATGGACGAAGAGACCGGAGGCTCCGGCAGCAAGACTTACACGAAAGATCACGAGAACGAATTTCCACGGCACGTCGCGGCGATTGAGAGTGACAGTGGCGCAGCGCATCCGTTGGGGTTTGAGGCGCGCATCAGCACGAGTGCTACAGACCTTCTGCGCCCGGTGCTGAATATTCTGCAGAGCTTCGGAGCGAGCGCGCTGCAGGCCAGCGCTTATGCGCCGGGAGCGGATATTTCGGGCATGTCGGAAGCAGGGGTTCCCACCCTTGGCTTGATGCAGGATGGACGTACCTACTTCAATTATCACCACACCGCCGCGGACACATTAGATAAGGTTGTGCCCAGCGAGCTGCGCGAGAACGCGGCAGCGATGGCTGTGATGGGATACGCGCTGACGAATATGAAGAATCCGTTGCCGAGGTAAGCGGCGCATGCCCGACGGGGAAGTCATGTCGGTCACATCGAACCTTTTGACCGGCGCGCGTTTTGAAGCATAGTATTTCAGCTTCCAAGCAAGGAAGTTTTTCGGTTACCGATCTTTTAGCGAGGTGCTTGTGTCCGGCGTAGGTCTCCGCTCTGCTGGTTTTCTACTCTCATTTCCTTTTGCAGTCGCCACATTGTTGTTCGTGTGCGCCTCATCCGCGGTGCTGGCGCAAACTGGTATTTTCAATGGTCCACGAGACTACGTAGTGGGCACCGGGCCGGAGTCGGTTGTGGTCGCCGACTTTAACGGTGATGGTTTTCCCGATATCGCAACCGCCAACTTTGGATCGAACAACGTTTCGGTTCTTGTCCAGAATAATGACGGCACGTTTCAGCCGGCCGTATCGTACGCCGTAGGCCAACGACCGTTATCGCTGCAGATGGGCGACGTCAACGGCGACGGCAAGCTTGATCTCCTATTCATTAACTCCGCCGACGGAACGCTTGGGATACTCCTGGGCAATGGAGACGGCACGTTTCAAACTGAACAGACAGTGACATTGCCAGTAGGTTCGTTATCCTTCCTGGCAGTCGGAGATTTCAACGGAGATACCAAGCTTGATGTGGCAATCTCGACGCCTTCGGCTCAGGTTGGCCAATACAACGCTACGGTTTTGCTCGGAAACGGCGACGGGACGTTTCAGTCTCCCGTAACTTATCCGCTTCCAGCACAACCTATCTCGCTTGCTGCCGCGGACTTCAATGGTGACGGGAAGCTGGACCTTGTGACTGCCGGCGTCAGCAGCAATGGAACAGCACCAATCTCCGTACTTCTTGGTAAAGGGGACGGCACCTTTAAGGCGGCGTTGGGTACGAAGGTGAACCAGGTGACGGCTGGGCTGGTGTTGGCAGATTTCAATCAGGATGGGAAGCTGGACATTGCCACCGCGACAGCTTCAGCCAATACCTCAGATCTCACCGTACTCCTGGGAAACGGCGATGGCACATTTGCTGCATCCGTCTTGCCAATAGAAGAGATCCCACTTGCTGCTGGCGATCTGAACGGAGACGGCAAGCCCGATGTGATTGGAGCGACAGAGAGCTCGCCAACACTCCCATCATCGCTGATAACTCTGATCAACAACGGGAATGGGACATTTACGGCAGGAACAATGACGGGCGTAGAGTTGGCGTATCCTTCCTCTCCGGCAAATGCGCAACTAACGGTCGCCTTGGCGGACCTGACTAGCGATCAAAAACTTGATCTGATCGCACCAGCTGCGCTTGAGTTTGGGAGCTACGAGACGGGATACGTGACAGTTGTCCGTGGGAACGGAGATGGATCGTTTGCCAATTTTCCTTCCTACCCGGTTTCTATGGGTGTCGGTCAGATGGGAACTGCAGACTTTAACGGCGATGGCAAGCAAGATGTCGCAGTTGGTATTGACACTGTCGATGTGAATAGCCAGGGAACCCTTAACACGTTCGAGGTTGACACCCTCCTCAACAACAACCAGGGATTCTCACCTGCGACAATCACCCAGGTACAAGCGAATGTGATGGGAGTCTCGAATGCCTATCTAAGCACGGGGGACTTCAACGGTGACGGGCATGCGGACGTGGTGTTCTCCGGAGGTGGCGAACCGGGTGGACTTTGGCCAGGGATTTCCATTCTTTTGGGCAACGGGGATGGCACATTTCAATCGCCCGTGCTGTACGGCTCAGGAATGTCGGGGCCGGTCGCGGTCGGGGACTTTAATAACGATGGCAAGCTGGACGTCTTTGGCGTGGAGCAAGGAGCTCTTGGCGTTCTGCTCGGGAATGGGGACGGAACATTTGGTTCTCCGGTGACGACAGCCACGAATCAGCTTTGCACGAACGCGACGGGGGCGGATTTCAATCGGGACGGAAAGCTGGATATCGCGTGCTGGGCCGTCACTGGGGTCTTCGTCATGCTCGGAAACGGCGACGGAACCTTTTCAGGCTTTTGGGGGTACAGCGGTCAAACAAGCGGAACAAGTACGTATGGCGTTGTTTCTGCGGACATGAATGGCGACGGTATCCTCGATCTCGTGATAGGAGTAGTGGACGGCACGAGTGAGCAGCCTCAAATGCTCGTCTTACTCGGAAACGGAGACGGCACGTTCCAGACGTCACCTATCACCACTGTCCTCGATGACGTGTTGAGACCCTTCGGCGTCGCTGACTTCAACCTTGATGGAACACCGGATGTCATCTCTTTTGGCAGTTGGGACGACGTAACGGTGATGCCCGGCAATGGCGACGGTACGTTGCAAGCTCCGCTGAAGTATCACGTTCCGAGTCTTCAGGAACAAAGTCAATCCTATTACGGCACAGTTGCCGACTTCGACGGCAACGGCAGCGCGGACGGCAGCGTCGGAAACGGCAGCAACGTTTCTCTTCTACTCAGCGCACTGGGTAATACCGCGCCGGCTGCAGTAGTCGCACCGGGCGCATTCTCATTCGGCAATGTGATCATCGGCCAGAGCAGTTCGATGACTGCGACACTGACTTATAACGCGACTACTGCCTTAAGCATCAGCGGGATCACAATCACCGGGGCACAGGCTAGCGCCTTCTCTGAAACCAACACTTGCGGCACGAGTCTTGCGGCGGGGATGAGTTGCACGATTACCGTGACTTTCACGCCACAGGCGATCGGCACATACAGCGCTTCGATTCAGATCGCAGATGATGCGTTCAACAGTCCGCAGACGATCAGTTTGAGCGGAGTCGGTGGTACAAGTTCGGTCTTGCTCACGCCCGGTTCGCTCAAGTTTGGCAGCCAGTTTGTCGGCTCAACCAGCGCGGCGCAAACCGTTTCGTTGACGAATACCGGATCGCTCGCACTAACCATCAACGGCATTTTCGTGACTGGTCCGCAAGCTGGCGATTTCGCTCAGACCAACAACTGCGGGAGTTCGCTGGCCAGTGGAGCTGGTTGCACCATCACGATCACTTTCACACCGGCGGCTTTCGGCACGCGCAGCGGGATGCTCGACATATCCGATAGCGCAAGCAGCACTCCGCAAACTGTGACACTCTCAGGATCGGCTGCAGCCACCAGCGTGGGGTTGACTGCGGGATCTAATCCGACGACAGCAACTGTCGCGGCCGGGAAGACTGCAACCTACACTCTTGTGATCGGTGGGGCGGGGATGAGCGGCACCGCAACGCTCGCCTGTACTGGCGCTCCGACGGGAGTGACTTGCACGGTTCCCGGCTCAGTGACGGTGAACGCGACCAAGGCATCGACATTCAATGTCTCAGTTGCAACTACGGCGCCGAGCGCGGCATCCATCGATCACCGCACGATTCGCCTCGCTGGATTTTGGGCCACGTTACTGCTTGGCCTTGTGTGCGTTCCGATGGCCTACAGGAAGCGCAACGCAGCCGGGCTTTATCTCTGCCTGATGCTTGGGTCTTTGCTAATAATGTCTTCTTGCGGATTTACTCCGGCTGCATCGACGACTGGCGGGAGCGGCGGGAGTGGTGGAGGCAGCACCAGCGGCACACCCGCTGGAACTTATAACCTGAGAGTTACGGCAACATTGAACTCGTCGGAGCAGAGTTTGAATCTGCAGCTGATTGTGCAATGACGCCTGTGGCCTACTGTGCAGCCGGTCATGCCGGGTCCAGCACGGCAAGGCATCTTTCGGCAAGAGAGAACCGAACCCTTCGGGCGGTTGACGCATCTTAATTTACGGTCGTATGATCGTCGTTTGGCCTTAATAGGCGAGGACGCTTCGTATAGGGGCGTCCTAAAAATTTGATAAGCAATTTCGGTCGAGTCATCATGGATAAGAAGAAGCTCGAAGCATTCAAAAAGCGCCTGGAAACGCGACAACAGGAACTGCGGCGGACAGTAAATCGGAATCAGGTGGACGGGCGATCTGCCGACGAAGATACCGCGCAGGACATCGCTGACCGCGCCGCCAGTTCCTACAACAAGGAATTTCTTTTCAGTCAGAGTAACAACGATCGCCAGCTGCTGATGATGGTGGATGGCGCGCTGGTCCGCATTCGGGAAGGCAGCTTTGGCGAGTGCATCAGCTGCGGCAAAGAGATCAACGCCAAGCGGCTGGAGGCTGTGCCGTGGACGCGGCATTGCATCGAGTGCCAGGAAAAGCTGGAGAAGGGGCAGTTGGAAGAAGCTTCGCGTTAAAGATTACGCGATGGTCGCTGACGCCGCCGAATTCTCGGCGGCGTTTGCTTTTGGCGCAGACGACAGCGGATTCCTCTTTCGTCGCTTTGCGACTCGTCGGAATGACAACGGTCTCTGAGGCTTTCAAATACGTCAGGCGGTCTTCAGTTGGAATGGCATCTTGCGCAAACGCTGGCCGCACGCTGCGTAGACTGCATTGGCGACAGCTGGCGCTGCAGGAGGCAGTCCTGGCTCACCCATTCCGCCCGGGTTCTCCTTGCTTTTCGTCAAATGCACTTCGACGGGAGGAGCTTCGTTGATGCGAATCGGATCGTACGCATCGAAATTTGTTTGTTCCACTGCGCCCTGCTTGATCGTGATCTCATTTTTCAACGCCGCGCTTAGACCGTAGATAATCGCGCCTTCGGTTTGCGAGCGTATGGACTCCGGATTTACGATCTGGCCGCAATCAACCGCGGCGACGACGCGGTCGATTTTGAAATTGTTCCCGGTCACCGTCACTTCCGCTACTTCCGCGAAATAACTCCCGAAAGAGAAGAAGGCTGCAATGCCTCGGCCGCGTCCTTTCGGCAAGGGCTTGCCCCAACCCGCCTTTGCGGCTGCGAGTTCCAATACGCCGCGTAGGCGTGTGGGATTCAGATCGTCGTCACTTTTTGCTTTCCAGTTTGGAGGTGTAACCAGCAGATCCCGGCGAAACTCATAGGGATCTTCTCCCGCAGCTACCGCAAGTTCGTCGACGAAACTCTCGACCACAAATCCGTTGAATGAGTTTTCTACCGATCGCCACCATGCACGGGGCACAGCACTCGATACATCGTTGTAGTCAAGGCGCACATTCGCGATGGCATACGGCATCTGCTTGGTGCCACCGAATTCGTCTTCAGCGGCATCGGCCTTGGGGTCCCAGTATCCCTTGATGGAGGTCGAAGCCATCGTGTGATACCAGGCAAGCGGGCGACCTTTCGCGTCCACTGCACCCTGCATGCGATGGCAGGTGGCGGGCCGATAGAAATCGTGGGTCATGTCATCTTCGCGGGACCACACGAGTTGGACGGGCCGGTTCACTTGCTTGGCGATCTGAGCGGCTTCGGCGGGGAAATCCGCCATGTAGCGGCGGCCGAATCCTCCGCCCATGAAGGTTGTGTGTACAGCAACCTTCTCGGGCTTCAGCCCGAGAACCTGGGCGACAGTTCCCTGCACCCAATCCGGAGATTGCGTCGGTGCCCAGACTTCAGCTTCGCTTCCGCGCGCGTGGATCGTGATGTTCATCGGCTCCATGGTCGCGTGCGCTAAAAGGGGCAGTTCGTAAGCTACGTCAATTTTCTTGGCGCCGTTGGAGAGCACCTTGTCGACATCGCCGTCGTTGCGAACGCGCTTGCCCGGTTTGTGCGCTGCGTCGCGGAGGGCGGCATACATTCCTTCGCTGGTTTCGGATGCAGCATGGCCACGATCCCAGGTGACGCCGAGCGCATCGCGTCCCTTCATCGCAGCCCAGGTGGAGTCGGCGACGACGACCACGCCGCCAGCGGTGAACCGGTCAGCGCCGAGCGCCGGGATTTCGAAGACATCGCGCACTCCTGCGACCGACTTCGCTTTGGCTGCGTCGTAGTGCGCGGCCCTCCCGCCGAAGGTTGGGCATCGTGCGATTACTGCATACAACATGTCAGGCACACGGACATCGAGTCCGAAACCAGCACTTCCATTCACTTTCGCGGGAACGTCGACGCGCGGCGTTGCGTGGCCGATAATTTCGAAGTCTGCTTCATCTTTCAGTTCGACCTTTTCCTGATCGGGTACAGGCAACTTCATGGCAGCTTCAACTAGCTCGCCGTAGGTGGCACTGCGCCCGGACTTCTCATGGGTGACAGTGCCGTTCTTCGCCTCACATTCTTTTTTCGGAACATTCCACTTTTGAGCTGCGGCGGTAATCATTAGCTCACGGACCGTTGCGCCAGCGCGACGTAGTGGAGTGAAATTCTCCATCGTGCTGCCGCTTCCGCCTGTACCCATATGCGCGTAAAGATCGGGACGCGTGTCGGCTTGTTCGACGCTGACGGAATTAAAATCCACCTCGGCCTCTTCCGCGAGGATCATTGCCAAACCGGTCTTGATGCCCTGCCCCATCTCTGACTTTGCGACGATGAGCGAAATCTTGCCGTCCGGTTTAACGTGGACATACGCTTCGAATGGATTCGGAGCCTTTTTCTCTTGTGCCTTTTCCGACTCCTGGCCGGCGAGGACTGATCCTGAGAAGCGCACGCCGATCAGGATTCCCGCGCCCGCAACTGCTGATCCAGCAATGAATTTTCTCCGGCTGATCGTCATGGCTATGCTCCGTTCCCGGCGGCACGGTGAATTGCTTTACGAATGCGGCCATACATTCCGCATCGGCAGATATTGCCGATCATTGCCGCATCAATCTGTTCGTCGTTTGGCTTGGGAGTCTTCGCGAGGAGAGCCGCCGCCGACATCACCTGTCCCGGCTGGCAGTATCCGCACTGTGGGACCTGCTCGGCAATCCAGGCCTGCTGCACTGGGTGCGAATTATCGGCCGAAAGGCCTTCGATGGTGGTGATCTTCTTCGATCCAACGGATGACACGGCAGTCTGGCAAGAACGTAGTGCTTCTCCGTCGAGATGTACAGTGCAGGCGCCGCAAAGTCCCATGCCGCAGCCGTATTTGGTGCCGGTCATGTTGAGCGAGTCGCGGAGAACCCACAGCAGAGGAGTATCAGGAGATACGTCCACATCGTGCGGACGATCGTTAATCGTCAAGCGATAGGCAGACATAGGAGACCCCTAGATGAGGTTGCAGCTTTAGACGAGGCTACCGCAGAAAGGTTTCGGGGGCAAATCTCAAAACTATAACCACGAAGGGCACGAAGTTTCACAAAGGAGATTTGGATTCGATCCTCGATGCCCCGAAGTTAACGAGCTTACTGAGGCCACCCTGAGAGCCAGGATCTTTCCAGCGACACGGTCGAGATCGAATCCGGCGGCAACTCCACCATGGCGGCATGATTCCGCACGTTGACCTCAACTCTCTGTAGATGTGAAAGCTCATTGCGGATCAACAGGACCAGCGAATTATCGGGATTCGCAAAGGCAAGCGCATCATCGCACGTGCCGTTTGTCTTCAGATTGCGCGCTCCCAAATCGACGAAGTGAGTCAGGTGCTTCAGCAGATAGTAGTCGTGATTGTAGCGATAGGTCTTAGCTGCGGAATCGACCGTCACTAGAGCATTCTGCGCCCATCCCCAGGTGCTCGTACCCGCATCGGCGACGGAGATGTTCCAGTACATGTAGGCCGATGCGCCGCTGCGCAGATAGTGTTTCATCAACTGCCAGCAATATCCCGTGTAGCCCCAGTTGTTGCTCCCATCGCCACATTCCTGCTCTGATTGGTAGATCAGCAATGCAGGAAACTCTTCGTGGATTGTGGGTAAGGCATTCTTGCCTGCCCATTGCGTGCCGACTCCTTTGATGTAGGGCGCTACCTCTTTGTCGGCCATCACTACTTCGAGGAGATGCGGATTGCCGCGCTCCAGAGTTCCGAAGAATACTTCCACGCCGCGCTTTTCCATTTCGGGCGCCAAATAATGCAGGAATCGCGTCAAGCCCTCGGGAGTCCAGGTACAACTCGGAAAATTTTGGGCCGAATTGAATTC
>Ga0335085_10001671_pt1 | contig 45267 bp, 38 predicted proteins | sample Lox_Sample_45_FD_206712 | JGI IMG/M metagenome (GOLD analysis project Ga0335085, IMG submission 206712) | Soil microbial communities from Loxahatchee National Wildlife Refuge, Florida, United States - Lox_Sample_4.5 | ecosystem: Environmental > Terrestrial > Soil > Wetlands | place: USA...
ACGACGTACACCATCACCGCCAGCGGTCCGGGCGGCAGTGCCGATGCCACGGCTCGCATCTCTGTCAACGTACCGCCGCCTCCCCAACAGCCGAAGCAGACCTGGCGAGATCTCTTCCTCGGTGAAGTTCGGGACGCCTACTTTGACTACGATAAGGCCGAAATCCGTCCAGACGCCCAGCAGGCCCTCCAGCACGATGCCGACTTCCTCAAGCAATATCCAGAGGCGCGCATCGTCGTTGAGGGCCACTGCGACGAGCGCGGTTCCACCGAATACAACCTCGCTCTCGGCGACCGCCGCGCCAGCGCCGTTAAGCAATACCTCGTCAACCTCGGCATTCCTGCCGCCAACATCAACACCGTCAGCTACGGCAAGGAAAAGCCCTTCTGCACTGAATCCACCGAGGAGTGCTGGCAGAAGAACCGCCGCGGCCACCTCATTCCTGCCCAGTAACCCAAGCTTCCTGACCCAGAGGGCCGAGTTTCAACTCGGCCCTCTTCTTTTCTTCCCTCTTTCCCGTGGCGCTGGCTTAATGCCAGCCTCTTTCTTCTCTGTGTCCTCTCTGTACTTTTCCTCTGTGGTCTCTCTTTCTGATTCCCCTTCTACCTCTCCGGACTGCTGTGCATTTACGGGCTACTGCCTCTGCTCCAGCTCAATTTTCCAATTTCTATTTTCTAATTTCGAATTTCTCTTCTCTCCCCTTGCTCCTTGTCCCATCTCCCGTTACATTAAAATATTGGGGATTGCTCGCTCCTTTCCCCATTCATTCCCTGGCCTCGACCATTTTCGGAGGTTCTCATCATGCGTGTTCGCAACATCGTCTATTGCTCGGCTGCCATGCTCGCCAGCGCCATCGCCGGCAGCCTCATCGGCCCCAAGCCCGTCATGGCCGTGGCCCGCGAAATTATCGAACTCCAGCGCGACGTGACCACCCTGCTCCAGGGTCAAAAAGACCTGCAAACCCAAATGACCCAGGATCATACTGTCCAGAAAACGCTGATCGAGCAGTCCTCGGATACCGTCAGCAAGCTCAACACCACCATGTCCAGCCTCCAGAAATCCGTCCAGGACGTCCAGGCCAACTCTGGAACGCGCCTCGACACCATGTCCACCCAGGTCCAAGGTCTCTCCGACAATCTTGAGGAAATCAAGTCCCGCCTCGGCAAGCTCAATCAGCAGTTGGTGGACTTGCAGAACTCCGTCTCCAGCATTGACGCCCGCCTTGCCGGCGGCAGTCCTTCGGGCGCTCCTGGTGGAGCTCCGGCTGGGACTGGCGCTGCATCCGCTCCCGCCACCCCCGGCGCGGCTGCAGGTGCGCCTCCGGTCCCCGCCGATCTGCTCTACTCCAACGGTCTTCGCGACATCACCAGCGGCAAGTACGAACTCGCCCGCTCCGAATTCCAGGACTATCTCCACTACTACGGCGACACCGACCTCGCTTCCAACGCCCAGTTCTATCTCGGCGAAATCGCCTACGCCCAGCGCCAGTTCGATCAAGCCGTCTCTGAGTACGACAAGGTCATCACCAACTACCCGAAAAGCTTCAAGCTTGCTCCCGCCCACCTCAAGAAAGGCATGGCTCTCCTCGAAATCAACCAGAAAACCGCTGGCGTCCGGGAACTCCGTGAAGTCGTCAAGAAATATCCCGGCACTGAAGAAGAGCGCCGCGCCCGCGCCAAACTCAAAGACATGGGCGTAGCCGTCTCCGCCTCCGCACACTAGCTGTAGCCTCTGTAACTCGGCCACGCAACCTTTTCATGGAAAATGGCGGTTTCTCCCCATTCAGGCTTAAAGTAGGGTGTGCCCGGCTTAAGTTGGCGTTGTGAAAAGCGGACAGAGATGACGTACTTGCAGACTCCCTTCCGAACCAGTGGAAGTTGATCAACCTTGCGTCTGTACCGCACATGTTCTCACTTTGTTGGTACCTGCAAGCGTTTAGCTGAATCTAACAGCGTCAGGGAAGGCATCCATGGAGAGGCAACTCCAAACGGCCACAAAGGTCCTGTCACCGGGCAAATCCGCGAACGGCCAGGCGGGATTGTTTTCTCCCGCGGCCGTTCTTAACCTGCAAAAACTGATCTTTGCCGGATCTCCTCTTCCCGAAGTCCTGGCGAATATTGCCCAAATGGTTGAAGCACAGACCGAAGGTATGTTTTGCACCATTTGGCTCCCCGACGAGGACGGCAACGAACTCTATTGTGCCGCAGCCCCCAGTCTTCCTGGATTTAGCGCCCAAGTAGGAACCATGGCCGTTTGTCCACGAGGAGCATCCTGCGGCACAGCCGTTTTTCGGAGAGCGTCGGTCTATGTGACCGACATCCTTACCGACCCTCTCTGGGACGACTACCGTGACCGCCTTTTGCCGTATGGCATTCGATCCGTTTGGTCGCGCCCCCTCTTCACAAGCGAGGGCAGAGCTCTCGGCACTTTCTCGATCAATTATCGGGAACCGCGCAGCCCCGGCGGCCACGAACTCCAGTTGATCGAGGACGCCAGCTACATTACCGGAATCGCCATTGAGCGGCATATCAAGGAAGAAGCCTTGCGGCGCGAACGCGACCGGCTGCGCTTGCTTCTGGAAATTACCAACGGCATGGCATCGAAGCTGGACCTTCGACGCCTGCTGGACGTGCTTTCCACGAATCTGCTGCGGGTGACGCGGTCCGATTTTTGCTCTTTGCTGCTGCCCGATCCAGGGAGTGAAGGGTTGCGCCTCACGATTCTCTATAACCCGGACTCGCGAGGTTCGGTTCGCGACGGCGCAATCATACCGGTCTATGGTTCGGTCTGTGGCAAAGCCTTCCGGACCGGCAGAAGCCAACACTTTAATACCCTGGAAGAGGTGCGCGACGACCCGGAGAGTTTCGGAAATAACGTGGGCCAGCGCTTTTACGAACAGATCCTGGCGGAAGGCTTGAAGTCGGGCTGCGATCTCCCGCTCATTGGCAGAAGCGGCGTTCTCGGCGTGTTGAGCGCCCTGAAGCGGTCGGAGCGTGCGTTCGGCGACGAGGACGTCGAGTTTCTCGAACAAATCTCCCGCCAGGTAGCCATTGCGGTGGAAAACGCATTGGACTACGGAACAGCGATCCAGGACAAAGAAAAGGAAACAAAACAAAGGCGGTATCTGGAAGAGGAGATTCGCGCCGAGTTTGGAGAAATCGTCGGAGAAAGCCCGGCGCTAAAGACCGCCTTGAGCTTGGTGTCTGTGGTGGCTCCCACCGATTCCACCGTGTTGATCCTCGGAGAAACGGGGACCGGCAAAGAACTTGTTGCCCGTGCGATCCACAAGCTGGGAAGCCGCAGCGAGCGAGCATTCGTGAAGCTCAATTGCGCCGCAATCCCTCTTGGACTTCTGGAGAGTGAACTGTTCGGCCACGAAAAGGGCGCATTTACCGGCGCCATCGCTCAAAAAACAGGCCGCTTCGAACTCGCCGATAAAGGCACGCTTTTTCTGGATGAGGTGGGCGATATCCCGCCGGAAATTCAGGCAAAACTTCTGCGCGTCTTGCAGGAGCAGGAATTCGAAAGGCTTGGCAGCAATCGCACGCATAAGGTAGACGTCCGGCTGATCGCCGCCACGCACCGGGATTTGACCGCAATGGTAAAACAAGGGACCTTTCGTGAGGACCTATATTATCGCCTGAAAGTTTTCCCAATCCATGTGCCGGCTTTGCGCCAGCGGAGAGAGGACATTCCTCGATTGGTGCGCCATTTCACCGCACTTTACGCGCTACGCATGAACAAGTGCATTGACACTCTTCCACCTGAGACGATGGATGCCTTGCTGCGCTACCAGTGGCCGGGGAACATCCGGGAATTGCAGAACTTCATCGAGCGCGCCGTGATTCTTTCGCCGCAGTCGATATTGCGTGCGCCAATCTCCGAACTGGAGCCGTCCCAGCTCCAGAAAGGGTCCGATGCGCCAATGAATGGTCTCGCGGAGGTAGAGCGTGATCACATCCTTCGCGCACTGGAAGCAAGTAACTGGGTGATCGGTGGGCAAAGTGGCGCGGCAGCACGCCTGGGCATGAAACGAACGTCATTAACCTATCGCATGAAAAAGCTGCGCATAAGTCGGCCTGCCGCGATTCCCCGCAGGAGTCACGCGGCCAGCGCCAGTTCCGACGACTAAGCGTCCAAGCAGTTGGAGTGCACCAGCCTTGCGTGACAACGGTGCCGACAAAATCCCGTCAGTGGCAGACATCCGTCAGAGCTTTGTCAGTCGGGCTTCGCTATTCGTCTGAGCCGTCACCTATAAGCTCCTGCCAACAGAATGACTTGCAGGGAGTGTTCCCTTGCCGGGCACCCTTTGCTCTTTGGCTTCCCATCTGCACCTACATTCAGAGCAGTCAGGGAGGCCCAAATGAGTGATGGGACATCAAGAGCCGTTACAAAACACACAACGCCAACCCGCGCAGACGCTCGATTTGCTGTATCACCTACCTCGATTGATAGGGTAGAGGCCGACGGTGTGAAGGTGTTTTATCGCGCGGCGGGCGAACCGAACGCGCCTGTGGTTCTCTTACTGCACGGATTCCCAACCTCGTCCTTCATGTTCCGCGAACTGATTCCCCGCCTGGCGACTTATTACCGCGTCCTCGCGCCAGATTTGCCGGGCTTCGGATTTTCCGAGGTTCCATCCGAACGCCGTTACACTTATACGTTCGACCAATTGGCACTCACCATGGAGGCATTCACGCAGGCGCTGAAACTCGACCGCTACGCAATCTACGTCTTTGACTATGGTGCGCCAACGGGCTTCCGCTTGGCGACGAAACATGTTGACCGGATCACCGCCATTGTTTCGCAGAATGGGAACGCCTATGAAGAAGGACTCGGTGAAGCCTGGGGTCCGATCCGAAAATATTGGTCTGCGCCAACGCCGGAGAACCGAGACATCCTGCGACAGAGCATTCTGACGGCGGGAGGAACCCGTTGGCAGTACACGCATGGCGTGGCGAATCCGGAAAGTATCCCACCTGAGACATACACCTTGGATACGGCCCTTTTCGAGAGGCCCGGAAATAAGGAAATTCAACTCGATTTGTTTTTGGATTACGCGTCGAACGTAAAACTTTATCCGAAATTTCAGGAGTATTTTCGGATGGCGCGGCCCCCGTTGCTCGCTATCTGGGGCAAGAACGATCCCTTCTTCATTCCAGCAGGAGCCGAGGCGTTCCGGAAAGATATCCCGGACGCACAAGTGCAATTCCTCGACACCGGCCATTTTGCACTTGAGACCCACGCTGCGGAAATTGCAGCAGCCATGAAGAAGTTTTTCGCAGCAAACGGCATCGTGGCGCAAGGGGGCGAAGGCGAGCCCGGGCGATGAACGCCTTTCCAGAAAACTCCTCAATTGTTTTGGTGCACGGCGCCTGGGCTGATGGATCCTGCTGGAGCAACGTCATTCTTCCCTTGCGGCGACATGGTCTCGACGTGGTCTGTGCTCCGGTCCCTCTTACCTCTCTGGCGGACGACGTTGCTGCTTTAAATCGCGCGCTGGAACGAACCACCGGCCCAGTGGTTCTCGTGGGGCATGCCTATGCAGGCGCCGTGATCGCAGCGACGTCCGGGAAACAAGTCAAATCGCTTGTCTATATCGCGGCTCTCGCGCCAGACCACGGCGAGACTGTGGCAAAAGTCTTCTACCGCGATAAGCCGCATCCCGAAGCTCCGAAGTTGGCGCCGGATCCCCATGGTTTTATCTGGATGCCCGAAGACGGGTTTCGCCGGGCGGTTGCCCACAAGGCTTCACCAGATCAAATCCGTGTCATGGCAGCAGTGCAACGTCCGATCGCGGTCGCCTGCATTCAGCAACCCACTCCGGCGCCCGCCTGGGAAACCAAGCCGTCGTGGTACTTGCTCGCGGAAGAACATCGCATGATTAATCCGAAGACGCAGCGCTTTATGGCCGACCGTATGCGCGCTACGATCCGCCCGCTGCGCGTGGATCACACCCCGATGTACACAGATCCGGACGTCGTAACAGAAGTCATCCTGGATGCCGCACAGGAAACTCTTTCACGCTAGGTTCTCCAGCTTATGAGGAACGCGGAGGAGATCATGACACGTCGCGGCTTCCTTGGCGTCTTCACAGCTGCATCCGTGAGCGACTTATCCGAAGGCGCGCGCCAGGAATCTCCAAAGACGCAAATGATCTTACAAACGGACGGAACCCGGGAGAAGCAAGCCGCTTACGACACCTCCCAAGTCGAGGCTTCCGGAAACACGATCTTCCTGCGCCGCTATGGGCAGGGCCCGGCCATCCTGCTGGTACATGGGTTTCCGCGCACCAGCCTGATGTGGCGAGTTCTCGCGCCCAAGCTCGCCGAAAGTCACACCGTGATCTGCGTGGATCTCCCCGCATACGGCCGCAGCGGGGTCCCTGCTTCTTCATACGGCCACCTCCCCTATTCCAAGCGCGCCATGGCCAGGGAGCTGGTGGACGTCATGGTCGCACTCGGCTTTCCGGCCTTCACGCTGATCGGCCACAACCGTGGAGGACGTGTCGCTTACCGGTTGGGCTTGGACCATCCGAAAAAAGTGCAGCGTCTCGCGGTCTTCGATGTGATTCCGATTCTCGAGGCGTGGAGCCGGTGCGACGCGCGCTTCGCGCAGACCTACTGGCCCTGGATTTTGCTGTCGCAAAAGCCTCCGCTCCCGGAGAGCTATCTTCTTGGCGCTCCCAAGGCTGTCTTCGCTAACCCCTTCGGACATGGTTCCTTCGGCCAGGAAATTCTCGAAGAGTATGTTTCCACCTTCCGGGACCCGGATCGTGTTCATGGAATCTGCGAAGAATATCGCGCAGCGGCAACGATTGACCTCGAACATGATCGCGCTGACAAGGAAGCATCCCGTCGAATCGAATGCCCGATGCTGCATCTCTGGGCCGAGGGCGGCCCGCTCGACACTCTTTACGCAAAAGAGGGTGGCCCGCTAGGCATTTGGCGGCAATGGGCGCCGCTAATGCAAGGTCAGGCGATGAAGGGCGGCCACTTCTTCCCCGAAGAGAACCCTGACGGTACCGCGGTTCTCGTCAAGCAGTTCCTTTCGGCATGACCTGCCACTGAAACACCGCAGCCCCCCACGTCAAGGACATGGACGTAACCGCCTCCGCATATTCGCGCTTTCCTAAAGCTTAGGCGCGGGGATGCTTCCCAGTGCGCCTTCCAAGGCTAGTCCAAGAGCCAAAAGCGCACGGTCGCTACCCGCGGGGCCATCGAACTCCAATGCAATCGGCAGGCCGTCGGAGGTCATCCCTGCCGGCAAAACCAGGCCGGGGAGCCCTGCCGTGCTCCCGGGCGCAATATTCCGGCTCACGGCTGTCTCAAAAGATACTTTCTTCCCGTCGATGGTTACATCGACGTCCTCGCCAATGGCCGGGGCTGCGATCATCGTGGCTGGAAAAACAATCGCCTCCACGCCAGTTCGTGAAAAATACTCGCGAAAAGTTTCCTTCAGCTTTGGCAAATACACGTCGCGCGCGGCCAGATACGTTGCTTGCGAAATAAAATATTTGCCTCCGGGCGCCATATCCTGAAAATCCTGTCGGGCGTCAGGGCTCGACTCCGCGATCAACTGTTCCCGCGTAACCCCCGCTCCATAATCCTCAAGGTATTTCTTCAAGGCGTGGGGTGCATCATAAAGCTGAATCGGGATGGTGGTGCGCTCAATGAGCTGCGCTAAGTCAGGCACCTCAGTTTCCATCAGTTCCATTCCCGCATCCTGCAGCTTGCGCAGGGCTTCCATCGTGACGCGTTCCACTTCCCGATCAAGACCGCCAAACCAGTATTTGCGACAGACTCCCAGCTTCCTCCCTTTCAAATTGATCGTCCGCAACGCGCTCCAATCACCTGCCGCGACCGAATCAAACAGAGCGAGATCGCGAACGGTCCGCGCGTGCGGTCCCACTTGGTCGAACAGCGGCGTGATGGGGACAACTCCCGTTGACACATACCTCGTTGTCGTCGGCCGAAACCCTGTGATACCGCATAGCGCCGCCGGCACTCGGATTGAGCCCTCCGTGTCCTCTGCGACGCCAAGCGGCGCCATGCGCGCGGAAATTGCCGCCGCCGTTCCTCCGCTGCTCCCACCCGGAATCCGTTTTGCATCGTACGGATTGTGAACAGCGCCGAAAGCGAGATTATTGCTCGTCCAACCAAGCGATAATTCGTGCAGGTTCGTCTTGCCCAGCACAATGGCTCCGGCGGCTAGCAGCGAACGCACGATCGACGCGTCCTCCTTTGGCCGGAAATCCCGCAAAGCCGGAGTGCCTCCGGTTGTCGGCATGTCCTTGGTGTTTACGCTGTCCTTTACCGGAATCGGCAATCCGTGAAGTGGCCCTGGCTTCCCTCCCGAACTCCGAAACCTGTCAGCAGCTCTTGCTGCCTCCAGCACTTGGTCCCTCGGCAGCGTGAGGAACGCGTTCAATGCCGCGCACTGCTGGCAACGGTCCAGAAGCGCCGTCGCATAACGCTCCGCCGTTACCTCGCCCTGCTTGAGTTTCGCAATTGCCTCCACCGCGGAGAGCTCCACCAGCTCAGCCGAAGAGACTTCCCTGTGTTCCTGAGTTTCCCTTTGCCTTTTGCAGCCGGTGGCAGCTGCTACGGCAGACACCGAAGCGAGAGAGATGAACTTGCGACGCGATAACCGCTGAAGTTTTGCCACGAAGGATTCTCCTGGTTGCCTTGCCTGTGCGTTGATTCCGGCGCATCGCCTCTTTACTATTTTGCGATGATTGACGGCCAGTTCGCGATCAGGGTCAGTGGTGAATTCGGGTTCAGAGAATTGATCAGGAAACGGCGGTCAGGTGCAACGTCATACTGGAAAAGAACGAATGTAGGTCCTACGACGTGGGTTTGGAACAGCGCTCGCGGCGTTCCGGCCATTTTTTTCGCTGGATCAAACGTCGCAGCCATGAGTTTCCTGTCAGGACCGAGGTAGTAGATTTCCTTTCCGTCTTTCCTCCAGACCGCCTGTGCTCCCCCACCCTGGGAGATTTGGATGCGCACTCCAGGGCCAGAAGCAGACTGGACGAAAATCTCTTGATACCGGGTTCGCGGCTCGATCCGTGCGATCCATTTACCGTCGGGTGAAAAATGGGCCTCCGCTCCTATCCCGATTTCTCTGACTTGTCGATCGGCTTCTGAATAGACGCCCAGGAACGGCAGGCCTTTCCCAAAATCCATGTACACCAGGCGGCCATCGGGGGACCAATCATTCAGAAGTTTTTGTGCCCCTCTTACAAGAAGTTGCGGTGATCCGGATCCGTCAGCGGGAATTTGGTAGATCGCTGTGGAGTTCCCTTCCGTTGCGGCATAGGCAATCAGCTTGCCGTCGCTGGACCACACCGGGGTCCCCTCTTTCCCACCGTCCGTAATGCGCGTCGATCTTCCGCTCGCAAGATCAATCACGTGGACGTAGTATTTTCCATTGTGAAGGTCATCGGAGGCGACTGCTAGCAAGCGTCCATCCGGTGACAATCTGGGGTCCCAGAAGCCGCTACCAGGGACTTGCCCAAGCTCGTGTCCTGTGCTGTCGTACCATATCAACCGCGTGGAGAAGGCCGCTGACGATTGGATCACCAGGATGCCGTTTTGTGAAACAGAAAAACCTGCGTGATGAAATCCGGCGTTATCTTCAATAACTTCCTGCTCCGCAATGATTACAGCCGGACCTGTAAACTCCAGCCGGTCGGGATTGAAGGGCTGGGCTACTAAACTCCGGTCGCGAACGTAGAGCAGTTTTCCGTCCGAGAATTCAACATTCCCTTTCAAGTCTCGGGAAATGAGTTTTGCACCGCCTCCCTCGAGGGAACCAACGTAGGTGCCATTTTCCTCCGTATTATCGGGTGCATTCCAGTCGGAAAAGTACACAAAGTGTTTCCCGTCCGGGAGAAAGTATGGCCATCGGTATCCATTCCCTTTTCCTTGACCCGGTCCTAAGGAGAGGGCTATCGGTTCTCCACCGGTCTCGGGAATGCGATTGAGGGGGCCTGCTACGCTGGGTGCAAAAACAATAGTCCCCTCCCGATTCCAGGTTCCTCCGCGGCCCACAGGGGCATCGCACAAAGTCTTAACCGCCCCGCCCGTTGTGTCCACTGTCTTGAGTTTACCCTCTGCAAAGAATCCTGCGCGTCGACTGTCCGGCGCCCAGAAAGGATAGATCGCATCTTCCGTGCCACTGATTTCCTGTGCGCTGGGGGCGGAGAGAACGCGGATCCAGAGATGGTTCAGCCCCTCCGGACCGACTGCTATAAAGGCCAGCCGCGTGCCGTCGGGCGAAAGCGAGAAATTGTAAGGGGTGAACGAACTGTCGAGTGGCGGGAGTATGGAGGAACGTATCACGTTCGCAGACGGCGGTGAACCACGCGGTTGCAGGAAGACCACGATCAACATAACGGCAAGCAAACCCAGGACACCCCAGCCCACCCAATACCGCGTTGATGCCAACTGCTTATTGCCAGTCGAAATGCTGTCTGCCCCTACGCCCTCCGCTATCCAATTTAGCTGCAAATGCAGGTCGTGCGCGGACTGCCAGCGCTCGTCTTTCGCTTTGGCGAGACATTGTTTAACGACACGGTCCAGTGCTGGAGGGGCCACCGGAACCAGGCTTAAGATGGACTTGGGATTACGCTCCAGTATGGCCGCTGCCACGCTTGCCTGCGTCCTTCCTTCGAAAGCCCGCTGTCCGGTTGCCATCTCGTATAGCACAGCCCCCAAGGAAAATATGTCGCTGCGTGCGTCCACTTCTCCGCCTTCGATTTGTTCCGGCGACATGTATGGAAAAGTGCCGACGATGGTCCCTTCCTGAGTAACAAGAAGCTGCGCCGGAGCGTCTGCCGTAAGTGTGGCAAGGCTGGCCATTTCCACGGCTGGCTTCGCCAACCCGAAGTCTAGAAGCTTCGCTCCCGTTGGCGTGATCATGATATTTCCGGGCTTTAAATCACGGTGAACCACACCGTTACGGTGGGCCCTATCAAGGGCGTCAGCTATCTGGGATCCGTACTTTAAGACCTGGTCGAGTGGTAAAGCCCCTTTCTGCAGCCGCTTCGCCAGCGTTTCTCCTTCCACACACTCCATGACCAGATAGTCCACACCGTCCTGACTGCCTACGTCGTGCAACACGCAGATGTTCGGATGATTTAGCGTGGAGATGGTCTTAGCTTCGCGTTCGAAGCGCTGTTTGCGGGCTGCATCGGCGGAGAGTTCGACGGGGAGGATTTTGATAGCAACATCTCGGCCAAGGCGGGTGTCGCGAGCACGATAAACTTCGCCCATGCCACCGGAACCGAGTTCACAGAGAATCTCGTATGGGCCCAACCTTCGGCCTGGGGCGAGGGGCATAACCTGGGATTATAACCCTGAGCCTCAATTGTCAGCATCTTGTGGTCTGGTTCTCGATCAACTCCCGCACAACACAAAAAAAGGAGGCCGCAAGGCCTCCCGCGCCGAACCTGATTCCGGATCTCTTTTCCTTCTACCACGTCCCAATCCGCAGCACCGCCCCCGTCGTCACTTTGATTCCATCCTGCGCCCGGATCATATCCACATCCGAAATCCACGTATGCGTGTACTCGACATTTACCACCCTCCACGCAAACGCACGCGTCACCACCCAATCCACACCGCTTCCCGCCGACACCGCGAACCCATTCGCCTGCTTCTCCACCGACCAGGCAAACCGCGTCGGGTAATGCGGGATCGTCCCGTTGCCATCGTTCCATTCCTTCATCAACTGGTCCCGCAGCGCCCCGTCGTCAATTTCGTGTGTTACCTTCCGCCCGCCGATCAACACCTGCGCATAAGGCGATATCTTTTGCGATGCCCTCGGCGTCCACCTCTGCCCGACCCCATAAAACAGCGAATCCCCGCTTTGATTGCTTGACGGCATGTGCATCACCAGGCAGCCATTGATCTCCGCCACAAACTGCCATTGCGCATTCTCACGCGCCGCGCCTTGTCCGCCGCCGCCGACGCAACTCCCTCCGCCCAGGAAGCTCTCGTAGTACGGAAACGCCTGCAACTCGATCGGCGCTTCCTTCGGATACTGCTTCGAGAACTCAATGCCCGAATTCAGCGGCGTCCGCTTCACAAACACAAACGGCTTTTCCCCGCCCTCTTCCCGGTACTCGCGCACCAGTTCTCTCCGGATCTCATAATTTTCGCCGAAAATACCCATCCGGGTTTCTCTCACCCACGGGCACTTGAACGCCAGCAAATTGCCCATCGTGCGCCCCGGATTCAGGAAACTCCGCGCCAGAATAATCATCGTTCGATTGGCCGTCCGGTTCTCCAGCCCCATAATCACATAACGGTCCGCCGCATCCTCGGCCAACATCGTCACCGCTCCCAGCGTCGGTGTATCCACCAGCGTGATAAACCCCGGCGATGCGTGCAGCATCACGTTCCCGAGCGAAGCCTCGCTGATCGGTCCAATCTTCCATTGCGTGTGCCAGATCGCCGAATACGCCATCGACCGCAGCAGGCTCACGTAGTAATCCCGCCCATCGCCAAACTGCACCGTCTTGTACTTCGGATCGTTTTGCCGGAACACGTACCCGAACACCGAACCCTCGATCGGGTGCCCCGCATACGGCGCCATGAACGTGTCGCCGTCGCTCCAGCCGCGCAACTCCGATACCGAGCTTGTCCAGTGCTGCAACCAGTGCCCGTTCAGCGTGTCGCGCGTCCCTGGCTGCATGCTCAGATTGAACGCATGCATCATCCCCGTGTAATACAGCGCCTCCCAGAACGCCGGCGCCCACTGCACTCGCGTGTCTTCCCCGGCCGGCCTCACCGGCTGAATGCTCGCTCCTGTCGGCGCATTCGATCCACTCGGCGGCCCGAATGGATCCGTCTTGACTTTGCCTGGAGGTTCATCAGCCCGCCGCGGATAAGGTTCCGCGTTCGGCAGGCTCAAACGCGCAGGCAGGGACAGCGGATCAACCGGCGCGTAACCGTCCTCCGCAAATCTCTCCTTCAGCCAGTCGGACTGCGCATACAGCGCATCCCGTTGGCCGGCGCTTCTATCTCTTATGGTTTGCGCGGGCGCACTTGCAGTGAATAAGGCAAATGCCGCGACTCCTAATACGAGTCTTCGGGTCACGTTTTTTTGGCCTGGTTTTCCGTTCCGGAGCGGGGACCGGACCTTGGCTTTCTTCCTCTATTTGAGGGCGCGATTTTTCGAGTTGGGCGGGCGAAAAATCACTGGGGGCATTTTTAGTCGCTCCTAATGTACGCCAAAAAGTTCCCTCATTTCAAGAAGTTCGCTCTCTTACAATCTGACTGTCAGTGACCTTCAGCACAGAGGCGCCCACCTCGCTCGCCCCGGACCCCTCATGTTCTTGCTCTCCGGTTGGTTGCGCGCAACTCACCCGGAGGATACCTGAGCAAGCCACCACACTGACCTTCTCGCTTCCATTTCGCCATTGAGACCCTCCCGCGTCCTTTCCAGCTTCTCTAAAATATCCCACCAACACTGAGTCACCACTGTCGCTTTTAACAGGGGCGCCCCTCCCGCATTTCGCTTTTCTTCTGCCACGTGTTATCTTCAATCTCCTCTGGGTGGCGGTATCCGTTTTTCCCTCAAGGAGCATCCTTATGTCAGTGAACAAAGTTATCCTCGTTGGCCGACTCGGCCGTGATCCAGAAACCCGCTACACCTCTGGCGGTCAGGCCGTTGCCAATTTCTCCGTCGCCACCGACGAAACTTACAAAGACCGCAACGGCGAGCGCCAGAAACGCACTGAGTGGCACAAAATTGTCGTCTGGGGCAAGCAAGCTGAAATCGCCCAGCAATATCTCAAGAAAGGCTCGCTCCTTTTCATCGAAGGCCGAATCCAGTCCCGCGAATGGCAGGACAAGGAAGGGCAGAAGCGCACGAGTTTCGAAATTGTCGCCACCAATTTCCGCATGCTCGGCGGGCGCAGCGAAGGCATGGCTGCCGGCGCCGGTGCGGGCGGCGGCGCTTCTCGGGGCGGCGACGACTTCAGCCAGGACTCCGGCCCCTCCGAAGAATTCGGGCCAAGTTCTAGCCCCGAGATCTCTGACGAAGACATCCCCTTCTGACCCATACGGTAGCGCCTGCTTCTAGCAGGCAGCCTGTGTCGTTGCCGTGTCCACCCCCACTTTGCAGGGATGGAGCTTGCTTCCCTCTCTACCCATCTTCCCCTCTTTCCCCTATACTCTAATCCGTAAGTACACAATTCCTTACCCAAGGGGCCGCCTCCCATGCGCAGCACAATGATCGCTCTCTTCCTTTTCGCCGTCTCCGCCGTCCTTACCTCTGCGCAAGACTGCAAACTCAAATTCTCCGTTGCTTACACCGATGGCAAAACCGTCCAGGTAGGTCTCACTCCCGGCCAAAAGAAAATGTGGGATCACGACGGAGCGAAGAAATTCAAAGGCATGTGTCTCGACGACAAGGCTCCCGACTACATCGTCCTCTGGAATCAGGGCCTCAACGGTGCCGAGCTCGCCCAAACCAGCGTGGACAATTTCAACCAATATCGCACCAGCGATCCCCGGAGCAACGGCCCCAACGCCGGCAGCACCACCTACTACGTTCGTCCCTCAAGTCAGGTCCGCGGCAAAGCTATCTATTTTGTTTTGGACACTTCCAAAAAGCCGTACCCGATGCTGCATCAGGGCGAAGGCTATCAGGACGTTCCCCAAGGCACGCAGAACGGACCTGGCCAGAAACTCGACACATCCGACCTCGCCTCTACCATCCCGGATCCCGTCGAGGCCCTGTCCAACGCCCTTAAATGGCTCAAGAAGGAAAAGAAACTCTAGCCCTGTAGCACAGCCATTCCTGGCTGTGCTCTTCGGTGCAACTCCAACCAATCGCTCACCGGAAGACATCCCCGCGCCTCCAAAAGCGAACGGCTGACGGCTAAACTCGCCTTACTTCTTCACCACCGCCACCGCGTCCACCTCAATCAGCCACTCCGGCCGCACAAGCCTCTGCACGAACACGAAGGTGCTGGTCGGCGGATTAGCCGTGTTCACATATTTGTCCCGAATTTCCCGCACCGCCACGATCTGTTCCGGAGGCACGCTTCCCGCGCAATAATAATTCAGCTTCACCACGTTTTTGAAATCGCCACCCGCGGCCTCCACCGCCGACTTCAGGTTCTCGAACACCTGTTGCACCTGCGCCCGGAAATCATCTTTCCCAACCAGATTTCCCGACTTGTCCATCGACACCTGCCCCGCAATGTACACGATTTTTCCTTCGCTGACTTCCGCCACTTGCGAATAACCCGCCGTTGGCTTTGCCAATCCTTCCGGATTAAACAGCCGGAACGGCTCTGCCTCCGGCGCCTTCATGCTTTGCGTATTCATGGCTTCCTCCCCCGTTGCCCGAAGATGCTTAACGCCCACAAACATAACTAGCGCTGTCAAGCCCGCCAGCACTGGAACCATTCGTTTCATGGATTGTCCTCGAATGTGTTTTCGAAATCTCTGTCCCGCTTACTCACTCTTCGCCAGCCCTGCCGCCTCTGCATTCAGGTGCGAGTTATGCAGATTCAGCACGTACCACTGCCCATTTTTCCTTCGGCACATGGACATCCCGTGTCCGACGATGTCCTCCTGCGGCGCTTTTATCTCATAGTCGTACGAATACCAGAGCGCGTCCCCAAACACTTTCAGATCCTTTACATGCATGATGTAACAGAGGTCCGGCGAATATTTCATATAGCGCTTCCGCAGGTACTCCACGGCCTCTTTCCGCCCCCGATATTCTCCATCCGGCGTATACAAGACGATCTCTGGGTCGAAACAATCCTCCAGCGTCTTCGCATCGCCTTTTTCAAACGCATCCGTGCACCGGTGCATCTGCCCTTCCATTTGCCCGTACATCAATTTCGCATCCGTAACATCCACCTGCGGCGCCATCGAAGCCACCTGCCGCTTCAGATCAATCGTCACTCCCATTTTGTCCAGCAGGTCCACGCCGAGAATCCCGTCGATCTTCGCGCCGCATGCCTTCCCGATCGGACTCAGATCAATCGCCGGCAATTTCAAATCTTTCAACCGATGATCCCCCAACACCAGTTCCGGCAGCCGCACCTCCCGCGCGCTGGTCGCCGCCGTCCCGCTCCACGAAGTCACCTGAATCTCTTTCGATCTTCCCGTCGTAAACGAACTCAAATTCAAAATCGTCGTAGCCCCCGTATCCAGCAGAAACCGCATCTCATTTCCGTCAATTTTCACCCGCACCACGGGCAGCACATCGCACTTCTCAATCGGAATTTCGTCACTCCCTGCGCCGTCTACTCGTGCGGGGCTTCCCTGTCCCGGCGTAGCAATCCCTACCGTCAGCCACACCAATCCGCCCAACAAACCAACCCGAATCCAAGCTTTACGTCGAATTCTCATGAGGCGCACAACCTGATACCCAGTCCGATGCACGCCGCCGCCTCGCGTTACTTCCGTTGCCCAATTTCATTTTCCCTCTGCCCCTTTTCTGTCCCTCCGTCCAGTTGCCCCTAAACCATTCCAGATCCGAAAATTTACCTATGCGCCGGACTCTCCCTCTCCTGCTTCTTGCCGTCTCAGTGTCTGGCTGCAGTAACAGCAACTCCTCCTCCAACCAACAACCGCCCCCCGACTCGGTTTCTGTCTCTGTCTCTCCCACCACCGCCTCAATCCGCTCCGGCGATTCTTACGCCTTCTCTGCCACGGTCACCGGTTCTTCTAACACCGCGGTCACCTGGTCCGTTAACTCAACCCCCGGGGACAACGCAACGCTCGGCGCTGTAAACTCCTCTGGCAACTACACCTCGCCGGCAACGGTTCCAAATCCCAACACCGTCACGCTAACCGCCACCAGCGTAGCGGACTCCTCCAAATCCGCTTCTAGCACCATCACTCTGCTCACTCCCACTCCGGTTCTCACCGGCATCTCTCCCGCCTCCACAAATCTCGGCAATTTCACACTCACCCTCACCGGCAACAAATTCCTCTCCGGCGCTATCGTGTACATGAACTCCACGGCCCTCTCGACCACTTTCGTCTCCTCCACCCAACTCACGGCCACGGGCAACGCCTCCTCGGCCGGCACCTTCTCCATTACCGTGCAAAATCCGAACCCTGGTGCCAGCGCCTCGACCGCGCAGAATTTTCAGGTCAACGGCTCCACGCAAACCTCCAGTTGCTCCCAGATGTCCATCGGCCAAGGAGCCAGCCTCAACGGCTTCCTTCCATTCCCTTCCGACAATCTCTGGAACAAAGACATCTCCTCAACGCCGGTTGGTTCGAATTCTTCCGCCTACATCAACTACATCGGCTCTACCGTCGGCCTCCATCCCGATTTCGGCGCTGGCGAATACAACGGTTCCTACATCGGCATCCCCTATACGGTTGTTAATTCTTCACAGCCCTTGATTCCCATCAACTACCAGGCCTACGGCGACGAGAGCGACTCCGGCCCCATGCCCATTCCGCTGACCGCTCCAATTGAGGGTTACCCGAATCCTGGCAGCGGCGACCGCCACGTCCTCGTTCTCGACGCTGCCAACTGTTTTCTCTATGAGCTCTACAGTTCCTATCCACAATCTTCCTCGTGGAACGCCGATTCTGGCGCCATCTGGGATCTCCTCGCTGACGAGCAGCGTCCCTACACCTGGACCAGCGCCGACGCCGCCGGCCTCCCTATTTTCCCCGGCCTCGTCCGCTACGACGAAGTTGCCGCCGGCGCCATCCACCACGCCATTCGCTTCACGCTGCAGAACTCCCGCGCGGCCTTTGTTCCCCCGGCGTCGCACGATGCCGCCACCACCAGCAACACCAACGCGCTGCCGATGGGCGCTCGCCTCCGCCTCAAGTCCAGCGTCAATATTTCAGGGTATTCCGCCGCCAATCAGGTCATTCTAAACGCCATGAAGAAGTACGGCCTCATCCTCGCCGACAATGGCTCATCCATGTACATCAGCGGCGCTCCCGACAGCCGCTGGAGCAACGACGACCTACACAATCTTGGCCAGATCACCGCTTCCGACTTCGAAGTCCTGCAACTCACGCCGCTCTACACCAACTCCACCGTCCGCAACGGTCCCTCACCCACCATCAACAATTTCACTGCCAGCAGCACATCCATCTCCGCCGGCTCTAGCGTCACCCTCTCCTGGCAAGTCACCGGCGCCTCCTACGTCATCGTCTCCCCAACCGTCGGCGCCACGCGCAGCACCTCCATCTCGGTTTCGCCCTCGGCGATCACCACCTACACCCTCTACGCCGCCAACGCCTACGGCCAGACCACTTCCTCCGTCACCGTGACGGTCCATTAGGCCGTCGGCAGCGCCGGCATCTCTTGCGGCATTCGAATATCGGACCCCCGTGGATAGCACAGGCTTAGCCCCGTGTTCTTCTCTCCTCGTCGCCTCGATCCTTCGGAGCCTCGATGACTAAAAACTGATTACCTATAACTGATTACTGATTAACGATTCGGTGGTGTAAACTGGCCACGTCACGTGCCGCCGATTGGTATGCTCCGCCGTGCGGACCATGTGAGGTCATCTTGCTTCCCTCTGGCAAGTTTCCTCGTTTCGCTCTCCTCGTCGCGCTCCTTGCGGCTTTGGCCCTGATTTTTGACCTCGAGTTCATCCACCGGCTCTTCACCCGGCTGCTGCTCTCCAATTGCCTCGACGCCGCTGTCATGTTCCTGGCAACCCTTTCATGCCTCTACATCGCCTTCCGCACTTCAGGTTACGCACGCCAGGTCTGGCTCTTGCTCGGGGTCGCCGTCGGAATTGAAACGCTCGGCCAGATATTGTCCACGTATTATCAGAGCTTCGTCCCCGGCTCCTCGCTCTCTCCCGAACCCTCGGACATTTTCTTCTTCGCCTGGGCGGCGCCCGTCTTCATCATTCTTCTCCCTCGTTCGGAGGAGCAGTCCTCTGGATTCGATCTTCTTCGACTCCTCGATTTCCTGCAGGTCGCTATCGTTGCCGTTACGGCATATCTCTATTTCTTCTATTTCACTGAGCGTTGGAGCTCTGATCAGATTTCGCTCGTCCATGGCATCCTCTACGTTTACATTGCACGCGACCTTAGCCTCGCCTTGGGCCTCTGGTTTCGTTCCCGCTCGTCGGCACCAGCCTGGTTCCGCCGGTTTACGCTTATCCTCGCGGTTGCCTTCCTTGCTCAGGTCGCTGCACACGCCGACTATTCCGTCTTGCTGGCCGCCGTCACGGGTGATGCTTCCTGGGGCGACTTCCTCACGATGGTTCCTTACGTTCTTATCATTGGCCTCGCGGCCTTCTGGAAGGAGCCGGAATCGACGGCCATCCCCGCCTCCACCAGCCGTGTCGGCAATTTGTTCACCACCCAGTTCTTTCCGCTCGCCATGCCCTTGCTAGTCATCTTCATGGCCCGCGCCATCGTTCCCGTACATCCCCTCCTCGCTTGGCTCACCCTCGGAGCTTCCGTCCTCTGCGCTTCGATCCGCCTGATTCTCACCAACCGTCGCGAGCGCCGCGTCTCCGCCGAACTCCTCGCCACGGAAAAAGCTCTGTACAGTTCCCAGCAGCTGCTTTCCATTGCTTATTTCAACAGTCCCGACGGCTTTACGATTAACTCCTTTCCGAACGGCAAATATGTTGAGGTCAATGAGGGCTTTACTCGCCTCACCGGCTTCACCCGCGAGGAAGCTGTCGGAAAAGGTCCTGTCGAGCTGAATCTCTGGGTCAATCCTCCCACTCGCCAGGTGTTCCTATCTGAACTCGCCGAAAAGCGCGTGATCCGCAACTTCGAAATTCAGTTCCGCACCAAGGCCGGCCAGATTCGCGATGGCTTGCTCTCTGGCACCCTTGCCCAGCTCGGCGGTCAGGAGCACGCCATTGTTTCGGTTCGTGACATCACGGAAATCAAGGCCGCGCAAGAAGCCCTGCGCACCAGCGAAGAGCGCTTCCGCAATCTCGTCAATAATCTTCACGTCGGCATTATCTCCTGCGATTCCGACGGACGCATTGTTTTCGCCAATCGCGCAATCCTCAATCTCCTCGGCCTTGCGATCGAGCAACTGACCGGCAAACAGGTTTATGACCTCGGTCTTACAGCCTTCCGCGAAGACGGCTCCTTGATTTCGGAGTCCGAGCGTCCCGTAACCACGGTTCTCCGCACCCGCAAGCCTCTTCTGAATCAACTGATCGGCTATCGGCGATCCCCGCAGGACGCTATCGGTTGGACCGTACTCGATGTTGTTCCTGAACTCAATGCCGCAGGCGAACTCCGCGGCATGCTGATTTCTCTCACCGAAGTCACCGAACAACGCCGCACCACCGAAGCCCTCCGCGAAAACGAAGAACGCTTCCGCAATTTCGTCGAAAATCTCCACGTCGGCATCGTCTCCTGCAATGCGCAGGCACAGATTCTCTACGCCAATCCAGCTATCCTGAAAATGTTCGATCTGAATTTCGCAGAGGTCCTCGGCAAAACCGAAGTGGAACTCGGCTACGAGGTCCTGCGAGAAAACGGTTCCGTCCTTCCTGCTTCCGAGGGTCTGATCCCTACTGTCCTCGCCACCCGGCGCCCTCTGACGAATTTGGTTGTCGGTTGGCGCTACGTAAAAACGCAGAAAACCACCTGGACTCTCCTCGACGCCGTTCCGCAGTGCAACGCTTCCGGCGAGGTCACACAAATCCTCCTATCTCTCACGGACCTCACCGACCAGCGCCGCGCCACTGAGGCCCTTCGCGAAAGCGAAGAGCGCTTCCGCACCCTGGTCAACAATCTTCAAGCCGCCGTCGTTCTGCACGGCCTCGATGGCCGTCTCGAATACGTGAATCCCGCTGCCAAGCGCATGTTCGGATTTCCCCAAGACCTTTCGGTCCGGGGTAAAGTACCTACGGATCTCGGCATCGTCACGCTCACCGAAGATGGCCGCCAAATGCCGGAGGACCAACGGCCTGTAATCCGTGTTCTGCGCACCCACTCCCCCGTGCAGGCTGTCAACATCGGCTTTCGCTACCCCAACTCCAAGGACACGCTTTGGGTTTTCGGCAGTTCCGTGCCGCGCTTCGATGCCAAAGGTGATTTTGTCGGCGTGATTACCTCCTTTACCGACCTCACTGAGCAGCGTCGCGCCATCGATGCTCTGCGCGAAAGCGAAGAGCGTTTCCGCACCCTCGTCCGCGATCTTCACGTCGGCGTCGTCCTCCACAATCCGGACGCCTCCATTCAATTTGCCAATCAGGCCGCTCTGAACATGTTTGGCACTACCCTCGAAAAGGCCGTGGACCGCCAGGCCGTGGCTTTCGGCTTCACTCCGGTGGACGTAAATGGCCGCCCTATTCCCCCCGAAAAATTGCCCGCGCCTACCGTCTTGCGCACCAAACTTCCTGTCCGCAACGTGGTAATGGGTTGGCGCCGCCCGGACTCCAACGAGATCATCTGGATCTATGGCAATGCTGTTCCCCAGTTTGGCTCCGATGGCGCCATCCTCCGCGTTATCGCCTCCTTTGCCGACATCACCGAAATGAAGAACGCTGAGCGGTCCATTCACCAGCTTTCCACCGAACTCCTTAAGCTCCAGGACGAAGAGCGCCGCCGCATCGGCCGCGAACTCCACGACGGCATGGCCCAGACCGTTCTTGCGGTCAATCTCAGCCTTGCCCAGGTTCGCCAGTCCGGTGAGCCCTTCAGTGACGCTTCCAAGCGCGCTCTCGACAAAGCCCGTGGGCTTCTCCAGCAAATGTCCCGTGAGATCCGCACGCTTTCTTATTTGCTCCATCCGCCCCTGCTCGACGACCTTGGTCTGGTCACCGCCCTCAAGGAATACGTCAACGGCTTTAGTGAGCGCAGCGGCATCGAAATCTCTCTTGAACTTCCGCCACGCTATCGCCGCCTCCCTCAAATGGTCGAAACCGCCTTCTTCCGCATCACCCAGGAAAGTCTTTCCAACATCCAGCGCCACTCCGGGAGCAAACAGGCACACGTCTCTCTCCGCGAAGATGTAGACTCCGTCATTCTCGAGATTACCGACTACGGCAAGGGCATGCTCCCTCCCAAAAATGGCGAGTCCTTCCGGCCTCCCCGTCACGGCGTCGGCATTCCCGGCATGCGTGAACGTATGGCCCAGCTCGGTGGCTATCTCGATATCGAATCTGACTCGCACGGAACTACGGTTCGTGCTCGAATCCTGCTCTCCGCTCCCGCGCTCAAGGATGCACTCCATGAATCCTCTTCGGCTTCTTATCGCGGATGATCATGCTGTTGTTCGCGCCGGCCTCCGCGCCCTGGTCGAATCCCGCAAGGGTTGGGAAGTCTGCGCCGAAGCCTCCGATGGACGCGAAGCCGTCGAGAAAGCAATCAAGTTCAAGCCCGACATCCTGATTCTCGATATCGGCATGCCTCTGCTGAACGGTGTCGACGCTGCTCGCCGCATCCACAAGTCTCTTCCCAACTCCGAGATTCTCATTCTCACCATGCATGAATCCGACGAACTCGTTCAGCAGGTCATCGAAGCCGGTGCCCGCGGCTATATTCTCAAAGACGAAGCCGACCGCGTCCTTCTTGCCGCCATCGACGCCTTGAGCCGCCACAAACCCTACTTCTCCACCCGTGTCTCCGAAGCCGTGGAAATCTCCGACGCCTCCGATCCCTCCAAGTCCTCTCGTTCCCGTCTAACTCCCCGCGAGCGAGAGATCCTCCAGCTCCTCGCTGAGGGCAAAAGCAACAAAGAAGTCGCCACCATCCTGAATATTAGCGTCAACACCGCCGAGGCCCACCGCGCCAACATTATGCTCAAGCTCGATTTCCACTCCCTTGCCGACCTGGTCCTCTACGCCATTCGCAACAAAATTATCCAACCCTAGCCCGGGAACGCCGGTCTCCAAATCGGCAAGTCTTCGCTTGGCAAAGTGGTAGGGGCGGCTTCATGCCGCCTTCTTTTGGTGGCCAGCAATCCCTCCCTCTATCTGCTGCCGCCGACTACGGCCCGCTTTTCCGCCGGTCACCCGTCGCCATTCACCAGTCACCGTCTAGTGCTTTTTCACTAGGGAATCAGCCCAATTCCCCCCGTCCCCCAAAACCTCCATTATTAAATCGTTGTAATAATCCTGTCCCCGGGGTAGCAATGCCCAAAGCCGCGCCCATTCGCGTCCTCATCGCTGACGATTCTCCGACCGCTCTTCGTTCCGTTTGCGATTACTTGGAATTTGCGGGGGGCTTTCAGGTGGTTTGCACTGCTAGCGACGGTGTCAACGCCGTTCAGCTTGCTTCGCGCCATCAGCCGGATCTCGCGCTTCTCGATTTCCGTATGCCGCGTCTCAACGGTCTACAAGCGGCCAAGGCCCTGCGCCAGTCCCAACCGGGTCTGCGCGTCATCATCTACTCCGAAATCAACTGCCCCACCCTCGAAGAGGAGTGCCGCGCTCACGGCGCCGATTGCTTCGTTGCCAAGAGCCGCCTCCCCGACGGATTACTCCTCGAAATCCGTCGTCTGTTCCCGGGGTGATCGTCTGGCAGTCGTAGTCCTTGGGTGTGGTACGCGTATCGCGCCTGAAACAATTTCCTCGGCTCACCGGATTTTCTTCCTCGGTTAGCACGCTGGTCAAAGTCAGGAGTGGTTAGAAAGAAAGATGTCTTACGCAAGTTCGCAAGTGTTGTTCTTGGGAGAGCTTCCATTTTGGCTCAAGATTTCCCAATCCATTGTCGAGGCGCCAGCCGCGCCTTTCCAGGTTCACCGCTCTCCGTCTCTTCGAGACGCGCTTCGGCGTCTCGATGCCGAGCAGTGGCAGGCCCTGCTGCTCGATCTCAGCCACCCGTCAGCCCAGGAGCTTCTGGCCGCCCGGAAGCTCCATGACGGGATGGCCACCATCCCGATCGTCGCGCTGCTCCCCATCGCCGATCCGCAATTCCAGAATGCCGCCAATGCTGCCGGCGCCGCTTCCACTCTTGTTCTCAACGACGTGACCTCGGCTTCCCTACAGCACGCCGTCGTCACCGCCATCAATAGCAACACGCTTCGTATGTCTTATAGAAAGGGTACGCCAATGACTTTGCCTCTCGAACAGACTGCTGCAGCCGTGGGTGTCGACCGCCTCCCTTCCGCCAAAATTGACGCGATCTCGCATGCTCTCAACAATCTCCTCTGCGTCATTAACGCCAATGCGGACATTCTCACCGACCAGCTCGATTCCACCCACAACGCCGTCCGCAGCGTCTCTCAAATCAAAAAGGCCACCAAATCCGCTGCCGACCTCATGCGTCTCCTCAAAACTCCATAAGCCTCCGCGCGCGCTTATCGGCGCAGCTGTAGCGCCCGCCTTTTGCTTGCCCTGAAGAAGGAAGGGAGGCGGGCCGCTCTTCCTCTCCGCTCACGCCGCAGTTTCTCTGTTACATCTGCTCTGAACTCTTCTCTTCAACTCTTCAACTCTTGAACTCTTCGACTCTTGAACTCTTCGACTCTTCGACTCTTCGACTCTTCGACTCTTGAACTTTTTAACCTTCGACTTTTGACTTCTCCCTCCCTCCTCTTCTACTCTTCCTCCATGCCCACCAACCGTCAATGGAAGCTCACGAATCGCCCAACCGGTCTCATCACTCCCGACGTCCTCCAACTTTGCGAATCTCCCGTTCCCACGGTCGCCGACGGCCAGGCCCTCGCCAAGATCAAATACCTTTCCATCGACCCCACCATGCGCGTCTGGATGGCCGACATTCCCCAGTACATGCCTCCCGTCCAGATCGGCGAAGTCATGCGTTGCGTTGGCCTCGCGGAAGTCATCGAATCCCGCCATCCCAATTTCAAAAAGGGCGACAAACTCTCCGGCCTCGTCGGCATGCAGGATTACCTCCTTCTTTCCGCCAGTGACAAATATTCCCCGCAAAAGCTGCCTTCGATCCCCTTCCTTTCCGATGTCAATTTCCTGAATCTTCTTGGTGGTGCCGGCCTTACCGCCTACTTTGGCCTCCTCGATGTCGGCAAGCCGCAATCCGGCGAAACCCTTGTCGTCTCGGCTGCTGCCGGCGCCGTCGGCAGCATCGTCGGCCAGCTCGGCAAAATTCACGGCTGCCGCGTGGTCGGCATCGCCGGCTCCGATGAAAAATGCAAGTGGATCAAGGATGATCTCGGCTTCGACGCCGCAATCAACTACAAGCATCCCGACTGGAAGGAACAACTCACCGCCGCCACTCCCAAGGGCGTTGACATCAATTTCGAAAACGTCGGCGGAGCAGTCATGCAAGCCGTGCTCGACCGCATGAACCTCCACGGTCGCGTCGTTCTCTGCGGCCTCATCTCCGGTTACACGAAGCAAGACCCCGGCCTGGCCAGCTTCGGCCAGGTCCTCATCAAGCGCCTTCGCGTCGAAGGCTTTATCATCCTCGATTACGCGTCCCGTTTCATGGAAGCCGGCCAGAAACTCGGCATGTGGAAAATGACCGGCAAGCTCAAATCCCGCGAAACCATCGTCAAGGGCCTTGAAAAAGCCCCTGAAGCCATCAACATGCTCTTCCGCGGCGACAACATCGGCAAACTCATCGTTGAACTCTAACCGAGCACCCGCCTTCTGCCTTCCGCGTGTAGGGGTGGCTTTACCTGCCGGGGCCGCATCGACCCGCCTCTCACTTTCGAGCGATACCCATTCTCCGTTCTCTCTGCTCGCCTCTGCTAACTCTGCGGTGAACTCTTTACTCTTCTCTGCAAATCCTTGCGCATCTATCCCCCGCAACTCTTCCCCGCCCACCGTGTTTAACAAATTGTAAGCAGCTTCCTGGAATCAACCGCGGAGCTCTCCGGCCTGCATCGCGGCATCACCCGACCGGGACCGGAATCGAGGACCACCATGCGCTACCTAAAATATGCTGTCCTGCTGGGAGCATTCGTTTTCTTCTTCGCCGCGTCGGATGCCAGCGCGCAAGTTCGCGTCGGCGTCGGAGTTGGCATCGGCCCGGCCCCCGTTTGCCCCTATGGCTACTACGGCTACTATCCGTACGCCTGCGCGCCCGCCGGCTATTACGGCCCAAGCTACTTCGTGAACGGCATCTTCATTGGCGCCGGCCCCTGGTATCACGGCTATTATGGCCGCGGCGTCTGGGGCCCTGGCTGGCGCGGTGGCTACTATGGCCACGGCTATTACCGCCATAGCTACTATGGACACCCAGGCTACTATGGTCACGGTTACGTAGGCGGCGGGTATCACGGCGGCGGTTACCATGGCAACGCTGGATACCATGGTGGTGGAGGCTATCGCGGTGGAGGCGGCTATCATGGTGGAGGCCACAGGTAAGACTCGCTTCCCATCTCGCAAAGCAAGCAGTGTGTAAAAATCAGAAAGCCGGCCCATCGAGGCCGCCTTTCGCATCTTGTACCACCAACTGCTTTCGTGTGACCCCATTCACTGACTTCCGCGACCCCTTCTTCCATCCTCGAAGCGTGGAAACTCCGCGAAAGGAGAACCTCCATGATCGTCAAAACCAAATCTGGTTATCAGGTTCTCTCCAGTAAAGGCCGCAATATGGGCGGGCCCTACAAAACCCTCGAAGAAGCCAAAAAGCGCCTCCGCCAGGTCGAGTTCTTCAAGCACCGCAAAGACTGACCCGTATCTCAACTCGACCGACGGATAGCCCTATTTTTGAGCCTATCTCGAGCAGTCTCCCCGAATTTCGAGTTTCGAATTTCGATTTCCGATCCCCGTTCCCAGGTACATAATCGCCTGAGGAGGCCTTGCCATGATTACAGGGCATGCAGGCTCCCGCCATCCCGGCAGTCCCGCTTTCCCGATTTTCTCCGCGCTTGCTTCACTGACCGTCGGCGCGCTTTTCTTTGCCCTGTGGTTCTGGCTGCTTCCCGGATGGCTCGGCTTCCAAAGCGATCTGGGCCACATTCCCCGCTGGCGCTGGCTCGCCGCCATTCCCTCCGTCCTTGGCTTCGCCGTCGCTCTCCGCTGCGTCTGGGATTTTGGGTGCACCGGCCGTGGCACGCCCGCGCCGGTTGCTCCCCCGCAGCGTCTCGTGGTGGTGGGCTTCTATCGCTACGTTCGCAATCCCATGTACGTGGGCTTCCTCACCGGCTGGGTTTGCCTTTGGATTATCTTTGGCCGCGCCAATCTGGCCGCACTGCTTGTCGCTCTCATCGCAATCTCTTCGTCGTCCTCTTCGCCCGCCTCTACGAAGAACCCACCCTCCGCAAACTCTTCCGCGCCGACTACGACCTCTACTGTAAAAACGTCCCCCGTTGGCTTCCTCGCCTCCGTCCTTGGCACCAATAGCGAAGCCGCGCTGTTTGTTTGCCTCAAAGCGGTCTGGGCCATCGCGTTCGGACGTTTTGGCCTTCTGACGATTTTCTTGAACTCTTGAACCTTGAACTCCTTAACCTTCCTCAAAAACAAAACAGCGGCCACCTTGCCCCGGCCGCCTCTGCCCATTTTCCATTCTCCAACTTCTATTTCGAACTTCGCTTCTCACACTGGAACCGCTGCTGGCTCGTGACTCGCCGCCTTCCCTGCCGCTTTGTTGCTGTACAAATTCTGATCCGCGGCCTCAATCAGCTTCTCAAATGTGTCTCCTATCTCATACGCCTTCGAACCCACCGAGAACGACACTGGCATCCGCTTCCCATTCACATCCACGCCAAATCCCTGCAGCCGGTTCAGCACCAACGACAACTGGTCCACCTCGCAATCCAGCAGCAGCATCATGAACTCATCGCCTCCCCAGCGCACCGCCAAATCCGACCCGCGCGTCGAACTGCTCAGCACCTTCGCGAACTCTTTCAGCACCAGGTCCCCCACCAGGTGCCCGTTCTTGTCGTTGATGCTCTTGAAATCGTCCAGGTCCAGGAGCACCACCAGCATCGAAAGTCCCCGCCGTTCCGATCTCGCAATTTCCGCCCGCAGCCGTTGTTCCGCAAACCGCCGGTTGTAGAGCCCCGTCAGCGGATCGAACATCGCCAGCCGTCGAAAGACCTCCGCCTCAATCTGCCGCTCCGCCAGCTGCCTCTGAATCGCTCGCAGCCTCAGGTGCTGATAAATCATGTACCCGGTAAAAAACACGACGATCGTCGCCAGCCCGCGCACCGCCATGCTCAACTTCCAGCCGAATATCGTTTTCACCCCTTCGAGGTAAAACGAAACGGACAGCGCCACAACCAGCGCCGTCAGGCTCAAGATCACGATGACTGCGTTGCCCCACACCCAGAGGTCTCGCCGCTCCAGCTGGCGCTGGCTCGCGCGAATTTCCTCCACGCCATAGTCAGTCCGGTCGCTCGTCATCGGCGCAATGGTCTGATCCATCGATTTGTCCGTAACCTGGGAGCGAAGATTTATCTAAAACTAAATCGGGCCCATTGGATGGTCAAGATTCCGTACTTCGTTTGCTGCCTGTTGGTAAACTTCCGTCGCCTTTCCTGAAACTGTCTGGCCCGCCTCGCGGGGAACGCCTCATGTAGCACAGGCTTTAGCCTTTGTTCTTTGCCTCTACCGTCCCTTCTCCCCTGTCATCGGCGACAGCAGTTGCACGGCTACTCCCCACTGGTGTTCCTGGCTTGCATCCACGCGTAGCACCTGCCCCACATATTCGTGATTCCGCAGATCTCCTGCGCCGTGATATGGCAGCGTCACAAACAGCCGCATCCCTTCCAGATAGGCCTTTTTCTGCGTCACGAAGTAGAAGCCCTCGCGCGATACGTTCTTCGTCTTGCTGATGTCCTCAAACACCTCGCCTCTGGGGTCTGTCGGGCGCACCTTCAACGGCTGGCCAATCTTCAACCGCCGGCTGCGTCGCCGGTCCTGTGGGCGGAGGCTATCCATACTCACATCTGACCACACCCTCCGCCCTCCCGGGGTGAACATGTGCTCAATTCACTAGTGCCAAATCGGAACGCCCCGTGGCACAGCGATTCCTCGCTGTGCTCTTCGTGTTAAATCCCCCGATTCACTAAACCACAGACCTGTTATACCCTCCTCCCACATTCACCAAGAAGCCCTCATGAACATCCGCTGCGTCGTCACGGGCCGCGACTCTTCCGGCAAATCCGTCTTCACCAAGGACTCCGCCGTGGCACCCGTCATGCTTGACCAACTCCCCGGCCTCGAATTCCACCGTCTCTGGGGCTCCGATTCCCTTCCGCAACTCCCCTCCAACGGCACGCCGCCGCCGTGCCCGCGTTATTTTCCTCCCGCCGGCGGCTTCCGCTTCGGCTTCTTCACGGTTCCTCCCGAAACGCAATCGCTCGCCGAACACCCCAATCTCCCAGCAGCCTTCGCCGAACTCGAATCCAAATTTCCCGGCCTCGCCGAAGTCCTCGAACCTCTGAACCACGGCATGCACACCACGGACACGGTGGATTTCGATGTCGTGATTTCCGGGGAGATCTATCTGGAACTGGATAACGGCGCCGAAGTTCTTCTAGAGCCCGGCGACTGCGTCATCCAGAACGGCACGCGCCACGCCTGACACAACCGCTCGTCGCAACCCTGCCTCATCGCCGTCACCTTACTCGGCGCTCGCCGCTAGCACCGGCATCTCTTACTGGCAAACTCGGGCCCGTTTCTGAGGCGGGCCGCTCCACGTCAAACGCGTTTCACCTCCACGCGACTCCCCGTTTCCTCTGCTCGTCTCTGCTATCTCTAGTGGTAACTCTTTCTTTTCTTCGCGAATTTCGATATTCCATTCTCGTCTCTATTTCAATCTCTCCATCAGCGCCCGCTTCCATCGCGCATTGTCAATCGTCCACACAATCTTTGTTTTTCTCGTTCCCTCCCACACTTCTCGGTTTCGCTCATCGCGCGACACATTCAGCCGGTCCACCACCGTCATCCCGCGCGTCAATTCGCTTTCCGTCTCCACATCCCAATAATGCTCGGACTGCGACGTCACCACCTCCGGTTCCAGCGCCACCGTCATCGCCACCGGGTCGGGCAAGGAAATCCCGTGCTCGCCCGTCTGCACGAAATACGCCTCCTGCGCCCGGCTGTTGCACTCGATCGCAAACTTCGCCACCGCCGTTCCCAATCCCAGCACACGCTCAATGTCCGTCAGATTCAGCACCGCCTCACCGCGGCACAAATGCCACCCCACCATTTCCACGGGCAGCCCGCTCCGCGCCACAATCCGCGCCGCCTCCGGATCGCACCAGATGTTGTACTCCGCTGCCGGCGTCACATTCCCTTCGCAGCATGGCGCCCCTCCCATGACCACGCAGCGCCCCACCTTCGCCGCAATCTCCGGCTTTCGCTCCAGCGCCACCGCCACATTCGTCAGCGGCCCCAGCGTCACCAGCACCAGCCCTGGATGCGCCTCCACCAACTGAACAATCGCCTCCCACCCCGGCATCGTCTCCGGCTCCCGCCGGGGCGCCGCATATCCGTGATCTCCCAACCCGTCCTTCCCATGAAACCAGTCCGCGCTCTGGTGTGCCCGGCGCAGCGGCTTCTCCGCACCCGTAAACACTGGTGTCGCCGACCCACACAGCTCTGCCGTGTACAGCGCGTTCCGGCTCGATTGCCGCACCTCCACATTCCCCGCAACCGTCGTAATTCCAACCACTTCCACGCCCGGCGACCGCAGCGCCATAATCAACGCCACTGCGTCATCCGAAGCCGTATCCGTATCAATCAAGAATGGTCTTTTCATCGGCCGCAGCATACCAAATCCCCTTGATCCTTCCGGGAACTTTCTCTCTCCTCACAGGGAATTATCCCCATAGCAACCGAGTCTGCCCTTCAAGGGCACAATGCAAAGGGGCCGGACTTTCGTGCTGGCAGCGCCACAACTCCATCAAGGCAAAGCCCGGCCCACCTCCCATTTTCAATGAACGACCTCCTGCTTCTTCCTCGTAACGCAACCAAAGGGCCGTCGCACAAAATCCTCTCGCGGCTCCTGCCACCCTCCCCCATCGTCCTCGGTCCTCTTTGCCTTCTCAATTTCCTTTTCCTGCTTGTTTCCCCGCTCATCTCCCAGCAAGCTCCCATCACCGTCAACGTCAGCGCCGTGAATCTTCTCGCCACCGTCCGCGACAAAGACGGCGCCCTCATCAACAACCTCTCCAGGGACGATTTCCAGCTCGATCAGGACGGCAAGCCTCAAACCATAACCTATTTTGCGCGCGAATCCGATCTTCCCCTCACCCTCGGCCTTCTCGTGGACACCAGCGGCAGCCAGCGCCGCGTCCTCGATCAGGAAGTTTCCGCCAGCCGCTCCTTCCTTGATCACCTTCTACGCGAAGACAAGGACAAAGCCTTTGTCATCCATTTCGATCACGAAGTCGAGCTTCTCCAGGACCTCACCTCGTCTCGCCAAAAGCTCCAGGCCGCCATTGATCAATTCCACGCTCCCCAATTCTCGCAAACCAGTTCGGGCCGCGGCGGTTCCTCTGGCGGCGGAGGCAGCTACCCTGGCGGCCACGGAGGTCATGGCGGGTACGGTCATGGTGGCGGCGGCACCTTACTCTACGACGCCGTTTATCTCGCTTCTGATGAACTCATGAAAAAGCAGCACGGCCGTAAGGCGCTGATCGTCCTGACCGATGGTGTTGACCGCGGCAGCAAGGAATCTCTCGAGGAAGCAATCGAAACGGCCCTGCGCGCCGATACCCTGGTCTACTGCATTCTATTCGCGGACAAGGAAGGGTATGGCAATGGCGGGGGCGGCGGCTTCGGCGGACCTCACATGGGTGGAATGGGTGGAGGGTATCCAGGCGGCCACGGCGGCGGCTATCCCCGTCGCACCGAGGAGCAGCGTCCCGACGGCAAAAAAGTCCTCGAGCAAATCGCCAAGGCTTCCGGCGCCCGCTTCTTCGAAGTCACCAAGAAAGAACCACTCGACAAAATCTACGCTGACATTGACCAGGAGCTTCGCAACCAGTATGTCCTCGGCTATTCTCCCGACAAGCCCGACGCTACTCCCGGCTACCACAGGCTCCATCTCACCGTGAAACAAAAAGACCTGACCGTCCAAACCCGCGCCGGCTTCTACCTGGAAGAACCTCCAGTCCCCGAACCAAGTAAAGCCAGCAACGAATAATTAGCGTTCGAAATACCTTGGCTTCTCCGTTTCCGCTGCTCCCCTCTGTTACCTCTGTGGTGAAATCCGTCTCTTCTCTGGGTCCTTTATGTTCATCCTCTGTAGTCTCTGTGTTGAAGCCCCTCCAAACTCTCTGGCATGGTTTTGAACTCAAAGCCCCAAAAAAAACGGCGCGAACCAAAGTCCGCGCCGTACCATTTTCTGTTTTCCAGTTTCTCTTTTCTGACTTAGTGCCCTTGCATCTCCTTCTGTTTCTTCCGCTCTGCGTCCAGCCGGGCCGCAAAGTCCTCAAACTTCGCCTTCTGCTCCGGTCCCAGGAACGACCGCATCTCGTCGCGCGCCTTCAGGCGCACCGCTTCCACGTCGGCTTCGCTTTTGTCCCGGATGCCCTTGATTTCCATCTGCGCGCCCGCAATGATCGCGTCCACGCGCTTCGCCTGGTCCGCGTCCAGCCCGATCTCCCGGGTCATCTCCGACACCTTGGCCGCCCTGCGCTGTGCGTCCGTCTGCACGGGCGGTTTCGTGGAGGCATAACTCCGGTGCGCCAGGGTGTACCCGAACACTCCACCGGTCGCGGCACCCAGCACAAAGACCAATCCTAGCCAGATTGCCGCCTTTTGCCTCACTTCGGCGGTCACGGCCGCACCTCAATGATTGCGCTCAAACCGTCGTCAGACCATGCCGGCACCACCGACGAGTCAAATACCATGTCTCCGCTTCTCCCGTCCGTAGTCGCCAACTCCCGGCTTCTCTGCTGCACGGCCCAGCTTCCTCCCAACACCAGCAGCAACGCGCTTACGACCACCATGCGCGGCGCAAGCCTCCGCACGCTGATCCACACGCCGTCGGTCCCTTCCTCTTCTCGCTCCTTCGCTTCAATCGCCGCCATCACCCGCTTGGCAAACCACGGCCCAGGCTCGGGCAGGTTCAATTCCGCCAGCGCGCTCCGCGTTTCGGCAAACTCCTCCAGCGCTGCGCCGCAACTCTTGCAAACCGCCAGATGGCGTTCTTCCGTCGCGGGCAACTCCGCGCGCCACTCATCCGCGCTTCGCCCCCGCTTGCCCATTACGGGCAGGGCATCCAGAGCGTCCCGAAACCTCTCGCAGCTTTCGTTTTCCCGACCAAACAGCTTGCCCATATATTTGAGTACCTCAGTTTCTACCCGTTCTTTCCCTTGGCCCCGCCTCCGTCTACCGCAACACTCCCCGCTTTCTCCGTACTCTCTCCGTAATTTTCTGCCTGGCTCGAAACAACCTGACTTTCACGGTATTCGCGTTGATCTCCATGATCTCCGCGATCTCTTCCACCGAAAACCCTTGCACTTCTTTCATCACCAGCATGGTGCGGTCCCGTTCGTCCAGGCAGCTCATCAAAACGTCCACTTGCTGCCTCGCTGCCAACTGCTCGCTGGTGTCCGGCCGGCCATCGGATTGCTCCGAAGAGGCCTGGTACATCTGCGCCTGTTCTTCGCTCAAATCCGCTTCCACCACCAGGGGCCTGACTTTCCTCTTCCTCAGCAGGTCCCAGCATTCGTTCACCGTGATTTTGTAGAGCCACGTGCTGAATGCCGCCCGCTGGTCGAATCGCTTGATCGAAAAATAGGCCTTGAGAAATACCTGCTGAGCTATGTCTTCGACGTCCTCCCGATTTCGAAGGATGCCTCCTGCCACCGCAAACACCCGGCTTTGGTGCCGCAGAACGAGTACTTCAAACGCTTGCTTGTCGTCCTTCTGCGCCCGCCGCACCAATTGGCGGTCTTCTTCGACCCGCGCGGCCGCCCCAGCCCCTCCAGACCGAGGTTTCCCCAGTTCTGGTAGCGCCAGAGCATCTGTTTTTGGGACGCGTGGCATAAGTATTTGGTTACGCTATTTTCCTTCCCTTGTCCACTCCCGCTTTACCCCGCCCTTCGCCAACTTCGCTCCAGGGCTTGGGCTTAGCAGGCATTCGGCGGGCATTTCCCGTTGCTGCTTCAGTAAGATTTCCGAAACCTTAAGATGCTCAAACCAGGCCAGAATTTACATCCCGCGCGTCCATATTTCCTGTCGACGACAGGCACACCATCCCACTTCCCCTGCCCCCGGTTTGTAATCCCTCACTTTTCCGCTAACCCCTTAGTCCCGCCAGTTTCCAGTTCTCGCCCTAGTTTCGACTTGCTACTGATGACTATCTATGGAATACTCTCGCCATGATTATCGGCGACCGTCTTCGCGCTCTGCGCGAAGAAAAGAAACTCTCCCAGGGTGATATCGAGAAACGTACCGGCCTCCTTCGTTGCTACATCTCTCGTGTCGAGAATGGTCACACCGTTCCCGCTATCGAGACTTTGGAAAAGCTGGCGCGCGCTCTAGAATGCCCACTCTATCAACTCTTCTACGATGGCGAAGAGCCTCCTCAACTCCCAAACCTCCCTAAGCGCAAGTCCTCTGACGACATCGCGTGGGGCAGCTCCGGGAAGGAGGCCCGCTACCTCAACAAGCTTCGCCGCTTGCTGAGCAAGGCGGACGACGAAGATCGCAAGCTGCTCCTGTATATGGCCCAGAAGATGGCCAACCGGTAGTTGCTTCGCAGTCGACGTATTTCCGCAGTAGATACAACAAAGCGCCCAAAGGAGCCGCTCCACTCCAGCCGAGCGGCTTTTCCTTTTTCCCTGCCCTTAATGATTAAATTCCTCTAACCAGACCCGCCAGTTCCCTCACTCCCTGCGTCTTCCTCTCTCTTTTCCGTGCTCTCTGGGCTCTTCCTCTGCTTACCCTGAGCGGTTCTTCCGAACGGTCTCCTCCGTGTTAAATTGCTTTTTCTTAGCTAACGGCTAATGGCTATCGGCTACAGACCTTTAGACCTTGAACCCTTGAACATTCAACTCTTAAACTGTCGACTTCGAACTGCCTGCCAGTTATAGACTCTCTCCTCACTCCCACTCAATCGTCCCCGGCGGCTTGCTGCTCACGTCGTAGACCACCCGCGTCACGCCCGGCACCTCGTTCACAATCCGCGTGGACATCCGCTCCAGCACTTCCCCGGGCAATCGCACCCAATCCGCCGTCATCGCGTCATCCGACTGCACCACACGCACAGCCACCGTCAGCCCGTACGTCCTTCCATCTCCCATCACGCCCACGCTGCGCACCGGCAGCAGCACCGCGAACGCCTGCCACACCTTCTCGTACAATCCCGCCCGCCGGATCTCCTCCACCACAATCGCATCCGCCTCGCGCAACGTGTCCAAATCGTTCTTCGTGATCAGCCCCAGCAGCCGCACCGCCAGCCCCGGCCCCGGGAACGGGTGCTTCACCAGAATCTCTTCCGGCAATCCCAAATCCCTTCCGATTTGCCGCACTTCATCCTTAAAGAGGTCCCGCAGCGGCTCCACCAGTGCGAACGGCATCTTCTCCGGCAATCCGCCCACGTTGTGATGCGTCTTGATCGTCGCCGAAGGCCCTTTCACCGACACCGACTCGATCACATCCGGATATAACGTCCCTTGCACCAGGAATTTGATGTCCCCGTGCGCTTCGCCCTTCTGCAGCTTCTCCGCTTCCGCCGCGAACACGTTGATAAACTCGCGCCCGATAATCTTCCGTTTCTGTTCCGGGTCGCTCACGCCTGCCAGTTTCGACAAGAAATGCTCCGAAGCGTCCACGCCAATCACGTGCAGCCCCAGCCGCTCGCGGTACATCTCCAACGTGTGCTCAAATTCGTTCTTCCGCAGCAGGCCGGTATTCACGAAAATGTTCGTCAGCCGTTGCCCCATCGCGCGATGCACCAGCACCGCCGCCACCGTCGAATCCACTCCGCCGCTCAGTCCGCAAATCGCCCAATGCGAGCCCACCGTCGCCTTGATCGCCTCAACGCTCTCCTCAATAAACGCCTTCCCGCTCCACTTCGGCTGCGCCTTGCACACCCGGAACAGGAAGTTCCGCAAAATCTCTGTTCCGCGCTCGGTGTGATTCACTTCCGGATGGAACTGCACCGCAAAAATCCGCCGCGCCCTGTCTTCGCAGGCAGCAATTGCGTTCGCCGTCTTCCCCGTCAAGTGAAATCCCTCGGGCAGCGCCAGAACATTGTCTCCATGGCTCGCCCAGGTCTTCATGCTCGCGGGCAAGTTGCCAAGAATTTCGCTCTCCGCTTGCTCTTTATGAAATTGCGCCGGCCCGTACTCCCGCCGCTCTGCCGGCTCCACTTTTCCACCCAGATTTTTGGCAATCCACTGCATCCCGTAACAAATCCCCAGCACGGGAATCCCTTGCGCCAGTACTGCCGGGTCGCACACCGGCGCATCCTTGTCGTACACCGAACTCGGCCCACCCGACAAAATAATCCCGGCCGGCTCCAACTTCCGAATCTCTTCCACCGAAGTCGTGCAAGGCAAAATCGCACTGAATACCCGCTGTTCTCGCACGCGCCGCGCAATCAACTGCGTGTACTGCCCCCCAAAATCCAGCACCACAATGCCGCCCCGCTCCGCCTTCATCGACCCTGTGGCACGGCCATTCCTGGCCGTGCTCTTCTCGGCCGCATCGCCCTGCGTCATCTTCGCCGCTCCGTCCATCTACTCACCTCTCACTCCTGCCTGATCCAGCCCTAAAACTGTCCTACCGACCGGAGCCCAAAACCCCTTCCCTTGAACCATTGAACCTTAAACTCTTGAACCGCCCTCCTCATCCCACCACCAAATTCAACATCTTATCCTTCACAAAAATAACCTTGCGCACGGCTTTCCCATTCAAATGCCCGGCAACCCCCGCATCCGCCTTCGCCTTCTCCAGCACCTCATCCTGCTCCGTCCCCGCCGCCACCGTCACCCGCCCGCGCACCTTCCCATTCACCTGCACCGGAATCTCCACCTCATCTTCCTTCGCCAACTCCTCGTTGAACTCCGGCCAACTCACCGTCCACAATCCGTTCCTGTGCCCCAGCATCTCCCATAACTCTTCCGACAAATGAGGCGTCATCGGCGCCAGCATCAGCGTTACCAACTCCAGCACTTCCTTCTGCACCTCGGGCCGCACGCCGTCTTCCAGCGGCTCCGCGGCATAAATCGCATTCACCAACTCCATGATCAACGCGATCGCCGAATTAAAATGCCACCGCCCCTCAAAATCCTGAGTTACCCGCCACAGTGTCTGGTGCGCCTTCCGCAGCAATCCTTTCTCCTTCTCTGTGAAACTCTGCGCCCTTAGCGCCTCTGCGTTATCCTGCTCTCTGCTCTTCAAGCTGTCGACTATCGACTGTAAACTGTTAGCTCTCTTGTCCACCATCCGGTAAACGCGATTGAGAAACCTCCACGTCCCCTCAATGTTCTCCTCGCTCCACTCCAGATCCTTCTCCGGCGGCGCCGCAAACAACGTGTAAATCCTTCCCGTATCCGCCCCGTACTTCTGCGCCATCTCTTCTGCGCCCACCACGTTCCCGCGCGATTTCGACATCGCCACGCCGCCCTTTTGCACCATCCCCTGCGTAAAGAGCCGCGCGATCGGCTCGTTGTGCTTCACCAATCCCAAATCGCGCATCACCTTGCACCAGAATCGCGAATACAGCAGGTGCAGAATTGCGTGCGTAATCCCACCGATGTACTGGTCGATCGTAAACCAGTACGCCACCTTCGCCGGATCAAACGGCTGCTTGTCGTTATGTGGATCACAATACCGGTAGAAATACCACGACGAATCCACGAAGGTGTCCATCGTGTCCGCATCCCGCCGCGCCGCCCCGCCGCACTTCGGGCACTTCACGTTCACGAACTCCGGATCGGTCGCCAATGGCGATTGCCCTTCGCCCGTCAACTTCGGATTCGCCGGCAGCAGCACCGGCAAATCCTGGTCCGGCACCGGCACCATGCCGTCCTTCTCGCAATAAATCACCGGGATCGGCGTGCCCCAATACCTCTGCCGCGAAATGCCCCAGTCGCGCAGCCGGAAGATCGTCTCCTTCTTCCCAAATCCCCGCTTCTCCGCATCCCCCGCCATCCGCTCGATGGCCTCTTCCGACTTCAACCCCGAATACACCCCCGAATTCACACTAATCCCGTAATCCGTAAACAAAGTGGGTGCACCACCCTCGGTTTGTGAGGGTGGGTCCTGGGTTTTCTTCTCTTCGCTCGCCACTCGCCACTCGCCACTCGCCACTGGTTCAACAACCACCGGAATCGGCAGCCCAAACTTCCTGCAAAAATCAAAGTCCCGTTCATCGTGCGCCGGCACCGCCATGATTGCCCCGGTCCCATACTCCATCAGCACGAAATTCCCCACCCAAATCGGAATCTTCTTCCCGTTGAAAGGATTGATCGCATACCGCCCGGTAAAGAACCCATCCTTCTCCGCCGTCGCGATATCCTCGGTCTTCACCGAGGACACCTTCATCTCCGCTAGTTTCTTTACACGATCATCTGGCACGTAGTGACCCAGCTCTTGATCAGCCTCCGGATCCGGGGCTCCTGTGGCGAGTAACTCCGCCACCAGCGGATGATTCGGCGCCAGAATCGCCGCCGCCGCCCCATAAATCGTGTCAATCCGCGTCGTAAAAATCTCAATTCGCTGGGGTACCCCACCCTGAACGGTTTTTGCGAAGGGTGGGTCTTGGGGTTTCTTCTCTTCACTCTTCGACTGTCGACTGTCAACTGTCGACTGTTGGCTCTTAACCTCTTCGCTCGCTATCTCAAACCATACCTTCGCGCCAGTACTCTTCCCAATCCAATTCCTCTGCATCGCGATGACGCGATCCGGCCACGTCCCTTCCAACTCCTTCAAATCGTCCAGCAACTGCTCCGCGTACGCCGTCGTCTTCAAAAACCACTGCTCGATCTCCCGCGCCTCCACGCGCGTATCCTCGTGCCGCCAGCAGAACCCGCCGTTCACCACCTGCTCATTCGCCAGCACCGTGCAACACTTCGGGCACCAGTTCACCCGGCTCTTCTTCTTGTATGCAATCCCCTTCTCCAGCATCCGCAGGAAAAACCACTGGTTCCACCGGTAATACTCCGGCTCGCACGTCGAAATCTCCCGCCGCCAGTCGTAGGAAAACCCGAAGCGCCTCAGCACCCTCTGAAATTCCGCGATGTTGTTGTTGGTCCAGGTCCGCGGATGCGTCCTGTTTTTGATCGCCGCGTTTTCTGCTGGCAGCCCAAATGCGTCCCACCCCATCGGGTGCAACACGTTGAACCCGCGCATCCTCTTTACCCGCGCAACCACGTCCCCGATCGTGTAGTTGCGCATGTGCCCCATGTGCAGGGTCCCCGACGGGTACGGCAGCATCTCCAGCACATAATATTTGGGCTTCTTGGGTGGCCTACCCTTTGCGCCTTTTGCAAAGGGTGGGCTCTTCTCTTCACTCTGTAGCTGTCGACTGTCAACTGTCGACTGTGGACTCTCTATCTCCGCTTCCGTCTCAAATACGCGGTTTTCTTCCCACCGCTTCTGCCATTTCGCTTCAATCTCTTGCGGCTTGTATTCCCCCACGCCCGTTCCCAGCCTCCGCTTCTGTGCTCACCACAACATGGAACTTGTCATCCCGGCCGGAGTGGCCGGCTTTCTCTTGCGCGCCGACTTCTGGCGCGCCGGCCACGGAGCGGAGGGATCGCAGCAACCTGTCAACCCTGTTTCAATTTCTTCTTCGACTCTTCCTTACTTCTTTTTCCTCTTCGCCGCTGGCAAATGTCTTGAACTCGCCTTCTTCCCCTTCTTCGCCATCATCTTTTTCATCGCCAGCGTCAGCATGGAATAGCCCTTATCCGGCGCAGGCCCCTCCACGCCCGCCAATTCCCACAGCTTCGCCACATTCTTCCGATCGTCGCCCGGATCCTCAATCGGCGTCTCCAACAAGAACGCCCGCCCCGGCAAACCCTCCGGCGCCCCACTGCCCAGCCGCGCATGCTTCAAAATCCGCCCAAACGCGCCCGCGCCAATCTTCCCGCGCCCGATATGCTCATGACGGTCCACGCGCCCGCCCAGCGGAATCTTCGAATCGTTCACATGGAACACCGGCACATTTTCCAGCCCGATAATCCGGTCAATCTCCTCAATCGTCCGCTCCAGCCCCTCCGGACTCTTAATGTCATACCCCGCCGCAAACAAATGCGCCGTATCCAGGCACACGCCCACGCCCAAACTCCGCAAACCGTACCCGATCGCCGCCACCTCTTCCAGCCGCGCTCCTACCGCCGCGCCCATCCCCGCGGTGTTCTCAATCAAAATCCGCATCTTGCCCATGGGCACACGCCGCGCCGCCGCCTTCACGCTCTCCACAATCGTCGAAATTGCCTGCTCCGCAGACGTCTCCCCGCGCGACCCGGGATGCACCACCACAAAGTCTGCGCCCAGCTCCCGCCCGCGCACCAACTCCTCATGAAACGACTGGATCGACCGCGTCCGTAGCATCGGCTGGCTCGCAGCCAGATTGATCAAATAATTCGCATGGATCACCAGCGGCCCCAGGCCCAACTCTTCTCGCCGCGCCCGAAACGCCTTCGCATCTGTCTCCGCGATCTTCACGTTGGCCGTCTGCCACATCCGCGGGCTCGCCGAAAAGATCTGCAGCGCGTTCGCCCCGAGCCTCCGCGCGGACTCCAGCGCGTTCAAGTAACTCTCGGCAATGGAAGTATGGATGCCGATCCGCAGACTGCCGTCCATCCACGCCGGCGGCCCGGGTTCCGGCTCCGGCACCGGGATGTACTCGTCATCCGGCTCAAACTTCGTATTCTCGATAATCGGAAATTCCGCCATCTCTGTCGTACTCAACACAAAATCCTCTCTCTTTATTAAACCTTCATTCTAACACACCCCAAAGTGAGGCAGGCCTCAGCCCGTGCACCGTCTAGCGGTGCTTCCAAATCCCATTGGGCGACACTATGTCTGCTAACCCAGTGTAGCGCTGGCCTTTATGCCAGCCCCTCTTTTCTTGGGAAGACATCCGGCGAGGAGACGCAGCGGCCAAAAGGTAAGTGTGCCGCCGGTGCCTTTCTTTACATCGTTGCTTCTTCGCTTCAACTCTTCTTGCTCAACGACCTCACATAATTCACCACGTTCCACACCTGCTCCGGCTTCAGCCTTCCCTCTTCCCCGAGCATCTTTCCCTTACCCTTATCAATTAGTTCATACAGTTCTTTGTCGCTCTTCTCCTTCAACGTGTCCGGGTCTCGCAGGTCCTTCAAGCTCAGGCTCATGGATGACGCCAGATCCCCATCCCCCGCGCCGCCGCCTCCATGGCACATCGCGCAATCCAACCCAAAGGTTTTCTTCCCTGCCGCCAGCGAATCCGCCGTCGCGGCTACGGGATTCTTTGCGTCACCCGCGGCCGCACTCGTCGGCGCCTGTCCTGCATTCTGATTTTCAGCGGGTTTCTTTGAATCCGAGGAAGGGGTTTGCCACAGCAAGGCCCACACGACGCACACTAGTACCGCTCTCATGGCCGATCTCCATTCTCGACGCTACCCCGTCGCAGGTCTATCGAGCCCAATTTCCTCCAAGTATAGTCCTCTCCCGCCCCTCCGGCGCACTTTTCTTCACGCCAGGGAAACTCGTTGACACCAATGGCAGCCGTTCCTAGACTCCCGTCTATGTCACTCGATTGGAACGATTGCCCCGCCGTCGAAAGTATTCATGGGAAAGTTGGTGGAGCCTGGCTCTTTAAGGACACCCACATCCCCCTTTCAGTCCTGTTCGACAATCTTGAGGATGGCCTGACAATAAAGGAAATCTTGGCTCTTTATGAAGGCCTAACTAAGGGGCACATCATCGGCGTCCTCGAATTCCTCTCAAAGACCGCGTGCCGAGAGAGGACTGTTCAACATGCCATCCTCGCGGCCGAGGCGCTGCTTCCCGGGACACCAGCGCCAAAGGGTGAATCGGATCCGCGCTGGCAAGCCATCATGAAAATAGAAGACTTTGTTGAAACCGAGCCGGAAGCCATCTGGCCATTCGCCCTAAAATGGGGCTCCGTTGCCAACGAGCCGGATTTGAACGCCGCAATCGCGACGCTATTGCTCGAAAGATTGCTTGAATATCACTTCGAATTGATTTTCCCGCGAGTCGTTGCCGCAGTTCGCGAAAGCCCCGCCTTCGCGGACGCGTTCTCCATATGCTACAAACTCGGCCATGCCGAACAACCCGGTAACTCGGAAAAATTCGACAAGCTGCGCGAGGAAATCCGGCTTTCCAGAAAATAATCTTGGACGTCACATCCTGCGTTTTTTGCCCCGACATTTCGTCTTAGTTGTCGACTGTCGGCTGTAAACTGTCAGCCTCATCTCTCGCCACTCGCCACTGCCTTCACGGCCTCCACGCCAACCCATCTGGATCCTTTCCCGCAGGAAACGTCGTGCTCACCTCAAGCGTCTTCAAATCCACCACGGCGATCTTGTCCTCCCGGCTCACCGCCACAAACGCCCGCGTCCCATCCGGCTGCACCAGAATTCCCTCCGGACTCTTACCCAGCGCCACCCGCTTCACTTCCTTCCGCGTCGTCGAGTCCACAATCACCAGATCTCCTCCGCCCATATCGGACACCAGCACCAGCTTCCCATCCGGCGTAAACTTCAACCGGTTCGACCGCTGCGTCTTCAAATCAATCTTCGCCACTACTTTTTTCTTCTTCACGTCAATCACCGCCACGGTCCCATCCTGCGAATTCGCCACCCACACTTCTTTTTCATCCGGCGACATGTCAATGCCCTCGGGCCCTTTCCCCGTTCCGACGTTCGACTGGTCCCAGCTCTTTCCGTCCTTCGTCGTCAGCACCGACACATTGTTGGACTCAATATTCGCCACAAAAATCATGTGGGCGTCCTTCGTCACTACCAGCATATGTGGCCGCTTCTGCCCCTCCACGATCTGCTCGTCCAGCGTGTTGGCCACGAAATCAAACTGCACCACCGTCTTGTCGCCCTCATTCGTGAAAAACGCTTTGTTCCCCAGAATCTGAATGCCGTGTGGCCCCTTGCATCCCGGGTAGGTTACGTGCCCCACTTCCTGCATCTTGTCCAGGTCCACCACAGAAAGCGAATCGCCATCCGCCTTCGCCCCGTAATTCGTCGTAATCGCCAGCTTCCCGTCTTCACTCACCGCCACTTCGTGTGGATAAGCCCCCGTCTCCTCATAACTCACCACCTTCAGTGTCTGTGGATCCACAATCAGCAACCGGCTCTCATCCTTGCTCAAGACCACCAGCCCCGGCTTCGGCGTCTTCTTCCCCTGCGCCCACGCCCCGCCCGCCACCAACAGCCCTACCACCGCCAATCCAACAAATTTCGCCGTCCGATTCCTCACCAAATCCTCCTCGACCTCATCAAAATAAAATAACTGCAAACCGCAACATCATAATTCTCAATTCGCCAAACGTCACCACCCAACTCTCTGTGCCCTCTGTGCTCCTCTGTGGCCTCTGTGGTAATTCTTCCTCTTTTTGTGAGGCGTCCGTCACTTTCCCGTGTCATCCCGACCGGAGGCCCGCGCCTTTTGCGGGCCGGAGCGGAGGGATCGAGGCACAACGTACGGTCCAAGCCTTCCGCAACAAAAAAAGCGCGCCGAAACCCCAGCGCGCCTCATTGAAAATGCGCTTCCAATCCAACTAAAACCGAATATATGGTCCAAACGCCATCCTCAAGTTGTGGTGCGTCCCGCTGTTGAAGTACATCTCATCGCCCACATCTAGTCGCAACCCCACTGGCCCCAGATGCCCGTCCAATCCCCCGCCCGGATAGAACACCGCATTCACGCTGCTCGAATGGATATTCGCAATCTGGCTCGACACGCAGCTAAAAGACACCGGACAAGCATTGATGAAAAACTTGTCGAACCCCACCTTCGCCACCACAAAGGGCCGGATGCGTCCATGTCCCAACTCCACCTTCGGCCCAAACTCCCCGTGCAAAATATGAATCGGCGAATCCTGCACGACAATCTCGCTGCCACTGTTCGTCAGCGTCTCTCCAAACGTCTGCGTGAAGTCATACGCCATCTCCCCTTCCAGCTTGATGTGCGGAAACACCTTCACGCCCAGCCGTAAACCCAACCCGCCCAGATTCGTATCCGTCTGCGACTGCCGGAAGTAATCCCCGAAAATCCCCGCCTCAATGTGATCTCCCTGTGCCCGCACCCCTGGCACAAACAACACGCCCGCACACAAAAGCAGCAGCACCCTTCGCATTAGCCATCTCCTCCAAAAATATGGTCAGCAATCGAAAGCAGCGGCTGGACACTCCACATTCGCCTGGCAGGGGCAAGGCTCCGCTTTCCCTCTTCTAGATGCCGCCCCTCTTCTCCCGGTTGCTGCTTTCTTTCCCTTTTCTCGGGTTTGTGGCCATCTGGATTACAGTGACTTCTTCGCGCTTTGACCTTGCTGTTTCTTCTGTGCCGCCTTCTCCGCCTCGTTAATCGCCTTATGAAACTCCTCCACAGCCACGATCCGTGGCGCCTTCAGTCCATCCTTCGCCAAAAAGGACCAAACCGGTGCGCTATCCATCGGATGCTTCACCCCTCCCAAATACACATTAAAGACGTCCTGCTCCGTTCCCGTTTCCGCACCTGTGGTCGGGCGTCCATCCGGCCCGCCGGGAATCCCCACCTGCGACGCATCCGAAGTCGGTCTTCCCTGCGCACCTCCAATTCGAATCGTGTCCGGAGTCTGCTCAATCGTCACCGGCCGGCCATCGACGGGTCCCCCGCCCACTGTTGCTGTTACCGGCTGATCGTTTCCGTGCTTCACGCCAATCACCAGATCCGCCGAATTCACATCCAACGCCAACTGAAATCGTCCCCACTTCAGCAGCGCCTTCTCCACATCCTCTTGCATTCGACGATTTGCCGAAGGATCACGGATCGGCTCTCCGGCTTCTGGCAGAATCACCACCACAACCGTTTTCGCATTCAACACCGCCGCCGGCAGCGTCCCCTTCTCTTTCTTCTTCGCCTCCCCGGCCGCCGCCAACATTCCGGCCACCATACCTGCCACTGCCACGAGGACCGCCACCGTCGCTTTCGTGTTCCGCCTTTTCATGGCGCCTCCTCCCTTTTCCAATTTCCCACCATACTCCGTCCTTCCGCATCTCGTCCAAACTTCTCCGTTACCTCAACTCTCCTCTTTTGTCATCCCGACCGGAGCGGCCCGACCTTTCTGGCGCGCGGTTTTTGCGCGTCGGGCCGCGCAGCGGAGGGACCCATGCACGATCTCAACCAATTTCTATTTCACTTTTCTCTTTCTCGCCACTCGTCACTCGCCACTCGCCACTTCTGCTACACTGAACCTACCGCGCAAATTAAAAGGACACGCCCATGCTCGTCGTCATGCAGTCCAATGCCACCGA